>Ga0070717_10002929_pt1 | contig 12122 bp, 13 predicted proteins | sample LARL113metaG_FD_71366 | JGI IMG/M metagenome (GOLD analysis project Ga0070717, IMG submission 71366) | Corn, switchgrass and miscanthus rhizosphere microbial communities from Kellogg Biological Station, Michigan, USA - LAR L11-3 metaG | ecosystem: Host-associated > Plants > Roots > Rhizosphere ...
CTGCGCGGACGGGACGCCGTCCACGACGGGGACGGCGTCGAAGCGATATTATTGTAGTATGGTCATCGGGCCCAGCGCGGGCCGCGCGCAAGGCGAGGAACAAGGCGAGGAACAAGGCGAGCAACTCGGCCAGCAGCTGGTCGTGGACACCGACGTCCACGAGTACTTCAAGGGCTTCCGCTCCCTCGCGCCCTACCTCCCGCCGGTGCACCGGCAGCCCGTCGAGGAGTGGGGCTTCAGCCGGATCGACACCGGCTTCCCCTACACCAGCGGCTCGGTGACCCGGACCTGGCAGACGCGCACCGGGTGGCGGCCCCAGGACGACGGCGAGCTGGGGAGCGACCTCGACGTCATGCGCCGCAACCTGTTCGACGAGCTCGGCATCGACATCGCCATCCTCAACAACCTCCAGCTGCCGGTCGCGTTCATGCGCGGCTCCCACGAGCTCGGCATGGCGATGGCGACGGCGTACAACACCCAGCTCGTCGAACGCTGGCTGGAGCCCGAGCCCCGGCTGCGCGGCTCCCTCATCGTCAGCCTCGACAATCCCCGCCACGCGGTCGGCGAGATCGAGCGGTTGGGGAACCATCCGCAGGTGGTCCAGGTGTGCCTGCCGACCAGCGTGGACATCCAGTTCGGCGAGCCGCGGCTCCGGCCGATCTGGGAGGCGATGGTCCACCACCGCCTGACCCTCGGCATCCACCACGGCTACGGGACGCGGACCATCTTCGGCTACCCGCGCCAGCACATCGAGTGGAAGGCCCTGGCGCCGTCCCACGCGATGATGGCGCAGCTCGCCAGCCTGACCTTCAACGGCGTCTTCGACGCGTTCCCGGACCTGAAGGTCGTCGCGATGGAGGCCGGCTTCTCGTGGCTCCCGTACTTCATGAGCCGGCTCGACCAGCAGTACGTGTCGTTCCGCGACCAGGTGCCGTGGGTCAAGCGGCGGCCGAGCGACCACCTCCGCGCGCACGTCGCGCTCACGACGCAGCCGATGGAGCCGATGACGGCGCGGCAGCTGACGACGCTGGTCGAGGACTGCGGCGCGGCCGAGATGCTGGTGTTCTCCAGCGACTACCCGCACTACGACTCGGACGTGATGGACGAGGCGCTCCCGCACGGGATCGCCGGCGACCTGCGGGCCCGGATCATGGGCCGCAACGCGCTCCGCGCGTATCCGAAGCTCGAGGCGCCGCCGGCCTGATGCGGGTCGACGTCTTCGGCGTGGACGAGATCGCGCCCGGCCAGGTTCGCAGGGTCCGCGTCGGCCCGGTGGACGTGGTCCTGGTCCGCAAGCACGACGGCAGCTTCCGCGCCCTCCGCGACCGGTGCTCGCACCAGGGCGGCGCGCTGTCCGGCGGCCGCCTGGAGCCGATGGTCGAGGGCGACCACCTGGGCGAGTACCGCTTCTCGGAGCGCCGGATGGTCCTGCGCTGCCCGCTCCACCAGTTCGAGTTCGACGTGGACACCGGCCGCTCGCCGGCCGACCCGGAGCGCTACCGCGTCCGCGCCTACCCGGTCACGGTCGAGAACGGCCGTGTGCTCATCGAGCGCTGACGTGCCCGGTCACACGCCGGCACCGGTCCTGCCCCGCGAGATGGCGCCCGGGCTGACGTGGCTCGGCACGTGCCTGGAGGTGCTGCCGCGGATCCAGGGCGCGTACCTGAAGAACGCCGGCAGCAGCGTCCTGCACGCGCACCAGTCCTTCTACCTGGTGGCTGGCGAGCGCGCCACGGCGATCGTGGACACCGGTCAGCCCCAGCACTGGCCGGCGATCGAGCGCCAGCTGGAGCGGGCGCTCGGCGGACGGACGCTCGACTACGTCTTCCCCACGCACCCCGAGTACGTGCACTACGGCCTGCTGCCCTACTGGCTGCGCAAGTATCCGGAGGCGCGAGCGATCGCCGACACGCGCAACTTCCACCTGTTCCACCCCGACCTCGTGGACCGGTTCGACCGCGTCCGCCCGGGGGACTCGATCGACCTCGGCGGCCGCTCGCTGCTCGTCGTGGACGCGATCATCCACGACATCCCCAACTCGCTGTGGGCGTACGACACCGGGAGCCGGACGCTGTTCACGTCGGACGCGTTCGCCTACTCACACCAGCACGACGCCGGACAGTGCGCGCTCGCGTCCACCGAGCTCCCCGCCAATCTCGACGACGTCGCCATGACGATCAGCTCCGCGCTGCACTGGGCTCGCTACGTGGACGACGTGGACGCGCTGTTCGACCGCATCCGCGCGTTCGCGGCCAGGCACCCGGTGGCCATGATGGCGCCCGCGCACGGGTCCTTCATCCTCGACCCGGACGTGATGATGGACCTCCTCCCGCGGGGGTTCCGGGAGGCACGCTTCCGTGCCCGAGGCTGATGGCGGCCGCGTCCGCGAGATCGCGCCCGGGACGTTCGCGATCAGCGACCTGGTGGACCTCCGCGAGCCGGTCAGCTGGGCCGCGCCGGGAACGGCGGCGTTCGACCCCTCCACCTGCTACCTGGTCCTGGCCCGGGCGGACGCGCTGCTCATCGACACCGGCCTGCGCGCGCACGGCGCCGCGATCGGCGACCGGCTCGCGGCGCTGCTGCCCGCCGGGACCCGGCTGTGGCTCACCATGACCCGGGTCGAGCCGGACGCGCTCGGCAACGTCGACGTCCTCGCGGAGCGGTTCCGGTTCGCCGGCATCTCGAGCCAGACGAACGTGATCCCGCTCGACTACATCGGCCCGCTGTCCGGCCGCTATCCGGACGTCGCGATCACGAACGGGCTGCTCCCCGGCGACCGCGTGCCGTTCGGCGAGCGCGAGCTGCTCGTCGTGGAGCCGGCGGTGCGGACGCTTCCGACCCTCTGGTACTACGACCAGGTCACGCGGACGCTGTTCACCTCCGACTTCTTCGGCGGCGCGTTCGTCGAGGAGAGCGACGCCTGGACGCCGTCGCCCGCGCCTGACATCGCGGCGACGAGGGCGCACCTCCTCGCCAAGTTCGACTGGCTGGCGATCGCCGACACCTCCTCCGCGGTCGCGCGGCTGCGAGGCGTGCGGGATGGGTTCGAGATCGACGTCATCGCCCCCGGACACGGCCTGTGGACGGTCGGGCGGAAGGCCGTGGAACACCGGATCGAGATCACGCTCGCGGCCCTCGAATCGCTCGGCACGCGAGCCAGGTCGCTGCCAGTCGTCGAGGTAACATCGTAATATGCATGCCCTGCTATTGGGCGCCGTTAGTAGATTGAAGTGGGGGGTACCGCACGCATGGCGCTGACTGGCGCGAACCGTGTGCAACGTGTCGAGGTGGTGGCCGCGCCACTGCGGAAGCAGGTCATCGAGCTGCTGCGCGACGCCATCATCCTGGGCGACTACCAGCCCGGCGAGCGGCTGGTCGAGCGCGACCTCTGTGAGCGCTTCGAGGTCAGCCGGACGGTCATCCGCGAGGCGCTGCGGCACCTGGAGGCGGAGGGCCTGGTCAAGCTCGTCGCCAACAGAGGCCCGATCGTCTCGGCGACGACCATCAGGGAAGCGAAGGCGCTGTACGAGGTCCGGGAGGCGCTGGAGTCGCTGGCCGCGCGCTGCTTCGCGGAACGCGCGAGCAACTCGCAGAAGAGACGGCTCGTGAAGGCGTTCACACAGGTGGAGGCGGCGTACAGGCGCGAGGCCATCCCCGACGAGCTGCGCGCCAAGGACGAGTTCTACAAAGTGCTCACCGAAGGCTCCGACAACCCGATCATCGCCTCCACGCTGCGGCCCATCCAGGCCCGCATCCAGATGCTGCGCGGCCTGTCGCTCCAGGCACCCGGCCGGCAGTCGGCGTCGATCGAGGAGCTGCGCGAGATGATGGCCGCGATCGACCGCGGCGACGCGCCGCGGGCCGGGGAGCTGGCCGCCCTGCACGTCCGCCAGGCGCGCATCGCCTTCGAGCTGATGGCCGACAAGCAGCCGGCGCCGGCCACGCCGTGACGGCTCGCGACCAGCTCGTCGGGTTCGTCGGCGCGGGTGCCATGGGCGGCCCGATGGTCCGCCGCCTGGCCGGCTCCGGCCGCCGCGTCGTGGTGCACGACCGCGACGCGCGGCGGCTGGAGGAGCTGGCCGGCGCGGCGGGCGTGGAGGCGGCCGCCGACCTGGCGGCGCTCCACGCCGCCGGCGTCGTGGTCACGATGCTGCCCGACGGCGACGCGGTCGAGTCGGTCGTCGCGCGCCTGCTCGACGTGCTCCGGCCCGGCGCCCTGGTCGTGGACATGAGCTCGTCGGAGCCGGCGCGGACGGTCGCCCTCGCTGAGCGGGCCCGCGCGGCCGGTCTCGAGCTGGTCGACGCGCCGGTGTCGGGCGGCGTCGCCCGGGCGGTGACCGGCGACCTCGCGATCATGTTCGGCGGCGGCCCGGACCTGCTCGACCGCTGCCGGCCGCTGCTCCAGGCGCTGGGCTCGACGATCACGCACGTCGGGCCGGTCGGCGCCGGCCACGCGATGAAGGCGCTCAACAACCTGCTCTCGGCGATCGGCCTCGCGGCGGCCGGGGAGGTCATCGAGGTGGGCCGGCGCTTCGGCCTGCGGCCGGAGGTGATGCTGGACGTGCTCAACCACTCGACGGGGCGCAACCACGCGACCGAGACCAAGATCGCGCGGTTCGTGCTGAGCGAGCGGTTCGACTCGGGCTTCGCGCTCCGCCTCATGGTCAAGGACGTCGCGATCGCGGCGGGCCTGGCGGCCGGGACGGGCGTCGCGACGCCCATCGCCGACGCCTGCGGGGCGGCCTGGCGGGCCGCCGCGGCGGTGCTGCCGCCCGACGCGGACCACACGTGGATGGCGGCGGTGCCCCGGCTGGCCGCCACCCCGAGGGCGCGGTGAAGCACGTGGACGACGGCGCCGAGCCGGCGCCCTCGACCATCGTCGAGGCCCAGGCGTACGTGGACGAGATGGCGCGGAAGCGGGGCTACGTCCTGGACTACCACCGCTTCATGGCCCGCTACGACTTCGACGTCCTGTCGGCCGCGAACGACCTGGTGGACGCCGCGTACCTGAAGCAGCGCACGCTGGACCGGCGCACGAAGGAGCTGCTGTTCGTGCTCAGCCTGACCGTCCTGCGCGCGGACAAGGCGCACATCCGCAGCCACATCCGGGTGGCCCTGGAGCTGGGCGTGACGCCGATGGAGCTCCTGGAGGCCATCGAGATCGCGCTGCCCGAGGCCGGCGTGGTCGTGTTCCAGCACGGGCTGGAGGCGTGGTGCGAGGAGGTCGGCGCGATCCCGCTGGACCCGATGGACGAGGTCAGCGCCGGCACGGCGTAGCGGTGGGACCTTCGTGACCCGGACGGACGGCATCGACGAGCGGCTGCTGTCGGTCCGGGCCCGCGACGGCCTCGTCCTCACGGGCTTCAGCGCCGTCCCCCGGCCGGCGCCGTCGGCCTGCGTCGTCTGGGCCCACGGCTTCGGCGTGAGCTGCGACCTGCCCCAGTGCGTGGCGGTCGGCAGGGCGCTCGCAGGGGCCGGCGTCGCGTTCGTCGCCGGCAACCTGCGCGGGCACGCCGGAGGGGTCACCGGCCTGCGCGACCGCGGCGGGCGGACCGAGCTCGTCCGGATCGGCAGCTGGTGGGAGGTCTTCGAGGAGTCCGCGATGGACGTCGCGGCTTGGGTCGACGCGGGGCGGGCGCTGGCCGCCCCCCGGCTCCTGCTGGTCGGCCACAGCTTCGGCGCCGTGCGCTCGGTGTTCTACGTCTCGGAGACCGGCGGCGACGGCGTGGACGCGCTGGTGCTGGGGTCGCCGAGCTTCGGCCTCCGGCGCCTGCGCGACGACACCGCCCGGCTCGCGCGCGAGCTCGTGGACGCCGGCCGGGGCGAGGAGCTGCTGCCGGCCGGGAGCTGGCCGACCGGGTTCGGGACCGATACGGTGAGCGCCCAGACGTACGCGAGCTGGGCCCGCGTGGCTCCCGGCCTGTACGCCGCGGAGCGGACGCGGTTCGCCGACGTCCGCTGCCCGCTGTTCGTCTGGTACGGGGCGGCGGGCGACGTCGGCGGGCCGGACGAGATCGAGCTGATCCGCGGCCTCGCCACCGGGACGCCGCGCTTCGACTCGCGCCTGCTCCCGGGCGTGAGCCACGGCTATGCCGAGGACCCGGAGGCGGTCGCGTCCGTGGTCGCCGCGTGGGCGGACGCCATTGCAACGTAGGAGGCGAACATGGCAGTAGGCAACCGCGAGTCGAAGGCGTGGGCTCGCGAGCACGTGAAGGGCCTCTGGACGACGCCGATGATCCCGATGCTGGCCGACGGCTCGATCGACCACGACGGGATCCGCCAGAACACCGAGTACATCCTCTCGCTGGACGTGGGCGGGGTCGGCTTCGGGTTCTCGGAGCCGTGGTACCTGACGCTGCGCGAGCGGATGGACGCGTTCAAGGTCTTCGTGGACGCCGTCGGCAAGCGCGTGGCGTGCTACGTCCACGCGCTCGACTACAGCGTCCCCGAGACGATCGCCCTCGTGAACTACTGCCGCGAGATCGGCGCCGACGCCGTGATGCTGTGGGTGCCGATGGAGTTCGGCAAGAGCGAGGCGATGGCCTGCGCCTGGTACGAGCACGTCGCCAGCCAGGTCGAGATGCCGATCTTCGCGTACAACACGTACCACTCCGGCCTGAGCCTGAGCATCGACGCCATCCGCCGGCTGGCGGAGGTCGAGAACATCGTCGCGCTGAAGGACGCGGTCAACGACTTCGGGCATACCGTGGAGGCGCTCCAGGCGGTCGGCGAGCGGATCGTCGTCAGCAACCCGCTCGAGGAGTACCTGCCGGCGATGCTGACGTACACCAGCCAGCAGGTGATGCTGGGGACGACGTCGGTCTTCCTGATGCAGAGCCCGCACCGGCAGCCGATCAACGAGTACGTGGCGCTGATCGAGCAGGGCCGGCTGGCCGAGGCGTGGAACCTGTACTACGAGCTGAAGCCGCTGCGCGACATCTGGACCGGCATCTACTCCGTGCTCTGGGAGAAGGAGGCCGCCCAGCACCCGATCGCGATGATCAAGTACTGGATGGAGCTGATGGGCCTCCGGGGCGGGCCGGTGCGGCCGCCGCTGACGCAGCTGTCCGAGGCGGCGAAGGCCGCGTTCCGGGAGCGGCTGGAGGCCACCGGCTGGCTCGAGAAGCTGCGCGCGCCGTCGCTGGTGTAGCCGGCGATGGCGACCGAGCCCTTGATCCTGACCGAGGCGGACGGCCCGGTCCTGTACCTGACCCTGAACCGCCCGCAGCGCGCCAACGCGTTCGACGCGGAGATGCTGCGCCAGTTCGACGCCGCGCTGGACCTGGTGCGCGACGACGTCTCCATCCACGTCGCGGTCATCCGCGGGGCCGGGCGCGGGTTCAGCGCCGGCTACGACATGGCGCGGCCCGACGACGCCGAGCGGCAGGGCCGGCGCGACCCGCTGGTGGAGTTCCGGGAGGACCGCCGGCTGGTCGAGCGCTGGCTGCGCGTCTGGGACCTGCCGAAGCCGGTGATCGCCCAGGTCCACGGCTACTGCATGGGCGGCGCGACGCAGCTCGCGTTCCTGTGCGACCTCACGTACGTCGCCGAGGACACGCGCATCCAGTACGCGGCGATGCGGGCCGGCGGCGGGCTGATCCCGCCGACGTGGGCGCTCGCGCTCGGGCCCAAGCGCGCCAAGGAGTTCGGGCTCGCGGCCGGCATCACGATCGACGGGCGCACGGCGGCGGAGTGGGGCTGGGCCAACCACGCCCTCCCGGCCGGCGAGCTCGAGGCCGCCGTGGCGGAGATGGCGATCCGGATCGCGCTCGAGCCGCCCGGGAACGTCGAGCTGGAGAAGGCCGCGATCAACCGGGCGTTCGAGGCGGCGGGCTTCCGGACGGTCCTGCTGGCGGGCGCGCTGAGCAACGCCGTCGGCCACGGCAGCGCCGACAGCGCCGCGATCCACCACGAGCTCCAGCAGGTCGGCGCGAAGGAGTACGCGCGGCTGAAGGAGGAGCGCGTGCGGGAGTTCCTGCGGCGCCGGGCGGAGGCCTCGGACGGCGCATGATCGACCGGCTGCTGGCGCCGCCGGCGGTGACGATCGTCGGGGCCTCGCCCAACGGCCACGTCACGCACCACCTGTTGCGCAACCTCGGGACGCCGTCGTGCCGCTTCCCGGGCCCGGTGCACCTGGTCAACCCGGGCTACTCGCGCCTGTTCGACCTCCCGTGCGTCCCGTCCACCGCCGACGTCGCCGAGCCGGGGCTCGTCTATCTCCTGGTCCGGCCCGAGCGCTGCCTGGACGCCCTGCGGTCGCTGGGCGGCCGGCCGCACGGCGTCGTGCTGTTCCCCGACGCCAGCCGGGACGAGGGCGGGTACGAGCACCACGTCGCCGACTGGGGTCGCGAGCACGGGGTGGCGGTGCTGGGCCCGCAGTCGAACGGGCTCGTCTCCCTCGCCGGCCGGCTGCACGGGCTGCTGATCCCGGTGGTGGAGGACCTGCGCGCCGGCGGCGTCGCCCTGCTCGCCCAGAGCGGGGGCGTGCTCGGCGGCCTCGTCAAGTACCTCGCCCAGCGGCGGGTCGGGCTCCACTCGGCCCTGGAGTACGGGACCGGGTGCATGCTGACGATGGAGGGGCTGGCGGAGTGGCTGCTGGCCCTGCCCGAGGTGCGCACGCTCGGCATCTACGCCGACGGGGTCGAGCGGCTGGGCCGGCTGGCGGAGGTGGTGTCGGGCGCTCGGGCCGCAGGCAAGGCGGTGGTCCTGATGGCCGGCGGGCTGTCCGAGTCGGGACATCGCGCCGCGGCGTCGCACAGCGGGGCGGCGGCGACGCCCGGGCGCGTGCTGGAGGGGCTGTGCGAGCAGCACGGGGCGGTGCTGGCGCGCTCGCTCGACGAGCTCGCGTGGTCGCTGGAGGTGCTGGCCGAACGTGTTCCCTGGTCGCCGCCGGGGGCGTCGGAGGTGGCCGTGTTCAGCGACTCCGGCGGCGCGGGCATCACGCTCGCCGACGCGCTGGAGCTGCACGGGGTCCCGGTGCCGGAGGGCCAGGGGGGAAACCCCTTCGACTTCGGCAGCGCGAGCATGGGCGAGTCCGCGTCCCAGGCCGACGCGATCCGGGCGATCGCCGGCGACGGACGGTACGGCGTCTTCGCGTTCGCCTCTCCGATCGGGCTGCCGCGGCGCGAGCAGTCCGTCCACCAGCGCCAGCTCGACGACTTCGTCGCCGCCGTCCGCGCGACCGGACGTCTGCCCTTCGTGGCGAGCCTGTTTCCATTCGACCGGCTGGAGGTGGCGGAGCCCGGGGCGCCGCCACACGGGCTGGGGTCGACGGAGTCGGCGGTCAAGATCCGCGCCCTGCGGACCTGGGCCGCCGCGGGGGCGCCGGCCCGCTCCGGGCCCGCCGCCGAGGTGCCGGCTCCCGCCGCACGGCCCGGGGAGGTGCTGAGCGGCGAGCGGGCGGTCTCGCTGCTGTGCGGGCTGCCGCTGGGCTGGCCCCGGCAGGTGGCGATCGCCGCGGCCGCCGACCTCGACCGGCTGGACGGGTTCTCGTATCCGCTGGTGGCCAGGACCGAGGCCGGGCTCGCCCACCGCGCCCGCGAGGGCGGCGTGCTGGTGGGGATCGCGACGCCGCGCGACCTGCGCAACGCGGTCGTGTACCTGCTGGAGCGGTTCGGCGGTCCTGTCTCCGTCGCCGAGCAGGTCGCGCACGACGAGGAGTGGTTCGTGGGCGCCGCCCGCCGGGACGGGCTGACGCTCGTGATGCTGGGCCGGGGCGGCGACCAGGCCGAGTCGGCGCCCGTGCGCGTCACGCCGCTGAGCGACCAGCAGCGGCGCCGGTTCGTCGCCGGCACGGCGGGCGACGGCGCCTTCGTCGGGCTCCTGGAGGCGCTGGAGCGGTGGCTGGCGGGCGCCCCCTGGGCCGGCGCGGTGGACCTGAACCCCGTCGTGCGTGCCGGCGACCGGCTGGTGGTGCTCGACGCCAAGGTGCACGTCCGCTGACCGTGCGCGTCGTCGATTCCCACCTGCACGTGTGGAACGCCGAGGGCCCGGAGACGCCGTGGCGCGCCGGCTGGGCGCGGTTCGCGCACGGCGTCAGCTTCACGATGGAGGCGGCGCTCGACGCGATGGACGGCGCGGGCGTTTCGGCGGCCGTGCTGATCCCGGCCGCGTGGGACGTGCGCGGGAACGATCTGGTGCTCGACGCCGCCCGGCGGCACCCCGACCGGTTCGCGGCATTCCCGGCACTGGACGTCCGCCGGGCGCTTCCGGCGGCGGCGCTGACCGGGTTCGGTGGCATCCGCCAGATGTTCCCGCCGGGCATGCGCACGTCCTGGCTGGACGGCGCGGACTGGCTGTGGGCCGCGGCGGAGGAGGCCGGGCTGCCGGTCATGGCGTGGCTGCCCGGGCAGCTCTCCCGCCTGCCGCCGATCCTGCGGCGGCACCCTGGCCTGCGGGTCGCGGTGGACCACCTGAACCTGGGAATGGAATGGCGGTCGGACGAGGCCAGCGCCGAGGTCGACGCCCTCTGCCGCCTGGCGGACTTCCCGGGCCTCGCCGTGAAGGCGTCGGCGCTGCCCTCAGCCGGCGGGCGGACGCTGCTTCGCCGTGTGGTCGAGGCATTCGGCGCCGGCCGCGTGTTCTGGGGCAGCGACCTGATGCGGCTCCCCTGCTCCTACCGCGACGCGGTCACCCTCGTCACCGGGGACCCGGACCTGGATCGGCGCGAGCGCGAGCTCGTGGCCGGCGACGCGCTGCGGCGGTGGTTGGCATGGGACGGGTGACGGCCGTGGTGGTCGGCGCGGCGGGCGGGATCGGCTCGGCGTGCTGCCGGCGGCTGGCCGCCGCGCCCGGCATCTCGGACGTGCTGGGGGTGGACCGGGCCGACGCCAGCCGGACGGTGGACCTGGCCAGCGCGGCGGAGCGCGGCCGGCTGGTGGAGGAGCTGCTGGGGTGGCCGGAGCGCATCGGCGCGTTCGTGTACGCCGCCGGGGTGGCCCGCGTGGTGGGGACCGGGCCGGCGGCGTGGCCCGACTGGCAGGAGCTGATCGAGGTGGACTTCACCGCCGCCGCCCACCTGCTCTGCGGGCTGCACGAGCGGTTCCTGCGCGACGGGACGGCCACGGTCGTCGTGGACAGCACGGCCGCGGACGTCGGCTCGGCGACCGCCCCGCCCTACGCCGCGGCCAAGGCCGCCTGCCGGCTCCTGACCAGGTCGCTGGCGACGCGCACCGCCGGGACGGGCGCCCGCTACAACAGCGTCGCGCCGGGTCCGATCGCGACCGAGCTGGGCCGCCGCCTGGCCGAGCAGTTGGGCACGACGCAGCAGGTGTTCGCGGACCGGACGGTCGCCGGCCGCCTCGGCTCGCCCGACGAGGTGGCCGCGGGGGTGGCGTTCCTGTGCGGCCCTGACGCGTCGTACGTCAACGGCACGGTCCTGGTGGTGGACGGCGGCTACCTGGCCGGTTAGCGGTGTGGCGGAACCTGGCCGAGAGATTTGGCGGCCAGGTGCCCCGGGCAGGCCGCCGACGGCGAGCAGCGGAGCCGGCGGGCCGCCGTTGCGCAATACGCGCCATGCCTGAACTCGAACGCCGGCGGGCGCTGCTCGCGTTCGAGTCGGGCCGCGCCGCGACCTGGACGGCACCCCAGCTCCCAAATGGACATCAGAACCGGGTGCCCGCACCCAGGGCTGACAGCCGGCGGATCATCGGCTGGCCCGGTGCCCTGGGTGGGTGGACCGCGTAGCGCCGGTCCGGCAGCCGCTCCAGCCGCCAGCCCCGGGTCAGGCGCCGGTTGTGCACGCCACACAGCGAACGCAGGTTCTCGATATCGGTCTGGCCGCCCAGCGCCCAGGGCTCGATGTGGTCGCCCTCGGTCCACCCGGGCGGACGATCGCAATGGTCCGTAACGAGCTGACCGGCCTTGCGGGTCCCGCGAGGAGGAGATACCCTCCGCGGAGATCCTCGGTCGGACCGACGCCTGTAGGCGGATAGGCGACAGCCCTGCAGCCAATGTGGTGCGCCGACCGAGTTGGTTGAACTGGCCGGAAGCCGCGAACGGACCATTAGGGCGGCAGGATCCCCTGATCGACCCCTCACTGAAACGTAGGCAAGCCCGGTCCCACCACAAGGAGATGAGCGCCACACCAGCCCCCTGACCCGACCCAGCTCGTTACTGAAGCC
>Ga0070717_10002930_pt1 | contig 12114 bp, 9 predicted proteins | sample LARL113metaG_FD_71366 | JGI IMG/M metagenome (GOLD analysis project Ga0070717, IMG submission 71366) | Corn, switchgrass and miscanthus rhizosphere microbial communities from Kellogg Biological Station, Michigan, USA - LAR L11-3 metaG | ecosystem: Host-associated > Plants > Roots > Rhizosphere ...
AAGTTTCCCCTCCTCCCCGGAGGACTTCGCCAACAGGCCGCTCCATAACCGTGGAGCGGCCTTTTTTAATCCAGGCTTTAGGCTCTGGGCTCCAGGCGGAGTTAGAATATTTCTATGCGTCGTGCTCTTACGATCTTTCTAAGCGTAAGTTTGACGGTCTTTTGTTTGCTGCTTTTCACTCAGGCCCAGCAAGATGAGCCGTCTTCGCCACCAGCGGAAGGTCAGCAGGATAAGTCCGCCAGTAGCGCAAGGTCTGCCGAGGAGAGTTCCAGCAAGGACACCCGCATTGATCTGAGTCCTCCCAACGACGACCAGAAGAACCATCCCATGAGCGGCGCGGCTGTTTCCGACGCCGCGGAGGCCGCTTCAGACGTGCAGGAATTACGTCCCTGGGACCCGCACAAGGCAGCCAAGGATGTGGAAGTCGGAGATTTTTATTTCAAGCGAAAAAATTATCGGGCCGCGCTTGAGCGATACAAAGAAGCGCTGGTTTATAAGCCGAACGACGCTATCGCAAATTTTCGTCTGGCCGAGTGTCAGGAAAAAGTGGGGAACCCGGCCGAGGCTGTTACGCACTACGGGGAGTATCTGAAAATTCTGCCGCATGGGCCATTCGCGGCCGATGCACAAAAGGCGTTAGAACGGCTGAAGGCAAGCGGAGTGAAAGAGAGTTCAGCAGTTTCGAAACCTTGAATCCTTAGAATCATTGAATCCGGAGAATCATTGAATCCGGCGCTTCAGAAGTGCTCTGCTAGTTCCGCAAACGTCTTGACCACCAGCAGTCTGCTGGGTGGCTCCGCGGAGGCGAGTTCTTCGTGCTCCAGGACCCAGGTATCGTCGTGCGGTACAAAAACTGCGTTGATGCCTGCGCCCAGCGCCGGATTGATGTCCGACTTTGGGCTGTTTCCTACCATCCAAGTGAACTCAGTAGCGAGGTTGTATTTCCTCACGATCGCATGATACTCGGGCACGCTTTTTTCAGTGACGATCTCCACCCCAGCGAAATATTTCTTCAATCCTGAGCGCTCCACCTTGCCTGACTGTTCCGCAAAGTCGCCCTTGGTGACCATAATCAGATGATGCTGGCCTGACAGATACTGCAAGGTTTCAGGCACGAGCGGCAAGATCTGCACCGGCTGCTCAGCGATCGTGCGCGCGAAGCCATGGATTGTCTCATGCAGCGCGGGAGTGAGCGGTTCTATCGACAGCCGTTCGAAGGTCTTCACCAGAGCATGAGCGAAGCTGTGCAATCCGTAGCCGTGGGTCACGATGCACTCGCGCTCGACATCGTTGAGAATTTCCCGGACTTCAGCCGGTGAACGTTCGTGATGGTTCAGGAACGAAATGAAGTTGGCGATGGCGCGTTCAAAATAGACGTTGTTTTCCCAGAGCGTGTCATCGGCATCGACGAGCAAAGTCTGAGGATCTCTGCACTTGTATGGGCTCACGAAAACCATGATACTCACAAGTTCATGCGAGCCGAGGGGAACCACAACTGAAAAGAGAGCGGAAAATGTTTGCTGCTAGAATCCGGAAACCATGAAAATCCGAGGGGTGGTTTTCGTAGTCATAATTATCTGCATTTCTTGTCTGGGGCGAGCCCAGGAAAACCAGAAACCAGCAAGTTTACAAAAAAACAACCAAACTGCTCAAATGCACGTGGTTCCCGACCTGAAGCAACGGCTGGCGAGATTCCGGCAGGTGCAGATGCCTCTTCCTTCTGCCAGTCTTACCGCCCGCGAACAAAAAATGATCTCAAAGCTGGTGGATGCATCGCGCTATCTGGATGACATCTACTGGCGACAAGTTGATCCCGACGGCCTTGAATTGTACGAGTCGCTGGAGAAAAGCACAGACCCGAAAAGAGTCGAACTTCGACGCTACTTGTGGATCAACGGCTCGCGTTTTGATCTGCTGGACATGGACAGGCCTTTTGTCGGGACGGATCCGGTACCGCCCGGACGCGGATTTTATCCGCAAGGACTCACGCGCGATCAGATCGAACAGTATGCGAAAGACCACCCTGACAAGCGGGCCGAGATTTACAGCTCCACGACTGTTGTTCGTTGGCATGGGAGCGAGCTCGAGGGGCTTCCGTATCACATTGCCTATCGTTCTTTCCTCGAACCCGCAGCCCGCGATCTGCGAGCCGCGGCCGACTTTAGTCCCGATTTAGGGTTCGCCAACTACTTACGCCTGCGTGCGGACGCGCTCCTGAGCGATGACTATTTCAAGAGCGACATCGCATGGCTTGAGCTGAAGAACCCAAAAATTGATCTGATCTTCGCTCCCTATGAAACCTATGAAGACACGCTGCTGGGGGTGAAGGCGACTTATGGCGCTTCAGTGCTGGTCCGCAACGAAGAAGAAAGCCGCAAGATGGAGACTTTCCAGAAGTATGTTGCCGACATTCAGGATGCACTGCCTATCCCAGAGCGAGATCGTCCATCCAAACGCGGTTTACAAACGCCCATGGAAGTCATGGATGCGCCCTTTCGCACCGGTGATCTGGGACATGGCTATCAAGCAGTGGCGGACAACCTGCCCAATGATCCGCGAGTGCACGAATTGAAAGGCAGCAAGAAGCTGTTCTTTAAGAATTTCATGGATGCGCGCGTGAACTACGTGATTCTGCCGTTGGCGCGATTTATGATGCCCGCCGACCAGGCATCCAAAGCTTCCGCCGAAGGCTACCTGTTGGGCACCATCGTGCATGAAATCTGTCATGGTCTTGGGCCAGGTTTCGCCCACAATGCGACTGGGGAAAAGATCAGTATCCGCGAAGCCATCGGCCCGGCGTACGGTGGGTTGGAAGAAGCCAAGGCCGATGTGGTAGGAATGTTCAGCCTGAAGTGGCTGGTCGAGCATGGCGTCCTCCCCAAAGAAAAATTGCAGGAATACTACGCATCTTATGTTGCAGGAACGTTCCGCACCGTCCGCTTCGGGGCTGCAGAGGCCCACGGCCAAGCCGAGATGATGGAGCTTAACTATTACCTGGAGCACGGAGCGCTCAAGCGCGGGGCGTCGGGGAAATACTCTGTCGACTTCGACAACATGCCCAGGGCGATCGAAAGTCTAGCCAAAGAATTGCTGCAGATGGAAGCCACGGGCGATCGCGCGAAAGCAGAGGCCTGGTTCAAAAAATATGACGTGATTCCGCCGGAGTTGCAGCAGTCGCTGAACAAGGCTAAGAGCGTGCCGGTGGATGTGGACCCGCTGTTCGCGTTTCCGAGGAAGGTTAAGTAGCTGGCGGGACGCTCACAATTACAAGCTCGAAGTCTGCGCTTTTTTCTCATTGCCTCTCAATAGACTAGTTGGTAGACTAGTTGTATGAAAACGGTTGGAGCTTTCGAAGCCAAGACACATCTGAACGAGCTGCTGCAAAAGGTTTCCAAGGGCGAAACCATTCGGATCACGCGTCGCGGCATTCCGGTCGCGAAGTTGGTTCCGGCCGACGAAGGGGAGCGCAAGGACCTCAAGGAAGTAGTCCGCGAGATCCGCGAGATTCGGAAGAGCGCAACCCTCGGAGGACTGACTATACGCGAGCTGATCAATGAAGGCCGGCGCTACTAAACGGCTGGTTCTGGACGCATCGGTGGCCGTGGCGTGGTGCTTCGCGGACGCGAGCACGGCCTACGCAGAGGGAGTGCTCGATCTGCTTGCATCTGGAACGGAAGCGTTCACCGCGTCCATTTGGCCGTTTGAGGTGGCGAACGCCCTGCTGATGGGGGAGAGGCGCAAACGCATCTCGGTAGCACAGGTGACGACCGTCCTGCAGCGTATTTCTCTCCTTCCCATCTCGATAGATCCGATCCGCCCCGATACGGCATTCGGTCAGATTCTATCGGTGGCTCGTCAAGAGCAGCTAACGGAATATGATGCCGCCTACTTAGCCCTTGCCCTACGCGAGGGATTGCCGTTGGCTACGCTAGAAAACGGATTGCAGCGGGCGGCGCGAAACGCCGGGATTAGTTTGCTCACGATCTGAACTCGAATGCGAACGAGCTGGTGAAAAACAATGCACTGTGGAAAGGGCACGACCTTCGTTCCTGCCGCCAAATCTCTCTTGCGATTTCAATTCCGGGGGTTGCGCGTTCTTGATGCTGGAGTCCGGTTCGTATAGAAAAATAGATCATGAGCTCCGTGCGAATGGACAAGTGGCTATGGGCTGCCAGATTCTTCAAGACGCGCACGTTGGCTGCACGAGCATGCGAAGTCGGTAGGATTCAATCCAACGGGCAGCCCGCTAAGGCTGCGCGCGAGGTCCGGATTGGAGATATGTTGCGGGTGACAAACAACAGCGGCGACTTTCAGGTGGAAGTCCTGCTTCTCAGCGAGGTTCGGGTTCCGGCTTCTGTTGCGCAAACGCTTTACCGCGAGACTGAGGCGAGCCGGGAGCTGCGCCTGAAGGTTGCCGCGGAACGTAAGGCGATGAAGCAGTTCGAAGAGTTACCGGCAGGCAGACCATCGAAACGCGACCGCCGGAAAATCATCCAGTTCCGCGGAAGAGTCTGACCGCAAGCGAATGACGGCCAATCGGAGATCATTTCAGGAAACCAGAATCGGGCCATTAGATGGCCGACCATCCACTCGGAATGCGCCGAGGAGATAGCGTTCGAAATCGGAAGATAGTTTGTGTTTCGCCTAGCCATCCGCAACAATTCTAGGTTGGAAAATCCTACACCATCAGCAACAACTCCTGAGACCTATCTGTCGAACAGATAGCCATCCATGCCATCCGTTCTTTCATTTTGGACAAGAGCGGTGTTTGTATCCCGGGGGCAGGCGCTCGGCCGCGGCCCGTGCCGCCTGCTGAGATCTTTTCGCTTCCGATGGAGCCTTTGTCCGGCGCTGCTGCTGATCGCGGGTTTACTTCCCAAACTCGCCCACGCTCAGCAGTCCAGCTTTACCTGGCAGCAGATTCGAGACAAGTTCGAAGCCATAAACCCGACGCTGCTGGCAGACAAGCTGAATATTGACGAATCAAGGGCCCAGGAGATCGCCGCGTACTTGCGCCCAAACCCGACGTTCACTCTGACGTTAGATGGGACTCAAATTGCTCCTGATAAAGAGGTCTGGCGGCCATTTGCTGGCACTTTTGAGTCGCCTGGCATTAGCTATTTGCACGAACGGCGGCATAAGCGGGAGCTGCGCCTGGAAAGCGCAAAGAAAGGGACTCGGATTGCTGAGTCCAGCCATACCGACCTGGAGAGAACTCTGCTCTTCAATTTGCGAAGCGAGTTTGTCTCGGCGCTGCAAGCCAAAGCGGTACTGCAACTGGCAAAAGACAACCTGGCTTACTACGACCATGTGTTGGATATCAGTCGAAATCGTTTCAATGCCGGCGACATCGCCCAAATCGATCTTGATCGACTAGAACTGCAACGCGTGCAGTACGAATCGGACCTGCAAACCGCCGAACTGAATCTGCGGACCGCGAAAATCCAGTTGCTCATGCTGCTAAACGATCGAACTCCGATTGAGCAGTTCGACGTGACGGAGCCGTACGATTTCAACGACCAACTGCTGCCCCGGGACGAGTTCCGAAAGCTTGCTCTGGAAACGCGGCCCGACTTGAGGGCAGCGCTCGAAGCTGTCGACAAAGCCCAGACCGATCACAAGCTGGCTGTAGCGAACGGCTCGACCGACCCGACCCTCGGCGCGTGGTACACACATAACTCGTCGAATAATAACCCGTTTGGCATAAACACAATCGGAGTCAGCTTGAGCCTTCCGCTACGCATGTTCGACCGCAATCAGGGAGAGAAGTTGCGCACGCAGCTTGAAGTCTCACGTAATGAGAAGTTGCGCGATGCCGCCGAAGCAGGCGTGCTCAGTGACGTGGATACGGGCTATGCCACGCTCGAAAGCAATCTGGTTTTGCTTCGGCCCTACAAGACTAAGTACCTGCAACAGTCCGTTCGGGTGCGGGACACAGTTTTCTTTTCCTATCAACAAGGAGGTGCCTCCTTGCTGGATTTTCTGAACGCTCAGGCTGAATACCGCAGCGTCCAGCTGAATTACGTGAGCTTGGTTGGGTCTTATTTGACGGCTGCAGCGCAATTGAATATGGCCGTCGGTCGGGAGGTGGTCCCATGAAATGCAAAGTTCAGCAGTGCGCGGCAATATCAGTATTCCTGGTCTTATCGCTGCTGGGAGTTTCGTGCTCAGACTCCAGCAAGGCAGCGCCAACCAAAGCAGAAGTCACGCTGGAGCAAGGTGTTTTTAATGTGGACCACCCCGAAGTCTTCAAGTTAGTGAAGGTGGAATCACGCCGGTTGCCCAACATGCTCAAGGCTAACGGCGCCGTCAGCCCCGATGTAAACCGCACCATCCACGTGACCTCACAAGGATCGGGTCGAGTCGTGGACCTGCGGGTAAAGCTCGGCGACAACGTTAAGAAAGGCCAAGTGTTGCTTTCGATTTACAGCGCTGACCTGGCGGGAGCAGTTTCGGATTATCAAAAAGCGGTGGCCGATGAGCGACTCGCGAAGAAAGCATTAGATCGGGCGCAACTGCTCTTGTCGCATGGCGCGGCTGCCCAAAAAGATATCGAGCAAGCGGAGGACGCAGAAGAAAAAGCCAAGGTGGATGTCCAAAATGCGGAGCAGCACATTCGCATACTAGGTGGCGATCCAGTCCGTCCCAGTCCACTGATCGAACTTCGAGCGCCGGTAGCAGGAACGATTGTGGAGCAGAACATATCGGGATTTGAAGGGGTGAAGAGCCTCGACAACAGTCCAAATCTCTTCACCATTGCCGACCTCTCGCAAGTATGGGTGGTATGCGACGTCTTTGAAAATGATCTGGGCCAAGTCCATCTCGGCGATTCGGCAGAAGTGCGGTTGAATGCGTTCCCGGACCGCGCGTTTCACGGAAAGATCAGCGACGTATCGCGCCTGCTGGATCCCAACACGCGGTCGGCAAAAGTTCGCATTGTGCTTGCCAACCCTATCGGCACGCTGCGTCCCGGCATGTATGTGGGTGCAAGTTTTCGCTCTCGGAAGCTGCAACAGCGCCTCGTTATCCCGAGCACCTCGGTCATGCGTTTGCAAGACCGTGACTGGGTATTCCGGAAAGACGGCACCCAAACCTTCCGCCAAATTGAAGTGCATTCAGTCGGAGAAACACCGGATGGAATGCACGAAATTCAGGGTGGAGCGATAAGTCCAGGGCAGGAGATTGTCATGAACGCGCTTGAGTTCTCGGCGGCGATGGCTGGGCAAGGAAGATGATTCGTTACCTCATTGACTTTGCGCTGCGTAATCGCGTCCTGGTTCTCAGTGTTGCGATCATCCTGTTCATATGGGGAGTCATTTCCTTCCATCGCCTGCCCATTGAAGCCTATCCCGATGTCGCCGACACCTACACTCAGATCATCACCCAGTGGCCCGGACATGCCGCCGAAGAAATCGAGCAGCAAATTACGATTCCTCTCGAAGTCACGCTGAACGGCGTGGCCCATATGGCACATCTGCGGTCGGTTTCTCTCGCCGGCTTGTCGGTGATCACCATCATCTACGATGACGAAATCACCACGTTCAACGCACGCACCGAGGTGATTGACCGCCTGCAGCAAGTCACGCTGCCCAACGGCGTGAGCCCCGCGCTTGGCCCGGACTACAGTCCCACTGGCCAGATCATGTTCTACACGCTGACCAGTAGCAATCCGAAGTACGACACGATGGAACTGAAGACCCTCCAGGATTGGTTCGTCTTGAACCAATTGAAATCTGTGCTGAACGTTGTGGACGTCAACATCTTCGGCGGCCCTACCCGCGAATACCAGGTCCAACTCGATCCAGGCAAGCTGGTCTCCTACGGACTCTCACTCAGCCAGGTTGAGCAGGCCCTAACCAACAACAACATCAACGCGGGTGGCGGATTCATTGAACGTGGACAACAGGCGCTGAATGTCCGCGCCGTTGGGCTGATGTCGCATACCGATGACATCGGAGCCACCGTCGTCAAGGTTGTGAACGGGACGGCAGTGCGCGTTCGTGATCTTGGAATGGTTGCGCAGGCACCCAAGGTCCGGCTCGGACAACTCGGCAAGACGATACGCCACGAGGATGGCACGGTCATCAGCCACGATGACGTTATCGAGGGAATCGTGCTGCTGCGTAAGGGAGCAGAAGCCGATGCCACACTGGATGCGCTTCATCAGAAGATTGCGGAACTAAACAACGGCCTGCTACCTAAGGGAGTGAAGCTCGTGCCTCATTTGGACCGCAGTGACCTCGTCCATTACACCACGCATACTGTACTGCGAAACCTAACTGACGGCGTGTTGCTGGTGACGGTGATTCTTTTCCTGTTCTTAGGAAACGTTCGCAGCGCCTTAATTGTGACTTTCACCATTCCTTTTGCGTTGCTGTTCGCTGCCATCCTGCTTGATCTCAGCCATGTGCCGGCAAACTTGCTCTCGCTGGGCGCTCTCGATTTCGGAATGGTGGTGGATGGCTCGGTGGTCATGGTTGAGAATATCCTGCGGCACACCGGCATTGGCCGCGGCAAGAAGTCGTTCATCGAGATGATCAGCACCGCGGCCCACGAAGTTCAGCGGCCCGTCTTCTTTGCCCGCATCATCATCATTGTTTCCTACTTGCCGATCTTTACCCTTCAGCGAGTCGAGGGCCGGTTATTCCGGCCTATGGCTTGGACCGTTACTTTCGCACTGCTAGGCGCGCTCCTCTTCGCGCTTCTCATTGCGCCTGTCCTTTGCAGCATGCTGTTCAAAGATGACATCATGGAGTGGCGCAATCCGCTGCTTCATTTTCTCCAGAAGCATTACGCTCACACCCTGGACTGGTGCTTCGATCACCTGAAACTCACGTTAGGGCTGGGAACAGCTGCGTTGGCAGTCATGTTGCTGATCGGTTTCAGTGGGATCATTGGCTCTGAATTTCTCCCGCATCTAGATGAGGGCGCGATATGGGTCCGCGGCACCCTGGCGCCGAGCACCGGTCCCTCGACCGGAATCGCACTCTCGGAACAAGCGCGGCGCGTGTTGGCAAATTTCCCTGAAGTCACCCAAGTCGTAAGCCAGGTCGGACGTCCCGACGACGGCAGCGATGCCAGCAGCTTCTACAACACCGAGTTCTTTGTGGACTTGCTTCCGCGTTCGAGATGGCGCAGTGAGTTCAAAACCAAAGACGACCTTATTGCCGCCATGGACACCACATTAAGCAAGTTTCCTGGGGTGGACTGGAATTTTTCCCAGCCAATTTCCGACAACGTGGAAGAAGCGGTGAGCGGCGTTAAGGGGGAGTTGGCAGTCAAGCTGTTTGGTCCCGACCTGAAAATTCTGGAAGCGAAGGCCGATGAAATCCAGAATGTGATGAGCAAAATTCAAGGCGTTGCTGACCTGGGCACGTTCCAAGTACGCGGTCAGCCAAACGTGAATCTGGTTGTGGATCGCGCTGCGGCAGACCGATTTGGCATCAACGTCAGCGATGTACAGGACGCAGTTGAAACAGCGGTCGGCGGAAAAGCGGTAAGTCAGATTTTAATCGCCGATCAACGTTACGACCTCACACTTCGTTACCAGCAGCCGTTCCGCCGCAGAGTCGAGGACATTGCGGGCATTCGAATCCTGGCGCCTTCCGGCGAACGCGTCTCTCTAGGTCAGGTGTGTCAGATCAAGCTGGAAGATGGCGCATCCACGATCTATCGCGAAGGCAACGGTCGCTACATCGCCATAAAGTACAGCGTTCGGGGACGTGATCTGGGCGGCACGGTTCGCGAAGCGATTGAACTCGTAAGGCAACAAATCCAGTTCCCGGAAGGCTACCACCTCGATTGGACCGGCGAATATGAAAGCCAGCAGCGGGCAAATCGCAGACTCGCCATCATTGTGCCAGTAACGATTCTTCTGATGTCCTTCATCCTTTATTCGGCATTCGACTCGTGGAAGTGGGTAGGCCTTATCCTGGCCGTTGTCGCCGTATCCCCTCTCGGAGGATTTCTGAGCTTACTGCTCACCAGCACACATTTTTCCGTCTCGTCGGGTCTGGGGTTCCTGGCTCTGATCGGCGTTTCGGTCGAGGTCGGAGTCATCATGGTCGAATACATCAATCAGCTTCGCACTCGCGGAATGAATCCACGCGAAGCCGCTAAAGAAGGCGCATCACTCCGTCTTCGCCCAATCATGATGACCATGCTGGTGGCGACGCTCGGTCTTCTTCCGGCCGCTTTTTCTCACGACATCGGATCAGATTCCCAGCGTCCCTTCGCCATCGTGATCGTCGGCGGACTCATTGTCGAGCTGGTCGTGAGCCTGGTTCTATTACCGGCCTTGTATCTGTTTTGGGCGAGACCGAACGATAATCTACCCGCGCCCGAACCCGGTTTCTTCGGGGAGGGAGAGCATGTCGATTAAAGGAAGTGGGGCAGACTCAGCGAAGGTGCGCGCCGCCCGTGCTGCGTTTTCTGTGTTCTGATGGTCTTTGCCTTCGAGACCAGCAGCCCTCGTCATCGGGCCACGAGCTTGCAGTGCTCCTGGATGTGAACGGCAACCAAAGAAAGGTATTGGCTGTGTAGCTAAGTTTGGCCGAAGGCGTCATTGAGAAATTAGGTCAGCCCGGAAATATGTTCTCGGTGATCACATTCGGTTCTCAGCCTTGCTCCGAAATGTGAGCTTGGAACAAACAAGACCAGACTACCTCTCTGTTCGCCTATACGAAGTGCCGAATCTCGGATTTGGACAATTCACAGATGACACTCGTCCAAAATCGATTCTCATCATCGCAGAAGGCGAAACAACTCCACATCACCTGTAAGGTCGCGGTGGTTGCGGATCACACCTTTTACGGTTCAAAGGCAATACATAAAGACACGGATTTTATTTGCGGGAACTAGCGGCAAAGACCCATGGCCGGTACATTGAAGTTGGAGCTCGGCAAAAGAAGGTTTCCGCTGCGGCAGACCGATTTGCCGATGGCATTCTCGCCCAAGATCGGGTCGGGCCCGAGCGTCGAGCAGACCATCCGACGCGGAACTAGCCGACATCACCGGGCGGGGAGTTCTGCTTGCAAAACCGTTAACTTGGTGGATGATGTCGTGCGCAGGCTTGGCCGTCGTGCGGACGGGTGCCGAGTCCGATCGAGGGGCGCACCGTCTGGCGTCAAGCGGGGGAGGGAGCATTTTGCCGTCGGGAGACCTGACGCCGCCCGTCGTTTGACCCTCGGCTGAGAACCTCTTAAACTTTCATCAATAGACCCACTGGCCCGGTTTCCGCAGGAGGACTTCCCTGACTTCTACATGCCGATTCTGGCTGCTTGCTGCTTTAGTTCTTTGCCCTACGCTTGGGTTCGCGCAGAACTCGGGACCGGTGACGCTCAATAGTAGCGAGACCTTATTCGTAGTGCTGACTGCGATCAATAACTGCGGATACGACACTGAACTTGTGTCCTCTGATCCGCTACGGCTGGCCATTCGCGGTGAGGTTGGCCATAACCTTGAAGCCTCGGAAAATGCCAAAGGAGCAGCCGATTCGATTTGCGGTTTTTATCGCGATCACCAGCAGTCTGACCCTTCCCGCACCCTCGCCCAATACGTTTCCCTGGCCCTTTACCTGACTCCTCCGCCGGCGCTGACGCCTAAAGTGAAGGACGCTGATTTGCCGCCGGACGCGGCGGGTGTGCTTGGTCTGGTGCCGCTCATCGGCAAGTTCTATTCCCAGGCTGGAATCCACGCTATTTGGGAGCAGCACGCTGCAGCCTATTCCGAACTGGGAAACCGTTACCGCGATGCTCTGGCCAAGATGATTTCCAGCACTGAGCTTTACCTGCGGCTCCCCTCCGGCAACTATCAGGGAAGGACCTTCACCATCTATATCGAACCCATGGGCGCGCCGTCGGAGACCAACGCCCGTAACTATGGTACCGAATACTACGTGGTCCTCACGCCGGGCACCGGCGCCGGGTTGAAAACGGAACAGATCCGGCACGCTTATCTTCACTATCTGCTTGATCCGATGGTCGGCAAATTTAATCTCGACCGTCTCGAGCCACTGCTGGAAACGGTGAAACTGGCGCCCATGGAAGAGAGCTTTAAGGCTGACCCTTCCCTGCTGGTAACAGAATGCCTGATTCGCTCGATCGAGGCGCGCAC
>Ga0070717_10002933_pt1 | contig 12111 bp, 10 predicted proteins | sample LARL113metaG_FD_71366 | JGI IMG/M metagenome (GOLD analysis project Ga0070717, IMG submission 71366) | Corn, switchgrass and miscanthus rhizosphere microbial communities from Kellogg Biological Station, Michigan, USA - LAR L11-3 metaG | ecosystem: Host-associated > Plants > Roots > Rhizosphere ...
TCACGGCGGACGAGGCCGAGCAGGCCAACCTGCAGGGCACCCCGCTCCAGGACTACGTCACCCAACAGTCGCTGAAGTTCATCCTGGGCGACCGCGACCTGAGCCAGTGGGACGCGTACGTGAGCGAGCTGAAGGGCAAGAACTCGCAGACGTACATCGACCTCGTGAACAAGGCGCAGCAGCGCTTCGCGAAGAACCACGGGTAGTTGCGAGGGGGGACTTCGTCCCCCCCTTGACTCTTCACCCCAGGGATGATGTGAAGTTGCGTTGGGCGACGATCAGGCCCGCCCCTTTTGGCGCCAAATGGCCCAATCACGAGTGCCGGAATGGGAGGTTTGGCGCCAAAACGTGCAATCCCACCCACGGTCTCAGGGCGGCGCCAGCCGGCCGGGCGCTGTGAGCGGCAGCGCGAGCGGATCCCAGCACCACTTCGGTGAGGGACCGCTCGCGCGCCTCGCCGCCCTCGTCTACACCCTGCTGGTCGTCGAGCTCCTGCTGCTCGTCACCAGCCTGCCCGGTCTGGCCCTCCTGGTCCTGCTCGACCGGGACGCCAGCAACATCCCGCTGGCCGCCGCGTGCGCGGTGCCGCTCGGCCCGGCCCTGTCGGCCGCCGTGTACGCGCTCCACCATCGCAGCGGCGACCTGGCCGACCTCCGGCCCGCCGCCGCGTTCCTGCGCGGCTACCGCGCCAACTTCCTGGGCTCGCTCCAGATCTGGCTGCCCTGGCTGGCGTGGCTCACGATCGTCGCGGTGAACCTCGCCCACTTCACGGCCGCCGGCGTCCCCGGTTGGTGGGGCGTGCTGCTGGTCGTCGTCGCGGTCGCGGCGACGCTGTGCGCGATGGACGCGCTGGTGATCACCTCGCTGTTCGCGTTCCGGCCGCTGGACGTCGTCCGCCTGGCGGCTGCCTACCTGAGCGGGACGCCCGGCGTCACGCTCGGCAACGCCTGCCTGCTGGTCGCGGCGGCCGGCATCACGGCGTTCACCTCCGAGGCGGTGGTCGCGCTGCTCGGCTCCGTGCTCGCCGCGCTCCTGCTCCGGACGTGCCGGCCGATGATCGCCGAGATCCAGCGGGACTTCACCCGGTGACCCTGCCGGTCACCGCGAAGGTGCCGTTGGGCGGCGACCGGCTCCGCCTGGAGCCGTGCGGCGTCGCCGTGCTGCGCGAGGACGCCGCGACCGCCTGACGGGCGCGAGCGCGCCCGCCGCTGGGCGCGCGCGGCGGCGCATGGGACCCGCTCGCGCTCCTGTCCCGGCGCGCCCGACCGGGCCGCCCATGGCCAGTCCGGCCGCCGGGCGGTGTACTACGAGCACCTCATTTTCGCGGCCCTCGCAGGGGCCGACACAGGTCAGGGAGCGCATGGGATGAAGCAGAAGCAGACGGATCCGGTCGCCGACGACAAGTGGATCGTGGAGCTGTGGAACGAGAACGAGCGGTCGTTCCACGGGCACACGGTCATCGCCATCACCGGGCCGATCGACGGCAGGCAGCGGTGGACCCAGACGTACGACTTCCTGGGCGGCGAGCGGTACAAGGAAGGCGACCCGACGAGCCTCCAGTACACCCCCCTGGAGCCGAACAGTGCCAAGCAGTCGATGCACGTGTCCGGCTACGACGCCGGGCGGGGCTTCCCGGACGTCGTCCTGAGCAGCAAGACGGGCGTCGGCTACCGGCAGATCGGCGCGTCGGAGGCCATCTCGGGCCGGCGCAACAGCATCGGCCCGGACAAGTTCAACTACCAGGTGCCCGGGTTCGTGCGCTACCGGGCGCCGATGGGCCACACGGACGGGGCGATGCTCTACGGCAAGGCCGTCAGCCTGGCGCGCTGGACGGTGGACCCCGACAAGGGCCAGCAGCTCCAGGCGGCCATCGCCGCGAGCGCCCAGAACCCGCCGCCGTACGCGGCCTCGTGGAGCCTCCAGGACCTCACCGACCCCAACTTCCGCAGCACCGAGACGTGCCACTCCTGGGCGAAGGACATGGTCACGAAGATCGGTCTCGACATCCCGCTCGGCGTCTCCGGCCCGGCGCCACAGGTCGAGCTCAACTACTTCTGCTACGCCTGCGGCCTCGTGCTGGTCGGCGGGCTGATCTACCTCGTCGGTCGCTCCAGGTAGGCCGGGGGGAACGGGGGGGCCGGCCGGCGCCGCGCCCCCTCATCAGAAGTACACCGACCGCCAGAACTCGTCGGAGCGGCCGGCGGCGTCCCGGTAGCACGTCGTGGCGCCGCCGGCCAGCACGTACAGGCGGTCGCAGTGGGCCGCCAGCAGGCGCAGGTTCTGGTCCACCATCAGGAGGGCCACGCCCTCCTCCCGGCACGCGGACAGCACCGCCGCCAGCACGTCGCGGACCGCCCGCGGCGAGAGGCCCAGGCTCATCTCGTCCACCATCAGCAGCCGCGGCCGCGCCATCAGCCCGCGGGCGATGGCCAGCATCTGCTGCTCGCCGCCGCTGAGCAGGCCCGCCGGCCGCGGCAGCAGCGGCCCCAGGGGCGGGAACCAGGCCAGCGCCCGCTCGCGCTCGGCGGCGCCGAACGGCCGGCCCACCGCGGCGGCGCCGAACGCCAGGTTCTCCTCGACCGACAGTCCGCGCAGGACCAGCCGGCCCTCGGGCACGTGGATCACCCCGAGCCGGGCCACGCGGTACGGCCGGGCGGGGAGGGGGGCGCCGTCGAAGGACAGGCCGTCCGCCCGGCGCGGGATCGTGCCGGAGATCGCCCGCAGCGTCGTCGTCTTGCCGGCGCCGTTGCGGCCGACCAGGCCGACCACCTCGCCCGGCCCCACCTGGAGGTCCACGCCCGTCAGCACGACCGCGCTGCCGTACGCGGCCCGCAGGCCGGCGACCTCCAGCCCACTCACTGGGCCGCGACCTCGGCCCCGGCCTCGGCGACGCCCAGGTACGCCGTCATCACCTCGGGGTCGGCGATCACCCGGTCCGGCACACCCTCCGCGATCACCCGGCCGAAGTCGAGCACCGTGACGGTGTCCGACGTGTCCTGCACGAAGCCCACGTTGTGCGCGACGACCAGGATGCTGAGCCGGTGCTCGGTCCGCAGGCGCTTCAGGAGGTCCGCCACCCGCGCGATCTCTTCGTCGCCGAGGCCGGAGGTGGGCTCGTCGAGGAGCAGGAGGCGGGAGCCGCCCGCGATGGCCCGGGCGATGTCCACCACCTTCTGCTCGCCCAGGCTCAGCTCGCTGGCCAGCACGTCCCAGCGGGCGGCCGCCAGGCCGACCCGCTCCAGGGCCGCGGCGGCCAGGCCGTCCACGACCCGCGACCTGCCGCGGGACGCCCAGCCGCCGGCCAGGTCTCGCGCGACGCTCCAGCGGTGGCTCCCGTACAGGCCGAGCCGCACGTTGTCGAGCACCGACAGGTCGGGCACGAGCGACGGGTTCTGGAACGTCCGCGACACGCCCATCGCGCGGATCTGGTGGGTGCGGCTGCGGCCGACGTCGCGGCCGGCCACGGCGATGCGGCCGCCGGTGGGCCGGAGCAGGCCGCTGACGCAGTTCAGGAACGTGGTCTTGCCGGCACCGTTCGGGCCGACCAGCGCGTGGATCGTGCCGCCGCGGACGCGGAAGCTCACGCCGTCGAGCGCCCGGACGCCCCCGAAGACCACGGCGACGTCCTCGGCGACGAGGACGTCGCCCTCGACGGGCGGCGGCGGGTCCGCGGCTGCGGCCAGGGGCCGGGGCCGGCCGAGCCGCCCGCCGGGCACCGGGACGCGCCGCCAGGCGGCGTCGAGCAGGCCGAAGAGGCCGTCCGGGAGCGCGATCACGAAGACCAGGAAGATGGCCGCGAACAGCAGCGCCTCCGCCGCGCCCGCGCCCTGCATGAGCTGGGGCAGCGCGGTGAAGACCAGGGCGCCGATCAGCGGCCCGGCGAGGCTGCCGATGCCGCCGACGACGAGCATCGCGAACAGCGTGATCGAGTTGCCGAAGTGGAACGACTCGGGGGCCAGGTAGCCGAGCGCGAGCGACAGCGGCAGGCCCGCCGCCGCCGCCACGACCGCCGAGAACACGAACGCGCCCAGCTTGGTCAGCCGGGCCCGCACGCCCAGCGTCCCGGCGACGGGCTCGCTGCGCTTGAGCAGGCGCAGGGCGCGGCCGGCGCGGCTGTTGGCGTAGTTCGACGTCACCGCGACGGTCGCCAGCAGCATCGCCCAGGCCAGCCAGTAGAGCCACGGCCCGTTCGCCGTCAGGTCGAGCGGACCCCAGCTCAGCGGCGGGACGGCGAGCCCGTTCTCCGAGTGGGTGATCGGGTCGAGCGTGTTGCCGCCCAGGACGTTGAACAGCACGAAGGCGAAGAAGAACGTGGTCAGCGCGGCGCCGAAGTGCTGGAGCTGGACCATCGCCGCGCCCAGGACCGCCGCCAGCACCGCGGCCAGCGCCAGCGTCAGCAGCAGGGCGACCACCACGTTCACGTGGGCCTCGGAGCGCAGCGCGGTGATCCCGTACGCGCCGATGCCCACGAACGCGAACTGGCCGAAGTTGGCCAGGCCCAGGTAGCCGGAGAACAGGTCGAGGCCGACCGCCGCGATCCCCCAGCTCATGGCCAGGACGACGGTGAAGCGCATGCCCTGGTCGATGGGGAGCAGGCCGAGCACGGCCAGCACCGCCAGGATCGCCAGCGCGAAGGGCAGGGTGTGCCCGTGGGCCCGCGCGGCGAACATCAGAGCCGTTCCACGACGCCGTGCCCGAACAGGCCGTCGGGGCGGACCAGCAGGATCACGATCAGCAGCGCGAAGATGGCCAGGATCGAGATCTCCTGGCCGCGGAGCACCGTGACCACGTTGGACACCACACCGACCACCACCCCGCCAACGAACGCGCCGGGCAGGCTGGTCATGCCGCCCAGCAGGGCGGCGGTGAACGCGTACAGGAAGAAGCTGTCCATCATGTCGGACGACAGCAGCGCCGTCGGCACGGTCAGCAGCCCGACCACGACGGCCACCAGCCCGGCCAGGAGCCAGGCCAGGCCGCTGAGCCGGGCCGTGTCCGCCCCGAGCAGCCGGGCGACCTCCGGGCGGTCCGCGATGCCGCGCAGGAGGAGCCCGGTCGCCGTGCGGTTGTAGAGGAGCCAGAACGCGCCCCCCAGCACGACGGCCGCGGCGACCGTGACCAGGGAGAGCAGGCTCACGCTGACCCCGGCCACGGTCATGGACGCCGCGGGCAGGAAGCGCGGGAACGCGAACGGCTGGCCGACGCCCCAGAACAGGTTCATCACCGCGAACAGGAGCAGGTAGATGGCCAGCGTCCGGATCGCCAGGTTGAGCGTGCCCGCGTCGCCCCGGGGCAGCATGCCGCCCAGGTAGATCACGACGCCGAGCGCGGCCGTGCCCGCGAACCCGAGCCCGATGGCGGCGGCCAGGGGCAGGCCCGCGCGGGCGGCCAGCAGGTAGACGATGAACGTCCCGAACGTGGCGATGTTGCCCTGGGCGAAGTTGGGGATGCCGCTCGCCTTGAACAGCAGCACGATCGAGAACGCGAGCATGCCGTAGACGAATCCCACCGCGACGCCGCTCACCGCGGCCGCGCCGACGAGACCCATCAGGTCGCGACGTTGGCGATGGGCATCGTCCCGCCCGAGACCAGCTGCTTGCCGCTGCTCGTGAACTGGTACATCGTGGCCTCGCCGACGTGGTTCGAGGCGCTGAAGCTGACGGGCGTGAGCACCGGCGCGGCGTCCACCTGGTGCATCCCCTCCAGCGTCTTCAGCAGCCCGTCTCGGGTCAGGTGGGCTCCCGTCTTCTGGAGCGCGTAGACGAACACCTGCGCCGTCCCGCACCCCCACAGCGTCTCCATCGTGACCTGGGTGCCGGGCGAGTACTTGTGGACGGTCGCCACGCAGTCGGCGGCCAGCTTGTTGGACGGAGCGGCGTTGGGGCCGGGGGCGAAGACGGCGTTCGACGCCTCGGGCGGGACCGCGTTGATGAAGCTCTCCGTCGCCAGCGTCTGCAGGCCGAGGATGCGCTTGGCCGGCAGCGCGCCCTGGGCGACCATCGCCGTGACGTAGCGGGCGCAGTCGGTCGGGGTCGTGCTGACCAGCACGAAGTCGGGGTGGGTCTGCTTCATGCGCAGGACGTACGGCGTGTAGTCCGTCGTCCCCTGGTTGACCTCGTCGTAGCCGAGCCACGAGCCGCCCGCCTGCGCGGTCGCCTGCTGCGCGACCTGGACGGTCTGCGGCGTGTCCGCCGTCTTGCCGACCAGCGCGTAGACCGTGCCCTTCCCGTACTTCTCGATCGCGGCCCTGATGACGGCGGCGGTCTGGTTGCGGTAGAGCGGCATCATCAGGAACACGTACCTGTCGCCCGGGTAGGGGTTGCCCTGGTACGGGAACAGGTACGGCACCTTTGCCTGCTCCAGGATCGGGACGATCGACTGGGACGGGACCGTGCCGTAGCCGCCGAACACCGCGAGCACCGGCTGGTCGATGAACGTCCGCGCGTTGGCGACGGCCTTCGGCGCCGTGTAGCCGTCGTCGAGCACGGTGTCCTTGATCTTGCGGCCGTAGACGCCGCCGCCCGCGTTGACCTTGTCGAACACGGCCTGGGCGCCGGCCTGGGTCAGGGTGGCGGGCCCGCTGACGTTGCCGGTCTGGGCGTTGGTCGTGCCGATCTGGATGGTGTCCGAGGTGACGCCGGGACCGGTGGCCCCGCCGTTGCTGGCCGATGACGAGGACGCGCCGCCCCCGCAGGCGACCGCCAGCAGCACGGCGACGGCGGTCAGCGGCAGCCCGATCGAGCGCTTCATGACTTCCCCTCCCTCAGGTGAACCCGTCTCTCTGCTGTTGCAATACCAGATGCCCGGTCGTGAGGGAGGGGAGATGGTCCGGGGAGCGGAACGACCCGCTGTCAGTGAACGAGCGCCAGAGCGGTCGCTCCGACGACCGCCGCGGCGAGCGCGACGTTCACCGCACGCGCCCGGCGGGGTTCGCGCAGCAGCGGCGCGATCGACGTGCCCGCGACCAGCCACGTGGTGCAGATCACGACGATCATGGCGCTCAGCGCCACCACCTTGGCCGTGGCGTCCGCCGCGGCGGCGTCCGCGAGCCGGGCGCTGGCGAAGACGGCGGCGATGGCGACCCACGCCTTCGGGTTCGCCGCGCCCAGCAGCGTCCCGCCGGCGAACGACGCCGTGCGCGGGGCTGCCGCGGCCTCGGTCAGCGGCGGCGCCGTCGCGATCCGGTAGGCCAGCCACAGGATGTACGCCGCCGACGCCCAGACCAGGAGCGTGCCGATCGCCGGCAGCGCCAGCAGCGCGGCCGTGATCCCGCTCGCCACGGCGAGGAGGACGGCCGTGGTGCCGGCGATGATCCCGAGCAGGTAGCGGAGCGAGCGGCGCAGGCCGTACGCCGTGCCGGCGGCGACCAGGCTGACCGTCGCCGGGCCGGGGCTGCCCATGATCGCCAGCGACGTGAGCAGGAGCGGCAGCAGCGACCCCCAGCGGAGTGCGTCAGGCATACCGTTGAACCATGCCGCGGACGCTAGAGGGCTCCGGCGCACCCGGTCTTGAACGATCCTGCAGGGACTCGATCCGGTTCGGCCCCGGCGCGCCGGGCATCGAGCGGGCGGAGGTGTACCTGGCGGCGCGCGGCTACGAGCCGCACCGGCACGACACGTACGCGATCGGCGTCACCACGGCGGGCGTCCAGGTCTTCGGCTACCGCGGCGCGCGCCGGGTCTGCCTGCCCGGCCAGCTCCACGTGCTGCACCCGGACGAGCGTCACGACGGCGGCCCGGGCACCCGGGACGGCTTCGGCTACCGGATCCTGTACGTCGCGCCGGAGCTGGTCCGCGACGCGCTGGGCGGCGGCCCGCTGCCGTTCGTCGCCGACCCGGTCCAGGAGCCGTCGCCGGCGTCGCGACCCGTCGCGGCGCTGCTGGAGGAGATGGACGAGCCGCTCAGCGAGCTGGCCCGCGCCGACGTCGCCGCGGCGGCGGCCGACTGCCTCGCCTCGCTCGCCGGCGGCGCCGGACCGCGCCGCGCGGAGACGATCGACCTCCGGGCGGTGGAGCGCGTCCGCGACCACCTGGCGGCCCACGCCCGCGAGCAGACGCCGGCCGCCGTCCTGGAGGCGATCGCCGGCGCCGACCGGTTCACGATCGCCCGCCACTTCCGCCGGGCGTTCGGGACCAGCCCCGACCGCTACCGGACGCTGCGCCGCCTGGCCCTGGCCCGCGCCGCGATCGAGGCCGGCCGCTCGCTGGCGGACGCCGCCGCCGAGACCGGCTTCGCCGACCAGAGCCACATGACGCGCCAGTTCAAGCGGACCTACGGCCTGACGCCGGCGCGCTGGCTGGCGCTGACGGCTCCCGGTACTCCTCCCTGATGTCCAGCGGCCCGAACGGCCACGTCCGCTCCACCCGCGCGTACACGAGGTAGGCGACCACGCCGGCGGCGATCCAGGCGATCGAGAGGTAGATCGGGACCCACTCCGGGCTGGTCTGCGTGCCCGACGCGACGTACGTGGCGGCCCACAGGACGAACGCCACGACGGCCGGCACGGGGTACAGCCACATCCGGTACGGGCGGTGCAGGTCCGGCTGGCGGCGGCGCAGGATGACCAGCGCGACCACCTGGCCGAGCGACTGCACGATCACGAACACGGGCGTGAGCGTGGCGATCAGCAGGGACAGCCCGGACAGCCCCGACTGGGTCGAGGCGACCGCCATGATCGCGCCCATCACCAGCAGGGAGACGTACGGGAACCGCAGCCGCGGATGCAGCATGCCGAACCAGGGCAGGAACACGCGGTCGTGCGCCGCGTTGAACGGCACCCGGGAGCCGCCCAGCAGCCCGGACAGCACCGAGGCGAACCCGGTGACGATGATGAGCACGGTCACCACGTCCGCGGCGGCCCTGCCCCAGGTGTGCTCCAGCACGAGCGACGCGACCGACGAGGATCCGGCCACGACCCGCGCCGGGAACACCCCGAGCACGCCGACGTTCATCAGCAGGTACAGGCCCGTGATGGCGACGACGGAGATGATGATCGACAGGGGCAGCACGCGGCCGGGGTTCCTGACCTCGTCGCCGATGTAGGCGGTGGTGTTGTAGCCCAGGTAGTCGTAGATGCCGATGACCAGGCCACCGCCCAGCCCGAGCAGGAACCGCGCGCTCGGCGTGAACGCGCCCGCGGGGAACGCGAACGCCAGGGCCGGGTCGAAGCGGCTGAACGCGGCGATCGTGACCGCGGCGATGCTGGCCAGCGCGATCACCCACAGCACCGTCGTGATCCGCCCGATGGCGTCGATCCGGCGGTAGAGCACGGCGACCGCCAGCGCGCAGAGGCCGACCGAGACCAGCTTCGCCTGCCAGTCCGTCATGCCCGGCCACAGGTAGCCCAGGTAGAGGACCATCCCGACGATCCCCGTCGAGAGCAGCAGCGGGATGAACAGCAGCGCCGACCAGACGAACAGGAAGGGCATCAGCCGCCCCGTCTGGTACTGGAACGCCTCGCGCAGGTAGAGGTACGTGCCGCCGGCCCCGGGCATCGCAGCGCCGAGCTCCGCCCAGACCAGCCCGTCCGTCAGCGCCAGGACCGCGCCCAGGATCCAGCCCAGGATGGCTTGCGGGCCGCCGAACGCGGCCACCATCAGCGGGATCGTGACGAACGGTCCGATCCCCACCATCTCGGTCATGTTGATGGCGACGCCCTGGAGGAGCCCGATGCTGCGGACGAAGCCGTGGGAGGGCGGGTTCGCGCCGCTCATCGCCGGCCGGACCGGGCGACGTTGACGTGGAGCTGGCACAGGTGCTCGCGGGAGGCGATTCGGGCCAGGCGCCGGTGCGCGATCCCGACCGGGTGGGGCGGTTCGACCCGCCGCGCGAGCAGTACAGCCTGCTCGTGGCGCGTCCGCGCGCCCTCGAGGTCCGAGCGCGCCAGCGCGACGTCGCCCAGGCGCTGGAGGCAGCCGGCCTCGCCGAGCACGTCGCCGACCCTGGCGTACAGCGGCAGGGCCTCCTCCAGGCAGGCCACCGCCCGCTCGAGGTCCGAGCGCGCCAGCGCGGCGTCGCCCAGGCCCTGGAGGCAGTTGGCCTCGCCCAGCGCCGCGCCGGCCCTGCGGTACAGGGGCAGGGCCTCCCCGTACCGCGTCTCCGCCGCGCCGGGGTCCGAGCGGCGCAGGGCCACGTCGCCCAGGCTGTGGATGCAGTTGGCCTCGCCCAGCACGGACCCGACCCTGCCGTACAGGCGCAGCGCGGCCTCGTACCGGCCCCGGGCGCCCTCGGCGTCGGCGCGCTCCAGCGCGATGTCGCCCAGGCCCTGGATGCAGTTCGCCTCGCCCAGCACGTCGCCGACCTGGCGGTGCAGGGAGCGGGCCGTCTCGTACCGCGTGGCCGCCTCCGCGAGGTCCGCGCGGCGCAGGGCCACGTCGCCCAGGCTCTGGATGCAGTTGGCCTCGCCCAGCGCGTCCCCGACCCGCCGGTAGAGCGGCAGGGCCGCCTCGAAGGCCGCCCCGGCGCGCTCCGGATCCGACCGCCGCAGGGCGATGTCGCCCAGGCTGTGGATGCAGTTGGCCTCGCCGAGCGCGTCGCCGACCGCGCGGTACAGGTCGAGCGCCTCCTCGTAGCGCGTCCTGGCGGCGTCGTAGTCCGACCGCTCCAGCACGACGTCGCCCAGCCGCTGGACGCAGTTGGCCTCGCCCAGCACGTCGCCCGCCGCGCGGTACCGGGGCAGCGCCTCCTCGTACCGCGCCCTGGCGGCCTCGTGGTCCGCCCTGCGCAGCGCCACGTCGCCCAGGCCCTGGATGCAGTTCGCCTTGCCCCGCGCGTCGCCGGCCTCGCACCGGGACAGCGCCTCCTCGTACCGCCTGCTCGCCTCGGCGTAGTTGGAACGCGCCAGCGCGACGTCGCCCATGCCCCGCAGCACGTCGGCGACGAGGCAGTCGTCGGCGAGCGCCAGGACCGCGCCGAGCCCGGCGGTGAACAGCGGCCCCAGGTCGACGCCGGTGAAGTACACGAACCGCGAGGCGCCGACCAGGGCGTCCACCGCGGGGACGGGGTCGCCGGCGCCCAGACCCACCAGCAGCGCCGCGGTCAGGTTGGCCGTCTCCGCCATCAGCCGGGCCGCCGCCCGGGCGCCGCCGGCGGTGCCGACCCTCCAGCCCAGCTCGTCGGCGAGCCCGCAGTAGTGAGCGATCGTGCGCGCCCAGTCGGGCTCGGCGGGCGGGTGCGCGGCCTCCACGTGGTGGCGCAGCGGCGGGTGCGTGCGGAGGCGGCCGCCCTCGTCGAACGCGAGCCCGCGCCGCCGCAGCACGCTCGCCGCCCGCAGCCCCTCTCCCGGCAGCAGCACGTCCAGCTCGGTGTGCGCGATCCCGTCGGGCAGCGGGCCCAGCAGCGACAGCAGGCGGCGCGCCGGGCCGGTCATCAGCGGGCTGGTCCACGACACCTCGACGGACACCGCCACGCTCAGCAGGCGGTGGTCGGCGGCGCCCCGTTCCAGGAGTCCGACCCGCTCCGAACGCCAGCGCTCCGCGAGGCCGTCGATGGTCGCCTCGCCGTCGGCGGCGTGGGCGAGCAGCTCCACGGCCAGGGGCACGCCCCCCATCTCCTGCAGCACCGGGTCCAGGTCGGGCCGGTCGAACCGCGGGCCGGCGGACGCCAGGAACAGCTCCCTGGCGCTGGCCGCGTCCAGCGCCTCCAGGCGCACGGGCGGCGCCCACGGCGCGCCGCCGGGCCGTTCCGTGCCCCGCAGGGAAACGAGCAGGCCGCTCGTCTCGGCCAGGTGGGCGAACAGGCTCTCGCACTGCTGCGTGTCGGCCTCCCACGGCGTCTCCGCGTTGTCCAGGCAGACCACTCCGGGGGCGCTCGCGAGCTCGGCCAGGCAGCTCGCGAGCGGGTCGGCGCCCACCAGCGGCAGGCCGAGGACGCGCGCGAGCTCGACGACCACGGCCCCGGCGCTGGCCGCGCCCTCGCAGCGCACGAAGTGTCGCCGGCCCCCGTAGCGCTCAGCGACGGCCGCGTCGTGGAGCGCCGCCAGCGCCAGGTTGGTCTTGCCGATGCCCGGCGCCCCCAGGACCACCGTGGGCCTCGGCGGCTCCGCGACCAGGCTGTCCACGACCTCCGCCACCTGGCCGTCCCGGCCCAGCGTGGGTCGCCGGGCGGGGAGGG
>Ga0070717_10002934_pt1 | contig 12109 bp, 13 predicted proteins | sample LARL113metaG_FD_71366 | JGI IMG/M metagenome (GOLD analysis project Ga0070717, IMG submission 71366) | Corn, switchgrass and miscanthus rhizosphere microbial communities from Kellogg Biological Station, Michigan, USA - LAR L11-3 metaG | ecosystem: Host-associated > Plants > Roots > Rhizosphere ...
CTAAGCGATCTGAATAAGCGAAAGGGAGATGCGATAGATTTATGCTCGCGACTTACCACGACGCAACATTTGAAGAAATAATTTCAATTCTTAGGGAGAGTCGTATGTCGAATCCATTTTGTCATGTCGAACTCAACACTAATGATGTCAAGAAAGCCAAAGATTTTTACGGCAAACTTTTCGATTGGAAGCTCGAAGACATGCCGTCACCCGGTGGCGGTTACACCATGATTCGCGTGGGGGAGGGAACTGGCGGCGGCATGATGAAGAATCCAATTCCGGGCGCGCCATCGTTCTGGCTCTCGTATGTTCTGGTGGATGATATCGAAGCGGCCACCAAAAAAGCCAAGTCGCTCGGAGCGCAGATCATGAAAGAGGTCACGCCGGTACAGGATTTCGGCTGGTTCAGCGTTATTGCGGACCCAACCGGAGCGCATCTTGCTCTTTGGAAACCTAAGAAAGCTTAACTACGAATCTGTTTTTCGTGACGACAGCCGTCCTCGGCTGTCAGAGCGCAGCCGTGAACTTATATTAAGAGGTCAAAATACAATGGCGACAATGAGCATTACTCCCACGTCACACATCACTCCCGACAACGACGTTGTCACTTTAGAAATTTTCATCGCTGCTCCACGCGAGCGCATCTTCCAGGCGATCACCGACCCAGCACAAGCCTCGAAATGGTGGGGTCGAAAAGATCATTACTATTTCGACCACTTCAACATGGATGTTCGTGTCGGCGGTAAGTGGTCCACCACTGGCACCTCGACGAAGATGGGCGATCTTGAGGTCCACGGCGAGTTCCTCGAAGTCGATCCTCCTCGCCGCCTGGCCTACACTTGGAACCCCAAGTGGATGCCCGCCATGACCAAAGTGCTCTGGGAGCTCGAATCCAAAGATGAAAACGGGACGCTGGTCCGGCTCACGCACAGCGGGTTCGCCGGCAACGTCGATCAGGCGCAGGGTCACAGCATCGGCTGGTCGCTGGTCTTCACCTGGTTGCAAGCCTTTGCGGAAAAAGGCGAGATCGGTGATTTCAGGAGCTGAAGTGGCTACCGCAACTCTCACTACAGACAACGACGTGGTCCTGGCGGAGATATTCATCGCGGCTCCGCCAGCCCGCGTCTTTGAAGCTATTACCGACCTCAAGCAACGCGCACAGTGGTGGGGCATGAAAGGCTTGTTCCACGTCACTAAGTCTCACTCCGACCTGCGTCCGGGTGGCAAATGGTATGAGATTGGTTCGACTGACGACGGCAGGCCCTTTCGACTCGAGGGCGAGTATCTGGAGATCGATCCGCCCCGCCTTCTCGTGCACACTCGCATGGCGAATTTCGCTGAGAACATTCCAACCCTGGTTCGTTGGGAGCTCGAGCCGCATGATGTCCACGGGCTTCACGCAAGCGGTACGCACAAAGTTGGCACGGGCACCATGGTGAAAGTTCGCCACTCGGGTTTTGCCGGTCATCTCGAGCAAGCCAAGAGTCACCAGAAGGGGTGGGCCGCGTCTATGAATTGGCTGAAAGCCTTCGTAGAAACAGGCGAAACTTTTGAAATGAGGAAATAACTCGCGAAAAGGTGGAGGCTCGTGTCTAGTCGAAGAGTTGGAACCAGGACAGCGGGCGTTAACTCGCGGAAGGGCACGGCATTCAGCCGTAGCGCAAAGGCTACCGTTGCTCTGTCATCCCGAGCGTATCAGCCGTGCCGCTAAACTTGCCCTAACGCCGACGTCGCCCGCCACGTCCTATTCGCCGGGCGGGTCACATACGAAGCAAATAGCAGCACCAACAATGCGATTGGGAAAAATGCTTCGGCTCTCTGGCCAGCCAGATAATGCGCGACAATCGCACAGATCCAGGCGAAGGTGAATCCGGCATAGGCCCACTCTTTAAGCTTGGGATATCCGGGTACGAGTAGGGCGATGGCACCCAACGGTTTCAAAATCCCCAGAATGATGCGTAGTTGCTGCGGGTATCCCACGCCGGCAAACCCTTGGACCGCCTGCGGATTGCCCGACAAGTAAGAAAATGCGGCAAAGCCCATGAGCGCCGCGATCACACCGGTGCTTATCCAATAAATTATTTTGCGTGCCATGTGTTCTCCTCGGAGAACAGAGTAGCAGCAGCTGTCCATCTTTGGCGCGCATTTAATTCTCGAGGGACGATAGTTCGTGAAGTGTGGCGCGGACGTGCCCTGATACAAACCGCACCATTGCGGCATGGCTAAAGCCATGCCCTCCCACTGTCGCTCACGTTGTTCGGGTTCGCTGTCATCCCGAAACCGCCGTCTCACGGCGGAAGAGGGACCTGGCGATGTCCGCACATTCGCAATGCCGTCCAGCAGAACGCCACTGCTGCGGGAAGAGCCTCGTACGATCCCTCCCGAACGCGCCAGGGCGGGCTGGCCCACCTTTCCACACCACAACCGAGGCTGCCCCACCCTTTGCGCTTTTTCAAAGGGTGGGTAATTTCTCAAAACAATCTCTCCAGATCCCGAGCGCCATGGATGAAGGTCGCAAAGCAAACCGGATTTGAAAGGGAACGGCTTCAGCCGTCCTGAAAGCTCCACACAAGATGATGGCGGGATGATTCGCTGCGAATCATCCCGCGACATCGCTAAAGTGGTCGACAGTGGTGCGCCTGAAGGCGCACCCTTTCAAAGCGACTTGTCACGCTCACGTGTCACGAACACCCGGGCACCAAACCTGTTCAAAACTCTTGTCAATACCCCTTTTCAACCTAATTCCCCTTAACCTCCTGATTCAATGCCAGAAATAAATGTTAGAAACGTGGCACAATCACCCCCTCCAATTTGCTACTCTGGAATTAGGAGTAAGAAACAAGCGCGGCCTCGCAGCCGCGCTTTTTGTTTTTCTGGGGCAAAACCTATTGGACAATTCACAGCATTCAGTTGCTACATCGCCCTTCGCCGCCGCCGCTAGCTTCCCCGTCAAACGCCGCGGAGAAATTGCCGAGCTCGCCTTCTTGCTTAAGGCCACCAGCCTGGGTTTCGGTGTGGCCAAGCCCTGGGGAGACAGCGACCGCTTCGACTTCATCATCACCAGCCGCCAGTTTCTTTGGCGGGTTCAGGTCAAGTCTGCCTGGGCCGGGCCACCGTATCGCATCAAGACTTCAGGCGTCCGGAACATTGCCTACAATGCCGGCGACATCGACTTTATTGTCGCCTACATCATTCCCGTAGACCTCTGGTATGTCGTTCCTATCGCCGACCTGGCATCGCGCAAGGGCCTGAGTCTTAGTCCTTACTCGGTGAACTCAAAGACAGAAAAATACTGCGACGCCTGGTCCCTTTTCCGCCCGGACGAGCGCGCCACAAGCGTTTTATAAGAAAAGCAGGTTCCTCGACTGCGAAGATCATTCGCAAAGCGAATGATCTTCTTCGCTCGGAATGACAGGGGAAGGGAAGCCCGTCGCCGAAATTCCCCAGGTGTCATCCCGAAGTCCCGCGCCCTCACCAGCGGGACAAGGGATCTGGCGTGCAGCAGCACAGCTCGGTACGAAGAGCAAAAAATGTCGGACAAAAATGTCCGACCCACACGGACAGAGCAGATTCCTCATCTTCTTCGCTCGGAATGACAAAGGGCAGGTAAGGCAATTCGGCACGGCTAAAGCCTTGCCCTTCCCAGTCATGCTCGAGGAAAGCCACTACTTCGCCGCTGCATGGTGGTCGTAGCTGATTACGCGCGTGACTTTCCATGCTCCGTCTTTGTATTGCCACAGATGAATGAACTTGCCTTCGCCGACTCCGATGGTGTCTTCGTGGCCGGGATGGTGAAAGCGGTGAACACCGACTTCGAGCGCGCCGTATCCCTTCATGTGGTAGACCTGCAGCGTTCCGGGAACGAGTTCGCGCGTGGTGGTGCCACAAATGTTTTTCTTTACGCTTTCGGTAAGGGCGGCGTTGCCAAGAGTGACTCCGCCCTGATCGTGGTAAAACTCCACGCCGTCGGCGATGAAGGAAGAAAACTTCGGCAGGTCGCAGTGATTGTAGGCATCGAATAAAGCCGCATCGAGCGCGGTGATGGTCTTATCTAGTTCGGCCTGATTGGTGATTTTGTCGAGCGGCAAAATTTCCTGAGCGTTGGCTAGGCAGACGGAAAGGGTAAGAACGGAGAGCGACCGCAGCATTCTAATTATTTTCATTAGGCTCGCTTTCGGGAGAGTTGAAGTCACGGAGTGATACGGAGGGAGGGAAGGAAATGTTCCGGAGGATAAGTCGAGGTTCCTTCAACAAGGGCGTCATCCCGAAGCTCCCGCGCTTTCATCAGCGGGACGAGGGATCTGGTGTGCAGCAGCACAGCCCCACTACGAAAAGCAAAGGCGTCGGACAATAGTGTCTGTCCGACCCACACGGACAAAGGTCATACTGGCAGCCCGTCCATCCCCCACATGGTTCGTGGTTTGGCCAACGACCAAGGAGGGACGACCAACGACGGTCCGCTGATCCCATCTACTGACAACCGCATCCCGCGCTATACTTGCCTTAATGTCCGCGGCAGAGCAGCAAGAAAAGACTTTTTACCTCGAAACTTTCGGCTGCCAGATGAACGCCCACGACTCGGAAAAGGTTGTCGGCACGCTGGTTTCGCAAGGGTACCGCCAGGTTCCGACGGTCGAGGAAGCTGGACTAGTGCTATACAACACTTGCTCCATTCGCGATAAGGCCGAGCAAAAAGTTTTCCATCGCCTGGCCGACTACAAGAAGCTCGAAAAACAAGGAAAAAAGTTTGGCGTGCTCGGCTGCGTGGCCCAGCAGGAAGGCAAAAAGATTTTCGAAAAAGCGCCACACGTTTCGCTGGTGTGCGGATCGGCCTCGTACCGCAAACTGCCGGAGATGCTGCTGCAGATCGAAAACGCACCAGTGCTGACAGGGAAGTTCGACGTAGAGAAACGACTGCGCGTGACCGGGCTCGACGATCGCGAAACCGATGACTGCTTTGAAACCGAGTTCACGGCCCGCACCAATCCGCATCGCGGTTACATCACCATTATTGAAGGATGCGACAAGTTCTGCTCCTACTGCGTGGTGCCGTTCACGCGGGGTAAGGAGCGCAGCCGGACATCAGATTCAGTGTTGGCAGAAGCTCGGCAAATGGCTGAGCTGGGATATACCGAAATTCAGTTGCTCGGGCAGAACGTGAATTCGTACAAAGATCCGGGAGGGAAGAGCGGGACCAAGAAAACATTCGCGGAGTTGCTGGCCGCGGTGGCCGAAGTTCCGGGAATTCGCCGCGTGCGATTCACCACTTCGCATCCGCGCGATTTTGGTAAAGACATAATCGATGCCATAGACTCGGTCCCCACGCTTTGCGATCACGTGCATTTGCCGGTACAGAGTGGATCGACCCGCGTGCTTGATGCCATGCAGCGGCTTTATACCCGCGAGCAATACCTGGAGCGAATTTCGTGGATGAAAGCGGCGAAGCGGGATATCAGCATTACCAGCGATGTAATCGTCGGTTTCCCAGGAGAGACCGAAGAGGATTTCCAGCTGACGCTGTCGTTGCTGGATGAAGTGGAATATGACGCGGTGTTCGCCTTTAAGTATTCGCCTCGCCCCAACACGCCGTCGATCAAGATGGAAGACGCGATTCCAGACCAGGAGAAGTCACGACGGCTGGCGGCATTGCTCGAAAAGCAGCGAGAGATCCAGAAGCGGCGAAATCAAAAACACCTTGGGGAGATAGTTGAAGTGATGGTTGAAGGGAAGAACGATGCCCGTGGTCAGTGGATGGGCCGGACGTCCCAGAACAAGACTTTGAATTTCATCGCTCCGGAGGGCCGGAGTTTCGAATCGGGGAGCTATGTCCCAGTGCGTGTGATTACCGCCTTCCCAAACAGCCTGGTGGGTGAGATGGTGGATGGTTAATCCTCTTTGAGGAGTCACAATGGAAGTCGAGATGAAAATTCGCGGTTTGCTAATGGATCCGGTAACTAATACCCCTATTGTGATTCTCCGCGATTGCGGCAACGAGACGGTTTTGCCCATCTGGGTCGGGGTTTATGAGGCCAACGCTATCGCCCTCGAAATCGAAAAGGTCAGCACTCCGCGACCGATGACCCACGATCTGATTAAGAACGTGCTGGCCGGGCTCGACGCCCGCGTTCACAAAGTGGTTGTCACCGAACTGAAGGAAGATACCTTTTACGCAGTTATCTGGATGGAGCGCGACGGCAAAATCATCAGCGTCGACTCGCGTCCTTCGGACGCGCTCGCGCTCGCGCTGCGCGTGGATTGCCCGATCTTTGTGGAAGAGGAAGTCCTGAAAACCTCTAAGAAAGCAGCCAATGCCTCCGAAACTACCAGCGAAGAGCTTCGCAAATGGCTGGAAGGCCTGAACGACGAAGACCTGGGCCACTACAAAATGTGAGGGGATTAGGGGTCGCGTCGTTTGACGGCCCATCCACTGACTTAACATAATACTTGTTATCGGACACTGATAGTGCGCCAGGCGTCGCGCGGGTCTGGCGAGAGTTACGCTTGCAGATTGCTCAGCAATTCCCCTGTCGAGAACGGCTGCGAGGACCGGATGTGAGCGCTCAAAAGGCGGCGCGGGTCAGTACTGTAGCTTAATTCTGCTTGTCTAAAGATTTTCGCGGCTAGACGATTGAAGTCTGGCGCGGCGGCTTGGCGGGTCATCTCAGTATTCGGAGCCAGAAGTCGATCATTGATAATCAGCTGCACATCCTGACCATTAAAGTACAACTTCCGATTTAGCTGCTTATCTGCTTCTAATCGTTGGCACGCGAGGAGAGCTGAACGCGTGGCCTGAATCAGGCGATCGAAATTAGTACCAAGCAGCGGGGCTTTGCGGTTGTAACGAACACCGAGAAGGCCGTCGGTATTGTCCAAACTGTAGTCAGCTTCATGACCGATAAGTATCAGCCCGGGACCATGTTTTACGTGGCGGTAATCGGCGACGTCCAGCAACAGCTCATCGAATATTTGGTCTTGAATCCAGCTGTGGAATACGGGGATTACGGAATCCAAGTTGAGGTTCTCGGACCCTTTCAGGATCAGCTTTACATTTATATGTTGCAGCTCGACCGTAGTTTCTTCCTCTAATATGGATCGCAATTTTTCTCCTAGGCGGCTAAGCCGTGCCTTCCCCCAGACCAAGCTCTTCCGGAATCAGACTGCGACCAGGTTTCCGAGCCGATTGCTGCAACTGTGCGCCGCGTCGATGAACAACTGTGCTTCATCGATCAGATAACGGCTTGATTCCTCGCTGTAGGGCTGGCCCGATTTTTCATGCGCGGCAAACAGGTAACCGGCAAATTTGCCGCCAGCGAAGGGATCGAAAAATACTTTCGTTTCGTAGTAGCGCCGGCGAAATTCAGAAACGATCTGGTCGGGATCGTTGCTCACATCTTGATCTTCTGCCCGAACCAACGCCCTCGCGGCAGTCAGCATGGAGCGATATGCGAACTTACCTGCCTGATCGACTTCGCCTTTCTCGAACGCCAACTGCGCTTCGAACAATTCCCTTTCGGCTGCGGCCAGGCCGAAATCAACGGCTGACACAACTTCTCCTGCGCACTCGCCTTCGCCCATATCCCCGAGCGTGTATTCCCGCGGATCGCCCCAATCACTGAAGATAGAAGTGTCTCCGGCGGCGGGCCGGGTAAGATCTTCGAGCATGTTTTTCAGTTCGGTTTTTCCGGTGCGCTTAACAAAATCCTTGAACGTTTCTCCGTTCTTGCGGTCGGCCACATACCGATTTGTAAGCCTAGTTACAACCTGGGGAATGTTCTTCGACGGAACAGCCGCGACTGGCAGTCCATAGGAGGCGGCGTTGTGCTCCCACTGGCCTCCGAGCACCACCTGGAAATGCGGAACCGCATGGCCGGCAATCTTTCGGCTGACGCCATAGAATCCGAGGTCTGCCACGTGATGCTGGCCGCAACTGTTGAAGCAGCCGCTGATCTTGATGTGCAGATTTTGCACGGCCTGATCCGACTGAAAACTCTTTTCGCTGACCTGCCTGCGGAGTTCGGCTGCGAGTCCACGCGAAGAAGAAATTCCCAACTTGCAGGTATCGGTTCCAGGGCAGGACGTTACGTCGACCAGCGCGCCTGCGCCAACCTCGGCCAAGCCGGCAGCAGCCAAAGCCGCGTAAAGTTCCGGCAGATCGGTTTTGCTTACCCAGCGAATCACGAAATTCTGTTCCACTGTTGTTCGTATGGTTTCTCTGGTGAAGCGGCGAACGATGTCGGCCAGCGAGCGCAATTGGTTGGCGGTAATATCGCCCAGCGGGAGAGCAATGGTCACAGTGACGTAGCCGGGTTGGCGTTGTGGCCGATTATTAAACTTCATCCAACGCTTGAAGTTTTCCGAAGCACCATTTAGATCACCGATCGTGACCAGCGAAGCGTCCACGGTCCCGTTCCGCGGAGCTTCTTTCAGCGGAAGCTCCTGAAACTCTGACCGAGCCTGCCGAATGTATTCGGCCCAGCGCGAATCGAATGGAAGCGTCTTCCGTTCTTCGAAGACCAGCTCACGGAATTTTTCAATTCCTAAATCCTGAATAAGAAATTTGATACGGGCGCGATTGCGGTTCTTCTTTTCACCGAGCCGCGCAAAAACTCGGGCGATGGATTGCGTGAGTGGCAAGAGCTCTTCCGGCGGTACAAACGAATCGAGCAGCTTGGCGTGGTAGGGGACGGCCCCCAGGCCTCCGCCAACATACATTTCGAAACCGAGTTCTTCCCTTCCGGTCGTTTCGTTCACCCGCGTTTTCGCGATCAGTCCAAGGTCATGCAAGCTGGTCAGCCCGCAGGCATGTTGGGCGCACCCGCTGAAGGCCGGCTTAAACTTGCGGCCGAAGTTCTGGCAATCTGGATGGCCGAGCAAGAAGCGCGACAACGCACGCGCATACGGCGTTACGTCGAAACTTTCATCGGTACACACGCCGGCATATGGGCAAGCTGTAACGTTGCGCACGGAATTTCCGCAGGCTTCGCGAGTAGTGATATTGACGGCCGCCAGACGGCGCATCAGGCTCGGGGTGTCGTCAATGTGGATGTAGTGAAGCTGAAAGTCCTGGCGGGTGGTGACGTGTGCAATGCCATCAGAATATTCCTCGGCCAGCTCCGCTATGGTTTCGAGTTGCGCCGCATTGAGGCCGCCGGCAGGGACCTTGATGCGTTGCATGCCGGGAGCGTCCCACATCGTATTTGGACCCTTGGTGAAATCGCCGGAGGGAAAATTGAGCTTCTGGACTTTTTGTCCATCGTTGCGCTGGCCGTTGTCATAGCGTTGGCCGTAGGCTCCGCGGCGGAGACGGGTTTCGGCAAAGAGCCGCTCCTCGAGTTTGCCCTGCTTGCGCAGCGCAATTTCGGCTTCAAAGATGTCGATTTCACGGGCAAGCTCTTCCGGCATCTTTCCATCGAGTTGTTTTTTCCAAAGCGCGTTCGAGGATTTCATGGCTGGTTCCTACGCGGCCTGTCGAGCTGAAGGTCGCTTTTTCAAAACTCTTACTGGTACGCGGCCATTAATGGCCGCTCCTCCACGGTGCTGCACACTACCTATTTCGGGCGACAAAGCAGCTGCTCTTTTACGTTGTCGGACAAGAATGTCCGACCCACATGATCCGATTTCCCCAAAAACACAAAACCCACCTGCCAGCTCTTCTGGCGGTGGGTGTGAGCTTCAAAATATTAGTCCTGCTTAGCTCGATTTCACCCCGTCCCCAGAAGAGACACAACAGCTACAACAACAGCACATGGCCATCTTCTGGACGCGGGTATAAGGCATTTACTTTGATATTATCCCCTTTTTGGAAGGGTTAGCGCAATTGGAATATTCGATTGAAGTGTTTCGAAAAACTGATGCCAGGCAGCCTTACGGTATTTCTGCATAGGCTCCCAGTAATGTTCCTTCCTCCGGGATGGGTCAGGGAAAATCAAAATCGTCGGACAGGCATGTCGGACAGGAATGTCCGACCCACACGGGCATTGCTGAAATCTTAACCTGATGTCATCCAAAGGGACTGCGGGCGAAGGTCTTCGTCATCTTCAGAGAAGCACGATTCTGGGATGGAAAAGGCTTCCGGCGATGCGCGTCGAGATGGCGATCAGGTCACGCTGTCCAGAGAACACCTTCACCTCACGGGCACGGGAGAGCTCAGGCAAATTCACCGACCGTCCCTGGCGGATGCGGGCGATGATGTCATCAGTAGCGGTGACCGAGGGGATGGAAGGCAGAAGTTTGCGCGGATGGACTAGAAGGTCAGCGATGGTTTCGCTGCCTATCCCGGCCGCTTCAAGGTCCTGGAGCGTGTGCGCGTTTTCGAGTTCGAACTCTGCAACGGCCGTCCGGCGCAGCGATTGCAAATGGGCACCGCAGCCGGCTAGCTGGCCGATTTCGTGCGCGACACTTCGCATGTAGGTTCCGGCGGCGACACGCGCCCGAAAACGGGCACACGCCCCGGCCTCGGCATCGCCCAGAGCGAGAATTTCGAATTGCTTGATCTCCACCCTCGCCGGCGTGAGGACAACCTCTTTCTTTTTGCGGGCCAGTTTGTAGGCGGGAACACCGTTAATTTTTTTTGCTGAATACGGCGGCGGCATCTGCTCGATGCTGCCGATAAATTTCGCCGCGAGTTCGCGAATTTGAGTAAGTGTCAGCGAGGGCCGTTGCGGTTCGCTGATGGGCTCGCCCTCCGCATCGTAGGTATCGGTCGCGAAGCCAAAGCGGATCACGCCTTCGTAGGTCTTCTCTGATTTCAGATAAAACTGTGCGAGGCGGGTCATGTTTCCGAGGACGAGCGGCAAGACGCCGGTAGCGATAGGATCGAGAGTACCCAAATGTCCAACCGCCTTTTGCTGCAAAATGTGGCGGACGCGGGCGACGACGTCATGAGAGGTGAAGCCCGACGGCTTATCAATGATGAGGACGCCATTCATCAGGATTGAATCATTGAATCATTTAGCGATTTAATCATTGTAGAATCTCAAGACTCGACGGAAGGATCTGTTGATCTGTTGATGACTCAATGACTCAATCCCTCAGTGATTCAATCTAATGTTTCCGATTCGCGATGACCAGCCTCGATACAGTACGCCGCTGGTGAATTACTTCATCATCGGACTCAACACGGTCGTATTTCTGTTTGAACTTTCCCTGCAGATGCAGGGGCCGCGCGCGCTGAATGCGCTGGTGTTTCAGTTCGGAGTTGTGCCGCAGCATTTTGCACGCGCCTTGGCGGGATCGGCGGTGTATCCGATTCCGGCAACACTGTTGACGATACTGACCTCGATGTTCCTGCACGGCGGGTGGCTGCACATCATTTTCAACATGTGGTTCTTATGGATTTTTGGGGACAATATTGAGGATTACCTTGGACACTTTACCTATCTGATTTTTTATCTGCTTTGCGGGGTGGCGGCCGCGGTCACGCAGATTGCTCTGGATCCGCGCTCTGTGATTCCCACGATCGGCGCCAGCGGAGCAATCGCAGGAGTCATGGGCGCATATGTTCTGCTTTATCCCCGGGCAAAGGTGCTGACTCTGGTGGTGCTGATCGTGTTCTTCACCTTCTGGTGGATCCCGGCGTGGTTTTTTCTCGGATACTGGTTTTTGCTGCAATTTTTTTCCGCCAGCATCACGCTGCATCAGGCTTCGGGAGGAGTGGCGTTCGGCGCACATGTAGGCGGATTTGTGACTGGACTGATCCTGATCAAAGTTTTCCGGCAGAGAACGCGTGGATATCGGTATGGAAATTGAAAAAAGCAGTGGTTAGTGGTTAGTGGCTAGTGGTCAGCGATTAGTGATCCGTGCTGGAGTCGCGGATTCCGATCACTAGTCACCGATCACTAATCACTGAGCACTTCTTCGCCCTCTATAATGAAAATGTGAGCGCGACGGCGAAACAATTGGCTTCTGCTGATTTCCCTACCCGCTGGGGGCAGTTTCGAATCTATGGGTTCCGGCTTAATCCGGTGGCGAATGGAAATCCGGAAGATGCGGTGGCGCTGGTAATGGGCGAGGTGCACGCTTCGCCGCCGCTGGTGCGGATTCATTCACAGTGCCTTACGGGCGATGTGTTCGGATCACTGCGATGCGACTGTCGGCAGCAACTGGAGTT
>Ga0070717_10002935_pt1 | contig 12108 bp, 8 predicted proteins | sample LARL113metaG_FD_71366 | JGI IMG/M metagenome (GOLD analysis project Ga0070717, IMG submission 71366) | Corn, switchgrass and miscanthus rhizosphere microbial communities from Kellogg Biological Station, Michigan, USA - LAR L11-3 metaG | ecosystem: Host-associated > Plants > Roots > Rhizosphere ...
CCCCACACGCCCCTCAAACGTGCGCGTCTACCAGTTCCGCCAGCCGCCCAGGCTGGGGTGCCCCGACCGTGGCACCGTGCCCGCTAGAGGACTCGAACCCCTAACCTCATGGTCCGAAGCCATGCGCTCTGTCCTTTGAGCTAAGCGGGCGTATCGCGCCAATTATAGGGATGGCCCGGCGCGAGTTCAGCGGGACCCGTCTTCGCATTCGGGGACAAGGGCGTGGGAACGGCAGGACAACGGGCGGACAACGCCCCTGCAACATGCCGAACCATGGGGCCCTGGAGCGGGGTCGCCTGGTTAGCACCTCGCGGGCGGTGGATCAAGCCGGGATTTGGGGAAGTGCGGCCTGCTCCCAGCCGGTGGGCCGGAAGAGGCCGCGCAGCCATGGCGAACGCCACGCGTAGATGGCCATCACGATCAGGAAGGCCGTCCCTCCAGCGAGCATCAGGGGCCGTGGCTCGGCGACGTCCGCCAGGCCGCCCATTCCCCAGCCGAACACGGCCATCGGGGTCAACGTGATCATCTGGTAGAGGCTGGTGGCCCGGCCCCGAAACTCGTTTGCGACCGATGACTGGATCATTGCCAGCGTCAGCGACATGAACATCGCCTGGGTGCCGCCCGCGACGAATCCGGCCGCGTACGCCACGGTCGTGTTCGGGGCCACTGCGAGGATGGACAGACCGAGGCCACTGCCGATCAGCGCGACCGTGAAGAGGGTCGAACGATAGCGCTCACCCGACCAGCGGGCCAGCGCCAGGCTCGCCGTCATCGCGCCGAACCCGATCACGGCGAGCAGTGCGCCGTAGCTCGGCGTGCCCGCGCCCAGGTCCATCGCCACGAACATTGGCAGCATCCCCTGGTACGCCATGGTCAGCGAGCAGTGGAGGGTCACGGCCAGGATCGCGGTCCACGCCAGCGGCCGCATCCGAAGGTAGCGCAGCGACCTGCTGAGCCGGTCCGCGATCGACTCGCTCCGATCAGTCTCGCGGGCCTGGGCGCGGGCTTCGCCGACCATCGTGCTCAGCGCTGCGGCGGTCGTGTACAGCAGCGAGCAGAGGAGCCATGCGGGCGCCGGACCGAACGCGGCCAGCACCGGCGTGGCGAGGACCGGGCCCAGCAGCTGCGCGCCCTGCGTGCCGACCTGGAAGAGGGACACGGCGTTCACGAGGCTGTCGCGTGGCACCAGGCTGGCCACCAGCGTGCTCCGCAGCGTCATCTGGAAGACGAACGACATGCCGAACAGCAGGCTCAGGGCCAGCATGGCCGGCAGCGTCATGAGGCCCAGCCAGGTCATCGCCGCGAAGAGGCCGGTCGTGAACGCGGACGCGGCAACCGACGCGACGTTGAGGGTGCGGCGGTCGAACCGGTCGGCCAGGGCGCCCGAGAACGGGGCGACCAGCACGACAGGGCCCTGAGTCAGGAACAGGCCGAGCCCGACCCAGAAGGACGAGTGCGTGAGCTGGAGCAGCTGGGCGCTGAGAACGAGGACCAGCGCCCACCGGCCGGCCGACCCGGCGACGTTGCTGAACCAGAGCCAGCGGTACCGTGGCTGCTGGAGCGAGCTCAGGGCGGCTGCGCCGATCACCGGACAGCAACGTAGCACCCGATGCCGCCGCACTGGCCACGCTTCCGGCGGATCATAGGGCCATCGGAGATCGAGGCCCGACGTCCGGCTGACCGGGGCCGCGGACCAGCTCGGCGAGCGGGAGCTGCCGGGCCCGCGCGACGGCCGCCTGGAAGCGCTCCTCGCCCAGCGTGCGCCTGACCTCCGAACGCAGCTGCTCGGCGCCCAGCTCGGCGCGCGCGCCCATCCCCTCCCAGACCGTCGAGGCGGCCGCGAACAGCTGGGCCGCGCGCTCCAGGTCGAGGCGGTCGGCGGCCATCGTGGCCAGGCCATCGATGGTGAGCGCCATCGCGCGCGCCGCGCCGACCCGCCCGGCGATGGCCATGGCCTCCTGGTAGGCGGCCTCGGCCGCGGCGTCGTCGCCCAGCAGGTGCATCGCCCCGCCGAGGCGCGCCAGCCCGAGGGCCAGCGTCATGTTGTCCTTCTGGTCCCTGGCCATCCGCACGGCCTCCTCCAGCGACCCCTTCGCCGCGGCGGCGTCGCCCGCCAGCAGCCGCAGCATGCCGATCGTGACGTGCGACCGCGCCACGGCCAGCTGGTCCGACATGCTCGCCCTGATCGCTCGCGCGCGCTCGACCATTGCCAATGCTCTGTCCATGTCACCCAGCACGCCCAGGCTGACGCTCAGGTTGTCCATGCAGTTCGCCACGGCCTGCGGATCCTCGATGCCGTGGACCTGCGCCAGCGCGTCCTCGAACAGCTGGACCGCGGCCTCGTGATCGCCATCCTTCTGAGCCACGAGCCCCAGACCGTTCAGCCCGCGACCGACCCACGCCTGATCGCCGAGCTCGCGATAGAGCGCGAGGCTCTCCTCGTAGAGCGGTCGTACCATCCGCCAATCGTTCCGCCACGCCAGGTTGCCGGCGGCCATCAGCGCCCGCGCCCGCGTCGCCGGTGTCACCTCCGCATCCAGCGCGAGCAGCTGGTCGATCCACCGCGCGCCTTCCCGCCAGCGACCGCTCAGCAGCCAGAAGCGCCACGCCCGCGCGGCCACCTGCAGGGCCAGGTCCACATTGTTGTAGCGGGCCGTCGCGATGACCGCGTGGATGTTGCCGTACTCGCGCTCCAGCCTGCGCAGCCACGACGCCTGCTCCCCGCCTGACAGTGCCGACTCCGCTGTCGCGACCAGGTCGCGATAGTAGCCGGCGTAGGCAGCGGCGGTCACGTCGTGCTCACCGGCGCGGCGCAGCATCTCGGCCGCGAACTCGCGCACGGTGTCGAGCATCGTGAGCTGCAGCTCGCGGTCGCTGGACTCACGCTGGACCAGGCTCATGTCGATGATGCCGGCGATCATGACCACGATGTCGCCGGCGAGCGGGCCCGCCGCCGCGCACACGGTCGCGATCGCGTCCACGTCGGCCGCGCCGGCGAACACCGCCAGCCGGCGGAACAGGGCCTGCTCGCCCTCCGTCAGCATCGCGTAGCTCCACTGCAGCGCGGCGCGCATCGTGCGCTGGTGCGCGGGCTGATCGAGCGGGCCGCCGACCAGGGCGCCGAGGCGGTCCTCGAGGCGCTCGAGCAGGAGCGGCAGCGGCAGCACCCTGGTCTGCGCCGCGGCCAGCTCCAGCGCCAGCGGCAGCCCGTCGAGTCGCTGGCAGATCTCCGCGACGAGGGACGCGTTCTCCTGTGTCAGCGTGAACTCCGAGTCGATCGCGTGGGCGCACTGCACGAACAGCGCCACCGAGGCGCTCGCGAAGATCTCCGTGTCGGAGTCCGTCCTGGCGGGCACGGGCAGCGGTGACACGCGGACCACGTGCTCGCCGCGGAGCCTGAGCGTGGCCCGGCTGGTCACCAGCACGCGGAGGTCGCGGCACCGGACGAGCAGCTCCGCCACCAGCGCGGCCGCGGGCAGGACGTGCTCGAAGTCGTCCAGCAGCAGCAGCATGCGGCGGGTGCACAGGGCGCCAGCCAGCGTGTCGATCAGCGGCTGCCGGCTGCTGTCCGGGATCTCCAGCGCCGCCCTGATGGCTCCCCCGACGAGCTCCGGGTCGCCGATCGTGCCGAGGGACACCAGCACGACGTCCGCGTCGCAGTGCGCGGCCAGCCGCGACGCGACCGCCAGCCCGATCCGCGACTTGCCCACGCCGGCCGGCCCGGTGAGCGTGACCAGCCGGGCGTCGGACCCGGTGAACAGCGCGCAGACCCGCAGGACGTCGTCGCCGCGCCCGATCAGCGGCGTCGGAGGCGTCGGGAGGCGGGTGGCCGTCGTCGCGTCGCCAGCCCCGGTGGACCGGCGCGGAGCGCGAGGCCCGCGGCTCGCCGCCGCGAACAGCTCGACCTGGGCGGCTGACAGGCTCAGCGCGCGAGCCAGCAGGTCGACCGTGGCTCGATAGGGCCGCTGTCGCTCGCCGCGCTCCAGCGCTCCGATCGCCTGCATGCTCAGACGCGAGCGATCCGCCAGATCCTGCTGTGTGAGGTTCGCGGCCTGGCGATATCGGCGCAGGAGCTCGCCGAACGTGGCCCCCCGGCCCTCGCCGGCTCCCTGACGACGCTCAGCTGATTCTTCGGCGTTCATCTGCTCGGCGGAGACGGTGTCCGCGTACTGCTGTCAGGCAGTAATTCAGACTACGGGCGGGCCTCCCATGCGCGAATGGGCGGAATCGGTAGTCGGATGGGCAGCTGCACCACTGCGTGAGTGCCGGCATCTCGCCCTCTTCATCCAATGCGCACGATGCCTTCATCGTTTGGCGCACACGATCGACGCTGTGGGGCCAACTGTAGGCATAACCGTGTAGGTGTCGGTAGACGAGCATTGTCAGCCCGCATAGACTGGGCCACTCGCTGCACGGGACGCAAGTGTCTTCGCCACGAGGGCCTGGGAGGAACATCGTTGACCAGTGGTAACTTTTTGACGCCCGTTCACGCCCGCGGGCTGGAAGGTCAGTCGCCCGACGCCCCGCGATCGGTGCGCGACCTCGCGGGACGATCCTGGACGATAGCGGTACCGAGGGGGCAGGGCGTCGAGCTCGGGCCGCTGGAGTCCGCGGACCTGGCGTATGCCGCTCACCGCCTCGCGACGCAGCATCGCGAGCTGCCCGGCATCGACGACCACGGGTTCCTGGTCGAGGTCGAGGTCGCGATTCGCCGGGCCTGTCCCGACCTGGTCGCGGCCCTGGTGGGCTTCCGCCTGGCCGGCACCCGCGACGGCATCATGATCCTGCGGGGCCTGCCCGTCGACGAGCCGCTGCCGAGCACGCCCGAACGAGGGGCGTTCCACGGGGCGTGGCACGAGCTGTCCCGGAGCACGGTCGTCCAGCTGATGGTGATGAGCGTCCTCGGCGACGTGATCGCCTACGCGGACGAGAAGGACGGACGCCTGATCCAGGACATCAGTCCGGTGCCGGGCGCGGAGAACCGCCAGGAGAACACGGGGAGCTGCCTGCTGGAGCTGCACACCGAGGACGGCTTCCATCCCCACAAACCCGACTTCATCAGCCTGCTCTGCCTTCGCGCCGACCACGAGCGGGAGGCCATGACCGTGGCGTGCGGGATCCGCTCCGTGGTCAGTGAGCTCTCGCCGGACCACGTGGAGACGCTCCGCCAGCCCCTGTTCCGCATCCGACTGTCGAGCTCGTTCGTCGGCACGGACGTGCAGTCGTACTCGGCGCCGCTGGCGGTGCTGACCGGCTGCCCGAGCGACCCCGATCTGTGCGCCGACTTTCACGCGATGGAGCCGATGACCGACGCGGCGGCGGCCGCCTTCGAGGCACTGCGCGAGGCGATGCGGACGTCCCTGGTCGGCGTCGTCCTGCAGCCCGGCGACATGCTGATCATCGACAACCGCAAGGCGCTCCACGGCCGGACCGGCTTCGTCCCCCGCTATGACGGGCAGGACCGCTGGCTCCGCCGCTGCTTCGCGGTCGCCGACCTGCGCGCGTCGAACGCCCACCGATTCCCCGATTCCCGCGTCCACCGGCCGCTGACCGGGGCCGCTTCCGCAACATGACCGCCACATCGCTCGCAGATGCTTCCGTGTTCTACGCGGAGCTGACCCGGCGCAATGCGGGGGTCATCACGCCGGCAAACCAGGACACGCTGGCGAGCGCCAACGTGCTCGTCGCCGGCTGCGGATCCATCGGCGGAGCCGCCGTCGAGCCGCTGGCGCGCCTGGGCGTGCAGCACCTCACGCTCGCCGATCCCGGTCAGTACGAGCTGAACAACCTCAACCGGCAGAACGCGACGCTGGCCGACGTCGGCCGCAACAAGGCCGAGGTCGCGGCCGACCGCGTCCGCGCCATCAACCCCTCCGCCCACGTGGCCGTCTTCAGCGACGGCGTCACGCCGGCCACCATCGAACGGCTGACCGAGTCGTGCGACGCCATCGTGGACGGCGTCGACGTGACCACGCAGGCGGGGCTACGGGCCAAGTTCCTGCTCCACCAGCACGCGCACCGGCTGCGGCTGCCGCTGGTGACGGGCTGGGACATGGCCGGCGCCCAGTACGTGCGCTGCTACGACTACCGCGTCGTGCGCCGCGTGTTCGACGGCCAGCTGACGGCCGCGGACCTCGACCGGCTCGGGATGTGGCAGCTGCTGAAGCGGATGGTTCCCGTGCGCTTCGTGCCCCTGGAGATGGTCCGACTCGCGAGCTCCAACCTGCGCAACCCGGACTTCTCCTTCCCCCAGCTCGTGTACGCGGCCGATCTGTTCGGGGCCATCGCCGCCCACGTGGTGGCGCAGCTCCTCACCGGTCAGCCCGTGCGCAAGCACATCTACGTCGATCTGTACCAGCAGGTGCGGCCGGCGGCGCCGAGATGGTCGGCCCGCGTGCGTCGCCCCCTGCTGATGGCCAGCGCCCTGGCCAAGCTCATGAAGGCCAGTTAGGAGGAACGTGACGCGATGGCTCTCTACGAAGACACCGCCCAGGCCGAGCACGTGTTCGGCACCCTGTTCCAGATCCTCATGCAGGACGAGACGTTCACCACGCGCCTGCGCGCGAGCGGGCTCACCGCCCGGCTGATCCACACCAAGCCGGACTGCCGGATCTTCCTGTCGCCGGACGGCCTCCTGATGGGCGACCAGGTCCCGGACGAGTCGTCCATCACCGTGAGCATGTCCTGCGACACGGCGCACTCGCTGTGGATGGGCAAGCTGATGATGCCGGCCGCCGTCGCCACCGGCAGGGTGCGGATCCGCGGCAAGATCGCGAAGGTCCTGGAGTTCGTCCCGATCCTGCGGCCGGCGTTCGACCGCTACCCGGAGATCGCCGCCTCGTGCGGCGTCGCCAGCTGAGGCCGGGCAGCATGCTCACGATCGAACGGCCGGTGGAGCTCAACTTCGACACGTTTCCGCCGGAGGTCCAGCGCTTCCGGGACCGGGTGCGCGAGTACGCCAGGAAGGTGGTGGCGCCGCGCGCGCTGGAGCTGGACCAGGAGGCGCACGACCACTTCGCCTGGGACGTCGTCCACCAGGGCCACCGGCTCGGCCTCACCCGCGCGGTCCTGCCGAAGGAGTTCGGCGGGATGGGCGTGGGCCTGGTCGGCGTGACGCTGGCCATGGAGGAGCTGGCCGCGGCCTGCCCGGGCGTGGCCCTCGTCTTCGGGGCGACGATGCTGGCGCAGGGGCCGATCCTGCTGTCCGGCGATCCCCAGCTCCAGGCGCGATTCCTGCCGCTCTTCGGCGGGGACGACGCGATCCTGGCGTGCAACGCGATCTGCGACCAGGAGGCCGGGCTCGACCTGGTCGTCCCGCAGAACGTCCGCCACGCGTACGGGATGACGACGATCCGGCGGGACGGCGACGAGTACGTCCTGAACGGTCACAAGCGGGTGATCACCAACGCGACCGTGGCCAACTTCGCCAGCGTCTTCGGGACGATGGAGGGCGTCCGGCCGGACGAGGGCCTCACGTGCCTGATCGTGCCGCTCGATTCCCCGGGCGTGACCCGGGGGCCGGTGGCCGACAAGATGGGCTACCGGGCCTGCCTCGGCGGCGAGCTGCTCTTCGAGGACGTCCGCGTCCCGGTCGAGAACCTGGTCGGCGCCGAGGGCGACGGCCTGGGCATCCTGGTCGCCCAGGGCAACATGGCGCGGCCCTCGGTGGCCGCGATCTCGACGGGCGTCGCCCGGCACGCGCTGGAGACGGCGATCGAGTTCTGCGGTCAGCGGGTCCAGGGAGGTGCTCTCCTCCGCGAGCACCAGATGACCGCTCGCAAGCTGGCCGAGATGACGGCGAAGGTGGACGCGGCTCGACTGCTCTACCTGCGCGCCGCCGACAAGGTGGACAACAGCCTGCCCCCGCCCGAGTACGAGCCCGCCGTCGCGAAGCTGTTCGCCGACCAGGTCGCCATCGAGGTGGCCGGGGACGCGGTCGGGCTGCTGGGGTCGCGGGGCTTCATCCGCGAGTACGGCCTCGAAAAGGTGCTCCGCGATTCCTACGGCGCCCGGATCTACGAGGGGACGCCCGAGGCGCTCGCCCTCGCGATCACCGACTGCCTGTACCGCACTGACGACGAGGAAGGCGATGACGACGACGACCGCTAGACACGAAGCGCCCGAGGAGCGCGTCGAGAGCCCGGCCACGGCGCGGTACGTGCACGACCTGGCGCGCCTGCACGGCTCGCTGCGCTACGGGGGGCTGGAGGACGCGATCCTCGGGGCGCCGCTGGCCCGCATCGACGGGCTGGGCGACGGCCTGACGACCCTCAGCTTCTGGGAGTGGCAGCTGCCGGAGCGCTACATGCTGGCCGTCCTGGGCTTCCGGCTCGCCCAGTTCCTGCAGACCGGGCTGATGGACCGCGAGCTGGCCCACCGCCTGGCGCTGTTCCACGAGCCGCTGCCGGCCCCGGCGAAGGGCGTGGGGACGGTCCACACGGTCACGCTGACCGGCGACGGCCGGATCGTGGGCTACCTGGGCCTGGTGGGCTCGCCCGACCCCGAGCCGCTGCCGCTCGACTCGCCGGTGCGGCTGGGCCTCCCGGTCGAGGTCGCCCACCGGGTCGACCTGCTGTCCGAGTACGCGGCCCCCGACCGGACCACGCACAACGCGTTCGAGATCAAGCGGTTCGTGCGCGACCACCAGCTGCCGAGGGGCGAGCAGCGGAACCGGGTGCCGTGGCACCTGATGCTGGCGTGCCTCAAGGTCGGGGTGGCGCTCGACGATATCCAGGTGATCGTCGGCGACGCCGGGGAGCGCGGCGCGCTGCGCCACCTGCGGCTGGTCGGCTTCGACCTCAAGGTCGTCGAGGGGACGACGCCGTGGCTGCCCCGCTCCGAGCTGATGTGGATCAGCTACGAGCTGCCGGTCGAGAAGCGGGCCAAGCCGTTCGCCGCCCTGGTCCCGGCGAACCTCCCCGAGCTGGCGGCGATGCTCGAGACGATGGTGGCCGGCGGCGGCGCCGGCTGGCGGCAGGCGGTGGTGTCCAGCCTCGGCGGCCCGGCCCGGATGCGGGGTTAGAGGTCCAGATGGCGGAGATCCAGGAGCTGTCCGCGCTGGAGCTGGGCCGCGCCATCCGCGCCGGCGAGGTCTCGCCGGCCGAGGCGGCCCGGCACTACCTCGACCGGATCCGGGCGATCGACGGCGACGTCGGCGCGTTCGTCACCGTCGCGGAGGACCTGGCGATGGAGCAGGCGCGGGCGGCCGAGCGCAGGCTCGCCGAGGCCCGCCGCGCCGGCGCCGAGCTGGGGCCGCTGCACGGGGTCCCGGTCGCGATCAAGGACGTCGCCCGGGTGGAGGGGGTCCGCTGCACGCGGGGCTCGCTCGCGTACGCCGGCGACGTCTCCGACGTGGACGACAACGTGGTGGCGCGCCTGAGGGACGCGGGACTGGTCATCCTCGGCACCACCAACACCCCGGAGTTCGCGCTCCCGTGCTACACGGAGAACCGCGTCGCGCCGGCGACCCGCAACCCGTGGTCGCCGGCGCACTCCCCGGGCGGCTCCAGCGGCGGCTCGGCGGCGGCCGTCGCGGCCGGCCTCGTCCCGCTCGCCCACGGGACGGACGCCGGGGGATCCACCCGGATCCCCGCCTCGGCCTGCGGGCTCGTCGGGATCAAGCCGAGCCGGGGCCGGGTCAGCAACGGGCCGATCGACCACGACGTGACCGGCCTGTCCGTCCACGGCGCCCTGGGCCGCGGCGTGGCGGACGCCGCCGCGCTGCTCGACGCGATGTCGGGCGTGATGCCCGGCGACTCCTACACGGCGCCGGTGCGGCCGCCGGCCGGCCCGGCGCCCCGCCTGCGCATCGCGGTCATGCCGGAGCCGATGGCGCCCGGCGTCTCCGCCCACGCGGACTGCCTCGAGGCGCTCCGGCGCGCCGTTCGCCTGCTCGAGGAGGCGGGCCACGGCGTGGAGGAGGTCGAGATGAGCCCCGACCAGGAGGTGGCCGACGCGTTCGGGCGGGCGTGGGCCGTCCACGCCGCCAGGATCCCGGTCGAGGAGGAGGACGAGGAGCGGCTGATGCCGTTCACCCGCTACATGCGGGAGCGCGGCCGGAGCGTGACCGGGGTGGAGATGCACGCCGCCCTGGCGATGTTCAGGGGCATCGGGCAGATGCTGGCGGACTTCGTCTTCTCGGTCTACGACGTGCTGCTGACCCCGACGCTCGCGACTCCCCCGGCGCGCATCGGGGCGTTCACGTCGGACGCCGACCAGGCCGCCGACTACGACCGGATGACGGCGTTCATGCCGTACACGCCGGTGCACAACATCGCCGGCCTGCCGGCGATCTCGCTGCCGCTCCACTGGAACGCGGAGGGCCTGCCGATCGGGGTGATGATCGGCGGCCGCTACGGCGAGGAGGGCGTGCTGCTCGAGCTGGCGGCGGAGATGGAAGCGCTGGCCGGGCAGCGGACGCCGCTGCCGGCCCTGGCCGGATAGATGGAAGGAGCTGCGATGAACGACTCTGCGGTGGTCACCCCGGCAGACGGCGCCTGGCCGCGGCAGCGCTGGGCGGCGCTCGCCATCCTGCTGGCCGGCGGCTTCATGGACCTGCTCGACACGACGATCGTCAACGTCGCCATCCCGTCGATCCGGCAGGACCTGCACACCAACTACGCCGTCATCCAGTGGCTCATCGCCGGCTACCTGCTGGCGGTGGCGGTGGTGCTGATCACCGGCGGTCGCCTGGGCGACCTCCTGGGCCGCAAGCGGATGTTCCTCGTGGGCGTCGTCGCCTTCGGCGCGACCTCGCTGCTGTCCGGCCTCGCGCCCAGCCCGAACGTGCTGGTGGCCGCGCGGGTGCTCCAGGGCCTGGCCGCGGCGATCATGATCCCGCAGATCCTGTCCGTGATCCAGGTGAACTTCCCGCGCAAGGAGCAGAGCCGGGCGCTGTCGCTGTACAGCAGCATCGCTGGCATCGCGGTCATGAGCGGCCCGCTGATGGCCGGGCTGCTGCTGACGGTGCTCCACCTCAGCTGGCGGTCGATCTTCCTCATCAACGTGCCGGTCAGCGTCGTCGTCGTGATCGTCGGCCTGCTGATCATCCCGGAGTCGCGCGCGAAGGAGACGCGGCGCCTGGACCTGGGCGGGGTGGTGCTGGTCAGCATGGCCCTGTTCGCGCTCGTGTTCTCGATCATCCAGGGCCGCGAGCTCGGCTGGCCGGCCTGGATCTTCGTGCTGCTGGCGGCGTCGGTGCCGCTGTTCCTGGTGTTCGCGCTGTACGAGTCGGGGCTGGAGCGCCGGGGCGGGTCGCCGCTCGTGTCGATGACGCTGTTCAGCGAGCGCGCCTTCTCCGGCGGCCTGGTCGTCGTGGTGGTCTTCTTCTCCGGCCTGGTCGGGTTCTTCCTCGCGTTCACGGTCTTCCTGCAGCTCGGCCTCAACTACTCGCCGCTGGATTCGGCGCTGACGACGTTCCCGAGCTCGGTCGGCCTCGCGGTCGCCTCGCTGCTCTCGCCGCGCCTCATCGCGCGGCTGGGCCGGCAGGCGCTGGCCATCGGCGCCTTCGTCATGGCGCTGGCACAGGCGGGGCTGATCCTGACCGTGCGCGCCCAGGGCGCCAGCCTGACGCCGTGGAACGTGCGGCCGATCATCTTCGTGTTCGGCCTGGGGATGGGCCTGATCCTCCCCTCGCTGGCCGACGTGATCATCGCCCGGGTCAAGGAGCGCAACGCCGGGGCGGCGTCGGGCATCCTGAACACGGGGCTGCAGGTCGGGAACGCGATCGGGGTGGCCGTCACGGGCGTGATCCTCTTCACGGTCGTCGGCTCGCACGCGGCGACCAGCGCCGCGTCGGTGACCCCGCGCCTGACCAGCGAGCTGAGCTCGATCCAGCTCCCGCAGTCGGTCACGGACGGGCTCGTCACGGGGTTCCAGACGTGCTTCAACGATCGCGCGCACCAGGAGGACCCGTCGGTCGTCCCGGACAGCTGCAGCACGCAGGGCCTGGCCGCGCTCCCGGCGACCGTCCAGCAGCGGATCACGGCGACGCTGTCCAGCGCCGGCACCACGGCCCGCGAGGACGACTTCGTCGCGGCGATCCAGTGGGCGCTCCTCTGGGAGGTGGCGGTGTTCCTGGTGACGATCGGGCTGCTGTTCCTGGTCCCG
>Ga0070717_10002937_pt1 | contig 12106 bp, 40 predicted proteins | sample LARL113metaG_FD_71366 | JGI IMG/M metagenome (GOLD analysis project Ga0070717, IMG submission 71366) | Corn, switchgrass and miscanthus rhizosphere microbial communities from Kellogg Biological Station, Michigan, USA - LAR L11-3 metaG | ecosystem: Host-associated > Plants > Roots > Rhizosphere ...
GGCAGGTTGGCTATAGGGTCCGGCAAAGTGACCAAGGCGACCTTTCCGCGCCCTGGAACGTCGAACCACTCATCGCTCGTAAATTCGATCATTAAAGCTCCTGGAAAGTATCAGCGATCACGGGTTCGGTCGGAAGGACCGGAGCCGTACCGCTCCCCATTAAATTAATTTTTACCGCTCGTTCGTTTCGCTCTAAATATCTAGCCATTGCAAAACAGGCTTCCGACATCGAATGGAAATTTAAAATTTTCGAAATGTGGTTCGACGAGCACATAAGCATCAAGTCGGTGTCTATCATCCATTGGCCGTTGATCTTTACGCGATAAATTCCATCAGTATTCATCAAAACTTTAAACTGGTTCATGCTTCACCATTTCGGATTCGGTTTGAGTGGACATTTTGAAGCCGCGAGAGAAATTTTAATCAGCATCATACATTTACACGCACCGCAGGTCGCAAATCCGGCTGTTTTCATTGGTGTGTAGTATTTTAATTCTTCGCACGATAAACAGATTTTCAACCGCGTTTCAAGAACGTCATCCGTAGCTTTTAATTCGCCAGTCTTTATCAAACGAGACGCGACATCTTTGGCGGTCTGCAAAGCGTTTTTTAAAATATCGCTCATAGTCTTTCCCAGCCGCGATCTCTCAACCGGCGCGTCCAAGCGGATTTATTTTGCGAGCCGTACCAACCGGCGTCGTTAAAACCTTTTCCCCATCGCATACAAACGTCGTTCGGGTGACAACCGCAAGCGTTCCATTCAACCAAAACCAAATCACCCCACGGTTTCATCCAGATTTCTTCGATAGGCTTTCTCATTTTACCTTCGGCTGTCCTAACGAGTCGAAGCACTCGTCCGAATTGTAGGTGAAATCAAAATGGAAATTGTACGACACCATGATAAGGCCCAAAACAATAAGTATGGCCCAAAAGTGTCGCGGGTATTTTAAAATTAAATCTGCCATTGTCATAAGTTGTTGTACTCCTCTAAAAGTGCTTCGATGTCTTGGCCACCGGTTAAATATTTTTCGTCGAGATAAATTCGAAATTCATTTTCCTGTGGATTGAAACAAAACTTCTTTCGACTGGCTTTTGCTGCGACCACAGGTGCCGACCCAATCATAATGTCCTGACACATAATTTGGTGAACGTGAGTATGGTCAAGGAGCTTGGTGTTCATGCGCGTTCATTTCATTAAGAATTTTATCGTCGGCAACAAAATCCGAACTGATTTTTCGTTTCTTTTTCTTAGCTCGTTCTTCGGCAACAATCTCAGCCGCAAGGTCGGTACACTCATCGCAAATGGAAACCTGAAACAAAGTTGTCTGAGCAATTTTGATTTCAGGGCCTAGCACTAGCCAGCGCACATCTTTTTTAGGTTTCGTGCAAAAGGAACACAAATGATTCACACATCACCTCGAACCAAAATAGCAATACCGTTAGCTCCTGGAATTTTGTGTCGGTCTTTAAGATGATAAACCACTTCGACAACGTAATATTCTTTACCGTTAATTTTCACGTTCTTGAATTGGATGTCGGGGTTTTGGTCTTGATCGGACGGAATCACACAGAGAGCAATGTGTCCACGCTCCGGTTCATAAACCCATTCGTCGGCTGTAAATTCAAGCATCAGTAACTCCTTCTTCGAGATTTTAATTTTAAATTGCGAACCGCTTCAATGGCTCTCTTAAGAGTTGAATCGGCTTTTGGAATTTGAGCTTCGGTCTGCAAAGCAATAACCAGTTGATCTAGTTTCGACCAGTCCATATCAATTACCGAGTGTGAAAAATAATAGTCACAAACAGCCATCGCCTTTTTTTCCAAACTCATTTTACAATTTCCTTGAGAGTCAGAAATAAATAACAAAGTGAAATGAAAACACAAAGGCCAATGCCCAGACTCAAAATCAAAGCAGAGCCTAAAATCAGCGAGCTAAAAGTTATCGCAAGGCCGATGTTATTTAAATAAACCATCCACATCGGTTCTTTATGAGCGCGACGAAATGCCAGTGGTTCAAACTTCATTGACTACCTCGCATTCCGTGGCAAACGCTAAAACTTCTTCACCAACCGCGCCTTCAATCCAAAAGCCCTTCGGTCGGATGCGGCCTTCGGCTGGCTGTTCTCTTAAAACGTGAAACTTTTTGCCCTTGACGCATTTGTGCTTCGACTCCACAGGCAAGTCTCTGGTTAATTTAATTTCCATTGGTGGCTCCTTCGCGTTTCGATTTCAAGTAACAGGCCAGAAGTAAACAGTAGTTTGCAAAATCCAAAAGCGTGTCTTCAATGGTTTCGTCTTTGACCTGATTAACCAAGGTCTTCGTGAGTGTGATAATTCGCGTGAACTTATCAGTCATGCGAAACAAAAGGCCCTGTTCCGTTGTTCCGATGTTTAGAGTCTCGCCAGTGCGCAAATTGAAAAATGGGTCTTCGCCAGCGCCCGTGTAGTCGGCGTTTTTCTGCGCGGTGATTGTCTTGAGGCGGTCACAAAGCGAGCCATGATACGCCACGAGTTCTTGTCGGTTCATTTTAGTTTCCTAATCTCGATGCAGTATTGTCCGGGCACAGTTGGATTCATACCTAAGTCGCCAAACACTGTTGAAAAGCCAAACGGTTCCATGTCGCCTTCGACGTTGGCTTGGGAAAATTGCACGAGCTTCCCTTTACAAACCGGCTTAGAGTACCAATACATAAATAAAAGAAAAATAGGTACAGCGGCGGCACAAATCACAAGAATATCAAATTTATCAAGTTTCATTTCCACCACATATCCTGAAACCATTGACGAACCGAAATCATAATATATCTGTCCACATCTTCTGGATTGCAATTTTCAATGTGACACTTAATATCTTCACGCAAACCCGGCGCGAATTTGTCACACCAATCATCAAGCGGGAATTCGCCTTTCAGTGTGTATTCTAAAACTTGGCCTTTACCCTTGCAGCGTTCGCACACTACGATTTTCCGCTGACCTTCGGGAGTTTCTTCACCGCTCCCAGCGCAGTCAGGGCACTCGACGGTTTTATTGGGCTTCTGCACTTTGTTTTCCTTCGACGGACCATACCGTAGGCCCTGTCTGTCTAAACCCAGTTGGTCGTCCCCATGTTTCAGGGGTGCTACCGTATTCAGGTTCCAGTGGACGATTCATGTTGAAATTAATTTCGTCTACATTGGCGTCCACCAAAATATTATTTGAATTCAAATCAATAACCAAAATTTTAAAATTACCCTTCATCGGCAAGTACACCTTTCGCAGAGTTTCATACAGCCCACACAATGCCAGCGGAGGCCCGGTGCCGAATAATGCGTGAGCACCTTCGGCCATTTTCCACGGCAAGTTTCACACCAAACGACTTCACTCATCGGCCTAATATTTTGTAGCAACACGGTTGTTTCGCCTTTTGCATTTCGAGTTTAATTAAATCCAAAAGCCGTTCTTCGGGAATCGGCTTTGTCGTCATTTTCGCGGTGACTTCAACTTCTTTGGTTTTCTCGTTGAAATAATAAATTTCAAATCTAAACTTTTTCATTCGTGACCCCGAAAACATATTGATTGCAGAACCCACGGTTTGGATAGGTTCTTCTGCATATCATTGACTCAGCACCGAAAACATTTTTTATGGATTCACTAAGGTCGGCTGGAATTTCAAACAAGTTTCCGTCTTTATGCGAAATGGTTAGTACGGCCTGTCTAACTAAACCGTCTTCAATCGCATAGGTACAAAACAATTCACCTATAAAGGCCGACTGACTTTCATCTATTGGTTCACAATAGGCTTTAAGTTTGCCTATGGAATTTTTCTTGAGTGTTTCTAAGGTCGTTTGCACTCCGGCTTTAAGTTCTTCTTGTGTCACACGCACTCCCGACTGACCGTCTCATACTCAAGTTGTTCGTTAATTTCTTTCCAGCTTGCAAGTGGGTCGTCTTCATTGAAGTGCAGAAATTCACCGTTGAATTTATGGCCCCAAGTATGGTGGTCGTCGTCAATCAAGTAGTCGCCTAAAAGTAAACTTTTATCGCAAACCAAAATCATGCGCTTAAGCAGAGCGGGAAAGTGTTCTTTAATCCACTCGAATTTCTCGGAAGCACACCACAGGTTTTCCGAAGTCGGCTTAGAAGCAATGTAAACCTCGATGCCTTCGTTTGCCAAAAGTCGCGCAACACCTTCCTTAGCTCCAGCCATGACAGGAAGGTTCCTGAAAAAATATTGATTATACATTTCGGGCGGGTCTTGTTCCCAATTTGGGCGCTCTAGTGAACCGACAAGCGGTCGGCCAAGGCCCAACTTAAAGTTGGCGAGCACTCCGTCCATATCCAAAAATACAATTTTCTTTTTCATCTAATGTCCTGTGATATCAGTCCTAGTTTTTTAAGAGCTTGAGTTTCAGTTAATCCTTTTTTCAGTAATCTCGCATACGCCCGACGATTTGCCCTATTCATAGTTCTTAGAGCATGGCTTCTAACATCGTCGTCACTCCATTTTGCCATGCCCATCGTATTCCTTAGCGAATTTTGCCATTGCTTTACTGGCGCGTTCCATATCGGGGTCTGGATTTTTCCCGTCGAATCTTTCAATTATTTTTGCGACCTTCACCAAACTCTCAGGAATGGTTAAATTTTTTTCGACCAGCAAAAATATTGGCTTGTCTCTTAAGATTGCAAATCCAAGCTGTAGAGCACACGCCGGGTCTGTCAAAAAATTTGGGCTGACAATGCCAGCGTAAACATTTGATTCATCTAACCTGTCGAGATTCTTTTGTTGGCTTTTCAGCCACTCTTTTACTTTTTTGTCCATTTCAATTCCAAACCTTTTTGAGTTCTTCTATTTCTTCTGGCGTTAATTTATCGAAGCCGAATGCTTTTTCTAAAGCGCCATCCCATTTTTCGACTCTCGAAAAGCTGACGCTAAATTCATCTTCACCAAATATCTTTTTTAGAAACTCTGGCGTGATGCCGTGCCAGTAACCGACGACTTCAAGCCATTCCGGTTGGCATTGATGTCTAGTGTCGCCTTCGGGACCGTTACGCACCGAAATTAAACCGTTGGGTTTTTCGTCGCACGGTTCAAAATATGAAGTAACGATTGCAAAACCGCCTGGTGCCGGACAACGCAAAGGGCGGTTGGCTTTAACCACGCACGACGGCGGAAATTTGAGCATCAATTCTTTTATTTCAGGCGGTCGATCTCGAAGCCACTTGATAGCTTCCGCGTCTTCAACCCATTCGGTTTCTTTAAGCCACTCTGCGACCCAATCCATAAACACCCCTATCTAAAAACACAAAGTTTCACCCGCTTTGCACCGAAAACGATTTCTTGGTAGCCAGGAAGTAATTCCCGGTCCCAATTATTTTTCCGGCACCAAGTTTTCGAAAGCACTAAGTTCAAAGCTAGGAGTAAATCTGAGGTGCGCGTCGTATCTAAGAAAAAGGGTTTCGTATCTGGTAGCAAAGGGCCAAAAAACAATTCATAGTCTGCAAAATCTTTTGGAATAACATCAATCGTGTTGTCCGGTTGAAGGTATTCCATTTATTCAAAATGCGAAATATCTCGGTCTTCTAAAATTCCAAAGAATTTCTTTTCCAAAAGACCAATCAAAGTGTAGGCGTCATCGCCAATTCGTTTAACCAACTCGTTTATGTCTTCGTCACCATAGCCGTGTTTGCGAGCCGGTCTGAAAACTTCGTTTGCTATATCGGAAATTGCACCGTTGAAATCACCGGCCCGTTGTGCAAGTTCAAACTCGACTTCTTCTTCGGGCAATTTAAAGCGTAAAACTCCAGTTGGCATTTATTCCCCTACCTTCATTTGAATTTCGGAAGTAAGCATACCTGGAAACAAAGGATTTCCCACGGTTTCCACTTCAACAACTTCAACTCGCGTTATCCGAACAAGCCGCTCACGCGGTAAACCCGTCATGCTTTCAAGTCCACTTAAGCAAATTTCTTTAGCCTCGTCTTCGGTCGTAAAAGGCATACATAATGTATGCACGGCTCCGTTTTCGAGGTGGACCTTCGCAATTTTCATTGCCAAATCCGGCTCACAAATTCTTTTACTCGCTGGCCCTGGAACCATGCTGACTCAGACCGGCTTTTCTTTTTCGTTTCAGCACGGATAGACAAAAGAGATTCGACTAAATCTTCGGCGTTTTGATGTTTGACCAATTTTTCAGCCAAAAGAAACGTCAGAGTTTCGCTCATGGCCGTGAAAACAATCTGATAATCGCGCTCGGATGGATTCGGAAGTTCGGCCCCAAAAAGCGCCGACATTTTAGATTTTAGACTCTGTACGTCGTCTTCGATATTCTTCATTTTTGCCTATTTCCGGTGTCGTTAAAAAGTCTCTGTTTTTGTAATCTTTGGCATAAACGGATAATCCTTATCTGACAACTCGACTTTCATTTCTTTATTGGTTTTATCCATTGTAATAATTTCAAGTGTCGTTTGACTTATCCTCAAAGTGAGGTGAGCGCCGGTTTGTTGCTCCTTCTCAAGTAGCTTAAATAACTTCTGAAAATCGGCATGGGTTATCGTAATCATTTGCAGGTTTCTTTAAATTCCTGACCAGGCCGAAACTTCGGGAATTTGGTCGCTGCGATCTGAATGGGCTTGCCGGTCTGGGGATTGCGGCCCACACGGGCTTTGCGTGAAGCGGTGAGAAAAGTGCCGAAGCCGACGATTCGCACTTCCTGGCCTTCACAGACCGAAGTCTTAATAGCGGAAAGGGCTGAATCCAAAATCTTTTCCGCCGTTGCTTTTGTCACGCCAGCGGTTTCTGCGGTCTTCAAAACCAATTCAGCTTTATTCATAGAGTTCCCTTTTTCTTTCTTTGTGAAGGTTTGAGTCGGCTTTCATATTCCCAGACCAATTCCAGGAACACACGGCCTTTCCAGTATTCATCGTTCGATATGCAAAACGAAATTATGTTGCTCACGTTCTTGTCACGCTCGCGCATGAATTCTTTCAAAGCATTTCGGCTCCCATCGTCACCTTGTACGGCGCTCATAGCAACTCGAAAACGTGAAAAACCAAATTGGGTACGATGTAGGTGCCAATGTAACAGTGCATGGACATATCGGCGGGTAACTGGTGTCCAGTACCATAAGTGTAAAAGGTGCGCTTCTCGGTTTTTGCATCCGGTTCAACGGTGGCCCAAATAAAAGGCAAATCGTTTTGGGTCTTGAGGGTTAAAATTTTCGACCCGATTGGAAGTTCGAGAACTTGCTCGTCGATTATTTTCAGCCCATACTTAAATATTTTCATCAGTCACCGGTTCAAAAAAGTATTCCGCGTCATGGAACGTGCGGTGAAAATCATCTTTACCGCTCACATAACCTTCGCCACTGGCTTTACGAGTCTCAACACGAAGGCCAACGGTCATGGACGTATCTGGTTCGTTTATAATGACCGCCCAAACAATCCGGCAAAGGCGTCCGGCATATTTTCCGGTTTTCCATCTTAAAACAGTTCCAAGCGGATAATTTTTCTGGACCCATCGTTTTAAAGCCAAATCTGCATCGAGGCATTGTTGCCTTAATATTTCCGGCACCGATGAAATAACCATGCCGTGTACTTCTCTGGTTTCCATTATTCTTTTCCAATCAACGGATAGTCGTCGCCAATTTCCAAAACCATGCGTACTTTATTTTTAGCCGAAATGGATTTCAAAATCTCGCGTAGTGAATTGGCCATGCGACCTTGTTTGCCAATAAGTTTTCCAATGTCCTTTTTATCTGACTTGACAGTGATGACGGTCGTATTTTCACCAACTGCATAAGTGCATGATACTTTATCAGGCTGGTCCACCAACTGTTCGGCAATCATTTGAATCAACCGCAAGGCTTCTTCACTAAATTTAATTCTTGATTCATCCATTTTCCATCCCCTTTTTTCCAGCTTTGAAAAACCAATCAGGTGCAGTATCGAGTCGAAAGTTCGGTAGCTCCTTATAAGCCTGGGCCTCGTGCTCAGACTGAATTTGAAAATCAACACACATTCGCATTCGCTGAGACAAAATTCGTGAGTGCTTCAAGCAATCATAACCTCGACGCCATTCCCAATCCTCGAAGTCATTTAAATATTTAACGTCGCGGATTTGCCCAGAGACGCCTTTGAATTGTCGCTTGTGGTCTTCTTCGGACAAAATAATTCGCACATCGTAATCACGCGGAAACTCATCGACCAAAGCGCCACCGACCAGTAACACAGGAGCGCCGTAACGAACCGCGAGGGAATTCGCATTACGCCTAAATTTAAGTGCGAATGCTTCTTTGTCCATCAGTTGAGTTTCGAGTCGTCACAGTCTCGGTAGGACAAAATAATCTTTACGTTCGGATGCTTTTTTGATTTCACTTCATAAAAGACCGACTCATCTTTTAAAAATTCCAGTATTCGCGGAGTTAATTGCAAAGCGATCTTCGCAATTTTTCGGCGTGGCTTTTTGGATTTCTTTTTCATACAAACCTTCGGCCCATGCGAATATCGCTTTTGAGTGATTCCACCTCACGGTGAAGCTCAGACTTAACTTGATCGACTTCATAGCGTTTCACGTTGTCCATACCGCGCAGCTTGGATTCAAGGCTGTCGAGGCGTTCCGATAGGCCGCTGGTTTCTTCACGCACAATCTGTCGAAAGGCTTCGTCGAAGTCGCCAAGGTTCATTGTTTATCCTTTTTCGCTATTTTGACTGTACGTCCGATAACCCAACCGCTGTAGCAAATGTAGAAGCCAAGAATAAAACCCATCACCATGCCAACAAATAAAGCGACGGCCAAATCAGGCATTAAAAATTTCCTTCGGCGCAATGCAAACAAACCAGACCAAGCTCGCGCCATTGATCGACCACTTGCTTTCGGTCGTCCACGCAAAACAAAACTTTAAAATTGGGTTCGATGTGCTCTTTGTAAATTTCGGTTTTGATTATACAGTCTTTGCGAAAATCACCGCTGGCTCGCATAAATAGCGGATACATTTCTAGTCCGAGTTTTTTAAGCCAGGCGAGCGTGATGTCACGATAGTCAGTCGGACGGCCAGACACAAACAGAATTTGATACTCTGACTCCATTCCCTCGATGAGCTTTAAACACCATTCGTTCGGCGTATCATTGACCAAGGCTTCATAAAACGCTGGCCACTTTTTCGCCTCGACTAAATGTTGGCGGTGGTCGGTATTGCAGAGAGTTCCATCTAAGTCGATAATGATTGCATTTTTCAGCATTCGGGCACCCATTTCTTGACGATGGCTTTCATATTCACGCCATTGCTCATTTCACCGCTGTTCAAAGCCATAATTGTATAGTGACACTCGTCAGCTTTAAAAAACGTAACCAAGGTAATTCGGCCAAACGAATTGCTTTGTGCTTTTGGTTCCTTGGCGAATTCCACTAAGTCGCCAATGGTGTACTCGCTTGTGTGTTCGATCATACATCCACATCGCTTTTAAGTTCGCCAATCAACTTCCAACCGAATTTGCACGGATAGCGCATCGGCCCGACGCTTCGATAGCAAGTGAATCCAGTACGCGTCGAAACACCAGTCTCGTCTACCCGCTGAATCATAAAATCTTTTTTCTTCGGGTGATAATAAAGTTTGGCCTTCGGTTTATTTTTCATCGGCCCTACGCTGCACATATTCTTGTGCCTGAGTAAAAAGTGTGTGCTCCGGCGTTTTGTATTTAAGGTACGCCTGGCAAACCAGAAGACGCTCGGCGGGAGTTTGCTGGTAGGGAACGTCGGCCACACTACCGCGCCCGTCCACACAAAGCATGACGAGTTGGTTCTCGCTTTGAAAACAAAGAGTGCCAGCTAAATATTCGCCGTATGATTCTTCGTCGATGATTGATTTAATTTGCGACTCGTACATTCTTATCCTTTAAAATTGCCACACACTTTTGACAAACGGCTTTTACCCGCGCTGCTTTTGGTTTCTTCTCAGGTTCCAATTTCACGCCACACCCAATACAAAACAGAAATTGAAGCGGCTCTAGACCGTTCATTTCTTCTTTAAATACTGAGCTTCGAGAGTTTCAAAAGAATTCAAAACAGTTTCAATAATTCCTTTTCCAAGTTTAGTGTCGTCTTGAATTAACGCCACAATCATTTTCTTGGAAATCCGGGTCTTATTGATTTTTGACATCGACTCGCTGATTTGCACCAGCGAGCGTTCCATCACTTCAAACGGAATATTGTCTTCTGGATTCTTTTCGACTTTCAATTTTCTCATACGACGCTCACTTCCCCATGAGTTTGCCCGTTGTTTTCCAAAACAAGCTCACCGGACGAAGGCACGGTCGGCGGTGCGGCTTCTAGAAACATTTCTTCAATCTTATTGATTTCGTCGATTACGTCTTGATAGGCAACAACGCGGCCACGAAATTCTGCTTTTTTATCAGGCGTGGTCGGCGTAACACTCGCCGCCATATTTCGTTTCACGGTCACTAAAATTTTAATGTACTCGAATGGATTATTCATCATTTAGACACCTCGTCAATTTGCTTCTTTAGCTTCTTCATCATTGCAGGTGACGGTTTCGCTTGGCCTTTTGCTGGCGGAAGCGGCGGCTTCGTCGGGCCTAAAATTTCAACCGGAATCGCGCCGGAAGGTTTGAAAGTCATTTCGATGTGGCGCGGATAAGAACGGTCGCGCAAATCAATTTGTGACTTTCTAAGTTTCGCCATGTGCTCCTGCGATTCAGTCAAATCTTTTTCTAGCGAATCGCATTTCGCCGTCAAGGTCCCGATTAAAAGTTTATCGGCTTCGACGACTTCTTTTAAATCCGATACAACATCGTCCAACTCAGAAACTTTTGTTGTCAAAGATTTCATCGCGGCTTCTTGTTCCCGTGCTTTATCGACAATGGTGTTGTATGCGTTTGTTTCGGAATTACTGTATTTCCAAATTCCGTACATTCCAAACATCGCAAAGAAAATTAATAATCCAACCAGTTCGACTGTCATTCTGCCCCCTTGTGATTTTAGCATTTCAACTCCGATTGTTTTTCGTTTCTATTATATTTTACAGTTTTACTTTTTAGGAAACTCCGCTTTCGCAATTTCTTCTTTAATTTGTTGAAGGTCCCCAAGCATAAAAATGCCGGTCTGTTTGCGCTTTTTAAAACGCCAAAACCGGGCATGACAGAAATCGCACCGCTGGTTCCGAAATTCCTGCGGGACGGTTGAAAAGCAATAGGTTCGAGTTGGCATGGGTAGAGTGTCGTTTTCTTCCCAGCAATCGCGACAGATCAGGTTGAATTCTTCGAAATCGTCGGCGTCATTTTCCGGTTCATAAACAATCTCATAGCAGGGATTATTTAATTTCCGGCTCATGGACCCTCAGTTATTGTTTCGGGCGGGTTTCCACCAACTGTACGGCATTTAAATAGGCTTCCGAGTAGCCTAGCATCGGAGCTTCCTGAATGGCTTTCGATTTTACTAAATTCTCAAGGACTTCCCAAAGTCGCTCGTTTTCGCTTTTGAGGGAAAGGTCGCGGGGCCGACACCATTCACAACACGGATGGCCATTGACTGTAGTCCATGAAAGCAAAGACAATTGACACTTCACGCATTTCGCACCGGCATAGCCTCCGGTAAAACTCCCCGAATTCATGCGACCGCCAAGGTTAAGAGTTTCCGTGCGCGATTTTCCCAGCCGTCGCGGTCCACCGCGTACTTTGCGGGGTCTGAGGCGATTATAGCCTCGTACCCAGCCATTTCCATCGCCTCATAGTATTTAATAAACGTGGCACGGCTACAGCCGTTAATCACCAATGCAGTCATCGGTCCCAGGTTTCCATCAACCTTGAGCGCGTGGCCAAGCAAGGTGCAGACCTTTTGAGCGTATTTAATCGCGGTTCCTGGCCCACGGTTCACCGCCGTATCGAAGATGCAGGTCGCTACATTTGGGTCGGTTATCAAATTGATATTGAAGCGTTTCCAAAACTCAGCGTCATAAATTAATTCAGCGGTCGGAATCGTGATGGCTTTAATATCCGCCGCACTTAACGAAGCGGGGTTCACTCTTAAATATTCAGCCAATACTGGAATCGTGATTCCGTGGTTTGTTGGTCCACCTTGGTCAACAACGTATCCGCCTTCGTTTAATAAAAGATAA
>Ga0070717_10002938_pt1 | contig 12105 bp, 12 predicted proteins | sample LARL113metaG_FD_71366 | JGI IMG/M metagenome (GOLD analysis project Ga0070717, IMG submission 71366) | Corn, switchgrass and miscanthus rhizosphere microbial communities from Kellogg Biological Station, Michigan, USA - LAR L11-3 metaG | ecosystem: Host-associated > Plants > Roots > Rhizosphere ...
AGGTAGCTGCCGCCCGGTTTCAGTGAGCGTTTGGCCTTCCTGAACGAGTGCTTGCCAACGGCGTCGAAGACGAAATCGTAGGTGTGGCCGTTCTGCGTGAAGTCGTCCTTTGTATAGTCGATGGTGGCGCCGGGCTCCAAGTGCCGTCACCAGCTCGAGGTTCCTGGTGCTGCAGACCGCGGTCACGTGGGCACCGAAGTATTTCGCCAGCTGCACCCCGGCGGTCCCGATCGCGCCGGACGCGCCGTAAATGAGAATCGTCTGTCCTTTTACGAGATGTGCCTGCTTCAGACACGCCAGGGCGTTGAAGGCGCCGTCGCAGATCGCCGCGGCGTCAGTAAAGCTCATCCCGGCCGGCATCTGCGCCATTCGTGAGCTCTCCCGCACGCAGATGAACTCGGCGTGCGCACCGAAATTGAGCCCAGTGATCCCGAAGACATGGTCACCGACGGCGAACTCGCGGACCGCGGGCCCGGCGCCGACGATCTCTCCCGCGAACTCGCTGCCGAGGATCCGCTGCCTCGGCCGGCGAGCGCCGAAGATCATGCGGCTGATCACCTGGACAAGAAGGCCGCCACGCCGGTTGGCTTCCCGCGTGTGACAGTCCAACCGGTTGACGGTCGTGGCGTGAATCCTGACCAGGACTTCGTCGTCCCTGGGACCGGTGGTGGGACCTCCTCGAGGCGCTGCACCTCGGGCGGCCCGTACTGGTCGTAGACGACCGCTCTCATGCGGCGCAGCTCATACGTTGATGATGATCTTTCCTTTCGCGTGCCCCTCGCCCATGTAATTGAATGCCTCGGGGACCCGGTTGAGTTCGTAACACCGATCAATGACCGGGGCTATTTTTCCGTCCGAAAGTAGCTTCCGCAGCAGCAACAGATCTTCCTTGTTGAGCTTTGCGATGAAGAGCGCGGCTTTCTGGGTACCGCGCATCGAAGCCAGGCGCACGCCGAGGAGATGTCGAATGGTCCTGTTCCCGCCCCAGACGGTGTGCGCCGAACCTCCGGTCGCAACCAGGATGGCGGTCGGCGCCAGGACACGCTTGCACTCGGACCACGAGTGATTCCCAGCGATGTCGATCAAGAGCTCGTAGGACTCCGCGCTGCGCGTGAAGTCCTCTCGCGTGTAGTCGATGACCCGGTCCGCGCCGACGGCGCGAGCGGCTTCGATGTTTCTGGGGCTGCAGACCGCGGTGACACGCGCTCCGAAGGCTTTCGCGATCTGAATGGCGAAGCTTCCAACCCCTCCCGAAGCGCCGTTGATCAGGACCCTCTGCCCTTCTCGAACGTGTCCGTGATCGCGGAGCGCCTGCAATGCCGTGATGGCTGCCACAGGAACCGCGGCAGCCTGGTCAAAGCTGACGCGGGCAGGCTTGCCCACCAGCGCTCCCTTTTCGGGAATGGCGACGTACTCGGCGAAGGTGCTGCGATCTTTGCCACCGAACACTTCGTCGCCCGGTTTGAACTCGGTCACGCGCTCGCCGACCGATTCCACGGTCCCGGCAAAATCGGTGCCCAGCACCAGCGGCCTCGGTTTGAAGCCTCCGCCGAGGCGGTGCATGGTATAGCCCGCGCGCGACAGAGGAAAGAAGTCGACGGGATTAACCGAGGAGGCGTTGACGCGAACCAGCACGCCATCTTCGGCGACTGGCGGCTTATCGATCTCCTCGAGCTGGAGAACATCGGGACGCCCCGGCCGGCGGCACACAATCGCTTTCATGGCGCTTGCTGCGTCCAGCGTGGAACGTTGATGGAACCCGCCAGCAGGGTCAGGCACAGGGAGCCCTCCGCAACACGAAGATGGTCTCCGGCACGAAGCCGAAGATGAAGGCCGGCGAGGATGATGATCAGATAGAGGGAACCGGCGATCCTGGCGAGCTGCCGCGCCGACATTCCCGCAGACCGCAGGGGCATGAGGGCTGCTCCCATCCTCATCCCCTTCCAACGGCGCCGGCGACGGCAACCGCGTTCCATCGCTGGGCGTTCACACCCATCACGAGGAGCCACAACATGAGGGATGCCTCGGCGACGAAGCCGACGACTTCCAGGGGGGTGAGCAGCTGATTTGCCAGCGGCGGGGACAGAAACGTCAGCCAACCCACTCCGGCGAGAGCGATCAACACACCGATCACTCGCGGCAGGAAGGTCGACCGGAAAATCAGGAAGCCCAGTGCGAGCTGAAATCCGCCGAAAAAGACCAGCGCGATGTAGCCGACCTGCACATTCAAGTTGAGAAACATCACCGCCAGCGCCTGCAACTGCTTCGCGTCGAAGACGCTCAAGTACGAGCTGCCTCCGAGGACGACCAGCGGCCCGAGTTGAAACAGACTGCCGAAGGCCGTGACCGCACATCCGACGATGCCGAAGAAGGCTGCGAGCAACGCCACGGTCTTGTTCACCGGCCTGAACAACTGATAGAGGAGCGCCATCAGTGCAACGTAGAACCAGGTCGAGATCAGGTCGAACGCCCAACCCAGCCGAAACAACGACTGGTGCGCCATGATGTTGTTCGCGGTTGCCGCGGCATCGGCGTTCGCGCCAGGGCCGCTGATGCCGGGCGCGACGAGCGCGCCGATAATAGCGGTCGCGAAGAAAAGCAGGTAGACGACGCCTGCAAGCCTCGCCCGTGTGCGAGGCGAGGCTTGCATCATTACCGCCAAATCGTTCCCCATATCAGCTGAGCTGGAACGGCGGGTAGGTATCGGTGACCAGCAGAAACGCATAGCTGGTAACCCGATTGCTCCAGCGAAGCACGCCGATCACGAAGCGGAACAGATTCTCCGGATACCGCCCCGTGAAGATGATGGCGAACCAGGCAACCATCACCGCCACCACCGCGCCGATTCCGAGGAAGAAGAGAACGACGTAGTGGGGAATGGCGAGGAACCATTTGACCAGTGGCAGCCAGCGGTTCAACTGGCGAGCATCGGGATAGGCCAGCTCCAGGTGGACAGACTGCTCCTCGTCGGTCGAGGGGTAGCGGTCATCGAGCAGGGCCAAGTAGGCGGTGACGCGGTTAGAGAAGCGGAGCACGTTGAGGTTCCAGTCGAACCACCAACGCGGGTACTTCTGACGGAACAGGATCATCAGCAGGAGCGGAAAGAAGAGGAGGCTGGCGCCACTCGCAAGCGTGACCGTCATGTCGTGGTTGCCATGCCCTCCGAAGGTGTTGCTGGTCAGAAAGCCGAGCAGGATGAGGATCGGGACCGCGGCGATGATCCGAAAGGCTGTCGAGAGCCGATCGAGCGGTCGGGCGGGAAAATCGACGTCGAACTGGACCGGATAGTTGGTTACCATGCGTTTCCTCCTGCGAAATTTGAATCGTTTTTCGTACGGTTTGTGATCACCGACTTGCCTCCGCCGAATTGCACCTGGGCGGCCTTGACCACGAGCCAGGCGACGACTCCCAATTCACCGAGATAGCCCACCGTGACAAAGCCGGAAACGACGGGGCCGAGCGGAGCCGAGAGAAGAAAGTTGAGGCTGCCGACCAGGTAGGCGCCGCCGGCGATGACAAGTAAGTAGCCGAGAATCCGGGGGATGAAGCCCGACCTGATCACCAGCAGGCCGAAGGGCAGCAGCCACAGCCCGAAAAAGATGGAGTTGAGGGCGCTGGTGTCGCTGCTCAAGCCGAGGAAGAACGATGCGAGACCGTTCATCTGGCTCGTTCCCGTGCCGGAGAGCGCCGGACCGTCGATGAGCCTCAGGGCGGCGATCTGGTTCAGCCAGCTCAGGAACGAGATCGGGATCGAGAGCAATACCAGGACGACCATCAGGGACGCCTGCGCCCTGTTCACACCGCTGAGCAGGCGATAGAGCTCCCTGGCAAGAAAGACGAATGCGATCGTGGCGATCAGCGAGCTTACAAGGGCAAGGCGGAAGAGCGTCTCGGAGGCACGGATGTTGTGGGCCGTCGCACTCGCATCGTGCGGAACGATCAGGCTCTGCGTAGCGATCAGGCCGAAGATGCTCGTCACCACAAGAAGGAGATAAAGGGCACCGGCCGCGCGTACAGTTCGGTCAGCCGGTTGGATGTTCGAGGCTTGTTCAGTTGCCGGCATGCTCCCACTCTCCTTGAATTGACGTTGAGCTCAAGCTGACGACTTCGTGACCCCGCAGCGCCTCAAGAAATGGCTGAAAGCTCCCGTTGACCAGACAGCGCAAGGTGGCGCCGTCGATTTCGACCTCGCTGACTCCCGACGCACGCTTGACCTGGTGTGCGGGTGGCGCGCCGACGAAACTCACCTCGACTCGCTGGACTGGTAGCTCGCCCGTCATGTCCTGAGCCTAGGGAGCTCGCAACGTCCTGAAATCCGTGGAATTACTGATCAGGGGCTTAGCCGAGCCTCCCGTAACTCAGGCTCGTAGTAACGTCCTTGTAAGCATGGCCAGGCCCAGCCGCCGGTCAGGCAACCTGCCAGCTGAAGCGACGAGCTTCATCGGCCGCCGGCGCGAGCTTGCGGAGGTTCGAAAGAAGCTGAGCACGGCTCGCCTGGTCAGCCTCGTCGGGCCGGGCGGGGTGGGCAAGACCCGCCTCGCGATTCGAGTCGCAACCGACCTGGGACGGGCCTTCCGGGACGGCACTTGGTTGGTCGAGCTCGCCGACATTCGCGATCCCGAGCTGGTGAGCAACGCCGTCATGGCGGCCCTGGACCTGCGCGACCAGGCCGCCGTCGGGCCGACGGCGCTGATTCTTTCGTACCTGATCGGTCGGCAGCTCTTGCTGGTGGTGGACAACTGCGAGCACCTGCTGGACGCCGCGGCCGAGCTGGTGACGGAAGCCTTGAGCGCGGCTCCAGGTGTGCGGGTGATTGCCACCAGCCGCGAGCCGCTATCGGCGCCAGGCGAGCAAGTGATTCCCGTTCCGCCGCTCGACCTGCCCGTAGCCTCGGGCACGGAGCCGCTCGCCCGACTGCGCCAGAACGAGGCGATCTTGCTCTTTACCGAACGGGCCGCGGCGGCGTCGGGCAACTTCGAACTGACGGCATCGAACCAGGTGGCCGTCATCGATCTATGTCGGCAGCTGGACGGCCTGCCGCTGGCCATCGAGCTTGCCGCCGTGCGGATCAGGGTGCTTACGGTCGACCAGATCCGCGATCGGTTGAACGACCGGTTCGGCCTGCTCACCGGAGGCGCCCATGCCGCGCTGCCACGGCATCAGACGCTGCGTACCACGATCGACTGGAGCTACGACCTGTTGACGGTTGCGGAGCGCACGCTGCTGCGGCGGTTGTGCGTCTTCTCGGGACGCTTCACGCTCGAAGACGCCGAGGCCGTCTGCACCTCCGACGAGGTGCCGGTAGCGAAAGCCCTGGATCTGCTGGCGTCACTTGTCGACAAGTCGCTGGTGATCAAGGAAGAGGTGAGGGGCGTCGCGTGCTACCGCCTGCACGAGACGATGCGCGAATATGCCGTGCTCAAGCTTCGTGAGGTAAGCGAGGAGGCGGTGTTGGGAGAGCGATGCACCGACTACTACTGGTCCAAATCCCAGCAGCAGCTACCCGAAGTTCGATATCGACTTGCGGACTGGCTCGAGTGGATGGACCTCGAGATCGACAACATTCGCGCCGTCCTTCGGCATTGCGTCGCGCGCCGCGATGCCCGCCGCGGAATCGACCTGGCCACAGCCGTTGCGTGGTACTGGATCACGCGAGCAACGACCGAAGGCGTCCGTTGGCTCGACGAGCTCGTCGCCTGCGGACCCGGCAATCCGGAAGGGCAGTTCTGGGCCTATTTCCTGCGGGCCTTCCTCGCCGTGTTGAAGGCCGATGCGGCAGCCGCCCAGCCGGCCATCGAACGGGCGTTGAGTCAGGCTCGCAGGTTGGCAAATCCCGAGTTGCTATCGCAGGCCTTGTCGATGGCATCGATCGCGACGAACCTCGCCGGTGACCACGCAGCTGGCGAGCGCTTGCTAGACGAGGCGGCGGCCGCGACCGGAAGCGAAGACCTTCAGGGCCAAATCTCTCTGCTCCAGGCTCGGGCGCTCCATGGCTTCTTCGGTGGCGATGTTGAATCCGTCAAGGCCGCGGCCTCCGAAGGTATCCGGCTCAGCCGAGGCGCGGGTGACCTGTACGCCCTCGAGATGATGCTGCTCAATCGGGGCGGCGCGGCCCTCTTCCTGGGTGATCTCGAGCAGGCAAAAGCCGACTACCTGGAGGCGCTCAAGATTGCGCAGCGGATCGACGACCGGGTCGCACAATATGCATTGCTGGACTCCCTGGGCTGCGTGGCAGCCGGTTGCGGTCAGGCTCGCCTCGCCGCGCAGCTGCTGGGAGCGGCCGAGACGATCCGCACGCAGGCGGGCGCCAGCCTCATCCCAATCCTTGCCCCCTTTATTGCCCAGGCGGAGGAATCGGCGATCGCCGCGATCGGTAGATCTAGGTTCGACTCGGAGGTGAACGCCGGAAAACACCTGGCTCGCGATCAGGCGATCCGACTGGCGCTTGGGGAGCCAGCTCCAGTCGCCCCCGCGGCGACGGCGACCGCGAACGGCAGCGGCACGGACTTGCTGGGGAAGCGCGAGGCGCAGGTCGCACGGCTCGTCGCGGAGGGGCTGAGCAACAGGCAGATCGGCGCGAGGCTCTTCATATCGGAGCGCACCGTCGACAGCCATGTACGCAGCATCCTGAACAAGCTTGGATTCAACTCGCGGGCGCAGATCGCCGGCTGGGTGGCGTTGGTAGGATCTCGAGCCGGCTGAGGTCAGCCGGCTGACCGGCGAACGGGTGTCGCCGGCTCAGCCAGACGCGGACCTGTCGATGTCTTATGGAGCGGGATTCAACGTCGCGCTACCGGTCGGGCAGTAATTCATCGAAATGATCAAGCCCCCGGGAGCTGGGGTCGGCGTGCAGGCTCCGCTCGCCGCGTTGTAGTACTTGAGGGCATAGCCGACATACGTACTGCCAATCACCCCCATAGTGTTCACGCCTGACTCGTCGAGGACCGTCTGCTGATATTGGGGAGCGTCATAACTGCTGTTCGCCCACACCTGGACGCCGTAGTTCGGATACCAGTCGGTCTCCCACGGAAGGGTGAGGGTTCCATCGCCGTTGAAGGAGCCGCGCAGCGTGGCGTCGATGACGTCGTTGTAGGGACCGCAGGACGCCAGGACAAACGTGATGCAGTTATAGGAATTGGTCTCCCCGGGTACGAAGGGGTCCCAGCCCGAGGTGCCGGTCGAAAAGCTGGCCCCGGAGGCGGAGCTCGACACGTACCGAATCCCGTCCGTGCTGGTCACAGTGCAGGGACCGCCGACGTGGGCGCCAAACCAGAAGTAGTCAAGGGTGACCGAGCTGGTTCCGTGTTGCTGGGTGGTGGTGTAATTCGAGATCGTTCTCGTGACTGGGTTCCAATCGAAGTTGACGACGGTCTGGGTGCGAAACGAGCCGTTGTACCCCGAGTGGCCATCGCCGGCGAAGACGCCGGATACAGTCGTGTCCAGCGGATCGAAGGGCGTGTAGCAGCCCGGGACCCCTGGGTCACCGGGTCCAGTGCCGAACACCGTGTTCTCACTGCTGTAAGTGAGATAGGGGCAGGTGTCGGCCGTGACAGCGCCGAGCGCCCCAAAGAGCAGGAGCGCGCAAAGGGACGAGGTGCCCGGATCCCACAGCTGAGCCTGGGGAATGAAGGATTTGAGCGTGATCGTGTAGTGGGTGTTCGGTACGAAGGTCCACGTGATCCCATAGGCGGTGCAGATCGTCCCACCGACGACGTGCGCGATGTGTTTGCCGGGGAACTCGCTCTGCGCCATCCAGACGTTGATCGCCCGTCCATTGAGGCAGGCGAAGTTCGGATCGTTGGTCTGGAAGTTCTGAAGCTGCACGGGCGAGCCGCACGAGGGCTGGCCCGAGCCGCCGCAGTTGTTCTGGTACGTGATCAGGTTGGCATCGGAAAGCGTTTGGACCTCAACGTTCGGAAGGAGGGTCAGCTGGTAGGCCGCCCCATTCCAGGAGCCGGAATAGGTAAAGATGGGGAAGGTCCAGGTTTCCGCGTAGGGGGTGCACATCGCGCCCCCGACGACGCGAACGACATAGAGGCCGGGAAACTCGTTGGGCGCGCTGTACACGTTGAGACTCTGCCCATCGAGGCAGGAAAAGTGCGCGTCCTGAGTTTGGAAGTTAGAGACACTGCCGACCACACTGGCATCGGTGAAACACTCAACGCAGGTGTCCGCAATGAGCGTCAGCGAGGACGACGGGTAATTTAGCCACGAAGCCGCGTAGCTGTAGTTGGGGAAGGTCCAGGTCCCGAGGAAGCAGGCCGCTCCCTGGCTGTCGTCGTTGACGACGTAAGCCCCGGGGAACTCCGCCGGCGCGGTATACACATTGATCGCCAGCCCGTTCAAGCATGACTCCTTGTGACTGGTGGTCTGGAAATTCGTAACCTGCCCGACGAATCTGGCATCAGGGTAAGCCGCCACCGTGACGTTCGCCACAGGGGTCAAGGAATACGAGTACCCCAACCAGTTCGCGGTGTAGCTGTACGTCTGGGCGGCGCTGGCCGGCGTTGCGAACATCGTGGCAGAAAGCAGCGCGAATACCGTAGGCAGAAGCATCACCCAGCGAAGTCGACCTCTCATTGCTCATCCTCCTTTGCTTGGCGCCGATCCCGTCGGCGGCCACACTCTATGACCTGGTCGCGCTACGGTCTATCCACCGAAGGCATGAAAAAGCGTGTCGAATGGGGAGCTCTAGTGATGAGCGGAAAGGAGGAGCGAAAAGGAGGAGGAGTACGAGTGCGGTGAGTTCAAGCGGCTAGAATGGCCGCGGCCGGAGCGTGATGCAACGCTTGAATCTCGGGAGCCTGGCGGAAGAGCGGGCGACGCCGTGGGTTCGGCGGCTGCTCGGTGTCGGCGCCATCGTGCGTTGGATCGGCCTCGGCGTTGCGGGCATCATCGGGGTGCTCGCGCCGCCCCGGGCGCCTGCATTGCTCGTGGCGCTGATCCTGACGGTCGGCGTGTACAACGCGGCTGCGATGTGGCTCGCCGGCCGGGTCGGCGACCAGGACCTGATTCGGATCGGTCAGGTCGTCACCGTCCTCGACCAGATCGGTTGCCTGGTCTTTCTCGCGATCTTTGCCGGCCTACCCGGGGGCACGCAGATCGCCTTCTACGTGCCGATGGTGGTCGAAGCGGTCGCCTACGGCGGGGTGCTCGGAGCCGGCCAGGCCATCGTGGTGTTCTCCGTTGGGATCATCGGCGTCGAATGGACCCAGCGAGCGTTCTTCACCGGGTCGTTTTCGTGGGCCGTCGTCCTGCTCTGGATCCTCGTCATGTTGGTCATATCTGTCTCCATCGCAGCCCTCGATCGGACACTTCAGGGGAATCGGTTTCCGGGACTGACGCAGGTTCCATCTGAAGCCGGCGGCTCGCCCACCTCGACAGTGCGCAACCTGCAACTCTCACGGCGAGAACAGGAGGTTCTCCACCTGATCGCTGCGGGGCAGTCCGACGCGATGATCGCCGCTCGATTGCACCTCAGCGAGACCACGGTGAAGACGCACGTGGGGACGCTACGCACCCGCCTCGGCGCGCGGACAAGGGCGGAGGCGGTCGCGATCGCTTCCCGCATGAACCTCCTCGATCGCGAAGGCACCCCGCCGCAAGCCTGATTCGACCGACGCCGGGCCGTATCCACCTGTCCTGCCGACGGATCGATGAGGGTTGCTGAGAAAATGAATCCATGTCCACACTCGAAAACCGACCGAACACGGCGCTTCTCGTCATCGACGTGCAGCAAGGCGTCGTCGAGGGGGCTCACCAGCGCGACGCCACCGTAGCGAACATTAGCCGCCTTGTCGACAAAGCGCGGCAGGAACAGGTCCCCGTTGTCTGGGTCCAGCACTCCGACGAGCAGCTTGCGAGGGGGAGCGACCGCTGGCGGATCGTGCCGGAGCTCACGCCACTCGGCGCCGAGCCGCTTGTCGAGAAGAACTACGGCGACTCCTTCGAGGCCACCAATCTCGAGACCGTGCTGTCAGACCTGGAAGTCGGGCGACTCGTCATCGTCGGGGCACAGACCGACGCATGTATCCGCTCGACGCTACACGGGGCGTTCGTCAGAGGATACGACGCGACCCTTGTCAGCGACGCCCACACGACCGAGGACCAGACGGAATGGGGGGCGCCCCCACCCGACCAAGTCATCGCTCACACGAACCTGTACTGGACCTACCAGACGGCACCAGGGCGGACGGCTGGGACGGTCAAGACGAAAGAGGTCGACTTCCGCGCCACGTCCTGAAGGATTCGCAGCGAAATCTAAGTCTTGGGTTCCAGGACGATCACCGGAATCAGGCGCGTCGTCCGCGCCTGGTAATCGGCGTATGAAGGCCAGATCTTGAACATCTCTTTGAAAAGCCGGTCTCGCTCCGGGCCGTCGACGACCCGTGCGCGTGCCTTGAACGTCTCAGTTCCTTTGTCGCGCGCGACTTCGCACTCGACCTCCGGGCTCGCCTTGATGTTTGCGAACCATTGCGGGTGGTCGGGCGCACCGCCTTTGGACGCCACGATGATGAAGTCCTTGCCCTCGCGCCCATAGACGAGAGGAGTCGTGATTGCCTCGCCGCTCTTTGCGCCCTTCGCGGTCATCAGCAAAAGGTGATCACCGAACATCCCAATTCCACGGCCCTTCTTGGCGTGGAACTCAGCGATGGTCTTCTGATTGAAAGGCGTGGCTTTCACGGGTTCAATTTTACTGGCGGGCTTGGAGACCTTAAGGCGGTAGCGCGGATGTCAAAATTCTTCTCGTGACTGATCCCTCGCTGAAAACCGACAAGGAGTTGGCAGACCTTCGCGCCGGGTGTACCCGCTTCCTCAACTGGCACGGCGTCCGCAGCGCAGCCGACCTGCTCCGGACCATTTCTCCCGACGTCGAAACGGACCGCTATGGCAGCGGAGGCGTCGTGGACGAGCTCGAGGCAGAGGTGGCCTCCCTACTGGGAAAGCCCGCTGCATTGTTCCTGCCGACCGGGACCATGGCCCAACAAGCAACGCTTCGCGTGCACGCCGACCGTACTGGGCGGCGAGCCATCGTATTCCACCCCGCATGTCATCTCGACTGGCACGAGGGACGCGGCTATCAACGGCTGCACGGCCTGATCGGCGTCCCCGCCGGCGAGCTCGGTACACCGTTGACGCTCTCGACCCTCGAAGGGATACACGAACTCCCGGCGGCATTGCTTATTGAGCTGCCCCAGCGGGACCTGGGAGGCACCCTGCCAGGATGGGACGACCTCGTCGCCCAAGTGGGATGGGCCCGAGAACGGGGGGCGGCGGTCCACATGGATGGTGCCCGGCTTTGGGAGGCGACACCCTGGTACGGACGGCCACCAGCCGAGATCGCCGCCCTGTTCGACACCGTCTACGTGTCGTTCTACAAAGGACTAGGCGGGATCGCGGGCTGTTGCATCGCCGGGCCCACCGACGTGGTGGCCGAAGTCTCGGATTGGCGAACCCGCCACGGTGGTCGCTTGTTCGCAATGTGGCCGTACGCAGCGTCTGCGCTCACCGCCCTACGATCCCGTCTGCCGCTGATGTCGACCTACTACAAGCACGCCCTCGCGATAGCCGAAGCGCTTGGCGACCTCCCAGGCGTCGAGGTACTCCCGGCCCCTCCCCAAGCGCCCATGATGCACGTACAGCTTTCGGTCACAGCCGCAGCCCTACAGAGCCGGGCGCTCGACATCGCAACGCGCGACAAGATCTGGACGTTCCCTCGTCCCTTCGCCACGGTCTCGCCAATGCTGCAGCGGATCGAGCTCTCCGTGGGCGACGCCACAATGGACTTCACCCCCACTGAGATCCGAGACCTGATCGGAGCACTCACCTCTGCCCCTGCCGGTACCTAGCTGAACAGCTCTCAAGTTATGTAGACACACCTGGGGAAAACCGCTTCCCCGCAGACACAGGGCGATCTACACTCTGCGCCAGTGACTGGCTTGGGCGAGCCTTGCACTACGCTGTACTTCCGCCCGCACCCGAGGGAAAATCAGATGACCAGAATCAGAACCTTCATCGCGCCTGCCATCGGGCTGGGAGCGTTGGTCGCGGGGATCGTCCTCGGCACCAGTGCTCCGGCGATCGCCAGCACGATTCGGGACGTCC
>Ga0070717_10002939_pt1 | contig 12105 bp, 10 predicted proteins | sample LARL113metaG_FD_71366 | JGI IMG/M metagenome (GOLD analysis project Ga0070717, IMG submission 71366) | Corn, switchgrass and miscanthus rhizosphere microbial communities from Kellogg Biological Station, Michigan, USA - LAR L11-3 metaG | ecosystem: Host-associated > Plants > Roots > Rhizosphere ...
GTGGGTTGTTGCGATAATTTTCGGCGTTGGTATTGTCCCAGTGATAGAAGATGCCGTAGCCGCCACGGATTACGGTCCTGGAGCTGTCGCCGGGGGACCATGCGAAGCCCAGGCGCGGACCGGGCATATTGTAGCGGTGCTTCAGGAGGCTGGACGGCAAGTTCTGGCCGAGTAAGTTCGTTGGCGTGTAAATGCCATTAAGTAAGTTGCCAGTTCCCAGCGCGAGATTGCCCGCCGATAACACCGTAGGAGCTTGGGCGGGATTATACAGCTGGGGAGCGAACCCGGAGATATTGTTGTATTTTTCGTAGCCGATGGGCGCGGCTTTGAACATGGTCCAGCGGACTCCCAAGTTGAGAGTCAGATGAGAACTTACCTTCCAGTCGTCCTGGAAGTAAGTTTCAAAAGCATTAGAAAAGAAATAGCCATTCGGATTGAGAGAAGATTCGGTATAAGTGAACGCGTTACCGAGCAGGAAATCGGCTGCCGCATTCCCTGTGTAAGTCCCGTTAAAGGTGAAGGCGCCCTGCGTATTAACAGCGCCGCGGTCGAATTTCTGGATCCGGAGGATGTCGAAACCGATCTGCAGGCTGTGGTTGCCTGCGATATGGGAGAGGTCGTCTTTCCACTCAAAAACGTTATTGGCGTTGGGATTGGGCCCGCCGATGCCGATATTGGAAAACCCGGTGATCGTGATGTCCGGCGGGGCGCTAAACAAGTTGCCGGGAAGAACCTCAGGAATGGCGAGACCGGCTCGCGAGGCGGCGTTGCCGGTGGGATTCGTGCTTATGGCGTTACGCGAGAATCCGGCGGTGACGACATTGGTGGTGGAAGGGTTGACGGTCCAGGTGAGGCGCAGGATGGCGTTGTAGCCGGGCTTGCCGAGAAAGCCGGGCTGAGTCGGAAAATTGGCATTGGACGGGGCGTAGATGTCTTGGTTTTGATACCAGTTGTCGTGGGCGTAGCGGGCCGTAAGCAGGAATTTTTCGGAGAGCTGCTGGTCAACCCGCACGAGGTCTTCACGCCAGCGGCTGGCGGAGTTGGGGGAATAGACGTAGTTGGCGGTTCCAGCGGAGTTGGGTAGCGGGTAGAAAAGGCTGAGGAGAGCGGTCGCGTTGGGGTCGATACGGTTGGCGGGTACCCGGTTAGTGGCGAAGTTCTGGCCGTTGACAGGGTCCTTAATCGGCGACGTGAAGATGCCGGCCCGCTGAGCTGCGGTGAGCGTGGTGGCAGTGAAGGTGCTTTGCGGCGGTGAGGTGTAGTTGACGACTTGCGGGCCCTGGCGGAGATTCCAGCCCTCGGAGACAAAGAAGAACGTTTTGTTTTTGTCCTTGTTGTAGTGGCCCGGGAGGAACACGGGGCCGCCGAGAGTGAAGCCGAACATGTTCTGGTGAAATGGGGACACGCGGCTATCGAAGAAATTGCGTGCGTCGAGGGCGGTGTTGCCGAAGACTTCGTAGAGATCGCCGTGAAATCCGGCCCCGCCGGTTTTGGTGATGACATTGACCAGGCCGTAGCCGTAACTGCCTTCCTTGGCGGAGTAGTTACTGGTTTTAACCTGGACTTCGGCGAGCGCATCCATGGGCGGAAATAGGTTCAGTCCGCGATTGCCGCCGGTATCCATCGCGAGCACTCCATCGTAAGTGAATTTGGTGCTGTTGACGCGGCCGCCATTGATCGACATCAGCGGATTACCCTCCTGGCCAACACCCATGCGGCGTCCGGTTTGGTTGGACGCGACGCCGGCGCCGAGAGCGAGAAATTGCGAGAAGTTGCGCCCATTCAAAGACAGCTCACTGACTTGCGCGCCCGTGACGAGGTTCGACACTTCACCGTTTTCGGTTTGGAGCGCGGGCGGGGCAGCCGAGACCGTGACGGATTCCTGGACGGCGCCGAGCTGAAGCTGGATGTTAACCGTGGCGGTGGTGTCGGCGTCGAGCTTGACGTCTTGCTGGACTACTTTCTTGAAACCCGAAAGCTCGGCGGTGATCTCGTATTCACCGATCGGCATGTTAGTCAAGACGTAATTGCCGCTGGCGTTGGTGGTGGCATTGCGCGACGTGCGGGTGCTGAGTTGGAGGGCGGTGACCGTGGCAGAGGGCGCGGGTGAGCCGGACGGATCGGTGACAAGGCCGCTGATCGTGCCAGTGCCCATGCTTTGTGCTTCGCAGTACGGTACCAAGACGGCGGCGAGGGTGAGGATGGCGAAGGCGAGGATGAGTCTCATGGGGATGTGTTCCTATTGTGCGCCGGTGTCGACAGGGCGGTTTTTGGGCGGTTGGTATAGTTCCGGCGGGAAGTCCGCGGCGTGTGATTTTTTCGGGTTACGGAGATTGTTCTGTTGGCCGGCATCGGCATAGAGCGGGATGTACATGCCGCCTTTGGCATCGAGTTCGGCGAAGAGCTGGCGTTTGAGATCAGCGATCGTCTGGCCGTGCGCCTCGCTATAGATAAGATTTTTTTGTTCGCGGGGATCGGACTGTAGGTCATACAATTCGTCGCTGTCCCAAATGCCGTAGTAATGGATGTATTTATACCGATCGGTGCGGATGGCGTGCATCGTGGGCGTTTGCGGGAAATTGCGTTCCCAGTAGTAGGTATAGAGCAAATCTTTGCGCCAGGGGACGCGCCGCCCTTCGAGCAGCGGGAGAAAGCTTTGACCGGCTAGGCCCGCGGGCGAAGGGACGCCGGCGGCTTCGAGGAAGGTGGGCATGAAGTCGATGTTCGCGACCATCTCGTTAATCACGCTGCCGCGGGCGATGGTGTCCGGGCAGCGCACCAGCAGCGGAATGCGCATGGATTCTTCATAGGCCTGGCGTTTGTCAATCAGACCGTGTTCGCCGAAGCAGAAGCCATTGTCGCCGGCGAAGAAGATGTAGGTGGAATCGAGTTCGCCGCGCTTTTCGAGGACATCCATAATGCGGCCGACGGAATCGTCGACGGCGAGCAGGGTCTCAGCGTAAAGTTTGTAGTAATCGGCAATGGAAAGATCGCTGTGATAGGGGTATTCAACGCCGTGCCAACTGTTGCGCTGGTTGTGGGCCCACATGGGTTGAGGATTGGCGGGATCGGTTGGTGGCGCTTCGTTGACCGGCGGTGTGAAATGGGCATTGGCATAGCGGCCCTTGTGGCGCTCGGCGGGAATGAAATTAGCGTGGACGGCTTTGTGTGAAAGGTAGAGGAAGTACGGTTGCTCTTTTGGCTGTTGACTGATGAAGTCGACCGCATAATCAGTGAGTTCGTCTGTGATGTAGCCCTTTTGCGGGACGTGTTTGCCATCGATGTTGAGGCCGTTCTTGTTGGGGAGATAAGAGCCCTGGCCACGGAAACTGATCCAGCGATCGAAGCCGGGCTGAGGCTGATCACCGCTGTTGCCCATGTGCCATTTGCCTAGGAAGGCTGTTTTGTAGCCGGCTTTCTGAAGGTATTGGGGGAAGAAGGTGGTGTTGGGCGGAATGGCGGTGTTGTTATCGACTATCTTGTGCTGGAAAGCATATTTGCCGGTGAGGATGGAGGCGCGGCTGGGGGAGCAGAGAGAGGTCGTCACGAAGGTGTTCTTGCAGTGGGCGCCTTCGCGGGCCAGCCGATCCATATGGGGAGTTTCAAGGAAAGGCTGGGCCTTCATGAAGCCGAGCGCGTCGTAACGCTGGTCGTCGACAAGTATAAAGATGATGTTGTGGCGCTTACCGGTGGCAACGGCCGCAGCCGCCAGAGAGCTGAATAAGAAGGATCGTCGATCGGTTTGCATGATGCTGTTTACAGTACAACGCCGGCGGCGGAGAAAAGCCAGAGGAAAGACTTTTTCCTTGTGAAACCCATCACTTGGAGACGACTGCCGCTCCGCCGAACGCGAGCTAGGTCGAATATTGTAGGCGTGATCCGCGAATTGGGTTCGAATCGTGAAAATGCGCAGCCACGCGGCAGCCGCCATTCCGTTTCGCAAAATGCGCTGTTTCTTCGCCTAATCGGCGCGCCTCGCAATTACGTTTATCTTCACCGGAGAATTATCGCGCCGCGGAAATTCAAGCGCGGCGCTTTGGGAGAGATACGGCTGGATCACTGCCGGGTCGCGGTACGCAAGCTCTTTGCCGTTATCGATAGCAAGCAGAGTGTAGCGGCCCGGAAGAACATTGGGCAGGGTGAAGGTTCCATCGCTATCGGATTGATCGCGTCGAATCAGCGAAGCGCGCGTCAGCTCCTCGGGAAGAAGCAGCACCATCGCGGAGGAAAAAGGCTTGTCGTCCTGCACGGTGACGCCGCTGAGTTCCGATATCGCGCCCTTGGCGACCACCACCATAACGCGGTTGTCACTGCCTTCGACGATATCAACGGTATCGGTGGTGGATCTGCCGCCGCTGGTGGCGACGGACTTGATGTAGAAACCGGGCGCGTTGGTCAGCGCGACTTCGCAGTGGCCGCCGTCGAGCGGCTGCTGGGCAGTCACGCGAAAGCTGCCGTCTTTCAGCACGCGCCCCACAAACGTTTTATTGCCGCAAGAGAACTGAAGAACGGGCTGCTCGGCCGCGGCCTCAAATGTGACCTGGCCAGAAAGGGATGTCGCCCTCAAGTCTCCAGGCGGCAGGGTAGTGTTTCCGGTGATGTCGACCCGCGCGGCTGGCCCGGCTCTGCCGCGAGAACCATCGATCGCGACCGTTTGAAGGATGTAATGGCCCGGAGCCAGGCCCGCCAGTTCTTGGCGTCCATTGACGCCGATTCCGTTGGCCGGGAGTGGGATGACGTAACCGCCAAGCGTCTCTGCTGCAAGGTTTGAAGAGCGCCGGTGACTCTCAGGCGCGTCGGGACCCACGTCCACGTGTACCGCCGGTACCGCGCGCAAATTGATTTGAACGCTCGCGGAGCCGCCCTCGGCCAAATTGATCGGGGAAGCGGAAGCAGAGTCAGTGGTATCGCCGTAATAAGTGATCGGATAGGCAACGTCCAGTTCGGGATTGGATTGAGAAGCGATCTGCGGTACGTTGCGCGCGTACCAGGGCCGTGCCGATACCGCTATAAAGTATGTTCCTGGCCCAAGATGCCCGGCGTGAAAAGCGCCTGAAGTGTCGGCTTGGTGTTGCGCCAGCATTTGAATTTGAGGCCGCCCACCGGACACTACTTTGCGGAACAGCCAAATTTGCGCGCCCCGCACCGGCTCGCCGCTTTGATCGAGCACGGTTCCCGATATAGATCCGGGTGCTTCGAGCGGAAACATGATATTTTGCGCAGCCAGACCGGGTCCCACGGCGATAGCCGTCGAATACTGGTCGTCTCCGTGATAGAGTTGCGGCCGGCTGCTGCCGCGCCGCTGTGCGGATAGTGAATATTTGCCAGCCGGCACATTGTTAAAACCGAAACGCCCATCGGCGGCGGTGATCGTCGAGACGGTGAGCTTGCGGTCCTGCGTGGAGGTGAGTGTGACGAGTATGGTATTGAGCGGCCGGTTTTGCAAATGATCGACCACGGTGCCGGTGACGGTGAAAGTGTCTGGTGCTCGCAAAGCTAAAAAAAGGAGTAGAGGAATAAGCCGCATCAGTTGCCGTCTCTCGCTACCAGAGTCAAAGTCACGGTGGCTTTTTGCTTAGCGGTAACAGTAACGGAAACGCCGTCGACCTGCCGCATGGCTTCCGGATTCCCATATTCGAGGCCGTCTGCTGTTGAGACAGCATAGAGCCGGTAGTCGCCGGGACTGATACGGTTGAAAGTGAAGCTGCCGTCCTCTTGCAGGCCCGTCGCTTGAGGTTGAATGGCGTGTGAGGAGGGCGCCAGAATCACCGAAGCGTTAGCGGCCGGATTGTCCATATGGACTTGGCCTTGAATGCTCGCACAATTATCTTCGAGCGTCACGTCAATGGGTGCCGGTTGGCCGCCCGCAGCAACAACCAGGGAGCTGCGCGTAAGATCCACGCCGCCCGCCGAAATGGAAGCCAGGCATCCGCCGCCATACGGCATCGCAAAGGCCGTATAGGTGCCAGGCGGCACACTACGAACCATGGGAGTTTCATTGAGATTCTGGGGCGAGCGGCTCGAGCCGAACATACGATTATTTTCGAGTGACTGGACGTCCGCCATGAGTTGGATCTGTACTTGGCGCTGATCGGCTGGAGCCGCACTGACGACGTTCACCGGAATCGAAGCTAGTGGTTCGAGATGCATCTGAACGTTTTTAATATCCGACGAAGTAACATTCACGCTTTGTTCGGCGTAGAAGGAGGAATCTGTTCCGCGCACGGACTGAAGCACGATATTCCAAGAGCCGGCGGGCAGCGCGGGAGTGTGCCAGGCGCCAGTGCGAGGGTCAACCATGAAGCCGCTATTAGGCTGCCCGCCCTCGCCGGATTGCACGGTCCCGAAGATACGGCCTTGGGCGGGACTGGCCATGCCGGAGACGCGGAATGCGGGAACCGGCGTAATGGAAAAATCCGCGCGCGCGGTTTCTCCGGGGTGCAAGATCAGTGGTTGAGCAGACGAGAGGTCTGCGGCGTCGGGATAAAAGTGCGGGGGATACGCTTGTTGCGGAAGCGAATCGTTGGCATTCTGAAAATTAAAATTTGGAAATAGCGGCTGCGAACCTGTTCGCAGCAGATAGGAGCCGGGCTGCAGACCTTGCAGATGAAAATTTCCGGTTTCGTCCGTTTGCGCGCCGCCTGTCATCTGCCACGTCTTGCGGCCGTTCATGATCGATTGGTGCATGCATTGGACTGTCAAACCTTCGATGGCCTCGCCGTCGCGGTCGGTAACGCGGCCCTCGATCGACGACTCGGGCGCAAGCTTAATCGTCACGAGCGAAGTGTCGGAGCCGACACGGACGGGCGAACGCCTGCCGCCGGGATCGAAAAATCCTGGTTTTTGCGCGACAAAGAACACGGTACCTTGCGGAACCCCTTCCAACTGGAAGCGGCCATCCTGGCCCGTGAACGCCACCTTCTGTTCGGCGCCCGTCGATTGCACCAAGGCGTGTGACAATGGTTCGCTAGTCAGGGAATTAACGACCACACCGCTGACGGTGAAGTTAGCGGCCGACAGACGAAAGCAAGCCGCGAATACAAAGAAGCTGCCTGTAAGGCGCACTAGCATAATTTTAGAATCCAGACAGAGGCACTGGGTTCCCAAAATCTGGGTGTAGCGCTATTGATGCGAGTGTCGGATCGCCGTTTACTGCGGACGGACGGAGACGCCATCGCAAGCCGCTGGTTGGTGGTGCGCGCCGGTGTGCCGATCGTCGATTGGAGGGCGCGGCGGATTTTGTTGGATCGGCCCAAGGCGCGCAAATTAAGAGTGTGCACGTCGCAGGCAAAACGGGCAGCACATTTCCATGGGCGTGCTTGCTGGCGAGAGCAGCGTTTTCCGCACCAGGGCGGCGATGCCAATGCTAGCAACGGTTCGGGTCACTTCTTTCGAGCACGTGATGCGCTGGATAACTGAACCACAGTGGCTGCGGCATCGTAGCGGACATTATCGTTCTCGTCATCCATGAGGGGGATGACCGGATCGAGCAAGGAGCGGTCGCGGCGCTCGGCTATGGCACTAACAACGGCCGCGCGAACCTGCCATTTTTTATCGAAGCGGCATTGGATTAACGCGTCGGCGCTTTTGGGATCAGGATCGTGTACCAGCCGGGTGGCGGCCAGGACGCGTATGGAAGAACCTTCGTCGTGCGTGATGGTTTTCCAGGCTTCATAGCCCATGCCACCATACGGCACAAACCCGATGCCCGTCTCGAAGGCGAGCTTCTCCATCTCTTTCCGATTGCGCAACCTGTCGAGCTGCGATTGCACCAGACCGCTGCTGCTCTTGCGTTCGCCAGTGAGCAGCGCGTAGTAGACATCGAACGCCTTCGGATCCTTCAGTTCATAAAGCGCGTTGGCGACGGCAATGACGACCTTGGGTTCGTTGTCATCGAGCGCGCGCCGTAGCTTAGGGCGAGCCGAGGAAACCCCAAGGCGCCCAAGCGCGGTGGCGGCTTCCATGCGTACTTCCTGATTCTCGTCTTCGAGCGCGTTTTCCGCGAAACCCTCCGCTCGCCGGGAACTGCGCAGTAAACCGAGAGCGTGTACGGCTTTGGCGCGCTTGGCCGCGTCTTTACTTTTGATGCCGTCATCGAGAATGCTCCAGGCGCGATCTACCGGCTTCGCAACGGCGGCTGGCGGGGTTTTGAGAGCGATGAGCAGGAGGAGAGCGATCATGGCCGCTCTCATTCTCGCAACACGAGAATTATTCCACGGGACGTTTGGGTTGATCGGCTGACCGTTTACCGGCTGGCAATACGCGCGTCATGGCCCACAGCGAAATGCAAAACGTGAGCGCAAATAAACCGACCGTGCTGGGTTCCGGAACCGGCAGGATGGGAGGAATTTCAGTGGCAGGTGGCGTCAAGGCAAATGTTGATGGCTGATGCTGCTCGACCGGCGGAGCAATTATTAAAATGGGAGGCCAGGGCAGTACGGGCGGCGGCTGCAGCGCTTGTTCCGCGACGGGAATACCTTCGAATGAGTTCGGCAGTACGGGCGCGAGGCGCGGAGCCGCTTCCGCCACTTCACCCGACAGAGGAGCCTGGGCCAGTTCCAGTGCAGGCAGCATTTCGGGCCGAATGGGAGGCATCGACAGCAGGGCCTCAGCCGGTTCTTGCGGACTTACGGGCTGCTGCGGCGTTTCGGAAAGCCGATTTCCGCAGCGCGTCCGCGCGAAAGCGACACCGTCCGTCAGCAGGTATTCTCCTTTTCGAATGCGCAATTTTTTGCGCGTCCAATAGATCTGATCCTTAATCCGATAAGAAGCGTATTGAAAGCGATCGCCGGTAAGCTGCACGGTATGCGCCAGTTTCATGTTGAATGTTGCATAGTGCGCGCGGACGACCGCGTCCGTCTGGTTTGCGTAATGTAATTCAGCCGCGGAGTAGGCCCCTCCCGCTATAACGGAATACGGATAGCTCGGACGCAGAGACCGGACAAGTGGAGAAATTTCCGGCGCGGCCGGAATGATGGGTCCGGCCAGCGAGTCAAATGTGGCAAACCTCCGGACGCCGACGGTGAGAGACAAAGCGGCGGCGAACGCACAGAATGCGATAACCCAAAATCGGCGAGTCTTCATTTCTTTTCCGACGCCCAGCCGAACCCGGAACGGGCGCCCTGGTAGACTTATCGGCGTCAGCGTTTCATTCACGAGTAGCGGAGTACTTATTACGCTTAGTTCGGGTTATAAAATTTGACTTGTCGGTGCTAGGCCGTCAGGTTTTTGGAGGAGTATTAAGGAACTTGCCGCCTGCGGTTGCCGTAGAAGCAATTGAGGGTGCGCCAGGCATGAGACTGCAGGATTTCGTTGAAGAAGCGCAGGTTTTAGGCCGAGACCTGGTCGACAAGGTCAGGTCATTGATTCATGAAGGAAACGTCCAAAGAATCATTATTAAGGATGAGCATGGGCACACGTTCATCGAAATTCCGGTTACGTTTGCCGCTATCGGAATTGTTGCGGCTCCGGTCCTGGCGGCGGTTGGCGCTATTTCCGTATTAGTCGCAAAGTTCACCGTTGTGGTGGAGCGGACCGGCCCACCCGCCAGTTAGGTCATTCGGTCTCTTTGAGCTTATTCAAAATCGAGTCGAGATCTAATTCGCCGTTGTGGCGAATGCCGTTGATGAACAGGCCCGGAGTTCCGTAGACTCCGTTTGCGACGCCGCGGCGGAAATCTTCACGAACCCGGTCCTCGTAGGTGCGCTGCTTGAGTTCGCTGCGAAAGCGCGTGGAATCCAGCCCAAGCTGCTCGGAGTATTTATACAGGTCCTTAGTGCGAAGAGCGTCTTGATGTTCGAATAGCAGGTCGTGCATTTCCCAGAAGCGATTCTGCGCTGCCGCCGCTTCGGCCGCTTCAGCAGCCTGTTCGGCATGCGGGTGCGCACCTGATAACGGGTAGTGGCGGAAAACGAGACGGACCTGGTCGCCAAATTGCGCGTGAAGCTGACGAATGGTCAGGAAGAGGCTACCGCAGGCGGGACACTCATAATCGCCGTACTCGACCAGCGTGTAACGTGCCTCGGGGGAGCCTTCAACATGATCCCCAGGCTGGATGGGCAACAGGAGCTGCTCGAGCGGGTTGTTCCGGGCGGTGTTTATGGAATCGGACGGCACTATTACAGGATGCGGATTCCTAACGAGATGTCGCCGAAAAGAAAGCGGCCAGCGCGGGGTCGATTTTCTTTAAGCGCTGCTCACGGCTGTGGCCGCAGGGAAGTGTTACCGATATGACTACAGGCGGAGGAGAAATCCCTCTAGCCCTAGGTTGCATATTCGGTTAGCCAATCACGGCAACTCCTCAAGATGGTTCTTCGCCAGGTTCTGCCGGTCGCCGGAATGGGAGTAGCGATCGGAATCCTGCTCGGCGTGGGTACGACTATCCTTCTTCGTTCCCGCTTCTATCCGATAGGCGCGCTGGAATGGAGCGTGCTGATTCCGGTGAGCGCGACGATGTTGACGGTTTCGCTCGGCGTGGCTTATTTGTCGGCAAGGCCATGGATCAACGCCGATCCGATGGAAGCGGTGCGCCACAACTGAAGCTGGAAAGCGCTATGAACTGTGGCTTGAGCGTAGACGCGCCAACCATCCTATAAGCGCGCCCACAGCGACGCTGATAATCAGTACTCCGACGTGCCAGATTGCGACGTGAGGGATGGTCCGGATGGGGCAATGCAATTCCAGAGCCGTAAGTCCCGCCATGCCGGCCAGAGCTCCTATCGCAGCGCCAGTAGAAATCGGCGCCAGAATGTAGCCGCGCCTCGCCAACAGCCAAATGAGCAAGGCGGCGGGAATAGCGCAAAGAAGGCCCGAACGTAGGCATCCGGCACCCCAATGGAGGAACCGGCCAACACGGTAATCGTGAAAAACTGAAAAGAAGACAGCTTCTTCCACGATCAAAGCGATTATAAAGACGATTCCACCCGATAACGTTCGGGCACCTGGCCGCATACTTCGCGCTACCGTGAATGCGGCTAGAACAGCCAGCGCCAGCAGCACGGTAAAGATCGCTATCCGTTGTATAACTGTTAGGACCGGCAGCCCATGGATGCCGAGGCGCAATGCGCCAGCATACGCAATGGCGCCAAATATAACCACAAAAGCCCACGCGAATACGGCAGTGGGTGCAAGCGGTCGAACCGGCGCTGCGGAAGACAGGACCGATCCTCGAATTCGCTCGAGCAGCGCCGTATCGACGGCGTATGGAGCATCGACCGAATTTATGGAAGAAACAAGAGCGCGGCACGCGGCACACGTCTGAATATGTTGCCGGGCGTCGGCCGACAATTCCGCGCCGGTGTGCCCGGATATCAGGATTCCGTTCATGTCGTGGCAGGTCATGTGGGTTCCACCTGCCTTGTCGAATCGTTAGAGCCCGCGAGCAGCGCGCGCATTTTCTCGTATGCCCGATGCGCTTTCTGCTTAACGGACCCCACGCTGCACGACGTTGCCCGAGCAGCTTCCTCGAGACTCAGTCCCGAAATCTTGAGCATCACAATAACTTCTCTTTGGCTAGCGGGAAGATGCTGGAGAAGAGTATCCAGATCGGGCAGTTCGTTTTTGTCGCCAGCCGCCGCCACTAATTGGTCCGACGCTGTTTTTAGCGGTTCTTCATAGCGTTCATGGCGGCGTTTCCGGTAGGCGTCAATCTTTACGTGACGCGCTATTGCATAGAGCCATGGCAACAGAGGTTCTCCGAACCTATAGGTGTGCCGGGCCTTGTGAATTCGAATCCATGTTTCTTGGAGGAGATCGTCCGCATGGCGCCGGTCGCCGCTATGGAGGGCAAAGAAGCGATAGAGCGCCGGGCTAACACACTCGATCAGCGCATTTGCCGCCTTCTGATCGCCGCTCTGATAGGCAGCCATGAGTTCTTCTATCGAAGATTTCGAACGCGAACTGGAAGGATCCTCCATTTAGCCGCCGCTCCTTATTATGCCCGCAGGCCAATTACGCAAAATAATCAAGAGATTCCGCGTGACCTTTTCGCCGCGTTTACGAAACCAAATTAGGAGAATCTATGTACAAAGAAGAGCGCTCGACGTATGTCATGGGCGCGACAGAGCACGAACGGAGGCGGCTGTCGCTTCAGGGTTCCATTCTGAA
>Ga0070717_10002940_pt1 | contig 12103 bp, 10 predicted proteins | sample LARL113metaG_FD_71366 | JGI IMG/M metagenome (GOLD analysis project Ga0070717, IMG submission 71366) | Corn, switchgrass and miscanthus rhizosphere microbial communities from Kellogg Biological Station, Michigan, USA - LAR L11-3 metaG | ecosystem: Host-associated > Plants > Roots > Rhizosphere ...
CCTGGGCGGTGGGCGATCTCGGCAGCCTGGAGTCCACGCTCGCCAAGGGGCTCGGCAAGGCGCCGTCGGTGATGCTCGACGCCGTCCCCACGGCCACGACCGTGCCCTCGTCGGAGCAGGGCTCGTACCCAGGTGGGGCGCTCGCGCAGGAGGGGGCCGTCGACCCGGCGACGCAGGCCTCGACCTATGCCGCTGCGATCGAGGCGGCCTCGTGCCTGCCGGACGTGAGCGGGCTGCTGCTCGACCGGCTCGTGGACGACCATACGACCCCGGAGCCGCCAACCGGGCTCTACTACGCGAGCGGCGACGCGAAGCCGTCGGCGCGCGCCGTCGAGCAGGCGATCGGAACCGTCGGGCGCGGAGCCGCCGTCTGTCCCGGCCTGGCGGCTCGCGTCGCGCCGACCACGCTCACGTTCCCGGGGCAGCTCTCGAGATCGGCCGCGGCGTCGGTCGTCCTCGGGTGCAGTCGCGACTGTCTCTATCTCGTTGCGCTCGACCGCGCCAACGGGCGTCCGCTCATCGCTCGGCGCGGGAGCCTGAACGGGGGCGATGTCCCGAGGACGATCGTCCTGCCGACGCGGACGCTTCCCTCCGCCGGCTACCGCCTCGACGTTCGCCTGGTCAGCCGCGTCGACCCCGGCGCGGTCGACCGCGAGCGGAGTGGCCTACTCAGCGTCGGCTGAGGCGCCGGCGCCTGCGACCGAATCGGCTCGGGCGCCGGACGGCGAGCAACGTAAGGCCGACCTACGCCGCGCCACGCCTCGGTACGTGCATCCGCCGCTGGGCGCCTTCCCATGCATTTTCGTCTGGGCGGGTATCTGAAGCCGTCCGGTGTAGCTGTACATACGGTTACAGAGCTTGACTCTTCCATACGCCTTCGTTTATTGATACTGAACAGTGAGTAACAGGCGCGACCCCCGTCCTGCCGTCGGCTTGATCGGGCTCGGCAACATGGGCACGGCTATCGCTGAGCGCCTTCTTGCCGCCGGTTGCGATCTTGCCGTGCATAACCGGACCCTGGAGAAAGCCGAGCCTCTGAGAGCCGCCGGCGCGACGCTGTTCGAGACCGCCGGTGCGCTCGCTGAGGCTGTCGACGTTGTCCTTACCTCGCTCGCGGACGACGACGCTCTCAAGTCTGTGGCGACGGTGGTCGCCGGTGCCGCGCAACCGGGCACCCTCCTGGTGGACCTGAGCACTGTCTCGCCCGCGGCCTCTGCGCGCGTAGCCGCGCTTGCCGATGAGGCGGGACTCCTCTACCTACGGGCTCCGGTGAGTGGCAATCCGTCGGTTGTGCAGGCCGGCAACCTGACCTTCATCGCTTCCGGTCCGCGGGAAGCGCTCGAGCGCGCCGAGCCGACGCTGCTTGCGATCGGGCGGGCCATCCACGATGTCGGCGAGGGCGAGCAGGCGCGTGTGGTCAAGTTGGCCATCAATCTCGTCATCGGCGGTTTAGCCGAGTTGATGGCCGAGGCGCTGGTGCTGTCCGAGGCCTCCGGGGTCTCGCGCGCGGCGCTCCTCGAGACGATGGGCGACTCCGCGGCCGGCGCGCCCTTCGTGAAGTACAAGACGGAGCCGCTCTTGCGCGACGACTACTCGGCGACCTTCACGACCCGTTTGATGGAGAAGGACATCGACCTCGTCCTCGAGGAGGCCGCAAGCGTCGGCGTGCGGCTGCCGCTTGCCGCAGAGCTAAAGGGGCGCATCCGGGCCGCAGTGGCCGCCGGGTACGGCGACGACGATTTCATGGCTCTTTTCCTCAACCTGCGTGAGCACGCGACCGAGGCGGTCTTGCCTTGACGATGTCAGGAAGAACGAATGGGTCACCCGACGCGACGCGGGCGGTGGACTGGGAGCAGCGAATCGACTTTCCTCGGCTGCGCCAGGATCGGCTGGCGCGCGCGAAGGCGGCGCTCGAAGCGTCCGAGCTCGGCGCCCTGCTCCTCTTTGACCCGAACAACATCCGTTATGTCACGAGCACGCATATCGGCGAGTGGGCCCGAGACAAGAACGCACGCTTCGCTTTGCTTCCGCGCGGCGCCGATCCGATTCTCTGGGACTTCGGCTCGGCCGCCCGACACCACCAGCTGTTCGCGCCTTGGCTTCCTCCCGAGAACTTCCGCGCCGGGGTCGCGCCGATGCGCGGAGCGATGCCTGTCGAGACGGGGATTCCGGACCGGCTCGGCGAGCGGATCGCGCACGAGCTGCGCGAGCACGGGCTCGACGGCGAACCGCTCGGCGTTGATATGGCCGACCTGCTCACACTGGAGGCGCTCCGCCGGGCCGGCGTAGAGGTGACCGACGGCTCCCAGGTCGTTCTCGAGGCGCGCAAGATCAAGACTTCGGAGGAGATCGCGCTACTCGATCAATCTGCCGGCATTGTCGATGCTGTCTACGAGGAGATCTACCGGATGCTCCGGCCCGGCATCTACGAGCACGAGATCGTTGCGCGGGCCCATCAGCTTCTGTTCGAGATGGGTTCCGAGCAGGTGGAGGCGATCAACGCCGTCTCGGGCGACCGCTGCAACCCGCACCCGCACGTGTTCTCCGACCGGCTGCTTCGACCTGGCGACCAGGCCTTCTTCGACATCATCCACTCGTTCATGGGCTATCGCACCTGCTACTACCGCACGTTCAACGTGGGCGGTGTGAGCCAGGCCCAACTCGATGCGTACAAGCGCTGCCGCGAGTGGCTCGACGCTGCGATCGAGCTCGTACGTCCAGGTATGACCACCGATCGAATCGCCGAGGTTTGGCCGAGTGCCGATGAGCTCGGGTTCGCAGACGAGGAGACGTGCTTCGGCTTGCAGTTCGGGCACGGAATCGGGGTCGGGCTATACGAGCCGCCGATGATCTCGCGGGTGCACTCGCTCGACCATCCCGTCGAGATCGAGGAGGGCATGGTCTTTGCCCTGGAGACCTATTGTGCCGCGGCGGACGGTCGCTCGGCTGCTCGGATCGAAGAGGAAGTGGTCGTCACCCCCACCGGGTGCGAGGTGATCACGCGCTTCCCGGCCGAGGAGTTGCTCGTCGCCGGCCGCATCTACGTGCGCGGCGCCGACCTTCTCCGGGACGACACCGTCGGGCGGGACGGCGCAGCCGGTGCGGTCGCCGCTTCGGCCGTGGTCGCGAGCGGCGCAGAGACGTGAGCGGCGACTCCGGCACTCGGCGCTTCGCGGACGGGATGCCTTCCTATCGCCTTGTCCGGCGCGAGGAAATCACGCTTGGCGAGGCGCTGCCCGGACACGCAAGTGGGCTCAGAACCTGTCGCCTCGTCGACGGCTCACACGGCTCGACACACATGGCGATGACGCTTGTCTCGTTGTCTTCTGGCCAGGTCGACACGCACGTGCATTCGTTCGAAACCGGCTTCTACGTCCTCGAGGGTGAGCCGGTGCTCTACCTCGACAAGCACGCCGTTCGGCTCCAGCCTGGCGCATGCGGCGCAATCCCCGTCGGCGTACCGCATGCCTTCCGCGCTGACGACGAGGGAGTCTGGCTCGAAATGGCCGCGCCGCGCCCTCGACCGGATCGGAGCGACACGTTCTTCCTGGCGCCGACGCCCGACGTCGCGGCCGAGCCGCTCGATGTGCGCGATCCGCGAAATCGCAACTTGTTCCTTCTCGGCGACGGAGAGATGGATCTCGACGTCCTCAGGCGCGGCGCCGCGGTGGGCGCGCCGACCGTCTCGGCGAGCATGGCGACCGCCGTCCTGGCCTACAGCGGCATCGCCGTCAAGATGCTCGTCGACCAGCGCCTCGATGCCCAGTTGCACACGATCTTCATGGTCGACTACCAGCCGGGCGCCTGCGCGCATCCGCACGACCATCCCTTCGAGGAGTCGTACTACATGCTCGAGGGGGAGGTCGACGTGGTCGCCGACGATGACCGCCACACGCTACGGCCGGGCGACTTTTTCTGGACGGCGACCGGCTGCGTCCACGCCTTCTATGAGGTCAACGGTCAGTACGTTCGCTGGCTCGAGACCTCGGCGCCAGGCCCCCCGCCGCGCCACTCCTATCGCTTCGAGCGGGACTGGGATTACCTGGCGGAGCAGATCGGCTCCACGCAGAGCGGTGTCGCATGAGCGAGACCTCCACGCGGGTGCTTCACGACCTCGAGCTGTACACGGGGATCTACCGCCGAATGCGCCTGATCCGGGGTTTCGAAGACCTTGTGCAGTCACTCTTCCTGCAAGGAGAGGTGTACGGAACGACCCATCTCTACTCGGGGCAGGAGGCAGTGGCGACGGGGGTTGCCAGCCTGCTCGAGGAGCGCGACCGCGTGGCGGCGACCTACCGGGGCCACGGACACGCGCTCGCGGTCGGCGTCGACCCGCAAGCCCTCCTCGACGAGATGCTCGGACGAGCGACCGGGGTGAACGGCGGCCGTGCTGGATCGATGAACGTCACCTCTCCCGCCGATCGCTTGATCGGGTCGTTCGGGATCGTCGGCGGCAGCATCGCGGCGGCAACCGGCGCCGCGCTTGCGCTGAAGCGAACGACCGGGGGCATCGCCGTCGCCTATTTCGGCGACGGCGCGATGAACCAGGGCTACGTCTTCGAATGCATCAACTTCGCCCAGGTCCTGAGGCTCCCGCTCCTTCTCGTCTGCGAGAACAACCGCTACGGCGAGTACACGCCGTTCGAGTCGGTCACCGCCGGCGAGATTCGCGGTCGGCCGGAGTCGATGGGCGTGCCCGCCGAAACGGTCGATGGCATGAGTGTGTGGACGGTGCGCGACGCGGCGGCGCGCGCAATCGAACACGTGCGTGCCGGGAGCGGCCCCGCGTTCCTCGAGGCACTCACGTACCGCTACGTCGGACACTCGCGAAGCGATCCCGGCGCGTACCGACCCGAGGGCGAGCTCGAGGAGTGGAAGGCACGCGACCCGATCGTTCTCCTGCGAGCGCAGCTGGAAGAGGATGGTGCTGGCGCGGCCGAGCTCGACGCGATCGAGCAGGCGGTCACCGAGGAACTCGAGGAAATGCGCGAGCGCGGCCTTGCCGCTCCGTTCCCGGCGGAGCTCACCGCTAGCGAGTTCAAGGAGTAGGTCGCGGTGCCCGCCGAGATGACGATGCCGAAGCTCTCCGACTCCATGGCCGACGCAATCATCCTCAAGTGGCTGAAGTCCCCCGGCGAGGCTTTCCAGCGCGGCGAGGCTCTGCTCGAGGTCGAGACCGATAAGGCGACGGTCGTCTACGAGGCCGAGACCGACGGGACGCTCCAGGCGATCCTCGTGCCCGAGGGAGGATCTGCCAGCGTCGGCCAGCCGATCGCGACTCTCGACGCGGCAAGCAGCACAGCACCGGCGCGGGAAGCTCCGGCGGCGAGTGCTGAGGCGTCGATGGAAGCTCCGGCGGCGAGTGCTGAGGCGTCGATGGAAGCTCCGGCTCCTGTTCTAACGGAATCGCCGGCTCAAGCCGCCGCGACGAACGGCAGTTCGGCCAGTGGAGCGCGGCCGAACGCGACACCGGTTGCGCGGAGGACTGCGCTCGAGCTCGGGCTCTCACTCCACGAGGTCTCGGGTAGTGGCCCCGGCGGCCGGATCACCGCCGATGACGTTCGCGAGACCGCGGCGGCACTCGGGCCGGCTTCCGCGCGGGCGGCAGCCCACGGCCGCGGCGAAGTCACCGTCGTCGAGCCGACGCCGACGCAGACGACGATCGCCCGTCGGATGGCGCGCTCGGCCGCGACCATCCCGGTCTTCACTGTTTCCGTCGACGCGGACGTCTCCCAGATCCTCGCCCACCGCAAAACTGCGCGCGCGGACGGCGCGGAGGCGTCGTTCTCGCTCAACGATTTCGTCGTCAGGGCCACTGCCCTCGCACTCGGGGAGTTCCCGCGTTTCAACGCGTCGTGGGTCGACGAACGGATCGAGCTCTATTCGCGGATAAACGTGGGCATCGCCGTCGCCGCAGACGATGCGCTGCTCGTGCCCGTTGTCGCCGACGCGGACCGCTGCACGCTCAACGAGATCGCTGCCGAAACGCGGCGCCTGGCCCATGCGGCGCGGCACAGAACGCTACGGCTCGAGGAATTGCAGGACGCCACGTTCACGGTTTCCAACCTCGGGATGTTCGGAGTGCGTGCGTTCACGGCGATCGTCGACCCGCCGCAAGCGGCAATCCTCGCCGTGGGCAGCGTCCGGCGGGAGCCCGCCGAGGATGGCGCCGGCGGTGTTGCCTTCCACGATGTGATGACGCTCACTCTGAGCTGCGACCACCGCGTCGTCTACGGCGTCGACGGTGCCCGTTTCCTCTCCCGACTCCGCGAGCTGCTCGAGCAGCCGCTCGCCCTCGCCCTCTGATGCCACCGATCGCCTTCCGCACCGCCGTACGCGATGCCCTCGACGAGGAGCTTGCGGCCGACGAGCGCGTGATCTTCTTCGGCGAGGACGTCGCAGTCGCCGGTGGCGTCTTTGCGACGACGACAGGTCTGTATGAGAAGTACGGAGGCGAACGCGTCTTCGACACCCCGATTTCGGAGCTGGCTCTCGCCGGAGCTGCTTTCGGTTCGGCGGTGACAGGGCTGCGGCCGGTGATCGAGATCATGTTCGGCGACTTCCTCACGCTCGCCATGGACATGCTGGTGAACCAGGCGTCGAAGTACTGGTTCCTGACCCAGGAGCAGGTCAGCGTGCCGCTGGTGATCCGCTCGGTGGTGGGCGCGGGCGGTCGCTTTGGGGCGATTCACTCGCAGATGCCGGCTTCCTGGTTCATGGGCATTCCGGGTCTGAAGATCGTCGCACCTTCGACCCCGGCCGACGCCAAGGCGCTTCTGAAAGCAGCGGTTCGCGACGACAATCCCGTTCTCTTTTTCGAGCACAAGCGCCTCTACGGGCTCGAAGGCGAAACCAATGGCGCGGTCGGCACGCTCGGCGAGGCTGCTGTCGTTCGCGAAGGTACCGACGTGACGCTCGTGACCGCGATGAAGGGCGTCCATGACGCGCTCGAGGCGGCAGAGCGGCTCGAACACGAACGTGTCTCGGTCGAGGTGATCGACCTGCGCACCCTCCGTCCTCTCGACACACCGACGGTGCTCGCCTCCGTGCACAAGACAAATCGGATCGTCGTCGTCGAGGAAGGGCCCGTCACGGGCGGCTGGGGTGGCGAGGTCCTTGCCCGTGTCACCGAGGAGGCGCTTGGTTACCTCGACGACGCCTGGCGCCTCGCGACTCCGAATACAGCGATCCCATACAGCCCGCCGCTGGAGGACGCATTCCTGCCCGGCCCGGACCGAATCTTCTCCGAAATCCTCCGGCGGCTACGGTGATCGCATGACCACCACTGACCGGAGTCTCGAGCCTTCGAAAGTCGGCGTACGCCTGCGAGAGGCGCGGGAGCGGCGTGGTGTCAGCTTGCGCGAGCTCGCCCGTCGTGTTGGCGTCTCTCCGAGCCTCGTCTCCCAGATAGAGCTCGACCGGGTCAACCCGTCCGTGAGCACCCTCTATGCGCTTGTGACTGAACTCGGGTTGACGATGAGCGAGGCCTTCGGCGACGAGGTGCGGCCTACGCCGCAGACTGTTCGCGGTCGGGCCGGCGACGACGGGCTCGTGGCGACCCCCGAGACGCGAAGCATCCTCAACCTCGCGTCGGGCGTGCGCTGGGAGCGACTCACTCCGCACAGCGACCCGGAGGTGGAGTTTCTCCACGTCGTCTACCCGGTCGGTGCGGAGTCCTGCTCCGAGGACGCTCTGCTCACGCACTGCGGGCGCGAATACGGCTACGTGTCCAGCGGAACCCTGGGTGTACGAGTGGGCTTCGACGAGTACGTGCTCGGTCCCGGCGCCTCGATCGCTTTCGACTCGTCGTCTCCCCATCGGCTCTGGACGATGGGCGACGAGCCCGTGCGTGCGATCTGGGTAGTCATCGGTCGCGCGGCTGACCCGCGCACCTAGCCGCGAAGCCCTGGCTGCCGCGTACCTGGTGCTGCGCGGTGTTAGGTGGAGATCTCGCCGGTTGCCGGGACCGCGGGCATGCGCCGCCTTGCCGCCCGAACCCGAGCAATGAGCTCCGGCGCCTGATAGAGCACAAGCGCGAAGAGGATCAGCACGCCGATCGTCATGTCCGCATACTCCGTCGGCTGCTGGAATAGCGGAAGCACATTGTCGACCTCGGTCAGGAAGAACGCCGCGAGTAGCGCGCCGAGAAACGACCCTCGCCCGCCCGCAAGGCTGGCGCCTCCCAGCACGGCAGCGGCGATGCTCTCGAGAGCCTGACTGCCGATGATCGGCGAGCCGATCTGCACCTCTGCTGCGAGATAGAAGCTGGCGATGGACGCCAGCACCGAGCAGGCGACGAACGCGAGGAAGATGATCCGCCCGGCGGACATTCCCAGGCGCCGGGAAGATGTTGCGTCGAGGCCGACTGCGCGCAGCGCCAGGCCGCCTCGGGTGCGGTAGAGCCAGATGTCGGCGACCACCGCCAGGACGACGACGCCTATGAACGCGATTGGCACAAAACCCACGCTCGAAACGAGGACGTTCGTGACGTCCGTGTTGATCGGACCCGCGGGGTAGGCGCGGAGCAGCAGGGCGATCCCCTCCAGGATGCTGAGCGTGCCGAGCGTCGCCACGATCGAGGGCAGTCGAAGGATCCGGACGAGGGTCGCGTTGAAGACCCCGGTCGCAAGCCCGACCCCGACGATGGCGAGCGCGCCGAAGAGGAGACCAATGCGCGACATCGTTGGGGTCATCGTGAACGAGGCGGTGACGACACAGACCGTCATGAGCGCTCCTACCGACACGTCGAAGCCGCCCACGAGGAGTGCGCAGAGTTGTCCGAGCGAGACGATCAGCAGCGGCATCGCCTCGAGTAGGAGGCTGTTGAGGTTCAGCTTGCTGAGGAACTCCGAGTGATGCGCTTGCGTGTACGCGCCCAGCGCGACGATCAGCAACGTCATCAGCGCCAGCGGCAGCCAGCCGCGCTTCACGCTGCACTGTCCTTGTTGGACACCGCGCTGCGCGACCCGACGATCGCCTCCACGATTCGCCTCTCTTCGAGCTCGTTGCCCGGAATCTCCTCGACAATGCGTCCCCGAGACATGACCACGACGCGGTCGCAGAGGCCTGCGAGTTCGATCGGGTCGCTCGATTTCACCACTGCGGCGACGCCCTCCTGAGTCTTGCCGCGCAGCGCCTCGTAGATGTCGAATCGGGCACCGACGTCGACACCCTGCGTTGGCTCCTCGGCGAGAATCACTTTCACGTCCCCGCGGAGGAACGGCCGCATGAGCGACACCTTCTGCTGGTTGCCGCCGGAAAGCGACACGATCGGCTGCTCCACCGATGCCATGCGAACACGGAGTCGACGTGCGAGTCCGTCGATCGCCGCACGCTCCCGACGGCGGCTGACGAAGCCGAAACGGGCCAGACGCTTGAGTACCTGGACCGTCGCGTTCGCCCGAACGCTGAGGACGGGGAAGATCGCTTCGCCGCGGCGGTCGCCGCTCAGGAGCACGACTCCGGCTCGGAGCGGCCCCACCGGCGAGCGCCGATCGATCTCCCGCTCGCCGCACAACGCACTTCCGGCCGCCGGCTCGATGCCGGCGAGGGCGCGAAGGAACTGCACCTGACCGTTTCCTTCAGCGCCGGCCAGTCCGACGATCTCGCCGCGGCGGACGACGAGGTCGATGGGGCCGAATCGCTCGCCGCGCAGCCCGGAGACGGCAAGCACCTCGTCCGCTTCCGCAGCCGGGCTGGGGCGGACCGGGAAGGCGACTTCCAGCGGCCGCCCGATCATCAGCGCGATCAGGCTGTCCTCGGAGACGGACTCGGCACCGAACGTCCCCTGGCCGACGCCGTCGCGGAGGACGGTGACGCGGTCGGCGAGCGAGAGCACCTCCGGCAATCGATGACTGACGTACACGATCGCAACGCCGGCACGCGCCTGCTCGAGCACCAGTGCCTGCAGTTTCTCGATCGAGTCGGGACCGAGGGCGGTCGTCGGCTCGTCGAGGAGCAGAACTTTTGGACGTGTCAGGAGCGCCTTGGCGACTTCCAGCAGTTGCCGCTCGGCGAGGGACAGCGTCGCCACGGAAGCCCCGACGGGCACGTCGACGTTGAATTGCGTCAGCGTCTCCTCAGCCCAGCGCTCCATGCGCTGATAGAGCGGCCGCTCGGCCACCGGCAGAGCGAGGTAGAGGTTTTCCGCGACCGTGAGATCGAGGACGTGCGAGTAGTCCTGGTACGCGATGCCGAGTCCGAGGCGCCGCGCCTGCGCGGGCGAGGCCTTACCCAGGCGGGCGCCCCCGATCTCGACGGCCCCCTCGTCTGCGACGAGGAAACCGCTTGCGATGCCGAGCAACGTCGACTTCCCGGACCCGTTCTCCCCGACGAGTGCATGGATCTCGCCTGCGTGGCACTCGAAGCTGACATCGCGGAGCGCTTGCACGGCTCCGAACGCCTTCGAGACGTGGCGGAGCGACAGCACCCCGGGACGGTCGGCGGTTCCGGGAGTCGACATTGCAGGGTCAGTTATTCGCTCTCATCTCCTAGGGGTACATCCGATGCAGGAGCTTGAGCGGTATCAACGATGACGCGGACGCCTGTTGCGGATACCCCTTGATGCACATGTTCCGCTTCGACTGCTGCTGCAGCTTGATCGGGAACACGATCGTCGGGGGGATCTTCGCGTCGTGGTTCAGCTTCATCATGTCCGCGGTCAGCGCGACCCGGATCTGCGGGTTGCCGGACGTGTAGTAGTAGATCTTGAGCTTCCGATTCTTCAGCTTGTTCGCGAGGCAGCCGAGCGCCGTCTCGTCCGTCCTGTAGGTGAAGACGCCCTGGTAGGGGATCCCGGCCGCCTTGTACGCGGCGTAGCCGCCCTGGGCCATGAACGCGGAGTCCTCGTAGCTCAGTCCCTTGAGCTGCGGATACTTGGCGAGAATTCCGGCGACGATGCCCTGAACCTTGGATGGGTCCCAGTTCGTCGGGTCGTTGGCAATGACGTGGATCGACGGCTTCAGTGCATTCTGCTCGCACTTCTGCCAGCTCGCCGAGAGCGGGTTCCCAGGGAAGCCGCCCATAAAGGCGATGTCACCAGAACCGACCTGCGTGTTATCCACCCTCGCGAAGGCCTTGCCCAGCTTGCAGGTGTTCTCGCCGACAACGGTCAGGTAGTTCTTGCCGGGGCCGGTTACGTAGCCCCACGCATAGGTGGAGACCGGGATTCCGGCCTTGGTCGCCTGTTGGAACACCGGGATCATGGCGTCGCCGAAGTCCGGGTAGGTGACGATCGCGCTCACCTTCTGTGCGATCACCGACTTGAAGTCCGCGATCGCCTGGTTGAGGTTGGAGTGCGCGCTCATGTAGATGATCTTTCCGATCTTCGGGTACGTGAGCGCCTGGAGGATGAACTCCATCTTCGACATCTGGCGGAAGACGTTCTCGCCAAAGCCTTCGACGTAGGCCACGGTGAGCTTGCCGCCGGTGCCGGTCTTGCAGACGTTGTTTGTCCAGCACTTCAGCGCCAGGCCGTAGTTGACCTTTTTCGTCGAGCGTCCCAGCGCCGCCAGCGAGATGTTTCGAGCGTTCGCCGGTGCCGGAATTAGCTTGGCGGAGAAGAGAGCATGGGACAGCGTCGACGACGGGGCCTTGTAGACCTCGCCGAAACCGTGTCCGCTGCCGACCATCTTGCCGCCCTTGCCGACATAGCCGGACGGGCCCGAGCCCAGGCCGGCGGTGCCGATTCCGGCACCTTGCGCGATCGCAACGGCAACGAGTGCCGCCACGATCAGAACCAGCGCCAGGAGAAGCGGGCGCTTCCTTGTCATGTGTGACTCCTTCCCTCCGTTCATGAACCGACTGCCTCCTTCCAACGTCAGCTCTCGTGTCCACCGGCCGCCGCGCGTGGCACCGGCCGGGCAGGACGCATCCACCGGCCGAGCAGCGACGCGATCCGATCACCCGAGACCACCATTCCGCCGAGGATCGCCGCTCCGAAAACGACGAATTGCATTGCTGCCGACAACCCGACGATCAGCAGCATCTGCGTGAGAAACGTGAGGGCGAGCGCAGCGACCCAGGTCGAGGTAGCGCTCGCGAGCCCGCCGGACAGCGCTGCGCCGGCGATGACGACCGCAGCGATCGGCGCCAACAGATACGA
>Ga0070717_10002947_pt1 | contig 12091 bp, 9 predicted proteins | sample LARL113metaG_FD_71366 | JGI IMG/M metagenome (GOLD analysis project Ga0070717, IMG submission 71366) | Corn, switchgrass and miscanthus rhizosphere microbial communities from Kellogg Biological Station, Michigan, USA - LAR L11-3 metaG | ecosystem: Host-associated > Plants > Roots > Rhizosphere ...
CACACTTATTATCATCCGAATCTGGCTCTGGCCTGGCCGGAACATGTGCGCTTGGAATTGAATGCGACGCAGCTCTTGATCGAAACAATTACCGGCCGCGCGACTACTTTGTTTCGACCGCCTTACGCCGCCGATACTCAGCCTTCGCAGATGAGCGAGCTGATGCCGTTACAAATTGCGCAGGAACTGAGTTATCTCGTTGTCCTCGAGAATATCGATCCGCAAGATTGGGCGAAGCCGGGCGCGGACATCATTTTGCAGCGAGTGAAACAGCAACGGCGCGACGGCAGCATCATTTTGCTGCACGATGCCGGCGGAGATCGTTCCCAAACTGTCGCTGCGCTGCCGCGGATTCTCGATTGGCTGCACACGCGCGGCGATACGGTCGTGCCGTTGAGCACATTGCTCGGAACATCGCGCGACGCGGTGATGCCGCCGTTGCAAACAACAAACCCGACGTTTACGCGAATGGTCAGCAGCGCTGGATTCCGTGTTTATCATGCGCTCGAAGAATTTCTCTGGGCTTTCATGATCGTAGCCACCGCCCTCGTGGTGGTGCGGACACTAATTGTGATTTGGCTGGCTTATCGCTTTCGACGTTTGCCGAAACAGGAATTCGCGGCGCCGGTCAGTATCGTGATGGCCGCTTATAACGAAGCGAAAGTAATCGCCGGAACTTTGCATTCCTTGCTCTCCACCGACTACAAAGGCGACCTTGAAGTCATCGTGGTCGACGATGGTTCTCGCGACGAAACCAGCGCGGAAGTTGAGCGCGTCGCAAATGTTGACCCGCGCGTGCGTTTGCTCCGTCAGGAAAACCGTGGAAAAGCGTGCGCGCTGCAACGCGCGTTGGGAGCTGTCCGTCACGGGATCGTTGTATTCGTCGATGCGGACACGCATTTTCAACGCGACACGCTCTCGTTGTTGCTCGAACCGTTCGGCGACGAAACGATCGGTGCGGTTTCCGGTCACGCGAAAGTTGGAAATCTGCGCACGTTTATCGCGCGCTGCCAATCGCTCGAGTACACCTGCGGATTCAATCTCGACCGGCGCGCCTACACGCGCTGGAACTGCATCACGGTTGTGCCGGGCGCGATCAGCGCGATTCGAAGGGAAGCGATCGATCGGGCCGGAGGCTTAAGTTTGCAGACGTTGGCCGAAGATACCGATCTGACGCTGGCGTTGCACAAAGATCGACAACGCATCGTCTATGTGCCACAGGCGATTGCTTGGACGGAAGCGCCGGAATCGGTGCGCACGCTGGCGCGGCAACGTTTTCGCTGGGCTTACGGGACGCTGCAATGTTTGTGGAAACATCGCGACATGGTTTTCAATTGGAACTATCGCGCGCTCGGCTGGTTCAGTTTGCCGAGCGTTTGGTTTTTCCAAATCATTCTGGTCGCGGTCACGCCGATCGTGGATTTATTTCTAATCGTGTCGTTCCTGTTTGGTGAATGGCGCGCTCTTTTGCCGTTCGTGATCATATTCCTCTCGATGGATGTGATTCTGGCAACGCTTGCCTGCATTTTGGAGAAAGAACCCGTTACACGGGCATGGAGAATTTTGCCGATGCGTCTGATTTACCGGCCGATGTTGAGTTATTGCATTTGGAAAGCAATTTTGCTCGCGATCAAAGGCGCGTGGGTGAGCTGGGGCAAACTCGAGCGCACAGCCAGTGTTCCGGTGCGAGCGTAAGGCGAAAACTCGAAATCCGAAGCTCGAATTTCGAAACAATGACCGAAATTCTAATTCACAAACGGCATGAGCGCGCGCTCATTCGAGATTTGAAAATTCGAATTTGTTTCGGAATTCGGATTTCGTGCTTCGGATTTCTTCTTCTCCTCGGTTGTGCGTCATGCCAGAAAAAACCCCTATCGAATGTCAGAGTCGATCCAAATCGTCCTGTCGAAGTTGCTGTTCCCGAACACGGCGCATACACCGGCGCATTCATCGATTTCGGGGACGAGGAAGACGACGTCGCGCTCGAGATGATCGAGGATTTCGAGGAGATGGTCGGCAAACATCAAGCGATCATCGCGTCATCGAGTTATTGGGGTGAGGAGAGTTTTCCGACCGCGAACTTAAATGTCGTTTGGCGTCACGGCTCGCTGCCGTTGGTTTTTTGGTCGCCCTGGGACAGGCCCTACGTGCAGAATCGCGGGCCGGACAAATTCAATCTGAACGACATCATCGCGGGAAAATGGGACGCCTACATCGACAAATGGGCCGATAGCGCGCGCGAATTCGGGCACCCAATAATCGTTGCGTTTGGGAATGAGATGAATGGCGATTGGTTTCCGTGGTCGGGAACTTTTTATGGCGGCGAAGTATGGGACGACGAGGCCGACAATTGGAAAGGGCCCGAGACCTTTCGGCGCGCGTTTCGACACGTGGTCGATCGCGTCCGCGCACGCGGTGCGAGCAATGTGAAGTGGATGTTTCATACGAACAATTATTCCTATCCGCTCGATACCTGGAATTTTGCGCCCGCCTATTATCCCGGCTCCGATTACGTCGATTGGCTGGGCATGAGCGTTTACGGTCAGCAGTTCAAAGACGAGCCGAATCCGCCGATCACTGCGTTAATGGACTGGCCGTATCGGGAATTGAGCGGAATCGATCCGAGCAAACCGGTTATGATTGCGGAATGGGCGACCGGCGAATTTCCCTACGAACCGGGCGAGGTTGGAATTCATAAGCCGGAATGGATCAAGCAGGCACTGGAGCTTTTTCGAACCCACTATCCGCGGATCAAGGCTGCGGTCTACTGGCACGAACGCTGGCAAAATGTCGATCAAACCTACAGCAATCTGCGAGTGAACTCTTCGGTCGAATCGTTGCAAGCATACCGTGACGGCGTGGCGAATCCGGATTGGGTGGGGAATCTGATTCTGCGCGCGCTCCCGAAAAAATCTGAATCGAAGTGAGGATGTCGGTCCAAGGTAGGGGCGATTGACCTCAATCGCCCGCAACGCCAATCCGGCTCGGATCGGTTCGGTGAGCCGCCCCTACCAAATAATTATTTCCAGACCGCCAGGATCGCACCGAGCGCGACACAGCCGACGAAGTGATGGCTGGCGTCGATCATCCAGACCTTAAACGGTTTTGATTCCCAGAGATATTGCACGGTCAGCGCGGTCGCTGAAAATCCGAGGCCTACTCCGGCGCCAAGTTTCAATCCATGTCCAAGATCGGCAATGCCCGTCCGTGCGATCAAACGCGCCATGATGATGGCGGCGACGAGATTACAAATAAAATTGCCGATCATCTTCGCCGGCATGCCGCTGGGCTCGAGTTTCACTCCGTGTTGCTGAATTCCGGCTGCCCAAATTTTCCCAAACAAGGCCATGTACCAAATCGCGCCTATGATCCAGTAAGCTGCTGCTGCACAAATTATTGCTATCCAGTTCATACCAGCGGTTGTCTCAACGCCCGCTGCCCAAAGCAAGCCAAAATCCGACTGGCTTAGACAAAAACAGGATTTGGCGGCGTCTCATTTATAAAAGACCGTGAAAAGGTCATGGAAAATGTCGCCACCGATGAAAATTGGAAGATTTGCTTTTCTCAGCTCGCGCCCGGCCTGGTGCTTTTCGCGCGCCAGTGGGCGCGATCGGCAGCCGATGCGGAAGACATTGTTCAGGAAGCGTTCGTTCGGTTTTGGCGAAAACAACATGACATCTCAAATCGTGGGCTCCTTTACGCGACTGTTCGCTCGATCGCCCTCGATTTTCTCCGGCGCGACAGCCGACGCGCTCGCCGCGAATCCGCCGCCATGTCCGGTGTCGATCAAAGTGTCGAACCGCAATTCGAAATTGAAGACGAATCGCAACGCCAGCTCATGGCCGCGCTCGATCTTTTACCTGCCGAACAACGGGAGGTGCTGGTGATGAAGATTTGGAACGAACTCACTTTCGCCGAGATTGCGAGCGCGCTCGAAATTTCGCAGAACACGGCCGCGTCGCGGTATCGTTACGCTCTCGCCGCTCTGAAAAAGAATTTACCCTCAACATGAACGATTTTTCCGAACTCGAAAATCAATTGCGCAAGCTCCGGCCCGCCCAGCCGTCTGCGGAATTAATGACCCGAATCGAGCGATCGCTGGCCGAGCAAACATCGACGTCCACCGCCGGTGTGCTTCCGCGCGAACGCCGATTTCATTTTAACTGGATCTCGCTCGGCCTTGGCCTCGCTGCCGCTACTGCGCTTTTGATGTTCGTGTTCATTCGATTGCACGAGCCAGCCAAGAAAACGCCCGCGCTCTCCCAAGTTACTCCCGCGCCAGTGTTGTCGGCGGAAAATTCAAATGCGCAGCTTGTTCCGGCTGGTTTGACCCAGGTTGTCTATCACACGCGTGATGAAGGACTGCATTATACCGGCAATTCTTCACAACCGATGCGGCGTGTCCGTTCGCAAACCCGGGATACGTTGCAATGGAGAAATCCCAAGACTGGCGCAACTCTGCGAATTTCTTATCCGCGCGAAGAAGTTTCGCTGGTTCCAGTCACCGGCCAATGAATTCAAAACAACTGAAAACTATGAAAACAAAATCCATCGCAACAATCGCTACGCTCGTGCTTTTACCGATCGCCGCATTCACCCAAACGCCTCCCAACCCGCCGAATCCGCCGACTCCACCTCCAGGACCTCCGCCAAACGGTCCGGTCGGTCCGGGCAACGAACGGGATCGGCACGAGAAAAAAGTTCCGGTCACATATCTGGGAGTCGAAACCTCTGACGTTCCTCGGGTGGTCAGCGAACAGCTCGGTTTGTCAAAAGGTTTCGGGCTGGTTGTTGACTATGTCGTTCCTGACGGTCCCGCTGCCGCCGCCGGCGTTCAGCAGAATGACATTCTGAAAATGTTCAACGACCAGATTCTGACGGAACCCGATCAACTTTCGAAGTTAGTGCGGAGTCTTTCGGAAGGTACAACCGTCACGCTTACTGTCTTGCGCAAAGGCAAAGAGGAGAAAATTGGCGTAAAGTTGTCGAAGAAGGAAGTCCCAGAACGCTCAGAGTCCGGTCGAGGTCGCCATCCGCACTTCAATTTTAACTTCAACGGCAACGACTGGGGCGATTTCGGCATGAACGATCTCAAAGAGCAGATGGATGACCTGAAGGACCAACTTGGCGATCAAACGCAGGGAATCGTTCACGACGCAGTCATGGCTGCACAGGCCGAAGCCCAGCGTGCTCGTGACGAAGCGCAGCAACGCCGCGATATGACCCAACAGCAGCGAGACATGGCGCAGCACATGCGCGACCAAGCTCAACGCGTGCGTGATGAAGCTCAGCGCGCGCGAGATCGGGCGCGTCGCGCTGGCGGAAATATCACGGTCACCAAAAATGGAACGGATGGCGGCTTGAGCACGACCAAGGTCGACATTGGCAAAGCCCAGATCGTTTACTCGGACGACAAAGGCGAGCTGCGGGTCGAAAAAATTGACGGCAAGAAAGTGTTGACCGCAAAGGATCCGAAGGGACTGCTGCAATTCAGCGGTCCGGTCGAAACCAAAGAAGAGTTGGACAAAGTTCCGGCCGAAGTTCGCCAGCGTTACGACAAATTGCAACAAAACGATCTGCCGGCGGTCATCTCTGCACAGCAATCGGAGACCGATACTGACACTGATATTGACGACGAGGACAGTGACGAAGCCGACATTCAATCGATGAACCAAGTCACCACTCAACCCTCCAAAAACAACTCTCAGTTCTCCGTCATTAAACTTTGAGGCAGAGAGAGACTCCGCCGAGCGCCTTAACTGCTCTCGACCACGCCGCTCGGCGGAGTTTTTCTCGTTGGACGGGACTCCTGCCGCGCCATTCTTCTCGCGCAGATCACGAGATTCCAATGGACCGGAAAAGCTCGAAAAGAAGCTTGATCCTGTAGAGGCAATTCGTTACACGCATGCCGATGGCGCTTCTCTAACAGGCGGCGCTTCCGATAAGGAGAAGATATTAAGAGAGTTGGACTTCCAAGGCCGAGCTTATTCTTTACGGTAATCGGACTCTGTTGCGCGGCGCGCTTTGCATATGCTGCCGACAGTGCTGTTGTTGAAGCCCTGACTACTCAGAACAGCATTACATCCAGTTCGCAACAAGATGTAACAGCGGACGGCGACTACAAGTCAGCCAAGAGCGCGGTCGAGCACGAGAAACCAGTATTCTGGGACTGGTATTCGGACGTCGGGTACGTGTCGCAGTACAATTTCCGCGGGACGAATTTAACTCCGGGTTCTGACGGTGCCGGCTTTTTCGACGCGGAGGTGAGCAAATGGGGTTTTACATTAGGGTTTTTCGGTATCCATCAGTTCGGGACCGCGCGGGCTCCGAGTTTTTCAATGGGCGAGGGCGGTGGCGGTGGAACGTCCGGTATTTTTCGAAGTCTCACGTTTTCTCCTGAAACCGTTCAAACGCGTTTTAATGAGATCGATGTTTTTCTTACGTATCATCGTCAAGTTGGACCCGTTGATATTGGAGTGGGCAACATCGGCTTCTTTATTGAACGAAGTGCGCAAACGTTTGTGAATGTGTCGTTACTCGGCCTTTATGGTCCATTCCCCACCGTCGAGGATGAGCAGTTTGATCGAGTATTTATTCGAATTGCCACATCCGTTATTCCTCACATCCAGCCCGGGATTACCTATTACCAGACGTTATATAACGACGGCCAAGATCACTTTTTTTATATCGCCCCTCACATTCCTCCTAACGGAACCTTAGTTTTCTACGGCAGTCGATTTAACGACAACTATCACGAGCGCAACGACCGGCTGGGAGGCTACCTCGAGGGAAGATTGCGTGGAAACTTTTCCATTACACCCCGAGTGGATTTTAATCCTTACAGCGTGATTTCCGTCAGTTTTCACGATCGTAGTGAGCCCGTGCCCGATGCTGTCAAATTCAAGGATGTTTTGAGAGGCAGAAGCCTGTCGGGCTTTAACGCCGCGCAGGTTGGATTTGAGCTGCCTATCCACCTGCTTCACGTGGTCGGTAATTCAAATGGGCCATACGCTCCGCCAGATCTGAATTTGAGTCTGATCCCGTCTGTCGCCTATTCATATCATATTTCCGTGCCTCCAGCTGGCACTGATCGGAACGAGGTCTGGGGTGGAGTGAAGTTTGATTTATCTTTCTGAGAGGCGAAACAGGAACTTCTCAATTAGTCGCCCAACCGCTCTAGCCACCCGGAGGGCCTTCTCCAAATGCAGATTTGGCTGGAGTACGGGCGGGCACGGCCGCTGTGGTTTGGTCTGACGACCTACCAGTTCCGCCGAATACTGAATGGCCAGTCAGTTTGCCAGTCTGAGGATCATACGAGTAAGCGATCTTGTGTAGAACGGCATCGTCTTTTCCCAATTGCGTCTCTTCAAGAATGTGGCCTGCCTTGTCATATTTATATACGCTCTTAGAACGAAGCCTGCCATCAGGGTCCAAGAGCGCGCGGCTCGCAAAACGCCCGGTACTGTCCAGTTCGTAGCGAATCTTCTCTCGCAACTTGCCATTGCGCTCAGTGATGGTTGCGAGGGCTGTGTGGTGCGCGTTATCCACTTCGTAAACGGTGCGTGAACCGTCGGCGTTTAACGACGTTCCAGGTGCCGCCGGAGGCTTTTCAGGTACTTCAAAGATCGGCGCCGGAAGGTGCCTCGCCGAAATCAACAGGACGGTAAGACCAAACAGAAGCCGGAGCGCTCGACCTTTAAGTACGAATGAACTTTCCAACCCAGATTTTCGCGGAGATGAAAACTTGGGGGATGGGGCGTTCATGGCGCCGTCAAAGTGGCCGTAAAGATTTCTGTACCGGAGTTGGACTCGTACTCCGCGGTTTTGCCGTCGTCGGAAAATCGCAAAGTGAAAGATTCAGGTTCCCAAAGAATGCCTTCCGGTTTGGACACGACCTCATGGCTCACGGCGCGCAAGGTTGCCCCGTCCCAGACACCAGTGAATTTTACAACAGTATCTCCCCGTTTAGTGCTTTGCGTCATTATGCCGGATTTGAGATCTGCACCAAGTTTAATGATGAGTGCAACGTTTGCTCGAATCGTGCCCTTGTAAATTGGGAGCGGCTTCGCCAGTGTTACCGTAGCTTTAAATAGCTCCTTCGAAATGAGTTGAGCGTCAAATTTCCGAGGCAAATAACCTTCCGACAAAAGAAGGAAGGTCGTCTGCCCTGACGGAAAATCGTCTCGCCGGAATGGTGTTGTACCTAGCGCTTTGTCACCCTGGAAAATTTTGGCTCCTCGTGGAATCGACGACAAATCGATCTTGCTCTTGCCGCGTTGCAAGGTGATTACCCCGAGGTCAGTCAGTTGCCCTTCCTTTGCTTCGACATCTTTAGCGATAGGCTCATAGCCGTCGAGTTCGACAAATAGGGAATACCTACCCTTGTTGGCCTCGAATGTGGCGGGTGTTTGCTTTGTTCCCAGGCCTCCCAGCGTTACTGTTGCACCAGGAGGCGAGGTGTTGATTCTTAAGCCGCCGACGCCCGCAGCGTAGGTTGCGTGGTCTTCCCCTTCGCGCTTGTGTTCTGCGTTCGTTTCCGACCGAACCTGTTTCCGCGGCTGATGGAATCCCCAATACCATCCGCCAATCACCACGATGCAGATCAACACCACGGCGCAAGCGACAAGAGCAGCCCATTTTGATCCTTTCGTTGGCGCCTGTCGCACGCGCCGGGTTTTTGGTGAGGGCACTTCTAGCCGGCTCGCAATTTCTGTCACCGACTGTGGTCGACGCGTTGGATGCTTGGCCAAGCATTTAGCAACTGTCTCCTCCCACACCGAATCGATCGGCTCACCCTCGATCCCAAGCTCTTGACGACGTTGCGTCATTGGTGGCGGAATTTTTTCACGGATCTGGCGGTCGACATTCCCGAAATAGAATGGAGGTTTGCTCGTTAGCAGTTCGTAAATACTCGCACCTAGCGAATAGACGTCATCAAGATGGCTGCCGCGTTCTCCATCGAGCTGTTGCGGACTCATGTAAACCAGCGTGCCGCTCTTGCCTGGTTGCACGGTTATTCTACTCACGGAATCATTTAAGCTTCGAGCAATGCCGAAATCCGAAACCTTGAGATCACCGCGTTGATTCACCATCAAATTCGACGGCTTCAAGTCCCGGTGGACGATCCGGGCGTGATTGTGCGCGTAGTCGAGCGCATCACAAAGTTCGCTCATCCATTCTTTCAATTCGGACGTCTCAAAAACTTTATGTGGCTTGTCCGCCCGCAGATTCGATAGCGTGTCGCCATCTACGTACTCCATCGAGATACAGCCGGACACATCATCGTGAATGAAGTCATGAATTCGGACGATATTCTTGTGTGTGAGCTCGAGGCTGCGTCTTGTCTCACGCTTCAAGTCCTCGAGAACAGCGCGATCTTGGATGAGGAGGTCAGGTAAGAACTTCAGTGCCACATCTCGATCCAATACTCCGTCGTGAGCAAGCCAGACGACTCCCATGCCACCGCGTCCGAGTGTTCTGATTAGTGTGTAGCGATTAAATATCTTCTGTCCGGCGGCGAAATCTCGCAGCGTTGCATCCAGTCCGGCGCCAGAAAGCTCATCGCTCACGAGGGAGAGATTTTAGTTTCCAGAAGGACGCAATAAAAGAGAAAATCCGGCCGCTCGGCGGAGTTTTCCTTGTCGATGTTGGAATCGTCGCCTTATAACGTGGCCCGATGTCAGCGGAGAAAGCGGACAACGTCCAATCCGAAGTAAAACAGGGTGCGTGGCTGGAGACGAGCGGCGAGAAATTTCCGATCCAAGGCAATTCTTCAATCGGGCGTTCGACGAAAAACCTGATCGTGATCGATTCCCAAAAGGTCTCACGCCGTCATGCCATCATTAATGTCCAGAACGTCGGCGAATTTTGGCTGATCGATCTCGGCAGCAGCAACGGCACTTTTTTAAACGGCCGGCGTCTGCATCAGCCGGTTCGCCTTTGCGACCAGGACCAGGTTATTGTCGGCGATCGCCTGTTTATTTTTCATCAGCCGGAGGAAATTACCGACGACTACCGGACCACTTTCGCGGAGCGCACCATTCGCGAGATTGCCAATGTGCCGTGCTGGCTGCTCGTAGCCGACATCGAAAATTTCACGCCGCTCAGTCGCAGCCTGACGAGCGACAAACTGGCTACGCTAATCGGCGGTTGGGTCGCGACCTGCAAGGAGATCATCGAGGCGCACGCAGGCATGATCGACAAGTACCTCGGCGACGGATTTTTCGCCTATTGGCGCGAAGACGCGAACGCAGCGAAGAATGTTGCGGCCGCGCTAGACCAGCTCAAACAAGCGCAAGCGCGAAACGAACCGCGCTTCCGACTCGCGTTGCACTTCGGCCTCGTTGCGATCGGCGGCGTGCCGTCAATGGGCGAGGAAAGTTTGATGGGCAAAGACGTAAACTTCGTTTTCCGGATGGAAAAACTAGCCGGCTCGCTGAAAATTTTGCTGCTCACCAGTGCGGCCGGGAAAGATAAACTCGGCGCACTGATTAAGGCAGAACCCGTTGGAGCGCACGAACTCAAAGGTTTCGACGGTAAGTTCGAATTCTTCAGCTGCTAGAGAACTTCTGCCAGTTTTCCTTGTCGATCTTAAGCGAGCGGCTCTATTAACGCTGGCCGATAAGATCGACATGGTCATTCGCGTTTTCATTTTCGCTGCGGTTTTGCTTTCTGCGAACGTTTCGCGTTCGCAATCCGTGCCGCCGGCGCCGCTTTCATCGCCGTCACTCGAACAACGCGTGGCTGACCTCGAAGCTTACGTAAATAATTCCGCGCGCGGCTCCGATTCGGCCGACGCAAAAGCCACCTCGAATATTTCCGGTCCCGGTCCCGGTCATAACGGCTGGATGATGACCGCTTCCGCGCTGGTCCTCTTTATGACGTTGCCGGGGCTTGCATTATTTTATGGCGGGCTCGTTCGGCAAAAGAATGTTTTGTCGGTCCTGGCGCAATGTCTTGGTATCGCTGGGCTGGTGGCGATTCTTTGGTGGGCAGTCGGCTACTCGCTCGTTTTTTCCCGCGGCTCGCCATTCATTGGCGGGTTGAAGTTTGCTTTTCTTCGCGGAGTCGATGCCCAACCAAACGGCGATTATTCCTACTGGGTGTCACAGAATATTTTTGCGATGTATCAGTTGATGTTTGCAATTATCACGCCGGCTTTGATCATCGGCGCGGTCGCGGAACGAATAAGATTTGCCGCCGTTCTGGTCTTCGTCGGTGTTTGGATGTTCGTCGTTTATTTTCCGCTCGCCCATATGGTCTGGGGCATCGACGGATTGATGAACGGTGTTTGGAATCCGCGCGCGAAAGTGACTGCGATCGATTTCGCAGGCGGCACAGTCGTGCACATGTCTTCCGGCTGGTCGGCGCTTGTTCTGTGCGCATTGCTCGGGCCGCGGCTCGGTTTTCGAAAAGAAATTATGGCGCCGCACAGCATGGTGCTTTGCATGGTCGGGGCCGGAATGCTTTGGGTCGGTTGGTACGGCTTTAACGCCGGCAGCGCCCTTGGCGCCGATGGAATCGCAGCGAACGCGTTCACGACGACAACGCTTGCCACTGCAGTCGCGTCGTTCACCTGGGCGATGCTCGAGTACGTTTTGCGTGGCAAAGCGAGCGTGCTCGGCTTTTGCTCGGGCGCAGTCGGCGGGTTGGTGGTGATCACGCCGGCGTGCGGTTATATCGATCCAACCGGCGCCGTCGTCATCGGCGTGGCCGCCGGCAGTGTGCCGTTTTTTGCCTGCACCAAACTAAAGTCGTGGTTCGACTACGATGATGCGCTCGACACGTTCGGCGTGCACGCGGTTGGTGGCACGCTCGGCGCATTTCTGACCGGCACGCTCGCGACTGCAACCGTGAATGCGAATCTTGCCGGAACTCCGGCCAATCAAAACGGTCTTCAGAAAATTGTCGGACGTCTACTTTGGCTCGAGCAACTGAAAGCGATTGGGATCACCATTTTGCTTGCGGTTGTGGCAACTGCGATCATCGGCGCGATAGTGAAAGCGTTCATTGGTCTGCGGATTGCGCCGGAAGTCGAGCGTCAGGGGCTCGACATTAATGAGCACGGCGAAGAGGGCTACATCGTTTCAGG
>Ga0070717_10002948_pt1 | contig 12089 bp, 10 predicted proteins | sample LARL113metaG_FD_71366 | JGI IMG/M metagenome (GOLD analysis project Ga0070717, IMG submission 71366) | Corn, switchgrass and miscanthus rhizosphere microbial communities from Kellogg Biological Station, Michigan, USA - LAR L11-3 metaG | ecosystem: Host-associated > Plants > Roots > Rhizosphere ...
TGGCGGCAGGGCGGCAGGTGCGACAGCACATACGACGCGATCTTCTCAGCCGATGGATTTCCGCTCCAGTCGTCGGGATCGATCCGGTTGCCCACGGTGATATAGCCCATTTCCTGCGGAATCTCGAGCGGGCGCACCTGGTCGGCCGTGTCCGGTTCCTCATCAATCGCGTAGGGCGGCCGGAACAGTACGGCGCGGATCCCAAACTGGCTGGCAAAGAGCCGTTCCGCCAGGTTCAACTCGAACTTCATGTAGCCGGACGACGCATTCGTGACGTCGGGATGGGTGAAGGTGTGGTTCCCAATGGTGTGGCCTTCGCGGTAAATCCGTTTCGCGATTCCAGAAAACTTATCTGTCTGAATGCCGATCAGGAAAAAAGTCGCAGTCGCATGCTTCTGCTTCAGCACGTCGAGGATCTTCGGAGTCCAATCCGGGTCGGGTCCGTCGTCAAAGGTCAGCGCAATCTTAGTCGGACTGTAGCCATACCTTCCCACCCGGTAAGGCTCGGGCAGGTTCTGGAAAACTTCATCGGTTATGAGGTGACTGTTGGCATCGATGGTCAGGTCGCGAGTTCCATGCGCGGGCTTGTCCTCGATGCGCAGAATTTCGCCCTGGCCCTCCATGTCGACGTCGGCTCCAGGTGGTACATTTTTCAGCTTATCGGTCGCCCCGGCATCCCCGGGCAGGTCCCACACCCGCCACAACGAACGGTCTTCGCTCCCCAATCGCCATAGGGCGAATGTCTGGATCCCCAGTGTTTGCGCGGCTCGCATGTGATTGAGCGCCGTTACCGCGTCGACGAACCACACGTCGTGCCGGAAACTTTTTTCGTCCAGGTAGCTGAAATGGGGATTCATCGCATCGTCGTCAAAGTTGACGTCTTCGTCGGAATCGCGCGCTTCCAACCATGCCTCTTGAACGCTCTTCGAGGTGTCGCTCAGTTCCGGAGGCAGGTTGCCTTTCTTGGGTTTCAGCACCCAGTCGTATCCATAGTTGGCGATCGCGCAAATGATCTTGTTCTGGGGGATGACAGTCTTAGCAAACGTCAAGTTCTGGACGAACCAATCCTGCGAGGCCACTGGACCAGACGCGGCGCCGGGGAAATGCTCGTCGTAGTTCATGAGTACGACGCCGTCGGCCGCAGCTGCGACCGCGGGATAATCGTATTCGCCGTTATGCGGCGGCACGGCCACGTAGAGCTTCATCCCGCGCGCGTGCAAATCGCCGGACAATTCTTTCAAGAGTGCGACATAGCCGGGCTGGCCCTTGGCAGGAAAGGCCTCAAAATCGATCATCAGCCCCCGGTAGCGGCCCGACGAAAGGAATTGTGCCGCTTGTCGTCGGAAAGATGCCCGAGCATCGGGATTATTCAAGAAATCGACAACGTCCACCCAGTCCGTACCGTCGAAATTGTTCACCATGGGGAAGACTTCCATTGCGGGATCTTCCGTCCTTAGGAAGGGCATCACGCGATCGTCGACCGGGAGAACCGTGTTGCCCTGCACCACATCGAAAAACTTGCCGGTCTGGTCGTCAATGCCTTGGAGTCGCCCGTCGGTGGTGAGCACATGCAGCCAGTCAGGATAAAGAAGGTCGATTTGCCGCGCGTAAGAGCGCAGAGACGAGAAGCTGGCCGCGTCCCAGGGCACATAGAAAGCGGCCCGAATTCCTTCTCCCTGATTCATAGTGACCATCGAGGGAGCCACTTTGGTCTTGCGGTGAGAGCGCGCCAGGAGTTTTTTCTGGCGATCGCGCGCTTTGTCCTTCTCGCTTTCTTTCAGGGCCTTGAAGGCGCGCTTCTGAGGGGAAAAAAGCAGTTCCGGCAGCGGCTCGTCACGCAGTGCCGTGTACACGAAAAAAATGATCAACGCGGAAACGACGACCGCCGTAACGTCAACCAGGCGCCGCAGGCGTTTCCATCGGGCGCGTCGGGGATCATAAAAGACTGGCTGAGCCATGGGGGACTGTTCATCGTATGCCGCGGACGGCAGACGGTCAATTCTAGACGAGGCAGGGTGAGTTAGCTGCTCTGGGTCATTAGATGCATTTTACTACCGCCGGGATTACCGCAAACGCGCTATGATTCGCACCGGGCGCCAACTGGCGCGAGAACTCGTGCTGGAACTCGTGCAGAAAAAAGCGCGGTTCTTTGTGGCGGCGAGCTTGGCGGCGCTGGCTCTGCGCCTGTTGTTGGTCGTATATTTTCCGGCGGTCGTCGACGATTCCCGCTTTTACGCTGACATCGCCCAGAACTGGCTGCGGCACGGCGTTTACGGCATTACCAACTCAGGCGCGATCACTCCAACCCTCTCCCGCTTGCCGGGGTATCCCGCGTTTCTGGCCGTGATCTTCGCACTCTTCGGCGCGGGGGACTTCCGCGCAGTCCTGCTGGTGCAGGTGCTGTTCGACCTGGCGACGTGTTTTCTAATTGCCGACTTGGCCCGGCGGCTGTTTTCCGCGCGAACGGCACAGGCGGCGTTCGTTCTGGCGGCGCTTTGCCCGTTTCTCGCCAACTATACTGCGGCTGTATTAACCGAGACGCTCGAAATTTTCTTTACGGCTCTGGCTCTCGACTTAGCCTTCTGGGCGCTGGGCATAGGCGAGACGGCAACGCCGCCCGCCCGCTACGGAGCCTGGATCGGCTGCGGACTCTCCGTGGGAGGAGCCATTCTGCTTCGGCCCGACGGAGGGATATTGCTAGCAGCTATCGGCGCATATCTGCTGTGGCTGCTGGTAAGGAACTCACGCACGGGACAAAGTGGTGCGCTCTTCGCTACCCGAACTATCTTCTGGGCCGGCGTGCTGGCCGCGATCGGAGCCTTCGCGCCTCTGGTTCCCTGGACGCTGCGAAATCTCCACACGCTGCATCGCTTCCAGCCGCTCGCTCCGCGCTACGCGACCGACTCCGACGACGTGGTCATGAACGGTTTCAACCGCTGGACCAAGACTTGGATAGCAGACTACGTTTCGGTGCAGGAAATCTACTGGAGCGTGCCCGGAACCGAGATCGACCTGACGCGTTTGCCCCGGCGGACCTTCGATTCTCCGCAGCAGCAGGAACAGACCAATGAGCTTTTTTCCGATTACAACCGCGACCACGACATGACTCCGGAACTCGATGTCCGCTTCGCAGCGCTTGCGGCGGAGCGCGTTCACGCCTCCCCTCTGCGGTATTACGTATGGCTTCCGGCCCTGCGCATCGCCGACATGTGGCTGCGTCCGCGAACCGAACTCTTTCCCTCAGACCCGCGCTGGTGGGAGTTCAACGACGACCGCCGATGGCTCGCCGTCAGTCTGGGATTTGGCTTGTTGAATCTGGTATACGTCGTGATGGGATTTGCTGGTCTGGTGCGCGCCCGCGAATGTTTCGGCGTCGGGCTCGTGGTTTTATTTCTGCTGCTGCGTTCCGCGTTCCTTGGCAGCCTGGAGAATCCCGAGCCTCGCTACACGCTGGAATGCTATCCCGCGGTCATAGTTCTGGCCTCGGCCTTATTTCACCGGCGTGCATAATCGAACTGGGAGGTTTTGTTGTGCGCCTCACCCCAGCGGCGAGTCGCTCATGCGAAAGCGCGTGCGGACGTGTTCGGAAATGAGTTCGATCGCTGGACGGTTCTGCAACGGGTCGGCTTGTGCCAGATACTTCATGGCGTCGACGAGCAGGCGTTGCCCATCCACGTAACGAGGATCTGAGGAGCGTTCCCGGCGCTTATTGCCCAACTTCGGAGGCACCGTAATCGTAAAAACCTTGGCCATGAATGATCCCAACAGAAGGGTGGGGCCAGTATATCGTCCCCGCTGCAATTCTTAGCACACCTTCTTGTTCTTTAAATTCAACAACTTAACCCTTTGGTGAAAGCGTCTGCGTCTTGCTCGTGGTCTTCAGCTTGAAAACGTCGTCCGGAATCTTCTTCGCATTCAATTCAATGTTTTTATATTTCGTCAGCCGGTAATCTCCCTGCGGCGAAAAAAATTGCTGCTGCCTTGAAATCCCTTTGTCGAGATCGATCCAAAGAACAATCTTATTGTAATTATTGCGCACCTTGTCGGACTTTGGGATCAGGTCCAGTTCCGCCGTAGCCACGTCATCAATAATCTTTGGCCCAACATAAGTCACATCGAATGCCTTCACCAGGTCCTGGCCGCTGCCGCCAAAACCAAGCACTACGTAAGTTTCCCAATCGACTCGGTTCTTGCCGAGGTCGTACACCGTCACTTGGTCCGGCTTAGGCTGGTACATCGAGATCTTGCCGTTGCTGAAGAGCACGTATTTCGTCTCTGGTTTCAATTTGGCCGGATCGCTTCCAGCCATCTTGACCACCGCCATCATCTCGATCTCTTTGCCGTTGCGCCGGTAATAGATCGTGCCCTTCTGAATCTCATCGATCTCATCGATCACTTTTTCGTAGGAGTCCCATTCAAAATCGGCTTGCAAAGTGTGAAAGCTGACGGCGGCGTCGTCCATCTTTTTCAGGACTGCATCCAGGTTGCCGGTTTCGGCTGGCTTTGTCTGAGGTGCTGAACGGGGCGATGAACGGTGCGCCGAAGTGAAGCCGAAGATAGTGGACGCGAGCGCGATGGCGAGGATGAGCGGGAATCGTTTCATTCAGACTTTCGTTTTGAATCGCGGCCCGGGCCGCGGCTACTCCCGCTGGGCTAAGACTTTGTAACTCTGAACCTTGCCCTTGCCATCTTTCACGGGTTCGTAACTCACTATCGAGACCGCACCCGAGATCGGTTCGATGATGCGCAACAACTGATCGCGTATCGAGCCGTCATCGCCCAGCGAAATCGCGCTGGCCGCGATCTGATAGATCAGGCGTCCCTCGGCATCGGTCGTTACAACCACGTCAGTCGGATGCGGATTCCGCGCAATGGGTTTGTCGTTGAAGTTAATCACGCGCGGCGAGAACAGAATGAAAATCAGAATGAGCGTGACCATGATGTCGTAATGCAGTGTGCCCCGCTCGTATTGCCACAGAATATATCCGCGAATTGTTCGCCAAATGGCGTTCATGGGCAGGGGCGCGTGGACCGCGGTGGTCGTGAGTTCTGCTCTCTGCAAGTCTACTAGCTCCTGGCATCGAACTCCTAAAGTTTGTCTCAACGGTCTTTCGGCGTCGGTTCCCGGAAGCCGAAAGCCGTTAAAACTTCTTAGGCGTAATTTTTTCCGCCCCAATATACGGACGCAGCGTCTCAGGAATCACCACGCTCCCATCAGCCTGCTGATAATTCTCCACAATCGCAACCCATGTGCGCCCCACGGCCAGCCCGCTACCGTTCAGCGTGTGCACAAATTCGGTCTTGTTCTTGCCTTCGGGGCGGTAGCGAATATTTGCCCGCCGCGCCTGATACGCCTCGTAGTTCGAGCACGACGAAATTTCGCGGAACAGTTGCTGCCCCGGCAGCCACACCTCGATGTCGTAGGTCTTCGCCGACGACGGCCCCATGTCACCGGTGCAAAGTGTAACCACGCGGTAGTGCAGGCCGAGTTTCTGCAAAACCTCTTCGGCATCGTGCGTGAGCTTCTCGTGTTCTTCGTACGATTGCTCCGGTCGCGTGAACTTCACCAGTTCCACTTTTTGAAATTGGTGCTGCCGGATGATCCCCCGCACATCTTTTCCGTACGATCCTGCCTCGCTGCGGAAGCACGGCGTATAGCCGGTGAGAGAGATCGGCAGCCGCACCTGGTCCAGCACTTCGTCGCGATAGAGATTCGTAACCGGAACTTCCGCGGTCGGAATCAGCCAAAGATCCTTGTCGCCATGCGGCACGCGGAAAGAATCGGCGGCAAACTTCGGAAGTTGCCCGGTGCCATACATCGAATCGGAATTCACTAGGTACGGCGGCAGAACCTCGGTATATCCGTGCTGGCGCGTGTGCAGGTCGAGCATGAAGTTCATCAACGCCCGCTCCAACTTCGCGCCCAGATCCCAGTAGACGGCGAAACGCGCGCCCGTCAGCTTCACCGCGCGTTCCAGATCGAGAATGCCAAGTTCGGCGCCCAAGTCCCAGTGCGCCTTCGGCGTGAAATCAAACTTCGGAGGAGTCCCCCCACGTCGCACTTCGACATTCTGCTCGGCGCTGTTGCCGACCGGCACGCTCGCGTGCGGAATGTTAGGAATGCCCGCGAGGATATCGCGCAACCGCGCATCAAGATCCGCCGCAGTCTTTTCTAGTGTCTGGATTTTCTCGCGTAGGTCCTTAGTCTGCGCCATGGCGGCGCTGGCGTCCTGCCCGCTCTTCTTCAATTTTGCGATTTCTTCCGACGCCTTGTTGCGCTGAGCCTTGCTGGTCTCCGCCTCGGTAATGGCCTGCCGCCGCTGCGCGTCGACCTCGCGAAAATCCTTCAGCACGGCAGACGGATCCATGCCGCGCTGGCGCAGCTTTTCTTCCACCAAAGGAAGATTGTCGCGAACAAAATTCAGATCAAGCATGGGGACTAACTAATGTATCGGAAACGACCGCCGAAATGCACGCCGCTCGCGTAGGGACAGCCGCCTCGGCTGTCCGGTCGAGTCCTCAAGGACGCGCAGTGCCGAACTACTTTTGGCGTATTCTTTCCGACTGTGTAAACTACCTTCGCGATGAGGTCGTCCCCCAGCCCTGCCGCTGTTCGCTTCTGCCTGTTGCTGATGTCGGTTGTCAGCCTGTCGATTCGTAGCTTCGCCTCCGCATACGACGCCCATCCAAAGCTGATCGTGGTGATCGTCATTGACCAGTTCCGCGGCGACTATCTCGAACGCTATCGCAACCAGTTCGGCGACGGCGGCTTCCGCCTGCTGCTTGACCACGGCGCATACTTCTCCAACTGTAATTACAACTACGCCAACACCCGCACCGCCCCAGGGCACGCCACGTTGTTTACTGGTGCCTACAGCAACGGCCACGGCATCGTCGGCAACGAATGGTGGCAGCCGAGCAAGAAGCGCATGGTGACCTCCGTCGAAGACGACAACACGAAACTGGTCGGAGCCGCCGGAGACAAAGCTGGCGCCTCGCCACACAATCTCCTCGCCGATACGCTCGGCGATGAACTCAAACTGGCGACGCAAGGCAAGGCCCGCGTCTTCGCAGTTTCGTTGAAGGACCGCGCCTCCGTCCTCCCTGGCGGCTTTGCCGCAGACGCAGCGTACTGGATCGAGCCCCAGAGCGGCGTGTGGGTCACATCCACCTACTACCGCAATGATCTTCCCCAGTGGGTGCGGGATTTCAACTCCACTCGTCTGGAGAAATATTGGGACCGTGAGTGGAAGGACGCGCAAGGGACCGTGCTGCGCTCGACCGCGCATCGCAAAAGCAAAGACAGCTCGGAAGCAGGTTTCTACGAAGTAATCGGCCCAACTTCATTCGCCAACGAGTACGAACTCGAGTTCGCCAAGGAATTGATGGCACACGAAAACGTGGGCCGCGGTCCGGCGACGGACTTGCTTTCCGTCAGCCTCTCGCCCAACGACATTCTGGGTCACCAGGTTGGGCCGGATTCTCCCGAGATGCAGCAGATGGCTCTCGATCTCGATCGCGAACTCGCCGACTTCTTCGCTTTCCTGGGACATCAGATCGGACTGGCCAACGTGTGGATTGCTCTTTCAGCGGACCACGGCGTCTCATCGCTGCCCGACGCGGTGAAGAAGCTGAGAATTCCGGCGGCCAATCTCGACAGCAAGAAACTTGAGGCGCAACTGAACAGCGCAGTCACCACAAAATTTTCTGCCGGCCATGCTGCCGCTTATGTCAAGCTGGACTATCCCATGGCGTGGCTCGATCAAGATGCTTTCGCCGCCGCGCACGTGCGCGAGCACGACGCCGAAGTTGCGGTTGGCGAGGCTATGAAGCAAGCTGGACTGCGCGCCTATTACACTAAGTCCCAACTCGCCGACGGCGAAGTTCCCAACACTCCGCTCGGCCGAAAATACGTGAACAGCTATTCCCCGGAAGGAAGTTGGTTCGTGATGGGCGTCTCCGATATCTACGCGGTGGGTTCGAGCAAAGGCACAGACCACGCCTCGCCCTACAACTATGATACGCACGTACCCCTGGTCTTCTACGGTCTGCCTTTCCAGCCCGCAATCTATCGAACGAATTCCGAACCCGTCGATCTGGCGGCCACGCTCGCATCTCTGCTTGGCGTCAACGCTCCCACCCACGCCATCGGCCGCGTGCTGACCGAGGCGCTCGCACCCGCGCACTCCGCCGGAGAAGGCCAGCCATGAGCCCTTCCGCCGATTCCGGATCCCCCGACCTCAGCGTCAGCGTCGCTGGCATTCCACTCAAGAATCCCGTCATCGCCGCCAGCGGCACGTTCGGCTACGGCGTTGAATTTGAGGACGTGGTCCACCTCGGCAAGTTGGGCGCTCTTGTCGTGAAGGGACTGTCGAAGGAACCGATGATCGGCAATCCTCCGCCGCGCCTGTGGGAGACTGCGGCGGGCATGCTCAACGCCATTGGCCTGCAGAACATCGGCGCGCAGGCGTTTCTCGACGAAAAATTGCCGCACTTGCGCAACATCAAGAACGCCGTCGTGCTGGCAAATGTTTTCGGCTACACCCGCGAAGACTACGAACGCACCATCGAGATCCTCAACCAGGGCGAGGGAATCGCCGCCTACGAGTTGAATGTTTCCTGCCCCAACACCGAGCAGGGAGGCATCCAGTTCGGCACCGACCCGCGCTCGCTCGATGAAATCGTCACCACAGCCAAACGCGTCGCGGCACGGCCGTTGATCGTCAAACTCTCTCCCAACGTGACCAGCATCGCGCAAATGGCCTACGTGGCGCAGGAAGCCGGCGCCGATGCTCTCTCGGTCATCAACACCTTCGTGGCCATGGCGATCGATCCAGAAACCCGCAAGCCGCGCATCGCCAACGTTACCGCCGGGCTTTCCGGTCCCGCGATCAAGCCCATCGCCGTGCGCATGGTTTACGACGCCGCGCACGCGGTGAGAATTCCAGTGATCGGCATGGGCGGAATTTCAACCGCCGCCGACGTCGTCGAATTCATGCTGGCCGGAGCCACCGCGGTCCAGATCGGCACGGCCAGCTATTGGGACCCGTGTGCCACGGAAAAGGTTGTGGATGAGCTGGAAGAATGGTGCCACGAACATCACGTGGCAAAGCTCGCCGATCTAACCGGCGCAATGCTGATGGAATAACATCGTCGTAGAGACAGAGCTCGCTACGTCTCGACCGTGCTGCGCTATCGTCCCTGAGCGTACCAGATCGACCCCGGAGCCTTGTAATTGCTGCCCTCGCCCCATACCGCCTGCGTCGCGCCATCGCTGTCGATCGCGATGCCGAAGTAGTCTCCAAAGGGGAAGCGGAACCCGCCCGGCAGAATGTAGTCGTAGCCGCGAACCGGCCCTGAAAGCTGCGTCTCGGCAGTCCACGTGGCCCCGCCATTGGTGGAACTACGGTAGTAGGCATTCCACAGCGGACTGTTGGGGTGCCCCGCTTCCGACGCTCGCGCATCCATCCAAGCGATGCGCACATCGCCCGCTGTGTCCGCAACCAACGCTGGAAACGAATGTTCCACGCCAGGGGCTGCGTTCGAAACGTTTGCCCGCTCGGCCCAACTTGCTCCCCCGTTGGTCGAAGATGAAAAATAAATGCGCTCCGGTCCACCATTGGCGGCGCCAGCGTTCCACAGGGCGTAGAGTGCGCCGGTAGTGTCCGATGCCAGCGCGATCTGCGGGCCCAGATATCCGGCTTCGCAATTCTGCATTTCACAGTCTGGAGGCGCACTCGACACATCCAGCAACGACGTGGTCCACGTCCGCCCACCATCGGCCGAGCGGCTCACATAAATGCTGACCGGACGCGTCGGCATTTCATGGCGAATATACGCAGTCCAGCCAAAATAAACATTGCCCGCCGGATCGACGGTCGCTCCGCCCGCCAGCGACGATCCGGGCGCCGCGTTGGAGTTCACTTGCACCGCCGCGAAAGTCTGACCGGCATCATGCGAGGCGGCGACAAAGAATTCTTCCTCGTGGTTGAACCCGACATAAACATCCGTTCCGCGAACCGCCAGCACCGGTCTGTCGGCGTCGGCCTGTCCACGCTTGGCCCACGAAAACGACCACGTACGCCCCAAGTCGAGCGACCTCGCAACGACAATGTCGCGCTTGTTATTCTGCATCCACGACGCGTACACGGCCTGCCGGTCCATGGGATCGACCACGATTTGCGGATCAAACTGCCCGGTTGGAAAAGGAAGCAAAGCGCGCGATGTCTGCCACGACTGTCCGTTGTCATTGCTGACGACCAGCGCGACGGTCGGTGCCGTGCAGGTCGCGCAATCGGGCACGGAACCGTACTGCGGATAGAGCACGTAGACGTGCCCGCGGCCGTCGGCGGCGATGGCAGGCTCCCATTGATCGCCGGTACGGTACCCGAGGCGCGTCTGAGCCGTGAATCCGGAAAACCCCAGCGCCGCCCCAGCTGCGGTCAAAACCAATAAAACCAGGAGCGCAAATTTCAGCGCAGTTCTTTCCCCGGCTTGGAAGTGGCTGGTCAACGAAAACACTAATTGGAACCCCTGGAAAACCCTTCCCGGACTCTATCGTGATTCGGAAGGAGCGTCAATTCACGAGAGTACGCAAACCGCGATTTTACAAGCCTGTGACTTTTCTGGCGTTCGGCCATCCAATGGGGGAGAATACAGACCGAACAATCATTCAAAAGCAGGGAGCAAAGGCAATGGAAAAGGCTACATTCGCAGCAGGATGCTTTTGGGGAGTCGAAGCCACCTTCCGCCAAATTCCGGGAGTCCTCTCAACCCGTGTCGGCTATATCGGCGGCACGACTGAGAACCCCACTTACCAGGAAGTCTGCACCGATCGGACCGGCCATGCAGAGGCCGTAGAGGTGGATTTCGATCCCGCCAAGGTGCGCTATACCGATCTGCTGAAAATTTTCTGGGAGAATCACGATCCCACCCAGGTGAACCGCCAGGGCCCAGACTGCGGCACGCAGTACCGCTCCGCGATTTTCTTTCATTCCCCCGAGCAGCAAGCGCACGCCCAAGCCTCGAAGGAATCTCTCGAGAAGGCGCACCGTTTCTCTAAGCCGATCGCGACCCAGATCGTTCCAGCCGTAACGTTTTATCCGGCAGAAGATTATCACCAGCAATATCTGGAGAAGCGCGGCCTGGCCAGCTGCCACATCACGTCGTAGAGACGTTGCTTGCAACGTCTTCTCACCACGAAATCCGAGAGGTGAAGATCACGCCGTCAGCAGTATCGGTGCCCCATTAGTGATCACCAGCGTATGCTCGTAGTGCGCCGAGGGCCTGTGGTCCGACGTGACCATCGTCCACTTGTCCGGCGCAATGAACACCCTGCCCGAACCCGCGGCGATAATCGGCTCCACAGTGATCACCAAACCTTCGGTGAGAACCTGGTTCGACTGCGCGTCTGGAAAGTTGGGTACGCGAGGCTCTTCATGGATGGTGCGCCCAATTCCATGTCCCGCCAGTTCGCGAATCACCGCGAACCCGCTGCGTCGGACTTCGCGTTCTACGGCTCGTCCGATCTCCCAAACTCGAAAGCCGGCTCGTGCCACCAGCATCGCCTTCGCGAAAGCGCGCTCCGCGCATGCCACCAGGTTCTTCCGCTCGTCCGTCACCTCACCCACCGGAACGGTTACAGCGGCATCCGCCATGAATCCATCTTTCTCGATGGTGACATCCAGCTTGATCAAGTCGCCTTGCTGCAGCGTGCGTTTGCCGGGAATGCCGTGCACCGCTTCGTCGTTGAGACTGATGCAACTCACCCCGGGAAATCCATACACCAGCGCCGGTGCAGACTGCGCTCCCTGCTCCCGCATCAGGCTCGCGCCCACTTCGTCGAGCTCTGCGGTGGTAATCCCCGGACGCACCTGCTCCTTCATCGCGTCCAGCATGCTGCGCACCACCTCGCCCGCGGCGCGCATTCCCGCCATTTCTCCCGGCTCATTGATCGACATGCGATCACCTCAGAAACATCATACCGCCGCAAGGAAACTCAGGCGGCCGCCGGCTGTCTCGGCCAGAAGAACAAGAGCAGGATGAAGCCGCCCAGGTAGTAGTACACACTCACCTCCGCCGGGCTCCCG
>Ga0070717_10002951_pt1 | contig 12085 bp, 8 predicted proteins | sample LARL113metaG_FD_71366 | JGI IMG/M metagenome (GOLD analysis project Ga0070717, IMG submission 71366) | Corn, switchgrass and miscanthus rhizosphere microbial communities from Kellogg Biological Station, Michigan, USA - LAR L11-3 metaG | ecosystem: Host-associated > Plants > Roots > Rhizosphere ...
GCCGCCGCGGCCGACATCGTAGTGATGATTCACCCGGATTATCAATACACGCCCCAACTTCTTCCGGCGATGGCCTCATTGGTCGCGACCGGCCTTTACCCATGCGTGCTCGCGTCGCGCATTCTCGGCGGCGGCGCGCTCGATGGTGGAATGCCGTGGTGGAAATATGTCGCGAACCGTTTTCTCACCTTTGCCGAGAATTTTCTGATCGGCGCGAAACTTTCCGAGTATCACACGGGATATCGGGCGTTCGCGAGAACATTGCTCGAGCGGGTGCCGATCGAACAAAACTCCGACGATTTTGTTTTCGACAATCAGATGCTCGCCCAAATTATATGGCTCAGCTGCAAAATCGGCGAAGTAACTTGCCCGGCGAAATATTTACCGGAAGGCTCGTCGATTAATTTTCGCAGAAGCGTGCGCTATGGACTCGGCTGTCTCCAAACCGCGCTTCGATTCCGTTTCGCCCGCTGGGGATTGATTAGTCCGCCGGTATAGGAATGCAGCGGTTCCTCCATAAATCCAACCCATCTCAGTCTCGGTGTTAATGAACTATCATCGTCTTGATCAGAGGCGAAACTTCATCGCGCGCCATTTCGCCGAAGATATATTCATGAGCGCTGAGCCGGGCAGTATTCTCGTCGCGACTGGCGATGTGATCGCTTTTCCAATAATCTATTTTCAAACTGTTGAAAAGCTTGGCCGTCAGATCACGCTGATATGGCTACCGATGTTCTCGCAACCTTGGTACGTGCGTCAGCTACGCGAGTGCTATCCGGATCTCGTCAGTCCGTTCGATTATTACGATGGTCAGAGCAACAATCTCAAGCTCCTAATGGACGCGAATCCGGACCACACGGCCTGCTTCATTATAACTCTTGATGATGACCATAGTTCCGATAGCACGTAATGGCCTTACCGACGCGGCCTTCTTACTCTAGCTGAGCCGAGGTCAAGGACTCTCTCGATGGTAGATATGATGAAGGAGAACGAACAATTATTGCAGCGCTATCGGCCGCCAAATCCAGCGGCCGTGAAAAGAGAGACATTCGAACGCGACATTCTGTTCGCCTACGCTTGGCCGGAATTCCGGATTGCGAACATTTGTGAATGGGCGGGCGCCAAAAACGACGCGCGCGCCTGGTACCAAAGCGCGTTGCAGGTTGATCCCGAATTCTCGCAGGCGCGCGAAGCGTTGGCACGCTTGGAACACTAATTCTGAACCAGTCCGGCCAAACTGCGACGCTTGCGTTGACTCTGTTTTGAAAGCATTTCCAACGAATCGAGTAACCCGGCAGACATGGACGCTGCTTGTAATTTGCGTCGGTTTAACGGCAATCATCTGGATCGTGTTCGGGCAAACGCTGGGTCACGACTTTGTCAATTTCGATGACGATCGCTATGTTTACGAAAACTCGCACGTTAGCGCGGGAATCACGCTCGCCGGATTGAAGTGGCTGCTCACTCATAGTCACGCCAGTCTGTGGCACCCGCTGACCACGCTGAGTCACATGGCCGATTGCCAAGTCTACGGATTGAAGCCTGGTGGTCATCACCTCACCAACGCCATTTTGCACAATATCGGAGCGGTGCTGCTTTTTTTAGTGTGGCGACAGATGACTGGTACGGGCCAGTCCAATGCAAGTGCAGCGCCAGTCCGGCCCGGACCTCGCTCCTCGGACTGGAAAAGCGCGTTTGTCGCGGCGATCTTTGCGATTCATCCAATGCGCGTCGAATCCGTCGCATGGATCGCGGAGCGCAAAGACGTGCTCAGTGGCGTTTTTTTCATGCTTACGGTCGGCACATATCTCCGTTACGTGCGCGCGCCGAGCGTCTCCCGCTATGTGACGATGTCGATCTTTCTCGCGTGTGGATTGATGTCGAAAGCGACTTTTGTGACGGTGCCGCTCGTGCTCTTATTGCTGGATTACTGGCCTCTGCGGCGAGCGACTGATTTTCGTGGCTGGCGACGACTCGCGATCGAAAAAATTCCATTGCTTGTCCTTGCAGCCGCCGCGTCGGCCGCAACCGTGTTCGCGCAAACCGTCACGATGGCTTCGTTGGAGCAGTTGCCGCTCTTGCCCCGACTGAAAAATGCCGCCGTCAGCTTAGTTGCTTACCTTCGCCAGATGTTTTGGCCGAATGACTTGGCCGCATTCTATCCGCACCCGCACGATCAATTAAATATTTGGATCGTGTCGGCCTGTGTCATTTTGATCGTCGCCGTTACTTGGCTCGCGATAGTCGTTAGGCATAGACGTCCCTATATTTTCGTGGGCTGGTTTTGGTATCTGATTTTGGTTGCGCCGGTCTTGGGCATTTTTCAAGCCGGGTTGCAAGCGCGAGCCGATCGTTTCACGTATTTGCCGCATATCGGGATCACACTTTTGCTAACATGGACGTGCGCGGATCTAACGCAGCAATGGCGAAGCCGTCGGGTCATTCTCACTTCAATCGCAACAGGCGTGATCGCGGCCTCGATGATTTTAGCCTACCGACAAACGACTTACTGGCGCGATAGCATTTCGCTTTGGGAACGTGCGCTGGCCGTGACTTCCAACAATCAACCGGCGCATCAGAATTTGGCGGCGGCGTTGTGGGTCCGCGGTCAAGTGGCCGAATCGCACCAGCACGCGCGCGCCGCGGCCATCGTTCACGCGAAAACGACGCTCAAGGATTATCCATACGATGTTCCGACACACGACGATCTCGGCGTGCTCCTCATTCAGAACGGCGATGTTCGCGGCGCGATTGAGCAGTGGGAGATCAGTTTGCAACTAAACTCGGATGACGGAAACGCACTGAACAATCTCGCGTGGATCCTGGCAACTTATCCAACCGACGTGATCCGCAATGGGAAGCGAGCGGTCGAGCTCGCGCAAAAAGCGACCAGTCTGCCCGGTGGTAACGTACCGATGGTTCTTCGCACTCTGGCCGCGGGTTACGCCGAAGCTGGTGATTTTTACAAAGCCGTCGACACGGCCCAACGCGCCGTCGATTTGGCGACCGCCCAAAACAATACTTCATTGCTGGCAAACTTGCGGCATGAAATGGAACTTTATCAGGCGCGCACGCCTTGTCGCGAATCGCCCCCGCAGTAAGTCCAAGGCTCACCGCCAGTATTCGCATGAAGAGTCGGCCCCGCGCAATTGAAACGAGTTCGCCGTCGCGTTCATCGCAACTTGGCGTTTGTGCCGTCATTGTCGTTCTGATTTGGATCGTCTTCGGCCAAACGCTGGGCCACGACTTCGTAAACTACGACGACAAGGTCTACGTTTACGGGAATTCGTTAGTTAACGCCGGTCTGAGTTTGCACGCCTTGTCACGAGCGTTCGTCGATACTTCTACTATCAACTGGCACCCGCTCACGATCATCTCGCATATGCTCGACTGTCAGTTCTTCGATCTCAAAGCAGGCGGCCACCATTTTACAAATGTTTTGCTGCACATGATTGCCGCGGTTTTGCTTTTCTTTTGGTTACACAATATCACCGGCCGATTTTGGAGCAGCGCTTTCGTTACCGCCCTCTTCTCGATTCACCCGTTGCGAGTTGAATCGGTCGCCTGGATCGCGGAACGCAAGGACGTTCTCAGCGCGGTCTTTTTCTTCCTCACTCTGGGCGCGTACGCGCGTTATGTGCGCTCTCTCTCGTTCGGTCATTACCTGACGATGTCGATCTTGTTTGCCTGCGGCTTGATGTCCAAACCAATGCTGGTGACGACGCCAGTGGTGTTGCTGCTTCTCGACTACTGGCCATTTAAGCGCATCCGCGGTTTGCGATCATTTCGGCGCATGACGTTTGAAAAAATTCCGCTCTTCACGCTTTCCGCTGTCTCGTCGATCATTGCCTTCGTCTTGCAAGTGCAATCGCCCGCGTCAGTCAGCCAATTGCCATTCGTCTGGCGGCTTGAGAACGCGCTTGTTACTTACGTCACTTATATTTGGCAAATCTTCTGGCCGGTGAATCTCGCCGTGTTTTATCCGCATCCCGATGATCGGCTCGCATTGTGGCAAGTCGCACTTGCGGGCGCACTTTTGATCGCAACCACCTGGATTGTTTTCGTGCGCCGTCGGAACCAACCCTATCTCCTCGTCGGTTGGCTTTGGTATTTGATAATGCTCCTGCCGGTGATTGGAATCGTGCAGGTTGGACTTCAAGGTCACGCTGATCGCTATACCTATTTGCCGCATGTCGGTTTGTATATTGCGCTGACCTGGCTCGCGGCCGGAATTTCGGAATCGCTACCTCATCGCCGAGAAATTCTTGCCGTCATTGGAAGCGCCGTGGTCATTATCTTGGGCGCCTGCTCTTGGAAGCAAACAACCTACTGGCGAAATGGCGAAACGCTGTGGGCGCACACGCTGGCGGTGACACAGAACAATGACGTTGCGCTCGAAGATCTTGGCACATTGCTAATGGAACGCGGCCAACTAGATGAGGCACTTACATATTTTCAAGAAGCGCTGACCGTTCGCTCTGGCAGCGAACAGCGTCATTACAAGTTTAGCCTCGCGCTTATTCATGACAGCATCGGCAACGTGCTCGCGCGCAAAGGGTATACCGACGAAGCAATCGCTAATTTCCGGCAAGCGATCGAGTTCCGGCCCGACTATTCCGACGCGCATTACAATCTTGGCACGGTGCTGTTTAAAAGGGGAGACGTCGATGGCGCAATTGCGGAATGGCGGACAGCGTTGTCGATCCATCCCTACGACGCGGGCGCACACACCAGCTTGGGCAACGCTTTAGTCGAAAAAGGTTTGTTGCGCGAGGCGGCCGATCACTATGAAAAAGCGTTGCAATCAGAGCCGGACTCCATTTTGCCGCTAAACAATCTCGCCTGGATAATGTCGACCGGCCCGGATGACTCGCTGCGAAACAATGCAGTCGCAGTGGAGCTCGCGGAAAAAGCGAATCAGCTTTCCAGGGAGAGCAACCCGGTTTTCATTCGCACACTTGCGGCCGCTTACGCGCAAGCCGGCCAGTTCGAGAACGCGATTGAAACCGCGCGTCACGCTGCGGAAGAGGCCAATGCTCGAGGCGTCCATGGCCTCGCCGTTCAAATCCAGGCGGATGTCGATCTTTATCGGCGGGGCGCGCCTTTGCGGGATCCTAACTTGCAAAATGCGCAGTAAAATTTTGGATCGCGCGCTCGTCGCTGGCATTTGCGTGGGTCTCGTCGGGCTCGTCTGGTTTGTGTTCGGTCAGACGATCAAGTTTCCGTTCATCAACTTCGACGATCCAGAATATGTTTACGAAGTCCCGGAGATCAACAGCGGCTTATCGCTTCACAATTTGAAATGGGCGTTCACCCATTGGCCTTCGACGAATTGGTTTCCGCTCCCGAACATTTCTCACATGTTCGAGTTTCAGTTTTTCGGATCGAATCCGGGCGCGTTTCACCTGACGAATGTTTTCCTTCACGCAATAGCGACGCTCTTGCTCTTTCTCTTGCTCTGGCGAATGACGAACGCCAGTGCGGCTCGCACATCGATCTGGAAAAGCGCGTTTGTCGCCGCAGTTTTCGCAGTTCATCCGCTGCGTGTCGAATCCGTGGTCTGGATCGAAGAACGCAAAGACGTTCTCAGCGGAGTCTTCTTCATGCTCACGCTTTTAACGTATCTGCTTTACACCCGCAAACCATCGACCGCCCGCTACGTGATGATGTCGATTTTGTTCGCGGCCGGGCTGCTCTCAAAGCCGATGCTAGTGACTACGCCGTTCATTCTGCTGCTACTTGATTATTGGCCGCTTCGCCGAGCGGAGAGATCACAGGTCACAGGTCAGAAGTCGGAACACGGAATCAGTTGGTCAAAATTAATTGTGGAGAAAATGCCGCTGTTTGTGTTGTCAGCAGTCGTCGCACTTTTGACTTCGCGCGGAATCGCACCGGCCCACAGCGCCGCCGATCAGCTACCGTTTCTGGCGCGCATCAGTAACGCCTTCGTCAGTTATCTCGTTTACATCTGGCAAATGATTTGGCCGGTAAACCTCGGCGTCTTCTATCCGTTTCCGCAAAACGGTTGGCCGGTCTGGCAAGTCGTAATCGTCGTAGCAACTTTGTTTGCGATTACGATCGCGGCCTTCGCCCTGCGCAAATCCCGCCCCTATCTTCTTGTCGGCTGGCTTTGGTACGTGGTGATGTTGTTGCCGGTCGTTGGAATCATTCAGATCAACCTTCAGACTCACGCTGATCGCTACACCTATCTGCCGCAAATCGGACTTTATCTGACGATTGCCTGGGGCGTCGCCGATCTTTCAGCGAACTGGCGTTATCGAAAACAAACTATTGGCGTCGCTGCAATCGTCGTGATCGCCGCGTGTGCGTTGGCAGCGCGTGTGCAAGCGTCCTACTGGCGCGACAGCGAAACGCTTTGGACGCACACGATCGCAGTGACAAAGGACAATTATTTTGCGCACGCCAGCCTGGCCGATCTCCTGATGCGGCGCGGCCGCGTGAGCGAAGCGATCGCCCATTCCGAAGAGGCATTGCGAATCCGGCCGGGCGATGCCGATGCGCAAAATAATCTAGGCCTCGCCTTGTTGCAGACCGGCGACGCGAAACGCGCCGTCGCTCATTTGGAGAAAGCGTTGCAGATCGATCCCGGTCACATGAATGCGGAAGTAAATCTCGCGTGGGTTCTGGCATCTTCGCCGGATGATTCAATGCGCAACGGCGCAAAGGCGGTGCAGCTCGCCGAAGATGTTGTTCGTCGGGCCGGTCATCCGAACGCGATCGTCCTCCGAACGCTCGCCGCCGCTTATGCCGAAATCGGTCGCTTCAATGACGCGATTCAAACCGCGCAGGACGCGATCCAAATCGCTCGAGCAACCGGCAACGAAGGTTTAGTTGCCGATCTTGAACGAAACATCGCCACCTATCATCTGAGTCAACCGCTTCGCAGCGGCCTTGATTAAGAAATCCAGATTGTTTTCGCGTTCATGAATTCGCGGATGCCGGCGGCGCCGAGCTCGCGACCGAAACCTGAGTGTTTTACGCCGCCAAACGGTAACCGCGGATCCGATGACGTCATCGCGTTGATAAAAACCATTCCGGACTCCAATTCGGAAGCGAAAAGTTCCTGCTCGATTTCGTCGTTAGTCCATGCGCTGGCCGCTAATCCAAACCGGCTGTCATTCGCCAACTCGACTGCTTCCTCGGCGTCGCGCACGCGAAACACCGCCGCGACCGGACCAAAAACTTCTTCGCGGAACGCCGGCGAACTTCTCGGGACATCGACCAGCACCGTCGGCTCATAGAAAAATCCCGGGCCTGCGATTCGATTACCGCCGGTCAATAATTTTGCGCCGACAGCGATCGACTTCTGGACCTGCTCGTGCACGCCGCTCAAAATTTGTTCGGTCGCGAGCGGCCCGATCTCGGTCGTTTCATCAAGTGGATCCCCGACTTTTAGCGATCGCATCGCCTCGACGAACTTATTGAGGAAGTCGTCGTAAATTTTGTCGGCGATGAAAAAGCGTTTCGCGGCGATGCAGGATTGGCCGGTGTTGATCGTGCGCGCTTTGACCGCCGTGCTGACGGCCAATCTCAAATCGGCGCTTGGCATGACGATGAACGGGTCGCTGCCGCCGAGCTCAAGCACGCTTTTCTTTATTTCGCGCGCGGCGGTACTACCAACAGCGCTGCCGGCTTTTTCGCTGCCGGTTAACGTGACCGCCTTGATCCGAGGATCGACAATCAGCCGCTCGACTTGATCGGCTTCAACGAGCAGGGTCTGAGAAATCCCTTCGTCGAATCCGGCGCGACAAAAAAGTTGTTCAATCGCCAGGGCGCACTGCGGAACGTTGGCGGCGTGTTTGAGAATGCCGACGTTGCCGGCCATCAACGCCGGCGCGGCAAATCGAAACACCTGCCAGAACGGAAAATTCCAGGGCATGATCGCGAGAATCGCTCCCATCGGTTCATAATGAAGATAACTCCGGCGCGCGTTGGTTTGCGCGGATTCGTCTTCCAAGAAACGCTCAGCGTTCTCGGCGTAGTAACGGCATCCGCGCGCGCACTTTTCGATCTCGGCGACGCTGTCGCGAAGCAATTTTCCCATTTCGAGCGTGATTGTGCGCGCGAGCTCGTTCTTTTCGCGCTCGAGTAATGTCGCGACCTCGACCATCAACTGTGCTCGTTTCGGAAACGGTTCGCGGCGATGTTTATCAAAGGCGGCGACCGCCTGCTTCAGGCACTTCTCGATGTCCGCGTCTTTGTGCGGCTTGAATTCCTTGAGTTTCTCGCCCGTGGCCGGATTGATCGACGCGATGGCCATGCTTTTACTGTAGCGGCGTCTATAACCGTCGCATAATTTTTCTGCTGATGGAGGGGCGACCTCCGTGTCGTCCAAATGATTAGTGCGGACGGGACAGAGCCCGTCCCTCCAAATCTTTAGAGCCGCAGCCCTTTTGGAATCAAAACGCGATCAAGCAAATCGAAGAGCGATTGGACAAGCAACGCCAGCATCGCCGCGGGAATCGCGCCTTGGAGAATCGTGGCGTGATCGTTCAAATTGAGTCCGCTCAAAATTGGTTCGCCCAGACCGCCGGCACCAATCAACGCGGCCAGCGTCGCGGTTCCGATGTTGATCACCGCGCTGGTTTTAATTCCGGCGAGGATCGGGCGCGACGCCATCGGTAGATAGATTTGCCAAAGTCGCGCGCGCGGACTCAAACCGAGCGCGACCGCAGATTCGCGCAATGTGCGCGGTATGTCTTGCAAACCGGTCGCGGTGTTGCGGACGATCGGGAGCAAACCATAAAGAAAGAGCGCCACGATCGCAGTGCGGACGCTGATTCCGAAAAATGGGAGCGGCACGAGCAACGCCAGCAACGCGAGCGACGGAATTGTCTGCACGATCCCGGCGAAACCGAGAATGACGTGACCAACAGCTCCGCCGCGACTCGCCCAAATTCCAAGCGGAATTCCAACCAAAACTGAAAGAAGCAGCGAAAATCCGGCGAGCTCGAGATGGCGCACAGTCCAACGGGCAAGTTCACGTGGAAAGCTTTCGCCAAAAGGGGAGGTCGATCTTGCATTTGGGTCGAAATACAGATTTGCGGCCTGCGCATAATTTTTTGTGCGTTCCGCTTCGGCATTCAGTCGCGTCATCTTCGCCTCATCAACCGTTCCTTCCAGTTTGCGCAACGCTTCAATCGCCGGCTCGGGAAGCGCGTGTCTGAAAAGAAAGACCGCCTCATAACGTGGAAAAAATTTCTGATCGTCCTCCAGAACGGTTAAATCGTATTCCTCGATTTTCGCGTCTGTAGAATAGGCGTCTTTGACATCGATCTGGCCGCTTCTCAGCACGCTATAACCGAGCGCGTGATCAATTCCAATCACACTTTGGGGATTCAATCGATAATGGTCGGCCAAGGGTCTCCAGCCATCTTGTCGACCCAGGAATTCGTGGGTGAGCCCGAATTTGAGCTCCGGATGCTTCTTCAGATCGCTGATCGCACGAATGCCAAGCGCGCTCGCGCGCTCGCGTTGCATCACCAGTGCGTAGGAGTTGTTGAATCCGAGCGGCTCAGTCATGCCGATGCCGGCTTTTCCGAGCTCGTTCGCGATTTGCTCAAATGTCAGCTCGTCGTGCCGCTTCAAAATTTCCTGGACGATGGTACCGGTGTATTCGGGATACGCGTCGATCTGTCCGCTGCGGAGCGCTTCCCAAAGGATGATTGTGCCGCCCATTCCCTGGCGATGTTCAGCCGGAATTCCGGCACCGCTCAAACTGCGCTTGGCGATTTCACCGAGCACATACGATTCGGTGAATTTCTTGGACCCGATTCGCACCGGCTCAGCGGCAACGCCGTTAATTATTACCGCAGAGAACGCCGAGATCGCTGAGACAATCAAAAATTCTCTGTGTCCTCTGCGAACTCTACGGTTCATTGAAAGGTCAGCACTCGCTGGGCGTTGATGAATTCGGAAACAAACTCGCTTGCCGGACTTTGTTGAAGATCGACGAGCGAACCTTGCTGAATGATCCGGCCTTCATTCATCAGCACGATTTCGTCGCCGAGGTAGGCCGCTTCGGCGAGATCGTGCGTGACAAGAAGCGCGGTTTGTCGCAAGCGCGAGAAGATTTCCTTCAAGTCTTTTTGGAGCGCCGCACGAACAAGCGGATCGAGCGCGCCGAGCGGCTCATCAAGTAGAAGTAATTCGGGCGAAAGCATCAGCGCGCGCATTAAACTCACCCGTTGTCGCTGGCCACCGGAAAGTTCGAGCGGATAGCGATCAAGCAAGGACTCCGGAAATCTTGTCAGGCTACAAAGCTCGGATAAGCGCGCGCGCATTTCATTTTGGTCGCGGCCAAGATGACGCGCCATCAGCAAAATGTTTCCGCGCGCGGTCAAGTGCGGAAAGAGTCCGCCTTCTTGAATTACGTAACCGACGCGCTGGCGGACGATGTCGATCTTATCGGCGCGAAGTTGGGTTCCACCGAATTGAATCTCGCCGCTGTCGGGTTCGAGCAAACCGATGATCAAACGCAGTAGCGTCGATTTGCCGCAGCCACTCGGCCCGATTAGCACTGTTGTTTTGCCGCGTTCGACTGAAAGGTCAATCGCGGGCACGGCCGGCGCGTCCGCGAAACTTTTTGAAACGCCAAGTAGTTGAACCAACGCGTTCACCGGCGGCTAGTTTGCCACGGTGAAATAAAAAACGCCAAACCAGCGCGCGTCGTCGGTCCAAACCTGTTCGAAGTGAAATCCCGCTTGGCGCGCGAGCCCGATAAATCCAGGAATGGTGTGCTTGTAGGAGTATTCGGTTAGAATCTCCTCACCCGCGCGGAAATCGAATTCGCGGCCGGCGATTCGAACCACCTGTGCGATTTCGCTAATAAGATAAAGCTCAATCCGTCCCTCGGCTGAGTTATAGACGGCGTGATGCTGCCAACGACGTAAATCAAAATCTGCGCCAAGCTCGCGATTCACGCGCGCGAGAAGATTTTTGTTAAATTCCGCGGTCACGCCAGAGCTATCGTTGTACGCGCGCTCGAGAACAGGTCGATCTTTCTGGAGATCGACGCCGATGAGGAGACCGCCTCCGTCGCCCGCCAGCTCGGCCAGGCGCGTAAGAAATTCGCCGGCCGCATCCGGCTCGAAATTGCCAATGGTTGAGCCTGGAAAATAAACCACGCTCCGCGAAGAAAGTTGACGCGGGAGCGGCAATTCGAACGGTTCCAGATAATCGGCGCAGACCGGCAGGATTTGCAGAGACGGAAACATTTCCCGGAACCGGGCCGAGGATTTCTCCAGCTGCTCCTTCGAAATGTCGATCGGAACGTAGACCAGAGGATCGCGCAATTCTTCTAGCAGAATGCGCGTCTTTGTTCCCGCACCGGTGCCGAGGCCGATGAGTTCGATCTGTGGGCCGAGCGCCATGGCCATGTCGGCGCCGTGTAAGCGAAGGATCTCGATTTCAGTGCGAGTGATGTAGTACTCGGGCAAATCGCAGATTTGTTGAAACAACTCAGCTCCTTGTTCGTCGTAGAAAAATTTACACGACAGCTGTCTCGGCGATTTGGAAAGGCCGGCCAAAACTTCGCCGCGAAAATTTTCTTTCGCGACCGCCGCAACAACCGAGCTGGTTTTTTCGTTCACGAAAGATCGCGAGCTAAACGGATCCCGGTGAATTGCCACCGTTTATCGGGTTGAAAGAAATTGCGATAAGTCTTGCGAATGTGCGTGCGTGACGTCGCACAAGAACCGCCGCGCAAGACGTATTGGTTGCACATAAATTTGCCATTGTATTCGCCGAGGGCTCCCGGACCGGCACGATAGCCGGGGTAAGGAGAATAAGAACTTCGCGTCCATTCCCAGACATCACCAAACAGTTGCGCCAGCTCTTGGTCCTTTGGCAGTTTTGTGAGCGGGGCGGGGTGGAATTGCTCGCTCTCCACAAAATTGCCCTCGATCTCGATGTTCGCCGCCGCGCGCTCCCACTCAAATTCAGTCGGCAACCGCGCGCCGGCCCAATTCGCGTAAGCGTCCGCTTCAAAGTAACTGAGATGCGTCACCGGCTCGTTCGGATCGACTTTGCGAAGGCCCGACAATGTGAAACTCCACCATTCACC
>Ga0070717_10002952_pt1 | contig 12083 bp, 9 predicted proteins | sample LARL113metaG_FD_71366 | JGI IMG/M metagenome (GOLD analysis project Ga0070717, IMG submission 71366) | Corn, switchgrass and miscanthus rhizosphere microbial communities from Kellogg Biological Station, Michigan, USA - LAR L11-3 metaG | ecosystem: Host-associated > Plants > Roots > Rhizosphere ...
GGCCGCCGCCCTGCCGTATTCTTTCCAGCAAGCAAAGCGACAATCAAACCGAACACGCCGTGATAGATGCCGAGATAGAGGCAAAAAAGAATGAGAATGCCCAGCGCCGCGAGAGCGTTCACGCCGCCGTACTGGCGCATGGTGTTGTAAATCCAATAGCATGTGCCCACATACCAGATGATTCCGCAGACATAACCGAGCGCAAACCCTTGCAGCGGGCTGGCGGGAACGAGCTTCATTCCCTCCGATACCTGCAAAGTATCCGGAGGCTGGGCCTGCAGAAGCGCCGCCAGCAACGGCGCAACTGCAACCCAGCAAAGCATGTAAAGATTGGGCAGTGGAAAGATTAGGATCTGTAGGGCAGCCGAGAGCAGAACAAGAAGCCAGGCACTCTTGTGAATCCGCCGCACTGGGGAAGGATAACAAACGAAGCTCTTTCGCGGCCCGCAGCGGCAAAGACTTAGGTGCTCTTCCCGCCCTATCCCGTACTCGGCGTATCAGCTAACATAATTCGGGATGGGGATGATCCTCGTCATCATCGGAATTCGCCTTCTGGAGGGCATGTTCGCGATCGGAGCAATCGGCTCGTTCATCGTGCTGGTGCTGACCGGAATTGAGGACTTTGAGACTCTCATAGGCTCTGGCGATTCTACCCATACTGAAGAATCAGCTATTTAATGGCATCGTCCTACCAGCCCGGCACTCCATCAAATCGCGTCCGAATCGTTGTCGCCACGTCAGTCATGCTGACGTTCATCTCCTATTGGAGGGCGGCAGCCATCGTGTTGAACGACCTGGGTTCGTCCGCCTTCTACGCCGCTGGCATCGCCGAACAAGCAATCGGTAAGTCCGCTCCCTGGTTCATCGTTGCCGTCATGCTGTTCTCGTTCACCGTCCGAGCAGTGTACGTCGAGAGCTGCTCGATGTTTGTTCGCGGCGGCGTGTACCGGGTTGTGAAGGAAGCTCTGGGCGGAACCCTGGCCAAAATGAGCGTCTCCGCCCTTATGTTCGATTACATCCTGACCGGGCCAATCTCCGGCGTATCTGCCGGGCAGTACATCGCCGGCCTCATCAATGATGTCTTCGTTACTCTGGACACACATGGCTGGGTTCCTCGCGCCGTGCATGCCATGTTCCACGGCACGCCTCACGTAAACGTCAACTGGACTTCAGTCGTCTTTGGCGGCGCAGTCACCATTTATTTCTGGTGGCAAAACACCAAAGGAATTCAGGAATCCAGCGAGAAAGCGCTCCGCGTAATGCAGATCACGACCGTGATGGTCGTACTGCTGCTAGGTTGGTCGGCCATCACTTTGCTGAAGCAGGGCTACCAGCCTGTTCCGTTGCCAACCGGGCACAATCTGCAATTCGGTCACGAGGCTCTGGGTTTTCTCAACCACACCGAACTCGCGCATGATCTGGCACGAAAGTTTGGCCTCCTTGGGATTCTGATTGCCTTCGGTCACTCTGTATTGGCTATGAGCGGCGAGGAATCGCTCGCCCAGGTGAACCGGGAATTGGCGCATCCCAAGCTGAAGAATCTGAAGCGCGCCGCCGTGATCATTGCAATCTACAGCTTCGTCTTTACCGGCCTGACCGCGTTGCTGTTCGTGATGATCATCCCAGATTCAGTGCGTGTTCCTGTTTACAAGGACAACCTGATCGCCGGCCTGGCAATGTACTTATGGGGCCCCCAAATCCTGCGCCTCGCGTTTCGCGCATTCGTGGTAGTGGTTGGATTCTTGATTCTCTCCGGCGCCGTGAACACCGCCATCATCGGCTCCAATGGCGTCCTGAATCGAGTCTCCGAAGACGGAGTCCTGCCCGACTGGTTCCGTCAGCCCCACCCGCGTTTCGGCACGACCTATCGCATCGTCAACCTGGTCGTATTTCTCCAGCTATTTACGATTCTGGCCAGTCGCGGAAACGTGTACTGGTTGGGTGAAGCCTACGCCTTTGGCGTGATCTGGAGTTTCACCTTCAACAGCCTTGCCATGCTCGTGCTACGGTACAAGTACAAGGGCGAACGCGGCTGGAAGGTTCCACCCAACATTCAGATCGCCGGCCGTGAAATTCCGGTTGGCCTGGCATCGGTATTCCTGGTCTTGCTTTCCACGGCCATCGTGAATCTGTTTACGAAGTCCCTGGCGACCGAAGCAGGCGTCGGCTTTGCCGCCACATTCTTCTTGATCTTCACCATTTCCGAGCGTGCCAATCGTCATAAGCACGCGCTAGCGGAGCAGCATTTGCAGGAGCACTTTCAGTTGCTCCAGCGGGACACCGTCGACCGCAGCGGTCTCGGTATTCGCCCCGGAAATGTGCTCGTCACGGTTCGTGACTACAACACGCTCAACCACCTGAAGTGGGCGCTGGAGCGGATCGACACCAAAGAGCAGGACATCGTCGTCATGTCGGCCCGGATAAGTCAGTTCGGCGCCGCGGCTTACGATCTTTCCACCGAGCAGATTTTCAGCGAGTACGAGCAGCAGTTGTTTTCGCGGGCAGTAAACATCGCCGAGAGCTTCGGCAAGCATGTGTCATTGCTGGTCGTGCCGGCGCGTGATGTGTGGTCCGCGATCGTGCAGACCGCCAACAACCTGGAATCGTCTGCTGTCATCTCCGGCCTCTCCAGCAAGATGACCGCGCAGGAGCAGGCCTTCGAATTAGGCCGCGCCTGGGAGGCCGCTCCCGAGCCTAAGCGCCAGTTCGTCGTCCAAATCGTCCACCCTGATCAGCAGGTCGACACCTTCCGTATCGGCCCCCATACCCCTTCCATAAAGTCCGAAGACGTTCACCTGATTCATCGCCTCTGGCTCAATATCACTCGCGAACCGGGTCTCGATAAACTGCATCACCATGACGTGGTCACCGAAGCGCTGACCCGCTTTGCCCGCGATTACGCCGGACGCGACCGGCAGGATATTCTGAGAGAGTTGCGCAAGACGACCGGCAAGACGGTTGCAACACGCGCCATCGGCGGCGACGGAAATAAGCCGCCTGCTCGGCAAGACGATGATGTTGCCAGAAAAAAGGATGACGGTCCGCCCAGTCCGCCGGTAGTGGGCCCCTAGACAAGACAAGATTCAGTCGAGGGGAAAAGCCGACGTCCTTGGTGAAATCAGTTGCTTTGTTGAGGTGAATGGTCGGGACGAAATCTAGAATAACGACTCCACGAGTTTCCTGGCGGCGATTACGTCCGCGATGCGCGCAAAGTCACCGTACATGACTCGGTCCTTGTCCATCGTCGGGCTCACAGACCGGATTGCCGCATGAGCGGCTTGCAGGCGCTTAGAGGTCTTCAATGGGGCTAGGAAATCCAACGCTTGGGCGGCAGCCATGGCTTCGATCGAGAGAACGTTACGCGTGTTTTCCACGATGCGCTTAAGCTTCAAAGAAGCCGTCATGCCCATCGAGACGTAGTCTTCTTTATTCCCTGACGTCGTAATTGAATCGACTGACGCGGGATGCGCCAGCACTTTGTTCTCGCTGACCAAGGCGGCAGCGGTGACTTGCGGCATCATGAAGCCAGAATTGAGCCCAGCGCCAGCGGCGAGAAACGGCGGCAGGCCTTCATTCAACGCTGGATTGACGAGGCGCTCAATCCGCCGCTCGGAAATTCCCGCGAGCGCGCTGATGGCAATGCCGAGAAAGTCGAGAACGAATGCGACCGGCTCACCATGAAAATTTCCACCAGAGAGGATATCGCCATCCGGCGTCGAGGAATCCTTCGCCCCTACCTGGACCGTGCTTGGGAACACGAGCGGGTTATCGACCGCGGAATTGATTTCTATTTCCATCACCTCGCGGCAATGGGCAAGCGTGTCGCGCACAGCACCATGGACCTGCGGAATGCAGCGGAGAGAGTACGCATCCTGCACGCGGGTACAGTCGCGATGCGACTCGCGAATCTGGCTGCCCTCCAGTAGCTTGCGCAGGTTGCTGGCGGTTTTGAGCTGGCCGGAATGTGGGCGCGCTTTGTGAATGCGCTCATCGAAGGCAACATCGGTGCCACGCAGAGCATCGAGTGTGAGCGCTCCGATCACGTCGGCGGAGTCGACCAGCGTTGCGGCGGCGATCAGCGCGAGGACGCCCACCGCCAGCATTCCCTGCGTTCCGTTAATCAGCGAGACGGCTTCTTTGGCCTCGAGCACGAGCGGTTTGATTTGGGCACGTCGTAGAGCTTCGGCGCTCGCGATGCGGACACCCTTTTCATCCACGCATTCGCCTTCGCCGATTAGTGCGAGCGCCAGATGAGCCAGCGGTGCCAGATCTCCGCTAGCTCCGACACTGCCTTGCGACGGAACAAACGGAGTGACGGCTCGGTTGATCATCTCGCAAAGTGTGTCAATGATGACCGCGCGCACCCCGGAATAGCCTTTAGAAAGAGAATTAGCGCGGAGGAGAATCATGGCGCGTGTTTCGGGGATAGAAAGCGGTTCTCCAACGCCCGCTGAATGGGAGCGCACCAGGTTGACTTGTAATTCGCGAATCTGATCTCCAGCAATACGAACGTCACTCAGTTTGCCAACTCCAGTAGTGATTGCGTAGGAAATTTGATTTTGTGCTACCACTGAATCGACGATTGCGCGTGCGCGATTGACCGCTTCGCGCGCGTCCGGATCAAGCAGCACAGGGCGGCGCTCCACGGCAACTTCGCGCACGGCTTCGGGTGTGAGATCGTTGCCATTGATGTGGAGAGCTTTCAAATTTCTTCCCTGTCTAAGTTCCGAAAATATGCTTAATCGTTGTCATTCCGAGCGACTTTAGTCGCGAGGAATCTGCTTTGTAGCTTCGCGAACAGCAGATTCCTCACCGGCTGAAGCCGGTTCGGAATGACGCATCTTTGCGGCACGGCAAAAGCCACGCCCTTTCAAATCGATGTATTCCTTGCCGCCGCACCGCGAAATACGCTCAGATATTTTTCTGGGAGCGGCTTGGCCGTCATGTCTTCATCAGTAACAATGTGCGTGGTTTCTCCCTCCGCCAGCAATTCGCCATCATCGGCCCGCACCAGTTCGTATCCGAACTGGATGACAGACTCGCGGACGTTTTTCAATTGCGTGCGCACGATTACCTCGTCATCGTAGCGCACCGGGGCCTTGTAGCGGCAGCGGGCATCGACCACGGCTATGAAGCATCCATCGCTCTGTTCCATATCGCGATAGGAAAAGCCGAGTTGGCGGAGCAGTTCAACGCGTCCGACCTCGAACCAGATGAAATGGTTGGCATGATAAACCACGCCCATTTGATCGGTCTCGGCGTAGCGAACCCGCAAGCGGGTTTCGGAGGTTGTGGGATGGTGATCGCCGTTCACTCGCCGCTCCAGCGCGGTTTTCGCTTTTCTAGAAACGACGTCACTCCTTCTCGAAAGTCAGCGGTTTGCCGAATGGCGGCATTCTCCCGCACGGCCGACTCAATCTGCGCATCGAGTTCGTCGCGGGCATGTTCGGTGAGCAGGCGTTTGGTGCATCCGAGCGAAGTGGGGCTGTTTTCCAGAAGCTGAGCAGCCAACTCGCGAGCGCGGTCCATGAGTTTGTCCGACTCAACGATTTCATTGATAAGACCAAGCCGCAAGCCTTCCTGCGCATCGAACAGCCGTCCCGTGAGCAGTAGATCACGAGCGTGTTTCTCTCCAACTTGCCGTAATAAGAAAGTCGACACGATCGCGGGCACGAATCCGATTCTAACTTCTGCGTAGCCGAACTTCGCCTCCGGCACTGCCAGCGTGAAATCGCACAGCAACGCCAAGCCGGTGCCTCCCGCGATGGCGGCGCCATTCACGGCCGCGATGGTTACTTTGGGAAATTCGTATATCGCTCGAAAGAGCCGCACCATAGTTCGCGAATCTTCTAGATTCTGTTCGGGAGAGCGGCCAATGAGGGCTTTTAAATTCTCCAGGTCCATCCCCGAGCAGAAGGCTTTGCCCGCGCCAGTGATAATGAGCACGCGTGCTGACGATCGCGCGACTCCATCCAGCGCACGCAGGAGATCATTAATTAGTTCGAAGCTGATCGCATTGCGCTTCTCGGGGCGGTTGAGCGCGATGGTGGCAAGGCCGGCTTCGTAGATAAGCTCGATCGTGCTGTAGGTCATTATCCGTTTATCAATCGGCCGCGGAAGAATTCGTATATCTTGCCCCAAGTTCTGCAGAGACCCTCAGCAAAGTATCCAGCGGCTTCAGCGTGGGCAAATCTGCTCTGCGTTGACGCAATGCTTCCAGAACTTTCTCAGTAGGAATGTTTCCCACCAATGCGTCCTGCGCGAAAGGGCAGCCTCCCAAGCCGCCGAGGGCAGAGTCGAAACGGCGGCAACCCACGTCGTAAGCCGCCAGAATTTTCTCCACCGCCTGCTCCGGCCGGCTGTGCAGGTGTACACCAATTTCCAGGTAGCTATACTTGGCCAACACCGCGGAAACTAACTCCTGAATCTGCAGCGGCCCAGCAACACCCACGGTGTCCGCCAGCGAAATTGCCTCAATGCCATAGGATTCCAGCAGATCCACGGCATCAACTACCTCGTCAACGTTCCATTTGTCTCCGTACGGATTCCCAAACGCCATCGAAATGTAAACCACTGTCTCTAGCCCCGCTTCCTCGCCTTTCTGCTTGATCTTTTCCAGTTCGTCGATGGCTTCTTCGAGCGTCTGGCGCTGGTTGTTACGTAAGAACGTCGGAGAGACAGAATATGGGAAGCCCAGCGTATGCACCGCATTCGTATTGATCGCACGTTGCGCGCCTTTTTGATTGAGCACGATGCCGATGATTTCGACATCGTCGGGCGGATCGAGTTCCTTGAGGGCTTCTTCCGAGTCGGCCATCTGCGGCACGGCACTCGGGGAGACAAACGAGACGGCATCGATATGCTTGAAGCCGGCGCTGATTAGCGCTTTCAAGTAATCGACCTTTATATAGGACGGAATCTGCCCTCTCAGCCCTTGCCAGGCATCGCGCGGACACTCGATCAGTTTGATCGGTTCGCTCATCAAATTTTGCGCCACGGATTAACACGGATTCGCACAGATCCATGTCCTCAGTCTAAATTTGCTGATCCGTATGAATCCGTGTAAATCTGTGGCGCCCGAAGTCATGTTTGCAGTACTCCCACCTTAAACTCAGGCACATCGGGATTCAGCGCTGCGGCTTCGAGTGCCTGCGTGATCGCGTCTCGCGTTTCAATCGGATCGATGATCTTATCGATCCACAGCCGTGCCGCCCCGTAACGTGGATCAGTCTGCTCGTCATAGCTGCGCTTCACGGATTCGTACAGCTCTTTCCGCTCTTCCTCGCTCAGTTTTTTCCCACTGCGTTCCAGTTGCTTGATTTTGATTTCCACCAGCGTCCCTGCCGCCGAGTCGCCGCTCATCACGGCATAGCGCGCTGTCGGCCAGGCAAACACAAAGCGCGGATCGTACGCTTTGCCGCACATCGCATAGTGGCCGGCGCCGAACGATCCGCCAATGATCACGGTAATTTTCGGAACCACAGAGTTCGAAACTGCATTCACCATCTTCGCGCCAGCTTTGATAATGCCGCTCCACTCGGCATCCCGACCCACCATGAATCCGTTGACATCATGAAAGAACACCAGAGGAATCAAATTCTGATTGCAATCCATGATGAAGCGGGCGGCCTTTTCCGCGGACTCGGTGTAAATCACTCCGCCGAACTCAATCCGCTTGTGGCCTTCGTGATCAGTCTGCTGCGCATGTAATTTCTGATTCGCGACGATCCCCACAGCAAATCCGCCGATACGGGCGTATCCGCAAATCACGGTCTTGCCGTACTCCGGTTTGTATTCATCGAAGTGGCTGGCGTCCACGATGCGCGCCAGAATCTCCTTCATGTCATACGGACGCGCCGGAGAGGGGTCATAAATTCCGTAGATTTCTTCTGCGGCCAGAGCAGGAGGCACGGGTTTCTTTCGATCCCAGGGTGACTGCCGCCGATACCCCCACTTCTCGATAATGTCGCGAATGCGTGCGGTGCAGGCTTCATCATTAGGCTCGCGAAAATCGACTGTGCCGCTGATGGCGGAATGCATTTCCGCGCCGCCAAGCTCTTCGGCGGAAATTTTCTGTCCAATCGCTGCCTGCACCAGGGCGGGCCCTGCCAGGAAGAGTCCGCTGCCGTCCGTCATCAGAACGTGATCGCACATCACGGGAAGATAGCCTCCGCCGGCCACGCACATTCCCATGATGGCTGCAATCTGTGAAATGCCTAGCGCCGACATAACTGCGTTGTTCCGGAATACGCGACCGAAGTCGTCAGTGTCGGGAAAAACATCTTCCTGCAACGGCAGGAACACGCCAGCAGAGTCGACCAAATAAATTGTTGGGATGCGATTTTCGATGGCAATATTCTGCGCGCGAATCACTTTTTTTGCGGTCATCGGGAAAAATGCGCCGGCTTTGACCGTGGCATCGTTGGCGATGATCATCACCAGTCGCGTCTGGATCCGCGCCAGGCCGGTGATCACCCCTCCTGCCGGAGCGCCGCCCCATTCCTCATACATTCCAGACGCCGCGTAGATACCGAGCTCAAAAAAACTTCCAGGGTCGGCCAGGAGACCAATCCGTTCGCGGGCCGTGAGCCGTCCCTTACTGTGCTGGCTTTCTACAGCTTTTGCGCCCCCGCCTTCCCGAATCTTCTCTTCTTCGTTGTGCACTTGCGACATCAGGTCCGCCATAAAACGCATGTTGGCTTCATAGCGGCTGGAGGTGGGATCTACACGCGTGGCCAAAATCGTGGAATTCGGGGCCGGGGTGGTTTCGACGCGGTCAGCCATGGTCGGGTGCGAAAGACTTTCGGATGCGAAACTACCTACGGTATAACAGCGCAGCAGGCGCAGGCAAACCGTGCTCAGACGAATCCTGCCGATTGATTCCTATGCAAAAGTATTACACTATTTCGCTCCGAAGAGGCTCCTATGCGCAATCTTCTGCTCGCGGTTTTTGTGCTTGCGTACTCATCGTCTGCCGTTGCTCAAAACAAACACCCCTTCAGCTTTGAAGACATGATGGCGTTCAAGCGCGTCGAGGAACCGGTTCCTTCACCGGATGGCAAATGGGTGCTGTTTGCCGCCGTTGATGTTGACTTGAAGGCGAACACGAAGACTCCGCATGTGTGGGTGGTGCCGATAGCGGGCGGGAAAGAGCAGGAGATCATTTCTGATCAGGACGCCGACCGGCCGCGCTGGGCGCCGGATGGGAAGCGGTTTGCCTTTGTCTCGACCAAAGAAAGCGGATCGCAAATCTGGATTGCGGATTTTGATGGCAAAACCGGGACAGTGATTGCCAAGCACAGGCTTACGAACTTTGCCACGGAGGCTGATGGCGAGCTGTGGACTCCTAATGGGTACGGCATGCTGTTTGTGTCGAATGTCTATCCCGAGTGCGACGGTTTGCCAGAGCAAGAGGAAGCCTGCAACGCGAGGAAGCTGGAAGAGGCGAAGAATTCAAAGGTCAGCGCACAAATTTTCGCACATCTATTTTACCGTCACTGGAATGCATACAAAGAGGGCCGGCGGAGCCACTTGTTTATGACTCCCCTGCCCATACCGTTTGCGACTCCGGAGCCCACAGCTTTGCCCGCAGACTACTTGCCGAAGCTCTTTCCTCGCGACCTCACTCCCGGCGATCACGATGTGCCGCCATTTCATCTTGGCGGGCAGGATATGTATATCTTCTCACCCGACGGCACGGAGATTTGCTACACATCGAACCACGATGAAGTCGAAGCCACCAGCACGAATAATGATTTGTTCATTGTGCCGGTGTATTTCGGGGCGAACGACTCGCCCGCCCAGGTTTTGGCGCAAACCAAGAACATCACCGCCGACAACAGGGCGGCGGATGAGACCCCGCTATATTCGCCGGATGGAAAGTACATCGCCTATCGCGCGCAGACGCGTCCGGGATACGAGAGCGACCGCTGGCGTCTGATGTTGTACGACCGCAAGACGGGAGAGAAGAAAAATTTAACCGAGAATCTCGACCGGTGGGTGGGGACGTTCACGTGGGCGCCGGACTCGTCAAGAATCTATTTCGTGAGAGAAGAAGAGGGCAAATCCCCGGTGTCACGAGTGCCGGTGCCAGAGGGTTTCTTCTCAACCGTTGTGACCATCGAATCGGGATCTCCCGGCAGAAAACGCTCAGTGCCTCTCTCAACTAATGGCGTTGGCGTGTTATTTCGAGGTTTTTATGATGATCTCTCCGTATCGCGGGATGGCAAGAACCTTTTTTTTACCGGAATGTCCTTGCAACACCCGAACGAGATTTTCGAGGCGAGCGTTTCAGATCTGCAGAAGGTCGAGGAACCACATCATGTCACAGGTGTGAACGATTCCGTCCTCTCCCAAGTCTCCATGTCCCCACTCGAATCCTTCTGGTTCACCGGAGCTCACGGCGACAAAGTCCAAGGCTTCCTGGTCAAGCCGCCGAACTTTGATCCCAATAAGAAATATCCCGTGAAGTTTCTCATCCACGGCGGGCCGCAGGGGGCGTGGGGAGACGACTGGAGCTATCGCTGGAATCCCGAGCTGTTCGCCGCGAATGGTTACGTGGTCGTCATGATCAACTTCCACGGCTCGACCGGCTATGGGCAGAAGTTTATTGACGCAATCAACGGCGACTGGGGCGGCGCTCCGTTTGAAGACCTGATGAAGGGCCTCGACTACGCGGAACAGCATTATGGGTTTATAGACAAAGACCGCGAGTGCGCCCTGGGCGCCAGCTACGGCGGATATATGGCCAACTGGATCCTCGGCCACACCAACCGCTTCAAGTGCATCGTGACGCACGACGGCACGTTCAACAATGAGTCGGATTGGGGAACGACTGAGGAGCTATGGTTCAACGAGTGGGAGTTCAAAGGCACGCCGTACACCAATCGCGAGCTGTACCGCAAGTGGTCTCCACATTTATTCGCCACGAATTTTAAGACGCCGACCCTCGTGGTCCACGGCCAGCTTGATTACCGGCTCGATGTGTCCGAGGGATTTCAGCTCTTCACGACGCTTCAGCGGCTGGGCGTGCCGTCGAAAATGCTTTATTTCCCTGACGAAGGCCATTGGGTCCTGAAGCCGCAGAATTCCCAGCTTTGGCACAAGACGGTGAATGATTGGGTGGATCAGTGGGTAGGAAAGTGAATGCCAGATTCCTCACGGCTGAAAAGCCGGTTCGGAATGACAAAGGTTAACAGTCGAAATCGCAATCCAAATTTATACGTTTTGTCATTCCGACGAACGAAGCGACGAGGAATCTGCAGTGTGGGAGAGCAGGCGATTCCTCACGGCCGAGGGCGGTCGGAATGACGAATCTTGAAAAGTCGACTCTTAATTAGCCTGAGTGAGCCGCGCCATCGCCTCTCCGACTGGATCATCGCTCACCGCATCCACTAGCCCGATCCGCAGCGCTTCGCGTGCGTCTGGCTTTCTCGCTGTCACGAACATTTCCAGTGCCTTTGCTTTTCCGATTAGCCGGGGAAGCAGTTGCGTTCCACCCCAGCCGGTGATCAATCCCAAGGCGGCTCCGCGATGACCGAAGATGGCGGATGGCGCGGCAATCCTCCGATGACATGCCAGAGCAAGCCTGAAATCGCGGCGCAAACCAAGGCAGGGAAGCGCTCGATTGTATTCACCAAATTCTGACCCAAGCGGGAGAACTCATAACCCTCCGGCGCGCTGAGCGCGCCAATTTCGTTCAAATCCGCGCCCGCGGAGAAGAATTTCTCATTACCCGTGATAATCACCGGCCGAGGCACGCGCGCAAGCTCATCGAAAGCATCATTCAACGCCAGCAAACAGGCGCGCGTCAGACGGTTGGTGCCTTTCAGCGAATTCAGTGATAGCACCCACGCGAGTTCTGGGTTTTCAACGCTGAAAAAAGGGCAACCTTTCAAACGGTTCCTCCACCCGAGGCCGCACTGACTCTGGTAACGCGATGCTCGCAGCCAAAGTTGCCGAAAGTCAATGCATTATGAAAGAACGCCCCGCTTCAGAAGATTGAAGCTGCGTATGGCGTTGGGCTGTGCTGCAGACTCAGGATGGTTAACGTCGGCTTCTAAAGGGCCGTCCTGAACCATGGC
>Ga0070717_10002953_pt1 | contig 12082 bp, 16 predicted proteins | sample LARL113metaG_FD_71366 | JGI IMG/M metagenome (GOLD analysis project Ga0070717, IMG submission 71366) | Corn, switchgrass and miscanthus rhizosphere microbial communities from Kellogg Biological Station, Michigan, USA - LAR L11-3 metaG | ecosystem: Host-associated > Plants > Roots > Rhizosphere ...
GGCTTGGCCGGAGCTGGCTCCGGCGCCGTGCCGGTTCCCGCCTGCGCCTCGGCGTCGGCGCGGATCCGGGCCAGCCGGGCCAGGAACTCCGCCTCGGTCTCCTGGGACCGGGCTGGCTCGTCTGGGGTGTGCAGGCCGAGTACCAGCGTGAATTCTCCCGCGCCGGCCTGGCGGCACTTCTCCAGCCATGCCTCCGCGCCGGCGGCCTCGCCGGGATCGGGCAGGCTGCCGTCCTCGATCATGAACAGGATCTCTTCGACGGCCCAGACCGGGATGAGCTTAGCCGCGGCGGCCAGGTCGTCACCGGCGCCGTCCATGTCACCGGTGCGCCGCTTGAGCCACGCCTGGCCGATGCAGAACAGGGCGTCGGCGAACACCGGTCCCGGAACCCTGATCCGCGTTCTTCCCATACCTCTGAGTATGAGCCGGGCCTGTGACATCGGCCAGCGACCGCGTTGCACCCCTCCGGTTGTCACCGCAAGTCCTCATACTCCAAGGCGAAGGTCAAGAGCTTTCACACACATGCATCACGACGATGACCGTGGCCGCGAGCGCCGCGCGCCGCGAAAGAAAAACCCGGGGCGCTGTGACAGGTGAGGAGGAAGTGACCGGATGCTGAGCCTGCACACCGGCTATGACACCGCCTACCTGACCGACGCCGTCGGCGGCCCGCAGGCGGCAACGGACTACTACACGGGCGCCAAGGGCGAGCCTCCCGGCTACTGGCAGGGCGCAGGCGCCAGGGCCCTCGGCCTCGCGGGTCAGGTCGACGCGGACGTGATGCGGGCGCTGTATCACGAGGACATCGGCCCAGATGGCCAGGTCCTGGTGCGCCGGCAGCGCAAGGCGGACTACCAGGCGGCCGGCGGCAAGCTGTTCGACCGGATCGAGGCCGAGGTTCAGCGCCAGGTGGCGTTGCTCGGCCGGTTCTGCACTCCGGAGGAGGAGCGGGCGATCCGGCTGAAGGAGCGGGCCAAGTTCCGGACTCAGGTCCCGTTCTACGACTACACGTTCTCCGCGCCTAAGTCGGTCTCGGTGCTGTGGGCCTCGCTGCTGGCCGCGGCCGCCGACGCCGAGGCGGCCGGCGACGGAGCGGAAGCGAAGCGGCTGGCGGAGCGGGCCGAGCGGGTCCGCGGAGCGGTCAAGCGGGCCAATGACCGGATGATCGCCGCGGCGGAGCAGCAGGCCGCTTACGTCCGGACCGGCCACCATTCGGCGACGACGGGGGAGTGGCGGGACGCTTCAGGGTTCATCGTGGCCAGCTTCGAGCAGTCCGACGCCCGCGACGGTGCGCCCCAGCTTCACGTGCACAACGCGATCGCCAACCGGGCCCAGCGAGCGGACGGAGCGGACGGTAAATGGCGGGCGCTCGACGGGAAGCCGCTGTACCGGGAGCGGCTCGGGTTCGCGGCCCTGGCGGACCGCTTCCTGGCGCAGGAGCTGGAGCTTCTCGGCTACCGGACCGTGCTCCGCGAGGACGGGGCGGCGCTCGAGGTGGCCGGGATCGGCGACGACGCGGCGGACGCGTTCTCCACCCGGGCGAAGGAGCTACGGGACAAGGCCCGCGAGCTCGCCTGCGACTACGAGCAGACGCACGGCCACGCTCCGGGCAAAGCGGCCTGGTACCGGATCCGGCAGCAGGCCGCTCTGGAGACGCGGGCCTCGAAGGACCACAACCCGCCCGCGGCGGGGGAGCGGGTCCGGTCCTGGGCCGACCGAGCGGAGCGGAGCGGGATCGGCTCGCTCGGCTCGCTTCACGAAGCGGCCAGCGCCTACGCGGCCGAGCACGCGCCGAGCGAGATCCTGAGCGGAGCGGAGCGGGCCAGCGTGATCCGGCAGGCCATCGCCGCGGTGCAGACCGCTAACGCGTCGTGGACCCGGGCCCAGCTGCTGTTCGAGCTCGGCCGGGCGCTGCGCGCGCTCCCGGGTGACGTCGACCCCGAGCCCTACCTCGCCGCCCTGGCCGATGAGGCGCTGTCCGGACGGGCCGAGGGCGTGATCACGGTGCAGATCGCGCCGGTGCCGGACGTGCTCGACGTGACCCGGCTCGGCCTGCGCCAGGACGGGACGAGCATCTACCGGCCGCCGAGGGAGGCCCGGTGGGTTACGAGCCGGCATCTTGACCGCGAGGAGCACCTGGTCAACGTGGCCCGCCTCCCGGTCCCGCAGCGGATCACCGCCGAGGCCGCGGCGGCCGCGCTCGACGGCACCGACCTGGACCCGGCCCAGCGCGAGGCCTGCCTCGGCCTGCTCACCGCCGCCCGGCTGATCAACTGCCTGGTGGCTCCGGCCGGCACCGGGAAAACGCATGTCATGGCCGCCTTCGCGCGGATCTGGGACGCGCAGCGGGCCGGCCGGGTGATCGGCCTGACGGCCAGCACTAACGCGGCCCGGGTGATGGCCGCCGAGGCCGACCAGGCCGGGGCGCCGATGCGGACGTTCAACATCGCCCAGTTCCTCGGCAAGATCAAGGACTCGGACCAGACCCGCGGCCATGTGCCGGTCTACCCCGGTGACGTCCTGGTGGTCGACGAGGCCTCCCAGGTCGGCACCGAGGACATGCTCCGCATCGTCGAGGTGGCCCGGCAGTGCTGCGCCATGGTGGTGGCCGTGGGCGACACCGAGCAGCTGGAGGCGGTCGACGCCGGCGGGATCTTCCGGCTCATCGCCGCCCGCCACGGGCACCACCAGCTGACCGAGGTCCGCCGGTTCCGGAACGCGTGGGAGCGGGACGCCTCGCTGCGGCTGCGCCGCGGTGATGTCGCCGCGCTGGCCGAGTATGCCGCCCGCGGCCGGATCTACCACGGCCCGCAGGACCGGGTCTTCGACGACGCGGTGATGCTGTACCTCAACGGGCACCTGACCGGCCGCGAGTCCCTCCTGCTGGCCACGTCGAACGAGACCGCCGCCCGGCTCGCCGCCCTGGTCCGCGAGCGGCTGGCCGAGCGCGGCCTGGTCGGCCCGGCGGTGCTCACGCTGGCGGACGGCAACCGGGCCGGGCAAGGCGACCTGGTCCGGGCCCGGCTCAACACCCGGATCGACGCGGACGGCCAGTCGCTGGCCAACCGGGACACGGTCCGGATCGAGGGTCTGGCCGGCACCGGGCCCGGCACGCTGGCGGTCGTGACCCGGCAGACCGCCCCGGGCAGCTGGTCGCAGCCGTTCTTCATCCCGGTGTCCTACCTGCAGCACAGCGCCGAGCTCGCCTACGCCGGCAACGTCCACGTGGCCCAGGGCCGCACCGTCGACCGGGCCCACCTGGTGGTCGACGCGGGCGCGACCCGGGGCCTGGTCTACACCGGCGGCACCCGCGGCCGGGAAAAGAACACCTTCCACGTGGTCACCGGCACCCCCGACCCGGCACAGCCATCCCGGGCCGAACGCGAGGCCTACACCGACGCTGCCCTGGCGCAGCGCCGCGAGCTCCGCGAGGCTGGCGATCCCGCCGCGGCTCAGGCGGTGCCCCTGGTGATGCCGGACCGGCCCAGCGACCGGCAGATGGCCCCGTGGGAGGCGGTCCTCGCGCAGGCCCTGCAGCAGGATGACCCGGAGCGCACCGCCCTGGAGGAGGTGCAGGCCGCGCAGGACTTCGCCACGAACACCGGGCACCTCCTCGAGCTGTCCGAGGCGTTCTGGCGGCTCGACGTCGTGCCGCAGATCGACGCCATGGTGGCCGGGCGGGTCACCCCCCGCGAGTACGAGCGGTACCTGGCCGACCCCGAGCGGCCCGCGCTCCTCCAGGCGCTGCGCGAGCACGAGATCGGCGGCCGGCCCATCGAGGACTCGCTCGACGCCATCACCGGCAATTCACTGGAGGGCGCCCGCAGCATCGCCGCCGTCCTGCACGGGCGGCTGGGAAAAGAACCAGCCCCGGCGCGGGGCGAAACGGCAGGCTGGGCTGAGCGCGCCCCCCAGCACGCGCCGGGACCGGTCGCAGAGGCGGCCCGGATGCTCGACGCCCGCCAGGCTGAGCTCGGCCGCCAGCTGGCCCAGCAGCCCCCGCCGTGGGCTCTCCAGGCATGGGGAGCGCCGCCGGAGCCCGGCGCGGTCCGCGATGAGTGGGAGCGCCGGGCCGGCCTGGTTGCCGCCTACCGGGAGGGCGCCGGGATCACCGACCCCGCGCAGGCCCTCGGCCCGGTGCCGTCCGGGAACGCGCAGCTGCGCGAGGCCTTCCACGCCTCGGTCGTGGCGCTGGAGCTGCCCGACGAGGCGGCCCTGCTGCGGGCCATGGGCCAGGGCGAGCTCGAGGCGGCCGTCGCCGCCCACGACCGGGCCGCGGCGCTCGGCCCGCCTGACGTCCAGGCCCAGATCGGCGAGCGGGAGGGTGAGCTGGAGTCCGCGCAGGACCGCGCCGTCCTGGCCCGCACCGCGCGGGACGCCGAGGCCGAAGCCGGGGCCATCGCCGACGTCGAGACCGCCACCGAGGACCTGGCCCGGCTGGCCGTCGCCGACGCCGCCCGCCGCGAATGGGCCGAAGCCCACGCCGAAGTAGCCGGCGCGGCCCGCGCCGCCGAAGGCGAACTCACCCGCCGCGGCCTGGCCGCCCGGATCCCCGTCACCGACGCCGAGGCGGCCGAGGCCGCCAGCCAGGAGCGGACGACGCCCCCGATGGACCCGGAGCTGTGGGCCCGGCTCAAGGCCGGGCAGACAGCCGAGATCGAGGCCGCCCGCCAGGCGCGGCGCCAGGCGGCGGAAGCCGCAGCCGCAGAACGCGACACGCCCCCCATCGACCCGCAGACGTGGGCCCGGTGGAAGGCCGAGCACGCCGCCGAGACCGAGGCCGCGCGGGAAGCCCGCCGGACGGACCGCGCAGAAGCGGACGCGCAGCTGCCAGAGCCGGTCGACCCCGTCTGGTGGGCGGCCGCCAGGGCAGAGCAAACGGCGGGGATCGCCGCGGCGCGGGAAGCCCGCAACACTACGGAAGCCGGCGTTCCCGAGCACGTCGACCCGGCACTGTGGGAGCAGTGGAAGGCCGAGCAGACGGCAGCCCGGGAAGCGCGCCGCGCGGCGCGCGCCGAGGCACAGGCCGCCGACGAGGCGGAGGCACCCGCCCCGGTCGACGTGGCCTGGTGGGAGCGCGCGAAGGCCGAGCAGGCGGCGGAGGCAGCAGCCCGGCGGGCCGCAGCGGACCGCGAGGCCTACGAGCTCCGGCCGATGAAATGGCAGCAGCAGCAGGCCGAGGCGCAGGCTGCGATCGAGGCCGACGCAACCTGGCAGCCCGGCACGGACAGCCGCCAGGCCGACGCGGAGGCCGAAGCCGAGATCTAGCCCCAGCCGCAGAAAGGCCCCCGGCACTGTGCCGGGGGCCTTGGCTCATCAGTAGCGCCGGTGTGGCGGCGGCCGCGGCGGCAGCAGCTTGCAATCCTCATCCGGCTTGCCGTCCGGCGGACACGTGATCGCCTCGCGGAGGCGGCCCAGGGTGTTCGGCAGGAACCTGTCCAGCCAGGCGAGAGCGCCCGCAAGGTCCCTGTCCTCCTCCTCTTCGGCGTCATAGATACGGACCCACTCAGCGCGCAGCGTGGACAGCTCCCAGGCGGCCTCGGCGTGCCGCGGCCAGCACAGCGGAAGCCTGATCAGGTAGCCGCCGAAGTTCGGCCGGAGGAAGGCTTCCACCCACTCGTGCAGCTCGGCCATCATGGCCTGCGCCTCGGGAGTGCCGAACTCCCACCACGGGGCGGGCGGCGGCTTGAGCTGCCGGTCCCCGATCGCCTTGGCCAGCCGCTCTTTCTGCTGCTTGACCTCCAGCCGGAGCATCGCGGTCTGGCTGGTCTCGCCTTCCAGTCGCTCCCGGACCGCGCCGAGCTCGCCCTGGGTGCGCGCCAGCTGACCGCGCCCCTGGCGGACCTCCTCGCGGAGTTCCTCCAGCTGCGCGGCCAGGTCGGCGAGCGGGTCAGGTTCAGTCACGCGAGCTCCGCTTCCGCTTCCAGTTCAGGTTCCGGTTCGGGCCGGCGTTGCGCTGGCATGCGGCCGGGGAAGTCGCCGGGCCGCGGATCGGCGAAGTGCTCGCGGCCGCCAGGTCCCCAGCGCAGCTCCTCGAGCGCGGCGTCCCGGACGATCCCGTGCTGGGCGGCCTTGCAGTCAGCAACGGCACGCAGGTAGCCCTCCGAGTAACCGCGGTCGAACTCACGCGCCGCCGTCGCCTCCCGGGTCTCCCGGGCCAGCTGGAGCCGGTAGCGGGTTTCGGCCTCCACCAGCTCGGCCGCCTCGATGGCCTCCTGTGGGGTCACGATGGCCGCCGCCGCTGGAATGCCGCCGGGTCGGGCCCGGACGGCAGCGGGAACGAGCCAGCCTCCCGGTCATCGAGGAGCCGGTCGTAATCCGCGTCGGACAGGGCGGGCAGCACTTCGGCCGGGGCTGGCTCCCGCTTGAGGTAGTCCGGGTACCGCGGCTGCGGGATGCAGGCCGGGACGCGGCGGCCGGACCGGTGACCCAGCCGCTTCCAGGCCGGCCGGAACTTGACCACGACCGGGTTGAGGTTCATCCGGATCACCAGCGCCCGCCAGTCCGGCAGGCCCCGGACCAGATCCGGCGGCACCACCGGCAGGAGCCTGTCGCCGTCGCCGGCGGCCACGGTCCCGCACAGGTCCGAGATCTCCTTCAGCGTCTGCGCGTCGGAGACGCCGCCGAGAATGACCTTCGTCCCGCAGCAGGCCCACACGGTCTTGGCACCGTTCTCGCCCCACCGGCCGGCCAGCTGGCTGGTGCTGTGCGCCACGGCGGTGATGAGCACGCCCTTGCCCGCGCTGTCGGCCAGCATCTGGGGTAGCGGCACCGGGCAGATCTGCGTGACCTCGTCCAGGCCGAGCCACAGCGGCGGGTCGAGTTTCCCCGCCCGCCGCATGCTGCCGAGCTGCCCGGCCTCGATCACGCACCAGCTGGTGAATGCCGCGAACAGCGGCGCCACCGGCGAGTCCTCATCCCCGGCGGCCACCAGGTACAGCGTGCCGTCCTCGCGGATGAACTCGCCGAGGTCGAACCCGTCACCGTCGCACGGGGTCGCCGCGGCGGCCATCTGCGGGACAGTGGCCCATGCCAGCGACAGGGCCATCGACTCCCTGATAGATCCGGCCGTGCGGTTGTTCTCGAATGCCCGCTTCAGGGTCGCGACGAGCAGCTCGCAGCCGGGGCGGCCGGCCAGGACGCGTAGCGGGATCTCGTGGCCCTGCAGCTGAGTCCAGGCGTAGACGTCGGTGATCGTGTAACCGCCGGTGGCGGCCGCGTGCAGGCACGCCATCATCGCGGCGTCGGCCGCGTTCTCGAACCACTCCAGGTTGCCGTGCGACTCGCCTGCGCTGGCCATGGCTCCGGTGAGCCAGCCGGCCATCCGGCGGGCCATCACCAGGTCCCGGCACGGGCTGAGCAGGTCGAAAGCGAACGTCGACGGGATCCCGCCGACACCTTGCGGGTTGAACACGTACACCGGCCCGCGGCGGGACCGGGCCCCCGCGGTGAGCTGGTACAGGTCGGCCCGGGTCGACGTACAGATGGCAGGTCCCGGGTGATCGAGGAGCCGATCGGCGATGATGCCCGATTTCCCGGTCCTTTGGGGAGCCAGGATCAGCGTCTGGTCCTCGCCCCGGGCGAAGACCCGGCGGAAGTACTGGGCCCGGCCGAGCCGGACCGCGTACCCGGTCACCGGCGAGAACACCCGCTCCCACCAGCCCAGGCCCGGCCGGATCCGCTTGCCGTGATGCACCGCGGCCAGGCGGCCCCACCGGAACACCACCTCGGCCAGCGACGCGAACCCAGCCCCGGGACGCAGGCGGAGCCGGATCCGCCACTTCAGCGCCCGGGCCCGGCGCCTCGCCTGCGCGCGGCCGCTGAGCACCTGCCGCCAGAACAGCACCGGCGCGGCCAGCAGGAGCACCAGGACCAGGAACGCCGCCGGGCTATGGAACGCGAACCTGAGCAGCCCGAACACGGCATCGAGGACGAAGGACAGAATGCCGTGGATCATGACGGCCTCCGGTCCTGGTCAAGGTCATCGCAGATCTGGCCGAGGTAGGCCCGGGCGGTGCCCTCGCTCAGGTCGACCTTCGGCGCCAGCCGCTTCGCCGCCGCGGCGACGGCGGACCGCTTGCCGTAGTCCGCGTCCCGCTCGTACCACCAGGCGAGCCGGGCTTTCTTGGACGCGCCCGCCAGGTCGGCCGGCTCCTCCGGCGGAGGCGGCGGGAGCTCGGCCTTGGGCTCATCGGCCTCGAGCACCAGGCGCACCGCCGGCTCCGGCACCGGCGCGGCGTTCAGGACCACGCGGCGCAGGCCCGCGCCGGTCGACGGCGGCGCCAGGACGAACCGCAGCGCGTACAGCAGCACCAGGCCGAAGCCCTTGACGATGGCGGCCAGGGCGCGGCCGACCGTCGACCACACCGACCGCCCGGCCTCGCCGAGGACGTGACGGCGGACCACGGCCACCACCCGGTCGACCACCAGCGCCAGGAACAGCGGCGGCACCACGTAGGCGGCTACGCTGCGCGGGCTGGACACGTCCGCGGCCGCGTAGTTCTGCCCGGCCGACGCGGCCGCGCACACTACGATCAGCGCCCGCTCGATCCGCGCCGGCTGGCCCGCCATGGCCAGGCCCAGCGCCAGGAGGCTGAAGATGGCCATGCCCGCGTCGAGCCCCACGGCCTCTATGGCGCTCGGGAGCGACTGGTGCTTGACCGCGAACACGTAGCGGTACTGAGCGGCCAGCGACACCATGAACAGCCCGGCCGCCAGGATGGCCAGGAAGATGGCGGCGGAGAGCACCAGGCCCGAGCCGGGAGCGCGCTCGCGTCCCGCCAGCCGCCTGACGTTGGTCACGAACTCCTCGCCGTTGCCCTTGACGACGGCGAACAGGCCCCGGCCGCGCGGCGGCTCATCCTCGGCGGCCAGCGCGGCGGCCGCGGGCCAGCTGTTAAGGCCGGCCCGGCCCCTGAAATCATTGCTGTCGGTCATCGGTGCGTGTCTCCTGATGCGTGCTGGTGGCTGGCCCCGTCCCGCAGCGGGTCCGTGGAAAGTCGCGCTGCGGGACGGGTGTCTGAGGTGGCCCTGGCCGGGCTGAAAGGCGTCATGGTTACCTCGCTCCCGTGATCACCAGGTGAATCAGGACGATCAGGGCGAGGATGATGGCGGTCCCGTAACCGATGGCCGGGATCCACCACACGGAATCCAGGAAGCCCCGCAAGCCCGTACGGGCGGCACGCGGCGCCGGGTGCTTGAGGGACGGGGAACGGTCAGGCATGGCGGCCCTCCTCGCCGAGGAGGGCCCCGGCCTGGCGGACGAGGGCGGCGAGACCGGCGTGGCCGAGGAGGGCCAGCAGGGCGCCCACGTGGCCGGCGTCGGCGGCGTCCATGAGCACGAGCGGGCGCTCATGGCCAGCGAGCAGATCGTCGGGCCCGCAGGCGCGCAGCATCACCACGGGCTCGCGGAAGATCCGCCCGCCGTGCGGATCCCAGACCAGGGAGATGTGCGCGGCCGCCGGCCCGTCTTTCACGCCGCCGATCTCGCGGCCGTGAGGAGCATGCAGGACGCCGCGGTGGCCGGCCTCGCACCAGGACGGGCAGCTGTCCAGGCGGCCGGCACGGCGAGTCATACGGCAGCCTCCAGCTCCGCCGCGGCGTACGCCTGCGCCTCGGCGGTGAGCACCTGGTGACCGATACAGCCGCGCCACTCGATGTAGGTGCTGTCGATCTCGCCGGCGGCGGCCTCGGCCTCGGCCCGGTCGATGTACAGGACCGGCCGGCTGACCGGGCCCACGGCGAAGACAGGCGCTCCGGCCTCCCGGTGCTGGCTCCACTCGGCGAAGCTGACGGCGGTCACGGCTCGGCCTCCGGCTCCGGGCTGTCGCCCTGCGCCTCGAGCTCCTGGTACGCCGCCGAGTCGGCGGAGTCCCACTCGTCGAGCACCTCGGCCGCCAGCTCGTACGCGGCCTGCGGGCCGTCGACCTCGCAGTCCGCGAGGAGCCGCCCCGCGGTACCGGGGCTGCGGAAGTAGTTCTCCTCGGCTGACCGGAAGGCCTCTTCGATCTCGCGGGTACCCGGCAGGGCCGCCTCAGCGGCCGGGGTCAGCGAGTACGGGACGGGCTCGTTCTCGGCTGCGTATCGCGCCTGGCACCAGCTGACGACGCTGGCTGCCAGCGATGGGGGCAGCGGGTCGGATGCGGTCATGGTTCGATCTCCATCTCGGGTTCGGGTTCGGCCTGAACGTCGGCCCAGGTGGCCTCCGGGTCATCGGTGATCCCGAGGTCATAGGGGGTTGGTTCGAACCGGCCGAGGTCGACGGCTTCGGGTTCGGGCCCGTCTGGGACCGTGAACCAGATGTAAGTTCCGCCCGGGTGCGGGTTATGGACGGGAACGAGACGGCTCACGGCTCGGCCTCCGCTTCCAGCTCGGTCTCCGGTTCCGGGGCCGGCTTCGGCGAGCGCAGGACCTGCAGCGGGCCGCGGTCCGGGATCAAGGCCGGGTCAATATGGGTCTTGCTCATGAGGCCTTGAACCTCCCGCCTACCTGCGGCGTAAAGTCGACGCCGCCCCAGACCCCCCACGGCTCCCGGCGCTCGGCCGCGCCCTGGTAGCAGGCGAGCCGGACGGGACAGGCCCCGCAGAAGTTCGCGGCTAGCCGGACCCGGCGGCGGCGGACAGCCGGCGTCTCGTACTCCGGCGCCGGGAAGAACAGGGCCGGGTCAGCAGGCGCGCACGCGGGCTCGCTGAGCCGCCGGGTCGGCACCATAGCGCCATGCAGCGACGAGAACGGGGCGGCGGGCGCACCCTTCGCCCTCGCGCGCAGCTCGCGGCGGGCCGCGGTATCACGGGCCCGGCGCCGGGCAAGCGCGTCCGGATCCGGCTCGGGCCGCGGCGGCGGCACCGTCCCGGGCGGGGCGACATGCCACGTGGTGACGTCGCGGCCCATCTGCGGCCGCCATTGCGGGACCGCGATCACTTCGCCGGCGTAGAGCATGGCCTTCAGCTGCCGCATCGCGTTGCTGTGCAAGCCCAGCGCGCGGCCCACCTGCATCGCGGTCAGGCCGGGCTCGGCCGCCAGGCACTCCCGGATCCGGGCCCGGGCCTCGGCCCTGGAATGGGTTGCGGCGCTCACCAGGCACCTCCGGCGCCGTATGCGGCCCGGAGGCAGTGCCACGACCGGAACCGGCCGATGACCCGCACGGCAAGCCACACGCCCACGGCGCCGGCGAGGACCTCGGCGGCGGCGATGAGCCAGGCCAGCGTCACCGGCTGGCCGAGCAGGACGAACGCGACCTTGTGCGAGGCGCCGGTGATGAGCACCAGGACCACCAGGGCGGCCTTCACGGCTCCGCCTCAAGATCGGGCACCGCCTGCAGGTGCCGCGCCGGCGGGCGGGAAGGCTGCGGAGCGGTGCGGATGCCCAGTTCCCCGCGAACGCGGCGGCCCCCCTCGAGGATGCCGGCCTCGTCCATGGCGGTACCGAAGGCCAGTTCCGGGTTGCGGGCGGCGGTCACGAGATCTCCGCCTCCAGCTCAGCCTCGGCGGCGGCCTTCGCCGCGGCCTCCTCGGCCTCTGCGGCCCGGTAGCGGTCCATCAGGCTGGCCTTCGGGTCGGCCAGCACCGCCGCGGTCCGCATGGTCGCGCGGGCGTAGTCGGCGCGGGCCGCGCTGCCCCGCCTCACCGGGCACCGCCCGCGGGGATGGTGAACCACCAGTCGGCGCCGTTGACGCCGAACGCACTAGTGAGCATCCCGACGATCTCCAGGCCCTTGCCGAGGCCCGGGCGCATGCGCAGGCACGGCGGGACCTCGCCGGCGTTGACCACGTGGACCGCGGCCCACGTCTCGCCGAGGTAGACCAGGATCTCGACCTCGCGGCCGGGAAGTCGGCTCGCGCTGTAGGCGATGGCGTTGGTGAACAGCTCGGACGCGGCCAGCACCGCGGCGAACACCGTGGCGTCATCCTGGCCGACGAACTGAGCGCGGATAAACGCGCGGGCCTCGGGCACCGAGGCAGGGATACCCGGGAAGGACCGGGCAGCTGGGGAGGCCTCCGGGGGCCTGTCGTGCGTGGTGTTAAGTTGCATGCGGGGTCCTTCGCAGGGTCCTGCCCTCCGGTGCTTCTTGGTCGTTGGACCGG
>Ga0070717_10002954_pt1 | contig 12079 bp, 8 predicted proteins | sample LARL113metaG_FD_71366 | JGI IMG/M metagenome (GOLD analysis project Ga0070717, IMG submission 71366) | Corn, switchgrass and miscanthus rhizosphere microbial communities from Kellogg Biological Station, Michigan, USA - LAR L11-3 metaG | ecosystem: Host-associated > Plants > Roots > Rhizosphere ...
GCGACCTGGCAGGCGGTGTTGATGGCTCCGGTTGCGGTCGAGTGGTTGGCCGAGGCGTCGCCGAAACTGGTAACAGCGATCGCATCGCCCGGCCACCGCGACGTCACGCCGAGCTTGCGGGCGCGGTCGATGGCGAAGGCGACGCCGACAGCGCGCGGCAGGTGGGACGCGATGGTCGAGGTCTGCGGGATCACCGCGAGGCCAGCGTGGCCGAAGACCTTGTGCCTGCCGCCGGCGATCGGCTCGTCGGCCGCCGTCACCAGGCCGAGCAGGACGTCGCGCAGCGGGTCGGCACCGGGCACCTGCGCGGCGCGCGCGAGGTAGAACGCGCCGGAGCGGTAATGCAGCAAGGCCGGGTCCGCCGGGCGCAGGGCGGCCGCCACCGCCGCGTTGGCCTCATGCCCCGACGATCCGATCGTGTAGAAGCCGTGGCCAGCCGCCCGCAGGTAGCGGGCGGCAAGGTCGAGGTGGCGGTTGCCGAGCTGGGCGTCGAACAGCGCCAGCGCCAGGCCGCCGGTGAGCCGGCTGTTCGGCTGCACCGGCGCTGCCGGGTCAACGGGGCGCGTCCGGGGCGCAGATGGGGTGACCCCGAGCGCCCTGGCCCTCTCGAGGAAGTGCTGGTCGAGCGCCTCCTCAGGCGAGTGCTCGCTCATTGCCCTCCCGCCACGAGGGTCAGTCGGCGAGCCGGAACGACTCGTCGGGGGTTAGCTCGGTGACATCCATCTGCGCCTTCTGCAACCGCCCGGAGTAGTCCCAGTTCATCGACTGCCACCGGGTGAACTGGTCGAGCACCCACATGCCCGACTGGCGCGACCCGTTGCCGGACTTGCCGTTGCCGCCGAACGGCAGGTGCGCTTCCGCGCCAGAGGTGGAGTTGTTGACGCTCACCATGCCGGCCGAGATGCCCCGGCGGAACGCGAAGACCTCGGCAGGCCCGCTCGTGTAGATCGACGATGACAATCCGTAGCCGGGGACGTTGGCTAGCCGGATCGCCTCGCCCAGGTCGCGGTAGGTCGTGACGCCGACGAGCGGGCCGAACGTCTCGTTGAGGAAGATCGCATCGTCCTCGCGCACGCCGTCGACGATCGTAGGGTGATAGAAGATCCCGGCATCCGGATCGCCGGCGAAACCCTCTCGCGGGTTGGCGGCCGTGATCCGGCCAGTCGTGGTAGATCCCAGGACGCTGTGATGGGGCTGGATCCACCCGAGGAAGTCCTCGAACCGCTGGGCGAACTTCTCATCCAGCATCGGGCCGAAAACAACATCGCTGAACGGGTCGCCGATCGTGGCCTGCCGGGTCGCCTTGTCGAATCGCGCGATGAAATCGTCGTGGACGCTCTCGTGCACAATCACGGTTCCCAGGGACGTGCATCGCTGCCCGGCGGTGCCGAAGCCGGAGAATAGCGCTGCCTCCACCGCGAGGTCGAGCTCCGCGCTGGGTGTCACGACCATCGGATTCTTGCCGCCGAGCTCCAGGCAGGCCGACTGCAGATGCCGGCCGGTGAGCTCGCCGATCCGGGATCCGACCGCGCTGGACCCGGTAAAGCCGACCTTGTCGACCAGCCCCTCCTCCAGTGCCCGCTCCAGCCCGACGAAGGTCGCCTCGCCGTCCGCGAGCACGAGGTTCAGGACGCCGCCGGGCAACCCGCCGCCGCGCACAAGCAGGTCGAACAGCGCCGCGCCGCAAGCCGGGGAGTAGTCGGCCGGCTTCCACACCACGGCGTTGCCGCACAGCAGCGCCGGGATTAGGTACCACGACGGCACGGCGACCGGGAAGTTGCCGGCGGTGATGACGCTCACCACGCCGACCGGGTTACGGAACGTGAACAGTTGCTTGTCCGGCATCTCGCTCGGCACCGTCTGGCCGTAGAGCCTGCGTCCCTCGCCCAGGAAGAAGTCACAGGTGTCGACGATCTCGCGCACCTCACCGAGCGCCTCCGCGTACGGTTTGCCGATCTCCCGGGTCACCAGCCTGGCGAGCGACTCGGCGTTAGCCTCGACCACGCGGCCGATGTGGGCGATCGCGCGGCCGCGCACCGGCGCCGGCACATCCGCCCAGGCCGGTTGTGCCTGCCGGGCCGCCTGCGCGGCGGCGACGAACGTGCTCGCGTCCCCGAGCGAGACGTCGGCGACAATCTCGCTCGTGCGAGCTGGGTTGGTAGATGTAATCCGGACACCAGTCGCGCCCTCCACCGGAGTTCCGGCAATGATCGAGGCGACGTTACGGCTCATCACGACCTCATCTCGTCAATGTCATCTGTTGCGGGCAACGGCGGCCAGCCGGCCGAGCACATCATCGAGGGCCCGCACGCCAACTTTCAGCTCGTCCGTCGCGACGTTCAGGGCGGGGCGGAACCGGATGGCGCGCTCGCCGCAAGCCAGCACCAGCACCTGCGTCTCGCGCAGCATGGCGATGACGCGATCGCGCAGCCTGGGATCTGGCAGATCGATCGCGCACATCAGGCCACGCCCCCGGACGTTGCTGACGAGCCCGGCGTGCCGGTCACCGAGGCCCTGCAGCTCATTGAGGAGGTAGCCGCCCGCCTCCGCCGCATGGTCGAACAGGCCCTCGGCCTCGATGATCTCCAAGATCCGGCGCGAGCGCACCATGTCGGTCAGGCCGCCGCCCCAGGTGGAGTTGATCCGGCTGGATACCTGGAACACGTTATCGGCGACCTCGTCGACGCGGCGGCCCGCCATGATGCCGCCAAGCTGCACCTTCTTGCCGAACGCCACGATGTCGGGCTCGAGACCAAGCTGCTGGTAAGCCCATGCCGTGCCGGTGATCCCTACACCGGTCTGCACCTCGTCGAGCACGAATAGTGCATCGTAAGCGTGGCATAGCGCCTGCATCGCCTGCAGGAACTCCGGGCGCAGATGATTGTCGCCGCCCTCGGCCTGGATCGGCTCGGCGATGAAGCACGCGATGTCGTGCGGGTTCCTCTCGAACGCCGCCAGCGCCTGGGTCAAGGCACGGGCCTCGGCGGCCTCGACGCCAGCACGGTGCATCTCGAGTGGGAACGTGACGGCAGGCACATCGATGCGCGGCCAGTCGAAGACCGGGAACCTGTCGGTCTTGGCCGGGTCGGTGTTGGTTAGCGACATCGTGTAACCGGACCGGCCATGGAACGCACGCGTCAGGTGCAACACCTTGGTGCCGAGATCTCGGGAACGGCCCGCTGCCTCGTTGCGGCGGCTCTTCCAGTCGAAAGCCGTCTTGAGCGCGTTCTCGACCGCCAGGGCACCCCCCTCCACGAAGAACAGGTGCGGCAGTGCCGGATCACCGAGCACCCGGGCGAAGGTTTCGACGAACTCCGCGAGGTGAGTTGTGTACATGTCCGGGTTGGCCGGCTTGCCGACCGCCACCTTGGCGAGCAGTGCCATGAACCCGGGATCATCGACGATGCCCGGCGGGTTGGCGCCGAGCGGCGCAGACGCAAAGTTGGTGTAAAGGTCAAGGAACTCCCGGCCATCGCGGGCATCAACTAGCCAGCTGCCGTGACTACCCTCCGCGTCGAGAACCAGCCGGTACCCGTCGATCAGCAGATACTCCGCGAGCCGCTCGTGCACCTCAGATGGCGACACGCGCGCGCTGCGACGCTCGCTCATGCGCCTCCTAACAGAATGCAGACAGCCTACCGCCCAGCCGCACAGACAGCGGGTATGCATTCACCCGCCTCGACGGCGACCCGCTGGCCCCGATTGGCTGTCCCGCAGCGCTGGCGCCTCCTCGTGCTACTGGGTTGGCGCATCCCTTGTCAGCGACTTCGGTTCGGATGTTCAGCGGCTGGCAGGTCCCGGCGCAACGCCGCGATAACGTGGAGTGCCTGTTCGGTATGCGGCTGCCCGTAACGGGCGGCGAATGCTGTAACCACGGCGACCACTCGGACGACGGCGTCTGAGGCGCAGCGCACGGTGGCGCCGATGATGACGGCGACCGGCCAGCCACGGTTAGAACGCGTGCGGCAAGTGCAGGCAGAGCCATTTGGGCCCCGGGGAAGGGGATTACGTCAAGAACGGCATGAGCGGCCACGCTCGACAGTGGCTCGTAACGATCGTTCGGGCGCGACTTGGACAGCCGGGGCGGCCATCAGATTGCCGTCCAGAACGGCGGATCCGGCGCGACCGCAACCCAACCTTCTCAGTTACCTACCGTGACATTGGCCGTTGCCGTGCAGCCGAGGCTGACACCGCGCCAGCTGAGAAGTGAGCATCAGCTGAGCCGGGCGCCTCGGCACCGGCGCTGCGTGGCGATCGTACGGCAGGCGGCGGACGTGATGCTTCCCCCATTCCTGGGCAGCCTGCGATCCTGACCGGCGGCTCATGCTGCTAGCGTCGCGTCATGACATCGCTGCCCGACAGCGCCCGGGCCGTGCTGGAGTCCCCGGCCCTGGCGCACCTTGTGACCCTGAACCCGGACGGCAGTCCCCAGGTGAGCATCGTATGGGTGGGCCTGGACGGGGACGAGATCGTGGCGGGCCACCTTCCCGAGCACCGCAAAGTGCGCAACATCCGCAACGACGGCCGGGTGGTGCTGTCGATCGAAACCGACAAGCGCAACGCCATGGGCCTGAATGAGTACCTGGTCATCTACGGCACTGCCCGCATCACCGAGGGAGGTGCGGCCGAACTTCTCCAGCGGCTCGCCCGCACCTATCTTGGTCCCGATGTCCGCTTTCCGCCCATGGACGACCCGCCGCCCGGATACATCACTCATATCAGGGTGGATCGGGTCTCGGGTGTGGGTCCCTGGGCCGCACAGCGCTGACAGCAGCGTGGACAGGAGCCGCGGGGGGTGGGCACCTGGCCGGCCGGGTCGCCAGGATCGGTTGGGACGCGGGACCGAACCGTCTGCCGGGCAGGTCAGTGACGCCAGGGATCAGACCATCTAGCCAAGCGGTCTTGCCGTATGGGGCCGGGTTCGTACTCCCGCCGTTGGCTGCCGGTGAAGCGACTTGAGCCGGACGGCAGGCTGCGCGCTGTCACCCGTCGAACGCTCCCCACGTAGCGTGGACCCCGCGCTCAGGCCAGTAGATCCTGATCGCCGAATACGCGCTGCTGGCTCACCTGATGCCCTGTGTCGCCAGCAGCGCACAGATCAGCCGTTACGGTGTGTTTCCGGGGATTCACCCGGAGGGTGAACGGCTTCAGGCCGGGGTCAGCAGCAACGCGGCCTGGCTGGTGGTGGCGTCGGAGCCGTCGGTGACGATCTGGCCGTTGTCGTTGATCGCGGTCGCGTAGCTGATCTGGTCGCCGGCCGGGACGAGGCTGTTGAGGTCCTGCACGGTACCGCCGCTATCGATCGAGTGCCCGCCGACCATCGTGCTGCTGCGGGGGCGGGCCAGGGCCCGGAGGACCGGATGTGCCATGCATTTGCCTTCCTCACCGCGGGATCTGCTGTCTCGGCACTGTACGGTTGCGGCGGCGCGGCGCGGTAGGCGACCCGCCTGGTCATCGCGCTCACAACCGGAGCGGCTGGGTCCAGGTGGATCGGGCGCAGCGCCGACACCGACGGCGTCACCCACTGGCCGCCTTTCGGCGGCTCCGTGGCCATGTTCTGGTGGCTGTGGGGACCTGTGCGTGGCCTGGTCCCTGGCGGTCCTTGCGGCCCGGGCCCGCCTGGGCCCGGGCCGTCCTGCCGCGCCGGGCGCACGGCATGCCGCAGCGCGGTCCGGGCCCCGGCAGGCTGGTGCGGGCCGCGATAATGCCGCAGTGCCAGCACGCCGGCCATCACCTGCGCCATCTCCTGAACCGGGCCGGGCAGGGCCCCAGCCGGGCAAGCCAGCCGCCTGAACGCGGCTAGCGTCGCCGCCTCCCGGGGCCACCTCACCAGGGCCCGCCGGGTGGTCCGGTCGGCTCACCCATCTCCGGCGGCGCCCATGGGGGGAGGGGCGCCGCCGGAGATCATGCCCGGCAGCGGCTTTGTGGTGCCTACCGCCAGGCCGGGCGGGGAAGGGGAAACGGGGTGTCAGTATCTAGAGCGTGCGGCCCGCTGCTCGCGTTACACCCCGCCCGTTCCGCCAGGTCCGCGGGCCGCGGTGCTAGTCCGCGCACCCGGCGGCGGGCAGTCCGGCGTCAGCCAGGCTTTTGGTGTGGTTGCGGCCGGTGCGGCGCGGACCTCAGGCGGGGTCAGCCGGCCGGCGTCGCATCCGCCTTGCAGCTCACCGGCCTGGGCACTGCTGGCTTCCGGCCGGCCAGCTGGACCAGGGCCGCCGGAACCGGAAACAGGCCAGGGCCGTAATCAGCCCCGGTTCGCGGACCGGGCGCTAGCCGCCACCGCCAGCACGCGGCACGTCCTGCTGATCCGCCGCCCGATCTCCCGCCCAGACCGCTCCTGCCTGTGCTGGTCTCCGGAAGATCAGCCTGCCGCGATTGACGTTCTTCATCACCATCGCCGGGCGGCGCTGGCCGAGGAGACGTTCAGGACCGGAAGAGGACGCCGCCTTCCGGTTACACCTGTTCTACCCCGCGTGGTCTGACAACTCCGGCACCGGCCAAACCCAGCCGCACCCTTCACCAGCTGGATCTTTCACCGCCATGGTGGTCATCCCATGGGCCCGGCTGGCTCAGCGGACCCCGCCGGCCCGATGCCCGCAGGAGGAGGAGCGGATTGTCAGGGCGTGCCTGCGTAGATGTTCTGGTCCAGCCCGCCCTGCGACAGGCATGGATCGCTGACGGCCGGCGACGAGTAGGACGCGGCGTTGATGTCGTTGGGCACGTAGGTGCACGGCTGGTAGACGTCGAAGCCGTCGTGGTCGTCGCTGGCGCCGGTCTCGCGCGGGTCGGAGCCGGGCACCAGGTCCCGGGAGTCGGTCCACGCCGCCATGACCGTGCCGCCGGCCGCCGAGATGTAGATGTAGTCGCCCCAGAACCCGTCCCGCCGGGATCCGTGGGTCTCCCAGCCGAAGTTGCTGCCGTGCGTGGAGATCTGGGTCTCGCTCCAGGTCGTGCCGCCGTCGGCAGACTTCGCCACCATGGTGTTGACGACATCGCCCGAGTTCGTTCCCGTGGCCGTGTCACCTGGCGGGAGGCCCGGCGAGTACGACGGATCGGCCCGGGAGTCGTAAAACACCACGTTCAGCACCCCGTTGGCCGAGGCGATGTCGGGCGTCCACTGGTGGCCGGCCGAGACGGTATCGAGCGTGGCCGCGGGGGCCGGCCAGGTCGTCCCGTCCGGTGAGTTGCGCACGAAGACCTTCGACTGCCCGCTGGCCAGTTCCGCGTTCCAGACCACGTGCACGCCACGTGCATCCGCGGCCACCGCCGGGGCGGTGGTGAACCGGGAGAAGGTCAGGCCGGTCGGGCAGGCAAACGGCCCATCGCCGCAGTCGGTCGCGCCGTTGCCGCTGAACTGGGTGGAGTCGAACAGGGTGATCGTCGCGACATGCGCCGCCGGGCCGAAGGACGCCCCGCCGTCGGCGGACTTCGACAGCCAGATGTCGCTGCTCGGGTTGGACGACGACGGGTAGGTCACGAACGCCAGGTACACCGCGCCGTCGGGTCCCACCGCCAGGTCGGCGAAAGACGCGGTGCCGAGCGCCACCGGCGTGACCCGGATCGGCCGGGAAAACGTCAGGCCGTGGTCGGTGGAGCGGGAGAACAGCACGGCGTTGTTGGGCGCGCGACCGTCGTACTGGGACCAGGCCACGTAGACGTTGCCCGACGACGGCCCGGTGGTCTGGTCGACCGTCAGGTTGATCTTGTCCTGGAACAGCCCGACGAGAAACTGCCCGGACGGCGTCCCGGGCTTGACCAGGACGGTCCGGTCGTAGGCCGCGCCGTCTTGGGTGTAGCGAGCGACAAACACCCCGCCGTTGACCGGCTTGGCGCGGTTGAAGCAGATGAAGGCGTAGAACAGGCGGCCGCCACGGTCGAATGCCTGCGACGGGTCGCCCGCCGCGCCGCAGGTCCCGTGCACCGGGGAGGCCACCCCGGCCGCGGACGAGTCGGCCGGATAGCCGGGCACCAGGCTGTCCTGCCAGCTGGACCCGCCGTCGGCCGAGCGGTAGTAGCCCGCCCACACGTCGCCGTTGACGATCTGGGCGCAGTAGTCGTTGGCGCCAGCCACGACAACTTTGGTGTTATGCGGGTCGACCGCGATCGTCGGCTCGTTCTGCGAGCGCTTCCCGGTGCTGCACGCCGCGGTCGTGGCGTCAGCCGACCCGTCATAGCGCAGATAGCTGGCAGCAGTGCCGTCGCGGGTGACCCTCACGTTGCCGCTGCTGGCGGCGGCCACACCGCTGACGCCGACCGCAAGCGCAACGGCCAGTGGAACAACAAGGAAGCGCAATCTCATCGCGACCCCCAATCCGGCCAGCGGCAGCAGCTCCACCGTCGGCAGATATGCTGCCCAGAGGCTCGCACACCCGTCCAGCAGAGTCAACCCGCCGGGGGAGGGGGTAAACGAACATCCCGATCCGCGGCACTGCCGGCGGGGCGACGGCCGGGTGCGCTCGAGGCCCAGGCCACCGCTGCGCTCTGGCGCGCTCACGGCTCTCGACGCACCGCCTGTGCCGAATCGACTATGCGCCGCATGTCCGCGGCGTGCTGGCTGCAGCTCAGCGGCACAGAGTGGCCAGTTATCGACGTTGTCGGCTCGACCGGTATCAAGCCGACGCCCATACAGAATTGGGCGGTCTTGGCGTTCTCGTCCTATGTGAACTTGGCAGGCGCTCCGGACGTCCCCGATTGCATCATCGGCCAGTTCGCCTCGGTGCCCGGACCGGCGCCGATCAGCTCGGCATCGGAGCCTGGCGTGCGAGGCCGCCAAGGTGCAGGCCCCGCCGGGTGCGTCCGTGATTGTCGGTGCGGTAGAGGTGCTCGGGTTGAGTAGTGAGTGGGCCGATCACAACCCGGTATCAGTGTTGACGAAGCGCAGGTCGAGCCAGCAGACCCGATGGCGCCCATGCCGCGGCGGGGGATTCCTGTTGGTACCCCTGCATTGGTGGCAAGTGCAAGAGTGCCCGGATCTCCTGCGGGTCGCTTTGCGTTCTGGGCCTGCATGCAAGCCTGGGCGTGCGGATGGGCCGGTCAGTAACCACTCCCGTTCCCACTGGTCTATCTCTCGCTGCTCTTCGGTGATCCGGGCTGCGCAGGCCGGGCAGTAGGGGCCTGATGCCCGGCAATTGGTGTGGCCCTAGCCGCGGCGGAGGTCGCAGCGGCACAACTGCGGGAACCGCTCCTCGCCCGGAGGGATGCAGCCGGGCTCGTCGTCGGCGAACCGGCGCCGGCATGACTGGCAGCGGTGGACGTGCATTCTGCGCCAGTCAGCGCTGCGCAGCATCCACCAGAGCCACACCCCTGCCTCCCCTCGGCATGTCACTGAGTGTAATGTCCGGCGCATCCGATCGCATGTCCGCGAGGCCGGTCCTGGTGTCCGTCGTGGCCGCGGACGGCCAGCGCAGACAGAACGGACACCGCTTTCCGCGGACCCGAAAACGCAAGCAAGCCCTTGCGTGACTGGGCAAGGCTTCGCCGGCTTCGACGCGCGCTCGTCACGCCGTGTCACGCGCCCTGCGGGTGCGGTAGGTCCGGTGCAATGCGCGTTCCGCCGTTCGACTGCGGCCGGGGCGTCCACCTCAGGGACTGCGCGCCCAGCCCGGGTCCAGGGCCGATCACGCACCGTTAGTGGGAACAGCCGGGCATGTCACGCCGAGCCGACTCTGCGGTCGCTGTAGCGCTCGCTTCGTCCTCGGCAGCACCTCGGAACAATCGGTTAAGTATGCCGCCGACTCACCCGCCAGCCTTGTTGCGCGAGTTGCCAGATGCGACCGCACGGGTTGTCGTGTGCACGCCCGCCGGTCACCCCGGTAGCCCTGCCGGAGGCCAGCACGTGCCTGGTGCACGGCCGCTAGGCGATGCCGTCGTGCGCAGGGAGAAGGTGTGCCCGCGTGGCTGCCTGCATGATCTGTGCGAGATCTGCCGGGCGTAGGGTCACAAGCAGAAGTACTCACAGGCGGTTACGCAGAAGAGGAGGAGTCATGTCGATCCTCGATAAAGCCACGGCGGCCGCCGAGCGTGCCCGGGGCCGGGCCAGGCGCGGCGCGACACTAGGCCGGACGCGGCTAATGGAGGTGCAGGCGCGGCGGCAGCACGGCAAGCTGGTAATGCAGCTGGGCGAGGCGTGCTACGCCGAGCACTCCGGGCAGGGAACACACGAGGCGGTGGCGAGCGCGTTCGCTGCCCTGGACGCCCACGCCCGGGCGCATCCCCAGCCGCAGCCGCCGGGCCGCCCGCAGCCGGTCCGGCAGGCGCGCGACATCATGCACCCGGGGGCGGAGTGCATCGGCGAAGGTGACAGTGTCGCGGCCGCCGCGCAAAGGATGCGCGATCGGGGTGTCGGCTCGCTGCCGATTTGCGGGGCCGACGACCGGCTGCACGGCATCCTCACCGACCGCGACATTGTGCTGCGGTGCATCGCCGAAGGCCGCGACGCCGCGGAGGTCCGGGCGGGTGACCTGGCCCAGGGCAGCCTGTTCTGGGTCGAGGCCACCGCGGGCGTGGGCGAGGTGCTGCACCAGATGGAAGACCACCGGGTCAAGCACCTGCCGGTGATCGAAAACCACCGCCTGGTGGGCATCATCACCGAGGCCGACTTGGCCTGCAACCTTGACGAGCACCGACTCGCCGAATTCGTCGAGAAGGTCTACACGACGGCCTGACCCCAGCTGGCCCCACCCGCGGCCGTGCGGCGGCGGCTGCGGGCCGGGCACGGTAGAAGGCCCCTAACCCAGTGCCAGCGGGCCGCGCCCGCCAGCAGGCTACCTCTTGGATACCCGGATCTGGAGGTCCCTGCGGCCCGCCGACAGCGCACACGGCAGCTCGCCGCGCTGTCGGAGCCCGGCTGGTCCCGGGACGCTCTAGCCCGCTGGCTCCGTTTGCGTGTCGAAGGCGTCATCACCGCCAAGGGAGGCCGACGATGCCGACCTACATCTCTCTCATCAAGTTCACCCACCAGGGCATCAGCACCATCAAAGAGGGCCCGAACCGTCTCGGCGCAAGCAAGGAAATCCTGAACCGCTATGGCTCGAAGCTGAAGGCGTTCTACCTCACCATGGGCCGGTACGACATCGTCACGATCAGCGAGGCACCAGACGACGCCGTCGCCGCGAAGATCGCCCTCACGATCGGCAGTGCCGGCAACGTCACAACTGAGACCCTGCGAGCCTTCACCAAAGACGAATACCGCGAGATCGTTGCGGCTTTGCCCTGACGCGGCGACCGACCATTCCCCGGTCACGGCCGGTGACTTTGCGCGCCATCGGCACAGCAACAGCCGGCGACACGCGGACTGCGTGAACATGATCGGGCCGTCACCTTCGGACGCAACCCGGTCCGAGGTGAGGCACGCGACGAGCCGGGCGCCGCCGCACCTGGCATGTGGACCGCATCGCCGATCCACCAGCACAGGAGCACAGCGAATTGCATAGCTTTGAGAAGTCCGAATGGGTTCAGGTGATTGCGGCGTACATTCTGATCCAGACCGAGGCCGGCAAGGCAGCCCTCGTGGCCGCGGCGCTGCGGGAGCTGCCGGGCGTCTCGGAGGCGGCGTGCCTGGCCGGGCCCTACGACGTCATCGCCCGGGCCGAGGGGCGGACCCTCGATGGACTGGCCAAGCTCGTCACCTCCCAGGTTCAGGCCCTCGACGGCGTGAAGCGGACGATGAGCTGCGCCGTCGTTCGCCTGTGAGGAACCGATCGCCGTGGACCACCACACGACCGTCCACGAGGTGGGCGAGGGCGGCGCCCAGGCGGTCTGCTCATGCGGCTGGCACAGTCCGGTATTCGGCACTGGCAAGACTGCTGGAACGATGGACGCACTGCAGAGCGCAGCCGATGCTGGCGATCTGCACGAGTGGGAGATGTCCCTGCCATAAGCGAGTCACCTACTCGGCTCCTGGCGTGCAGAACGCTCAGATCTGGCCGCCCAGCGTCCTGGTCGTGCCCCAGCCGACGCCTGCGCATTAGATGACATGCATCGGGCCGGACTGAGCTGAGGTCGCGGCCGGTGCCGTGAGACCTCCCCAGCTCAGACGCGTCAGGATTGACGCGTAGGCAATTCGCATGGGAGGGGTGTGCGC
>Ga0070717_10002955_pt1 | contig 12077 bp, 13 predicted proteins | sample LARL113metaG_FD_71366 | JGI IMG/M metagenome (GOLD analysis project Ga0070717, IMG submission 71366) | Corn, switchgrass and miscanthus rhizosphere microbial communities from Kellogg Biological Station, Michigan, USA - LAR L11-3 metaG | ecosystem: Host-associated > Plants > Roots > Rhizosphere ...
TTCGGGGGCGCATCTGTCCCATTGGCACGCCAGGGGTCGGATGTTATATTGGCCTTTGTCGAATATCCGCCGTCTCCACTTCCTGGTCTCCTATGCGTCAACGCAGAGCATCCGCCAGCAACGGCATCGTCGACAAGCGCGTGCGGCTCTCGCACCAGACGTTTCTCCTGGCGGCGATGGCGGTGTTCGGTCTCTGGATGGCCGGCTCGCTGTTCCAGGAGCTGTCGCTGAACCAGTCGCTGAGCCAGCAGGCCGCGAGCCTCCGCGACCAGAACGCCTCGCTCCGCTCGACGAACGGCGCGTACCACAAGGACATCAACGCCGTGACGTCGGGCGCGGCCTCGGAGGAGGAGGCCCGGAAGGACGGCTACGCCCGGGGCAACGAGAAGCTGTACCTGGTCGCCACCCCGCCCCCGAGCACCCCGCCGCCCGCGGCCGCGAAACGGCCGTCGGGCAGCTCCGGGAACCCGCTGGACGCCCTGCGCCATCTGTTCGGAGGCTGACCTCCGGCACGCCGCGGAGGCCGGGCGGTATACTCATGGCGCGGGGTGGAGCAGCGGCAGCTCGTCGGGCTCATAACCCGAAGGTCGTCGGTTCGAATCCGACCCCCGCAACTAGCTTCACCAAATACAGGCCCAGCCCACCGGCTGGGCCTTCTTTATATTCCCGCTAGCAAAAGGGTCAGAGCGTCCCGGGATGTCTCGTCGACCTACCGAATTCTCGATCCACGCTGCCAGAGGCGCATTCCCGACGATCTGGCCCACCGGAACCCCCTCAGGCCGCCAGCCGAACGGACGATCCACCTGTGATCTCATGAGCAGGCCGACGCGGCCTGGTCACCCCCGACCCGGTGACGGGCCTCCGTGGAGTGGCCCAGGTGGAATCCGACTAAGCTGAGCGCAAATGGCGAGCAAGCCGGGGAGCGGACAGCCGGGGCCGCCGTCGGCCTCTCCGCCACGAGTGCCGACCAAGCCGGGCGGGCCGACGGCGGCGAGCCAGCTGCGCTCGCCCAGGTTCTGGATCACGCTCCTGATCATCTTCGCCGTCAACATCTTCGTCGCCAACGTCCTCTTCGCCCCGCAGCAGCCGAAGTCGGTGACGATCCCGTACAACGTCTTCAAGGAGCAGGTCGCTGCCGGCAATGTGGTCAGCATCACCAGCACCGGCACCGTGATCACGGGCACCACCAGGAAGGCGATCGGCGCGACACCCAAGGCGTCCGACACGGCGGACCACTTCTCCACCGTTCTCCCAGCGTTCGCCGACCCGGGGCTGGAATCGCTGCTCGAGCAGCACGAGGTCACCATCAACGTCAACGACCCCAACCAGCAGACGCCCTTCTGGGAGACGCTGCTGATCAACCTCGGGCCCACTCTGCTGATCGTGGTGGTGATCCTCTTCGTGATGCGGCGGATGGCGGCCGCCAGCAGCGGCGGCGGGTTTCTCGGCCAGTTCGGGCAGAGCAAGGCCCGCCTCTACGACGCCGAGCGGCCCGGGACCACGTTCGCGGACGTGGCAGGCATCGAGGAGGTGAAGACGGAGCTGGTCGAAGTGGTCGCGTTCCTGCGCGAGCCCCTGAAGTACCAGCGCCTGGGCGGGACCGTTCCCAAGGGCGTCCTTCTGATCGGGCCGCCTGGCACCGGCAAGACCCTGGTCGCCCGCGCCGTCGCCGGTGAGGCCAGCGTGCCCTTCTTCAGCATGTCGGCCTCCGAGTTCGTCGAGGCCATCGTGGGCGTCGGGGCCTCACGCGTGCGCGATCTCTTCAAGAAGGCCCGCGACGCGGCCCCGGCGATCATATTCATCGACGAGCTGGATGCGATCGGGCGCAGCCGGCAGGGCACCATCCGGCTGGGCGGCAACGACGAGCAGGAGCAGACCCTGAACCAGATACTGACCGAGATGGACGGCTTCGACTCCCGCGAGGGCGTCATCGTGCTGGCGGCAACCAACCGCGCCGACGTCCTGGATGCCGCCCTGCTGCGGCCCGGCCGGTTCGATCGCCGGGTGACGGTGATGCCGCCCGACCGGCGCGGGCGCGCCGCCATCTTGAAGATCCACACTCGCAAGGTGCCGCTGGGCCCTGACGTCGACCTGGATGCGCTCGCTTCGGACACGCCTGGCCTGGTCGGTGCCGATCTTCGCAACATAGTGAACGAAGCGGCGCTGGCCGCGGCGGCCAGGGGAGCGCCGGCGGTCGGCCAGGTCGACTTCTCGAACGCGATCGAGAAGACGCTGCTCGGCAGCGAGCGCAACATCATGCTGAGCGCGGACGATCGCGAGCGCATCGCGTACCACGAGTCGGGCCACGCGCTGCTCGGTCTCCTGGTGCCTGGCGCGGACCCGGTCCGAAAGGTCACGATCGTGCCCCGCGGCATGGCGCTGGGTGTCACCGTCCAGAGCCCTGTCGACGACCGGTTCAACTACGGCGAAACGTACCTCCGGGCGCGCATCATCGGCGCTCTGGGCGGCCGAGCGGCTGAGTCCCTCGTCTTCGGCGAGGTCACGTCCGGCGCCGAGAGCGACCTGCATCAGGTCACCCAGATCGCTCACGAGATGGTCGTTCGCTGGGGCATGAGCGACAAGATCGGTCCGCTGAGCTTCAGTGAGAACGGACAGCCGGGCCCGTTCGCGATGAGCAAGCCCTACAGCGAGGGAACCGCCCTCCTGATCGACTCGGAAGTGAAGCGGATCGCGCAGGAGTGCATGGAGCAGGCCTGTCAGCTTCTGACCGAGCATCGCGCCCAACTGGACAAGTTGGCGCAGACCCTGCTGCGAGAGGATTCGCTCAACGAGCGGGAGATCCTGGACGTGACCGGGATTCCGTCGCGCAACCCGCGCGACGCCGGCGACCGCGACTGACGCCGCGGCGCCGCGGTGTCCCGAGCCGCGCGCCCCGATGGACGCGCCGGCCTCTCGGCCGCCCAGGAGGTGCTGGCCGACGCCGTCATCCAGTGGATAGCGGTGAGCGGAATGCCGGCCCGATGAAGGCGCCGATGCGCTGGACGACCAGCGAGATGCTCAGGCAGTGGGCGCCGCCATCCACCGGGTGATGCCACTCGACACCTTCCCAGGGGTGGCCTTGCTCTTGACGAGATAGTCGATCGCGCCAAGCTGGAGGGCCCTCTCGATCAGCTCGGGATCGTCGTAGTTGGAGAGGATCACCACTGGCAACGAGACGGTCCTGCCGTCGGCTCGCAGCGCCGCCAGGACCTGGAGGCCATCCATGGCCGGCAGCCCCATGTCCAGGAGGACCAGATCCACATGGGATCGGAAAGCCAGGGCGAGGGCCGTCTCCCCGGTCATCGCCAGGTGGACCCGGTACCCGTCGTACTCGAGTTTGAAGCGGTACATCCTGGCGATGTGGGGATCGTCCTCGACCAGCAGGATCGTGTCGGCAGGCCGCGAGCGCAGGTTCGCGACCGGATGCTCCGTCAGTGTAGATGCCACCCTCCGACCCCTCCGGTCGGGACCCGGTTGCGGTCCGGCATGAACAGCGGCAGGGGGACGAGAAGCCGCCTGGCTCCCGCCAGGTTGTACCGGGGAATGTAGCTGCGGACGAAGGCATCGTCGAGATTGCCGCGCAGGGGGTCGACCTCCACGCGCGACGTGCTCGTGGATTCAGCCAGCGATCGTCGTCCCGGGGCACCGGTTGGGAGAACCGTAGTTCGCAAAAGCAAGCGCAAACAAGATAACCGGCGAGCGAGTGCCGCGGTACAGGGCCAATGCCAGGCCAGAAGCCACTCTATACTGAGGCCCGATGAGTCCGGTCTCGCTGGTCGTCCTGTTCTTCGAGCGCCGCTTCGAGGTCGATTACCGGCGCCGGACCAGCTCCTCCTGTACCTGACAGCGGACAGGTTTCGTCGCCTGCGTCGCTGCGTCCGCTGACGTCCCGTTCAGAAGGAGGATGGAGGATCACTCATGAGCACCACCGACGACCTGCTCCAGCGCAATGCCGCCTACGCCGAGTCGTTCACGAAGGGCGACTTGCCGCTTCCACCGGCGCGCAAGGTAGCGGTGCTGGCGTGCATGGATGCGCGCCTGGACGTCCACAAGATCCTCGGCCTCGAGGAGGGCGACGCGCACGTCATCCGGAACGCCGGCGGCGTGGCAACGGATGACGCGATCCGCTCGCTAGTCATCTCACAGCGGCTGCTGGGGACGGAGGAGGTCATCCTGATCCATCACACCGACTGTGGCATGTTGACATTCACCGACGACCAGGTGAAGGCGCAGATCCAGGCCGACACGGGCATCCGCCCCGCGTTCGCGCTGGAGGCGTTCGGCGACCTGGAAGGCGACGTGCGACAGTCGATCGCGCGCATCGAGGCCAGCCCCTTCGTTCCCCGCAAGGACGGCATCCGCGGCTTCGTCTACGACGTGCGCAGCGGCCGGCTGGCGGAGGTGAGCTGAGCCGGAGTCCGCGACGTCCGGTACGCACGATGCTCACGGGTCCGGTGATCAGAGGTCGAGCACGGTCCCCAGCGCGGCCACGGACGGGACCGCCGCCACACCCCGCACACCATCAGGCACCGGGCGGCCGGCGGCGATCCACACCGGGCGAACGCCGGCGGCCAGCGCGCCCTCGACGTCCCGCTCCCAGCTGTCGCCCACCATCACCGTCTCCTCCGGCCGGACGTCCAGGGTCCGGAGGACCCGGTGGAACGCCTCCGGGGACGGCTTGCCCGCGCCCGTCTCGCCCGAGATGCCCACCGCGGCGAAGCAGCCGGCCAGGCCGGTCTTCTCCAGCTTGAGGCGCTGGATGTCCGGCGGCCCGTTGGTCAGCAGCCCCAGGCGGTAGCGGGCGGCGGCCGTGCGGACCGTCTCGGCGGCGCCGCCGATCAGCGGGTGCCCGGCCCGCTGGGCCTCGACGTACGCGGCGGCCATCGCCGGCGCCAGCCCGGGGTCGTCCCGGCCCAGCTCCGCGACCGCGGCCTCCCACGCCTGGCGCCGGTACGTCGGGACCCAGGCCGCCAGGCCGGCGAGGCTCGCGTGGCCGCCCTCGAACGTGGCCCACAGCCCCTCCCACGAGGCGAAGCCGAGCGCCAGGGCGAGCGGGTGGTACGGGCCGGCCCGCCAGGCGGCGCGGGCCGCGGCCAGTGCCACCTGCTCGACCCGGCCCGGGTCGGCGCCCGGCAGCAGGCGGGCGGTCGCGCGCAGCGAGGCGTGCGCGGTCCCCTCCTCCACGATCAGCGTGTCGTCGAGATCGAAGATCACCGCTCGCGGCGCCACCGCTCGACCATACGGTGCGCGGCCCGCCCACGCTCCCCTACGATGGCACCCGGCTTCCGGCCGGCACGCCGCCGGTCGGGAGGGCGCACCGAGTTGGTCCGTGGGAAGGGAGGGTCGACAGTCCATCGTGAGGGTCTTCCGGTTCGACGACGAGGTGTCGCTGCCCATCTCGGACGCGGGCTCGGACTTCAAGCTGAGCTCGCTTGTCGCCCCGGGGGCGCGGGTCGGGATCGACGTCGTGCACCTGCGCCCGGGCGGGCGCGTCGGCCGCCGGACGGCCGCCGCCGCGCAGTTGCTGGCCGTCGTGTCCGGGGAGGGGTGGGCGCGCGGGGCCGACGACCACCGGCGCGAGCTCCGGCCGGGCCACGCCGCGTGCTGGGAGGCGGGCGAGGAGCTCGAGGCGGGCAGCGAGGCCGGCCTCGTGGCCGTCCGGGTCGAGGGCAGCTTCGAGGTCCGGGCGATGTCCGTCACTCACGAGATCGAGGTCCGCGACTACGACCCGGCCTGGGCCGGCTGGTTCGAGCGGCTGCACGCGCGCGTCTGGCCGGCAGTGCGCGACGTGGCGCTGCGCATCGACCACGTCGGCTCGACGTCCGTGCCCGGGTTGGCCGCCAAGCCGATCATCGACATGGACATCGTGGTCGCGTCGGAGGCCGGCCTCCGGCCCGTCATCGAGCGCCTCGAACGGGCCGGCTACCGCTGGCGCGGCGACCTGGGCGTGACCGGCCGCGAGGCGTTCGAGCCGGTGACCGACGACGACCTTCCCGAGCACCACCTGTACCTCGTGGTGGAGAACAACCGGGCCCACCTGGACCACTGGCTGCTGCGCGACCTGCTCCGGTCGGACGCGGCCGCCCGCGAGCGCTACGGGGACCTGAAGCGGCGCAACGTGGAGCTGGCCGGCGGCGACATCGACGTGTACGTGAAGGCGAAGGCCGCGCTCGTGGCGGAGCTGCTGACCCGGGCGCGGTCGGAGCGCGGCCTGCCGCCCGCCGACTACTGGGCGCCGGTCGTGCCCTGACGCCGGCGGCCGGATCCGTCCGGCCGCCGGCGCGGGGCCGCGGTCACCAGGTGACCGGCAGCCGGGTCAGGCCTCCTAGCGGCGTGTCGTCCCGCAGCCGCAGCTCATCCAGCCCGACCGCCAGCCGCAGCGTGGGCACCCGCTGGAACAGCGTCGAGAACACCGTCTGCAGCTCCACCCGGGCCAGGCCCGCGCCGATGCAGAAGCGCAGGCCGTGGCCGAACGCCACGTGCTGGTTCGGCGCCCGCCGGATGTCGAAGCGGTCCGGCTCGGCGAACGCCGCGCCGTCCCGGTTGGCCGTGTCCGTGCTGATCAGCACGAGGTCGCCCGGCGCGATCGCCACCCCGCCGACCTCGATCTCCGCCACCGCGTAGCGGGCGATCACGCCCAGGGTGGGCGCCGCCATCCGCAGGATCTCCTCGACCGCGCCGGTCGCCAGACCCGGGTCGCGCCGGAGCGCGTCGAGCTGGTCGGGGTGGGTCAGCAGGAGCAGCGTGCCCAGGTCGATCCGCGCCACGGTCGTCTCGTGCCCGGCCATGAGCAGGGCCACGCAGAGCTGGATCATGTCCTGCTCGGTGAACCGGTCCTCCTCGTGCTGGGCGGCGAGCAGGTCCGAGATCACGTCCTCGGCGGGCGCCTGGCGCTTGCGCTGGATGAGGCCGTGCATATAGGCCGCGAGCAGCCGGTGGCCCTCGGCCGCCTTCTCCCGGTCCCACATGTGCATGGACTGCTGCGTCCAGGCGCCGAACCGGTCCCGGTCCTCGTTCGGGACGCCGAGCAGCTGGCAGATGGCCAGGACGGGGACGAGGAACGAGAGCTCGGCGTGGAAGTCCACGGGCGGCGTCATGGCGGTCAGCCGGTCCAGCGCGCCGTCCACGATGCCCTGGATGGCCGGCCGGAGCGCGTTCATGCGCTTGACCATGAACGAGCGGGTGAGCACCCTTCGCATCCGGGCGTGGTCGGCCTTCTCCGTCTCGTACGTGCCGACGGAGCCGCCGAGGAACAGGAACGAGTTCGAGAAGCGGGGCGCGTGCTCGGGGTCCGGGTGGGCGCGCCCCAGGCGGTCGTCGGTGAACAGCTCCTTGACCACCTCGTATCCGGTCACCAGCCACGCGACGTCGCCGGCCGGCGTGCGGACCCGGCTGATCGGCTGCTCGCCCTGCAGGGCGCGGTACGCCGGCGCCAGCTCGAGGACGCCGGAGCGGTCGAACGGCATCGCGGGCAGCCGCTCGGTCACGGTCATATCGAGACCTCCCTCACACGCCTGACAGCCCTCCCCGGCGCGGCCGGGGATCACCCCGCCAGCTTACGCGGTGGCCGAGACGGGCACGGGTTCCCGCCGGAGCGGCCGCGGTACCATCGAGCGAGGCTCGCGTACCGGAGTGAATCAGACGAACACCGACTCGATCGTCACCTGTCCCAACTGCGGCACGAAGAACCGGGTGCACGCGGCCGCGTCGGGCGCCCCGCACTGTGGGAGCTGCCAGCAGCCGCTGCCCTGGCTGGCCGAGGCCGGTGAGCAGACGTTCGCCGCCGTCGTCGAGCAGAGCCCGCTGCCGGCGCTGGTCGATTTCTGGGCGCCGTGGTGCGGCCCCTGCCGCATGGTGGAGCCCGTCGTCCAGCAGCTGTCGCGCGACCTCGCCGGCCGCCTGAAGGTCGTCCGCGTCAACGCGGACGAGGCCCCGAACCTCTCGCAGCGGTTCCAGATCATGGGCATCCCCGCGCTGCTCCTGTTCGAGAACGGACAGCTCCGCGACCGGGTCACCGGCGCGATGGACATGGGCCGGATGCGCCGCTGGATCGAGCCGCAGCTGGCGGCGCGCAGGACCAGCTGAGCGCGCGGCCTGCTCGCGACTGCTCTGTCGATAACTCTGTGTCTAACGTCTCCCCCTGATTACGCTGTCTCAGTAGTAATTTCTACTGACAGCACACTGTCAGTGCTGGATACACTCGATGTGTCTCAATTCCTGGTTCCCGGAGGCCGCTGGGTGCGGGGTCGTGGAGGGATCAGAACCGTTTCGAGGCGCGGTGTCCCCAGCGGCCTGGACCCGCGCCGGCGGCCCCGCCACGGCCCCGCCACGGCGATGACTGCGTTCAGGCGGGCTCGACCACCAGGTCGAGCGCCTTGACGCCGTTGATGCCGCTGGAGGGCTACGGGACTTCGCGGTGCTCGGCATCCACGACGCGGACGCGCCGGGCCTGGAGCTGCCGTCCCTCCAGCTCCTCGATGCGGTCGAGCAGCCGGACGACGATGACCACCGCGTCCAGCGACAGGCCGAGGTCCTGGCGGAGGCGGCGGATCTTCCGCAGCCGGCGGAGCATGGCCGGCCGCAGCGTCTCGCCGGCCGGCACCACCACCTCCAGCTGGACCAGGCGGCGGACCTCGGCCGGGCGCAGGCCGGACGAGCGGGCGAGCCGCCGGTGCAGGGCGTCCTCAGGCGTCATCGCCGGTCCTCTCCGCCCGGAGCCGCTCGGCCAGCTCGCGCGCCTCCGGCGGCACCGGGACGGGCAGGCGCACGTCCACCTCCGCGTACAGGTCGCCGTTCCCGCTCCCGCCGCCGCCGGGTCGGGGCATGCCCAGCCCGCGGAGCCGGAGGCGCGTGCCGTTCTGCGTGCCGGGGGGCACGCGCAGCGCGACGGAGGTCCCCCGCGGCGTCGGCGCCGTCACCTCGCCGCCGAGCAGCGCGACGTCGAGCGGCACCGGCACGCGCGCGAACAGGTCGTCCCCCTCGCGCCGGAACGTGGGATGGGCCGGGATCCGGACGCGGAGGTACAGGTCGCCGGCCTGGCCGCCGTCCAGCCCCGGCCCGCCCTGGCCGGCCACACGCACCCGGGCGCCGTCCCGCACGCCGGGCGGGATCCGGACCTCGACCCGGCGCCGGCCCTCCGGCGTCTCCAGCTCCAGTGTGCGGGTCGTGCCCCGGTACGCCTCCTCGAGGCTGATGGTGGTCTCGCCCTCGACGTCCTCGCCGGCGATCGGGCCGATGCCGAACCCGCCCCGCCGGCCCGCCCCGCGCGCGTTCCCGAAGATCTCGTGGTAGAAGTCGGAGAACCGGCTGTCGGCGCCGAACAGGTCCTCCATGTCCTCGGGGTCCACCGTCCGGTACTCGACCCGCGGCCCGCGGCCCGGTGACCCGTCGGGACCGAGCTGGTCGTACCGCTTGCGCTTCTCCGGATCGCCCAGCACCTCGCGGGCCTCGCTGATCTCCTTGAAGCGCTCGGCCGCGTCCGGGTTGTCGGGGTTGACGTCGGGGTGGTGCTGCCGCGCCAGGCTGCGGTACGCGGCCTTGATCTCCTTGTCGGTGGCCGTGCGCGGGACCCCGAGCACCTCGTAGTAGTCGCGGGGGCGCGTGGCCAACGTCGCTAGTCGAAGGCCAGGCAGTAGCCGTGGCCGTGCTCGCTGAGGAGCTGGCACGGCACCTGCAGCGGCCCGAGCTTCTGCCGCAGCCGGCGCACGTACGTGCGCAGCTGCTCGGCTTCGTGGTCGCCGGCGCGCCAGCCGAGGCGCAGGATCTCGCGAGCGGCGAGGTAGCGGTTGGGGTGGCTGACCAGGATGGACAGGAGGTCCCACTCCTGCCGGGTGAACGCCACCTCGCGGCCGCCGGCGGACAAGCGGCGCGTCTTGCCGTCCAGGACCATGCCGCGCATCTCGACGCGGGTGGCGACGCCGACGACCGGCGACGCCGCCTTGCGCAGCGCGGCCCGGACGGCGCCGATCAGCGCGCCCGGCACGAACGGCTTCGGCAGCCACTGGTCCGCGCCGCACTCGAGGTCGAACTGGGCCATGTCCGACGTCCCGTCGAGGAGGACGAGCGGCACGTCCGTCCGCAGCCGGACCTCCGAGATCACCTCGCTGCGGCGGGCTGCGTCATCGCTGGAGACGCCCCACACCACCAGATCGTAGCTGCGCCGCTCCAGCGCCGGAAGGGCGGCCTCGGCGGTCACCGCCTCGTCCACACGGCAGCCGGCGAGCCGCAGGCTGGCGGTGATGGCCGCACGGTAGGCCTCGTCGGCCTCGATGAGCAGGGCGTGGGAGCGCTCGCTCCGACCGACGCTCTCCTCGTCTGGCATCTGCCGTCTCCTCACGCATGAAGTTCCACCGGGGCGGTCGATCCTATCGGCAGGTGCTCCATCGATGGACGACTTTCCTGGGAGTGAGCAGACACAAATCCCCGGCGCCGGCGCCCCCGGTCAGGCGGGAGCGGGCAGTCCGAACAGGCGCATCGCGTTCCCGCCCAGGATGTTGCGCTTGGCCTGGTCGCTGAGAAACGGGAGGTCCCAGATCAGCGTCGGCAGGTCGAAGTCCTGGTGCGGGTAGTCGCTGGAGTAGAGCAGCTGGGTGTCCGCCGCCATGGTCTCGAAGACCGCGCGCATGTGGTCGGCGTTGTCGAGCTGCTCGAACGGCTGCGTCGTGAAGAACATGTCGCGGATGTACGCGCTGGGCAGGCGGCGCAGGAGCGGCGCCTCCGACGAACGCATCCGGTACTCGCCGTCCAGCCGCGCGATCAGGAACGGCACCCACGCCTGGCCGGCCTCCATGAACACGAAGCGCACGTTGGGAAACCGCTCGGGAAGGCCGTTGACCACCACGTTGGTGAGCTGCAGCATCGCGTAGAAGGGGAAGCCCAGCGCGTGGGCGGACAGGAAGCGGTTGAGCTGCTCGAACGGCCGGTCCGACCAGTTCGGGCCGGAGTGGAAGGCGAGCGGCAGGGAACGCTCGTTCAGGGCCGCGAACACCTTCATGAACCGGTTCTCGTGGATCGGCTGGTAGCGGACGGCCGTGACCATGAAGCCGAGCACGCCGGGCGCGTCCCCGAACTCCTCGATGAACTCGACGCTGGCGTCCGGGTTGGAGAGCGGGAGGTACGCCATGGTCCGGATGCGCGGGCTGGCGACCAGCACGTCGCGCACCAGCCACCGGTTGTACGCGCGGCCGAGCTCGACCTCCATCTCCGGCTGCGGGTGCACGCCGAGCGTCAGCATCGGAGTCGGGAACAGGATCGAGTAGTCGATCGCCATCTGGTCCATGGAGTGGAGCAGCCCGGCAGCGATCGGGTGGACGCTGTCGCGCTCGCCGCCCGGCAGCTTCATGTCGAGCTCGGTCTTGACGCGGCCGGAGACGGAGCGGTCGCCCAGGTTGCCGGGGACCATCGTGTGCATCAGGGTGCCGGCCCCGGCGGGCCGCTCGAACGAGCGCCGGATGTTCGGGTTGTCGATGTAGCGGACGATCTCGGGCAGCGCCGTGGTCTCGTAGACGTGGCAGTCGCAGTCCACGATCGGGACGTCGTGGAGGCCGCGCCGCTCCACCTCGCGGCGGGCGTTCGCCAGGAACGAGAAGTCGCGCTGGGCGACTACGGTCGCCTGCCGCACGTCAGACGTGGACATAGACCTCTCCCGCCCGGACCGAGACCTGGTAGCGCTTGAGCGAGAACCGGCGGTCCGAGGCGCAGCGGCCGGTCGCCAGGTCGTACTCCCAGCCGTGCCAGGGGCAGACGAGCCGGGGCTCGGCGTCGACGACGCGCTCGCCCGCGATCGTGCCGTCGGGGTTGAGAACCGCCTCGTACCGGCCCAGGATCTCGCCGGTGCAGACGGGCCCGCCCTGGTGGCGGCAGCGGTTCTCGTACGCCCGGAGCTCGCCGTCGAGCCGGAAGACGCCGACCTCGACGTCCCCGGCGACGGCCAGGATGCCGCCCCGCTCCGGGATCAGGTCCAGCGGTCCGACGCGGTACTCGACGACCACGCTGACGAGCGTAGACGATGCCGGGCGCGAGCGGGGACGGGCGGCCGCGGCACGGCTGGACGGCAGGGTCGCAGGTAGCATCCCCGG
>Ga0070717_10002956_pt1 | contig 12077 bp, 6 predicted proteins | sample LARL113metaG_FD_71366 | JGI IMG/M metagenome (GOLD analysis project Ga0070717, IMG submission 71366) | Corn, switchgrass and miscanthus rhizosphere microbial communities from Kellogg Biological Station, Michigan, USA - LAR L11-3 metaG | ecosystem: Host-associated > Plants > Roots > Rhizosphere ...
AAATTTCCCGGGAAGAAGCCGTTCGCGGTGAAGTCGCGGCTGTCGTCACGATTGTCGTAGAACCAGCCGCTGGTATTGCCATAGCGTAGCGGACGGACGCCGAGGTCCTGCGCGGGCGAGGCGCTGGCGTGCAGCGCGACCAGAAGCGCGGCGCCGATGAGCGTGCGCGTGAGCCTGGTCATATGGCCATCCAAGAACCTCATGGCCGGATCGTCCCCCAATCGCCTTTCCATCCCGACAGCCGTCCCTTGCGAAACTGCAGATAGAGCCCGTCGCTGCGGCTCGACAAGGCGGAGCCTTTGACGTTGGGCAGCGCGAGCAACAGCTCGTCGCCGGGACGGCCGCGAACGTATTGCAGGGGGACGCCCAGCACCGCCGACGCCTGGTCGGCGTTCATGCCGAACATCAGCGGTACGCCGTTCGGCGGCGCGACGGCGGGCGCTTGCTGCGCCAATGCCGGCGTGAGCGCGACGCCCGCGAGCGCCAGCACGGCAGCAGTCGCGTTGAAGGCGCGCTTTCTCAACCCGCCGCTGCATGCATCCAACCTGTCGTCAGCGCCGCTCAATTTCGCCCTCTTTGCTTTGCTGCAGTGACACCAGCGTGCCGCCCGGGGTCCAGCCGCCGCCAAGCGCCTGGAACAGGCTGCTCGCCGCCAACAGCTTGTTCAGCCGGACCGTCACCAGGTTGTTTTCCGCCGTGAACAGCGTCTGCTGCGTCTGCAGCACGGTGATGAGATTGATCGTTCCGCCGCGCAACTGCGTCTCGGCGACATCAAACGCTTGGCGTGAGGCCGCGACCACTTCTTTTTGCAGGCGCTCCTGCAATGTGAACTGTTGCAGCGCGATCAATGCCTTTTCCACGTCGGAGAAGGCGGCCAGCACCGCCTTGCGATAGGCCTGCAGGTCCTGCAGTTGCACGCCTTTCGCCTGCTTCAACTGGCTCTCCAGCAGGAAGCCGTCGAAGATCGGCTGGGTCAGGCTCGCCGTGAGCGTGTAGAACCACGCTCCCGGCGTGAACAGCGAGGCCAGCGCAGCGCTCTGCAGGCCTGTCGTGCCCGTCAGTTGAATTTGCGGAAAGAACGCGGCGCGCGCGGCTTCGACGCTGAAGTTGGAAGCCGCAAGCTGCGCCTCGGCCTGGCGGATGTCGGGGCGCTGATAGAGCAGTTCCGAAGGCAGCCCCGGGGTGACGCGCGGCACCACGATCTGGCTGGTCGACCCGCCATGCACGGTGAAGTTCGCCGGCGCGCGCGCGACCAGCACGGCAAGGGCCGCGATATTCTGTCTCAGCGTGACCTCGAGCGGAGGGATCGCCGCGCGCTGGATCGCGACCAGCGATTCCTGCTGCGATAGATCGAGCTGCGACGCGGTGCCGCCGCTGAACTGGCTCTTGATGAGCGTCAGAATCCGTTCGGCCGCCGCGAGATTCTGGCGCGTGACGCGAATCTGGTCCTGGGCCGCGAGAACCGTAAAATAGGTGTTGGCTACGGTGGCCATGGTCGTCAGCGTGACCACTTCGCGAGCATATCGCGACGCGGTCGCGTTCTCTTCGGCGGCGGCAAGCGTTGCGCGATTCTTTCCCCAGAAATCCAGGATATAGCTTGCGGTCAGCCCTGTGCTGTATGTCGAGAACGTTGAGCCGCCGCCGGCGCCGGTAGCGGTATTGGCGCCGGTTGATCCGACGTGCTGACGTTCCGCACTCGCGTTTCCTGACACCGAAGGCAACAAGGGCGCGCCGGAAATGCCGACCTGGGCATCGGCCTGCACGATCTGGGCGATCGCGACCGCGATGTCGAGATTGTAGATTTGCGCCGCGTCCATCAGCTCGGTCAGTTCGTGGGAGCGGAAGCCGCGCCACCAGTCGAGCATCGGAACGGCGGCGTCCGGCGCGGCCCTGGGCGCCGCGCGATAGGCCGGGGGGATATCGAGATTGAGTTCGGGCCGCTCCGATCCGAGGATGCAGCCTGACAAGCAGGGGCTCAGCGCGAGCGCCAAAGCTGCAAAAACGATTCGCCGTTGGCCGGCCGGTTTCGGGCACGCGCGCGGGATCCGGGCAAGCTTGCGGATGTGCCGAAGGATCGGGACGGACGCGATGGTTGGCATTTACTCGCCCGGTTGCAGTGAAGGCCCGGGCGCATGGGGTGCCGCGTTGCCGCTAAGACGTTGGCTCCACAGGCGGAACCTGTCCAGATACAAATAGATCACAGGTGTCGAATAAAGTGTCAGTACCTGGCTGAGGATCAGGCCGCCGACGATCGCGATGCCGAGCGGCTGCCTGAGCTCGCCGCCTTCGCCGACGCCGACGGCGAGCGGAACCGCGCCGAGCATGGCGGCCATGGTCGTCATCATGATGGGGCGGAAGCGCAGCAGGCAGGCTTCGCGGATCGCATCCAGCGGGCTTAAGCCCCGCTTTCGCTCGGCCTCGAGCGCGAAGTCGATCATCATGATGGCGTTCTTCTTGACGATACCGATCAGGAGGATGACGCCGATCAGCGCCATGATGCTGAATTCCGTGTTGAACGCCATCAGCGCCAGCAGCGCGCCGACGCCGGCCGACGGTAGCGTGGAGAGGATCGTCAGGGGATGGACGTAGCTTTCGTAGAGCACGCCGAGCACGATGTAGATCGTGATGAGGGCCGCAAGAATCAGGAACGGCTGATTGTTGAGCGAATCCTGGAACGCTTTCGCCGTGCCCTGGAAAGTGCCGCGGATGGTGGCGGGCACGCCGATCCGGTTCATGGCGGCGTCGATGGTGGCGACCGCCGTGCTCAGCGAGACACCCGGCGGCAGGTTGAACGAGATGGTGGTGGCGACCAGAAGCCCCTGGTGATTGACCGCCAGCGGAGTTGCGCCCTGTGTGAAGCGCGCGACCGCCGACAGCGGAATCATGGTTTCCTGCCTGGTGCTCACCGCGGACCCGGTCGAGGCGACCCCCTTGCCGGTGGCGCCGATCGAGTTGGTGGCGAGATTGCGCGCCGCTTGCGCGTTGGCCGCCGCCGCCGCTGTCGAGTTCGCCGAGCTCACCACCGTGCCCGCCACCGCGTTGCTCGCCTGCGAGCCGCCGACCGAGCCGCCGGAGGTCGAGACATAGACGTCCTTCAGGGTTTCCGGGCTCTGCCAGTAGCGCGGCGCCACCTCCATGATGACGTGGTACTGGTTTCGGGCGACATAGATGGTCGAGACCTGGCGCTGCCCGAACGCGTCGTACAGCGTGTTGTCGATCTGGCTGACGGTGACGCCGAGCTGGGCCGCGGCGTCGCGGTCGATCACCAGATCGGACTCCAATCCCTTGCTCTGCTGGTCGCTGTTGACGTCGGCGAGAACATTAGGTTCGAGCTGCAGCGCGGCGGCGATCTTCGGCGCCCATTCCTGCAATTCCTCGAGGGTAGGTGCCTGCAGCGTGAATTGATATTGCGCATTGGAGGCGCGGCCGCCGACCCGGATATCCTGCACGGACTGCAGGAACAGGGTCGCTCCGGGAACCACCGCCATCTCCCGCCTGAGCCGGGCGATCACGCCGTCGGCTGAGAGGTGCCGTTCGCTGAGCGGCACCAAGGACATGAACATGAAGCCGCCATTGGTCTGGCCGCCGCCGGTGAAGCCGACGACGGTGTCGACCGCGGGGTCCTTCTTGATGATGGTGACGAACTGCGCGAGCTTCTGCTGCATGAGTTGGAACGAGATGCTCTGGTCGGCCTGGATGCTGCCGACGATCCGCCCGGTATCCTGCTGCGGGAAGAAGCCCTTCGGAATCACGATGTACAGGTAGATATTGAGACCTATGGCGACGAAGAAGATCAGCACGATGCTCAACGGATGTTCGAGCGCGCTCGTCAGAGTCCTGCGATAGAAGCCCAGCATCGCATCGAAGAAGCGTTCGCTGATCTGATAGACCCTGCCGTGGCCCTCGCCGGTTTCCCTGCGCAGCAGCACCGCGCACATCATCGGCGTGGTCGCCAGCGAAATCGCCAGCGAGATCAGGATCGATATCGAGATCGTCACGGCAAATTCGCGGAACAGGCGGCCGATGATACCGGACATCAGCAGGATCGGGATGAAGACGGCGATCAGCGAGATGCTCATGGAGAGCACGGTGAATCCGACTTCGTTGGCGCCCTTCAGTGCCGCCTCCAGCGGCGATAGCCCGTCCTCGATGTAGCGGGTGACGTTTTCCAGCACGACGATGGCGTCGTCGACGACGAAACCGGTCGCGACCGTCAAGGCCATCAGCGACAGATTGTCGAGACTGTAGCCGATCAGGTACATGGCGCCGAAGGTCGCGACCAGCGACACCGAGACCGCGACCACCGGGATGAACGTCGCCCGCAGGTTCCGCAGGAAGGCGAAGACCACGATGATCACCAGCATGACCGCGATCACCAGCGTGCGTTCGACGTCGCGGAGCGAGGTGCGGATGGTGGTCGACCGGTCGACGCCGAGCGCGATGTCGATGGCGGGCGAGACCGAGGCGCGCAGCTGCGGCATCATCGCCTTGACCAGGTCGACGGTCGCGATGATGTTGGCGTTGGGCTGCCGGTTGAGGATGATCAGGACGGCCGGTTTGCCGTTGGCGAGCCCGGCGTTGCGCAGGTTCTCGACCCCGTCGGTGACCTCGCCGACGTCGGATAGATGCACCGCGGCGCCGTTGCGGTAGGCGACGATTAGGGATTTGTAATCCTCGGCCTTGTTGGCCTGGTCGTTGGCGTAGATCTGATAACGCTGGTCGCCGACGTCGATGCCGCCCTTCGGGCTATGCGCATTGGCGCTGGCGAGCGCGGCGCGCACGTCCTCAAGACCGATGCCATATTTGTAGATTGCCTGCGGGATCAGATCGACCCGGACCGCGGGCAGCGAGCTGCCGCTGACCTGGACTTCACCGATGCCCTCGACTTGCGACAGCTTCTGCGCCAGCACGGTGGAGGCCGCGTCGTAGAGATCGCCGCGGGTCAGCGTGTCGGAGGTCAGCGTAAGCACCAGGATCGGCGCGTCGGCCGGGTTGACCTTGCGATAGGTTGGATTGGTGCGCAGGCTGGTCGGCAGATCGGCGCGCGCGGCGTTGATAGCGGCCTGCACGTCGCGCGCCGCGCCGTTGATGTCGCGATTGAGGCCGAACTGCAGCGTAATGCGGGTAGAGCCCACCGTGCTCGATGACGTCATTTCGGTGACGTCGGCGATCTGCCCGAGATGACGCTCGAGCGGGCTTGCCACCGTGGTGGCGACGTCCTGCGGGCTGGCGCCGGGCAGGGTGGCCTGAACCGAGATGGTCGGGAAATCCACCTGCGGTAGCGGGGAGACCGGCAGCTTGAAAAACGCCACCGCCCCGGCCGCCGCGAGCCCGAAGGTCAGCAAGGTCGTTGCGACCGGCCGGCGAATGAAGGGTGTCGACGGCTCCATGGCTCAGTGCGATCCGCTGGCCTGGCCGACGCTGTCAGGCCGTCCGGCAAAGCGGATGGCGAGACGGTCGAACCAGAGATAGATCACCGGCGTCGTGAACAGCGTCAGCATCTGGCTGACCAGGAGGCCGCCGACGATCGAGATGCCGAGCGGATGGCGCAACTCCGAGCCGGCGCCGGTTCCGAGCATCAAGGGCAACGCGCCAAGCACCGCAGCCATCGTCGTCATGATGATCGGGCGAAACCGCAGCAGGCAGGCCTGATAGATCGCCTCGCGCGGCGACTTGCCTTCATGGCGTTCGGCCTCCAGCGCGAAGTCGATCATCATGATCGCGTTCTTCTTGACGATGCCGATCAACAGGATGATGCCGATGATGGCGACGATGGTCAGGTCGTCGCCGGCCACCATCAGCGCCAGCAGCGCGCCGATGCCGGCGGATGGCAGCGTCGAGAGGATGGTGACCGGGTGGATGAAGCTCTCATAGAGCACGCCCAGCACGATATAGACGGTGACGATCGCGGCCAGGATCAGGAAAAGCTGGTTGGACAGTGACGACTGGAACGCCAGCGCCGCGCCCTGGAAACTGGTGATCACGCCGAGCGGTTGCTCGATGTCGATCTGGGCCTGTTTGATGGCGGTCACCGCCTCGCCGAGGGAAGCGCCGGGCGCCAGGTTGAAGGAGATGGTCGCCGAGGGAAACTGCCCGAGATGGGAGACCTGCAGCGGTGCGGTTTCCTCGCGCATCTTGGCCATCGTCGCGAGCGGCACCGGGGTAGAGCCCACCGACGACGGCAGATAGATGTCCGACAGCGACTTCAGCGAGCCCTGCAGCGCGGGGTCGGCTTCGAGAATGACGCGTTTCTGGTTGGAGTTGGTGAAGATGGTCGAGACGATGCGCTGGCCGTAGGAATCGTACAGCGCGTTGTCGATGGTCGCGGGCGTGATGCCGAAACGGGCGGCCTGGTCGCGATCGATCTGCACGAAGATCGAGAGCCCCTGCGCCGAGATATCGCTGGCAACGTCGCCGAATTCCGGCAGCGTCCTCAGTTTGTCGACCAGTTTCGGCGTCCACGCGGCAAGCTCGGCGGGGTCGGCGTCCTGCAGGATGAACTGGTATTGCGTCCGGCTGACCGTGCCCTCGATGGTCAGGTCCTGGACCGGCTGCATATAGAGCGCGATCCCGGTCAGCGAACCGGTCGCGGTCTTGAGCCGCTGCATGATGGCGGAGATGTCGGACTTGCGTTCGTTATATGGCTTCAGGTTGATCAGCAGCCTACCGCTGTTGAGCGTGGTGTTGGTGCCATCGACGCCGATGAACGAGGACAGGCTGTCGACGTCGGGATCCTTCAGGATGATGCCGGCGAGCTCCTGCTGGCGCTCGGCCATCGCGGCGTAGGACACCGACTGGGGTGCTTCGGAAATTGCCTGGATGACGCCGGTGTCCTGCAGCGGAAAGAACCCCTTGGGGATGACGATATAGAGCCAGGCGGTGAGCGCGAAGGTTGCGAGCGCAATCAACAGCACGAAGGTCTGGCGGTCGAGCACCCAGTTCAGCATGTAGGCGTAGATGTCGATGACCTTGTCGAAGCCTAGGCGGCTATAGCGCTGGAAGGCGTTCTCTTGCGCGGAAGTCTCCGGCTTGAGCAGCTTGGCGCAGGCCATCGGCACCAGCGTCAGCGAGACCACCGCGGAGATCAGGATGGTCACCGCCAGCGTGATCGCGAATTCGCGGAACAGCCGGCCGACCACGTCGCCCATGAACAATAGCGGGATCAGGACGGCGATCAGCGACACCGTCAGCGAGATGATGGTGAAGCCGATCTGCGCGGAGCCGTGCAGCGCGGCCTCAAGCGGCGTTTCGCCCTCCTCAATGTAGCGGGAAATATTCTCGATCACGACGATGGCGTCGTCGACGACGAAGCCGGTGGCGATCGTCAGCGCCATCAGCGACAGATTGTTGAGGCTGAAGCCGAACAGGTACATCGCCCCCAAGGTGCCGACCAGCGACAGCGGCACCGAGAGGCTCGGGATCAGGGTTGCGCGGGTCGAGCGCAGGAACACGAAGATCACCAGGACCACCAGGATCACGGCGAGCGACAGCTCATATTCCACGTCCTGCACCGAGGCGCGAATGGTGACGGTCCGGTCGGTCAGGATGTTGAGATCGATCGCAGCCGGCAGCGTCGCCTGCAGTTGCGGCAACAGCGCCTTGATCCCCTCGACCACGGAAATGACGTTGGCGCCGGGCTGGCGCTGGATGTTGAGGATGATCGCCGGCGTTTCGTTCATCCAGGCGCCGAGCTTCTCGTTCTGGGCGCCGTCGACGACGTCGCCGACGTCGCTGAGCCGGACCGGCGAGCCGTTCTTGTAGGCCACGATCAGGGTCTTGTAGTCGTTGGCGTCGCGGATCTGGTCGTTGGCGTTGATGGTGTAGGCGCGCATCGTTCCGTCGAAGTTTCCCTTCGGCGTGTTGACGTTGGCGTTGCCGAGCGTGGTGCGCAGATCGTCGATGTTGAGCCCGTAAGCCGCGAGCTTGCGGATGTCGGCGCGGATGCGCACCGCCGGCCGCTGGCCGCCGCTGATGCTGACGAGGCCGACGCCCGGAAGCTGCGAGATCTTCTGCGCCAGCCGCGTTTCGGCGAAGTCCTCGACCTGCGTCAGCTGCATGGTCTTGGAGGTCAGGCCGAGGGTCAGGATCGGTGCATCCGCCGGGTTCACCTTGGCGTAGATCGGCGGCGCCGGCAGGTCGGACGGAAGCAGGTTGCCGGCGGCATTGATCGCGGCCTGCACCTCCTGTTCGGCGACGTCGAGCGAAATGCTCAAGCCGAATTGCAGGGTGATCACCGATGCGCCGGCCGAGCTCACCGAGCTCATCTGGTTGAGGTTCGGCATCTGGCCGAACTGCACCTCCAGCGGCGCGGTGATCGAGGAGGTCATCACGTCGGGGCTGGCGCCGGGATAGAAGGTCTGGACCTGGATGGTCGGGTAGTCGACCTCGGGTAGCGCGGCGACGGGGAGGAAGCGGAACGCCAGCATGCCCGACAGCATGATGGCGATCATCAGCAAGGTGGTCGCCACGGGCCGTACAATGAACGGCTGCGACGGGTTCATTGCTTTGGTCCGCCTTCGGAGCGCCGTTTCTTGGTCCCGCCGCCGGACTTGTCGGCTCCGCCACCCTGGTCCGGCGCCTTGGCCGCGCCGGCCGGCGCGTTGCTGTCTGCAGCCGCGCGGACGTTGATCTTGGCGCCGTCGCGCAGCTTGTCGGCGCCGTCGACCACGATGCGATCGCCCGGCGCGAGACCGGAAAGCACCTCGACGCGGTCGCCGTCGGTCGCGCCCAACTTGACCGGGCGGACCGACACGGTGCTGTCGTCATTGACGAGATAGACGAAGGTGCCGGGCTGGCCGCGCTGGATGCCCGCGCTCGACATCGTCGTCACGTCCTTGTGGGTATCCAGCAGCAGGCGGATGTTGACGAACTGGTTCGGATAGAGCGTCTCCGTCTCGTTCGGGAATTGCGCGCGCAGCTTGATCGTGCCGGTGGTGGGATCGATCTGGCTGTCGAAGGTCTGCAGCGTGCCGTCGGCGATCTTGGTGGCGCCGGTGCGGTCCAAGGCGGTCGCGGGCAGCACCGCGCCCTCCTGCAGGCGTTTGGAAATCGCCTGCAGATTGTCCTCGGGCACCGTGAACAGCACGCTGATCGGCTTGAGCTGCGTGATCACGACAATACCGGTGGCGTCGCCCGGTGTGACGTAATTGCCCTGATCGACCTGGCGCAATCCGACGCGACCGTCGTTCGGCGCCAGGATCCGGCAATAATTCAGGTTCACCTGGGCCGACTGGACCGAGGCGCGATCGGCTTCGACCGTGCCCTGGTCCTGGCCGACCAGCGCGATCTGGGTGTCCAGCGTCTGGCGCGGCACCGCATTCTGCGCCGCGAGCCCCTGATAGCGCGTCAGATCGACCTGAGCGCCCTTCAGCTGCGCTTCGTCACGCGCAAGCTGCCCTTTGGCCTGGGCCAAGGTCGCTTCATACGACCGCGAATCGATTTCGGCGATCAGGTCGCCTTTCTTGACCTCATCGCCTTCCTTGAAACCGATCTTGATCAAGTAGCCGCTGATCTGGCTCCGCACGGTGACGGTCGCCAGCGATGCAACCGTGCCAAGCGCATTGAGAGTGATGTTGATATCGCCCTTGGCGACCGTCTCCGGAACGATCGACATCGGCGGGGCATTGCGTCCGCTCCTGCCGCCGCCCGCAGGGTCCGGCGCCGCTTGGTGCTTGGTCCACCAGACCACGCCGCCAACCAGCAGCCCGACAACAAGCAAGGTCAGGACGGAGCCGCCGCGCGACTTCCGCTTCGCCGGCCGCGAAGGCGCGATTGGAGGGCTTTCCGTCGGGGGTCTTAGTGGTTGGTCCATGAACCTGCCATCGAACAGCGTGGTGGGGCGGTCTCCCCTGTCTATCCAGTCTACCCGTTTCGACGCCTTTGGGACATTCACGAGCGTGGGGATTGTGAATTTTTCCGTAGAGGATTGTCCCATTAACATTCGGAAAGGATTGCGTTTTGTGGCGATGTGCGGCGCCAGCAACACACACGTTTTCAACGAATCGATCCTGCCTCGATGCTTCCCTGACGTCTTACGTGAAACGGCGGATGGGATATCGAAAGAATTCTCTCGCAGCCGGAGCGCGGACAGAAAAGGTTCATGCCGGAGATCAGCGCGTGCGGCCAAGGCAAGGGTGCTTCGCCAGAATTTCTCATCAAGGAACCGCCACGTTCTGTGCGGATATGTCCTGTTCCGAGAGTTCGTCGGCGCATCGCGGCTTCAAACGCGGCTCGCTTGTTAGACGAACGGCCGCGGTGGTTGGTCGCAGCGTTCTTGCAGAACATTAATCCGGCGGACGGGACCCCGTAAGGTGGCTTCGCCATTTTGGAGCCAGGGAATTCCCTGCTTGCAAAATTGGAGATGCTTGTCATGCACGATCAACCGACACCCCCAAACTTCACCCCCGGAAAGATTCTCAAGCCGCGGCGATTGGCGCTGCTCGCTACTGCCGCCGGCCTCAGCCTCGCGGTTCTCGCCGCCGGACCCGGCGGCTATCTCCCGCTCGATCTGCCGGGCTGGACCAACGCGGCGCACGCGGCCGAAGTCGGCCCGGGCACGGCCGGATTTGCCGACCTCGTCGCCAAGGTCAAGCCCGCGGTGATCTCCGTCCGCGTGAAGATCGACGGCGATGCCAATGCGGCGGTGGTCCAGCGCGACAATGAGCGGATGGATTCCGATCAGGGTTCGCCGTCTGCGGGTACGCCGTTCGAGCAGTTCTTCGGGCGGCAATTCCGCTTCAACGGTCAGCAGATGCCGCAGCACCAGATCATCACCGGCGAGGGTTCGGGCTTCTTCATCTCCGCCGACGGCTATGCGGTGACCAACAATCACGTGGTCGACCACGCCAAATCGGTGCAGGTCACGACCGACGACGGCACGATCTACACCGCGAAGGTGGTCGGCACCGACCCGAAGACCGACCTGGCGCTGATCAAGGTCGACGGCAAGAACGACTTTCCGTTCGTGACATTCGCCGACCAGGCGCCACGGATCGGTGACTGGGTGGTCGCCGTCGGTAATCCGTTCGGCCTCGGCGGCACGGTCACGGCCGGCATCGTCTCGGCGCGCGGACGCGACATCGGTGCCGGGCCCTATGACGACTACGTCCAGATCGACGCGCCCATCAACAAGGGCAATTCCGGCGGTCCGGCGTTCGACACCAATGGCAACGTCATCGGCGTCAACACCGCGATCTTCTCGCCGTCGGGCGGCTCGGTCGGTATCGGCTTCGACATCCCGGCTTCAACCGCAAAACTCGTCGTCGCAGAGCTCAAGGATAAGGGCTTCGTCACCCGCGGCTGGCTCGGTGTCCAGGTGCAGCCGGTGACGGCCGACATCGCCGACAGTCTCGGCATGAAGCAGGCCACGGGCGCGATGGTCGACAATCCGCAGGATGGCAGCCCGGCCGCCAAGGCAGGCATCGAGGCGGGTGACGTCATCACCGCCGTCAACGGCACGCCGGTCAAGGACGCCCGCGATCTCGCCCGCACCATCAGCTTGATGGCGCCTGGCGCCTCAGTGAAGCTCGATGTACTGCACAAGGGTGAAACCAGGCAGGTGGCGGTGACCCTTGCCGAAATGCCGAACGAGCATCAGGCCAATGCCGGCAAGAGCGACCAGTCGGAGGAGACCGCGGGCACGCCGCATCTCGGCATCAACGTCGCGCCGGCGCGCGAAGTCGAGGGTGCGGGCGAGAAGGGCGCCGTGGTCACGGCGGTCGATCCCGACGGTCCGGCTGCCAGGCACGGCGTGAAGATCGGCGACGTCATCCTCAACGTCGGCGGCAACGCGGTGTCCAACGCCAGCGACGTCCGTTCGGCGCTGGTAGCGGCCAAGGCCAGTGGCAAGAAGAGCGTGCTGATGCAGCTGAAGACCGCGGATGCGACGCGGTACGTCGCGGTGCCCTTCGCCAAGGGCTGAGCTGGCTGGACGGGCTGCGTCCGCGCGGCGCGTTTCAACGCGAAAGTTGGGCAGGGGCCAGATTATTAATCCGGCCCCTGCCGCGTCTGCCGCGGTTCACGCAGGCAACGGCACCGCCCGCGACGGTTCGAAGGGCCGGTCCGGGTGCATCCAGAAT
>Ga0070717_10002957_pt1 | contig 12076 bp, 9 predicted proteins | sample LARL113metaG_FD_71366 | JGI IMG/M metagenome (GOLD analysis project Ga0070717, IMG submission 71366) | Corn, switchgrass and miscanthus rhizosphere microbial communities from Kellogg Biological Station, Michigan, USA - LAR L11-3 metaG | ecosystem: Host-associated > Plants > Roots > Rhizosphere ...
GAGCGTCCCGCTCGCGCGGCGGCGAGACGCCGCTTGGCCAGCCGGCGCGGACGCCGGCGCTCCGATCCGACGTGCAGGAACAGTATCCGTTCATCGCGAACAGTCTGAACTCCGGCGGACAGAGATCGGCTCGGTCGACTTCTACGTAGCCGGAGCGCCGTCGTCTCGATGGCTGGCATGGCGAGCGTCCCGCTCGCGCGGCGCCGAGACGCCGCTTGGCCAGCCGGCGCGGACGCCGGCGCTCCGATCCGACGTGCAGGAGCAGTATCCGTTCATCGCGAAGAGCCTGAACTCCGGCGGACGGAGATCGGCTCGGTCGACTTCTACGTAGCCGGAGCGCCGTCGTCTCGACGGCTGGCATGGCGAGCGTCCCGCTCGCGCGGCGGCGAGACGCCGCTTGGCCAGCCGGCGCGGACGCCGGCGCTCCGATCAGACGTGCAGGAACAGTATCCGTTCATCGCGAAGAGCCTGAACTCCGGCGGACGGAGATCGGCTCGGTCGACTTCGTCTCGACGGCTGGCATGGCGAGCGTCCCGCTCGCGCGGCGGCGAGACGCCGCTTGGCCAGCCGGCGCGGACGCCGGCACTCCGATCAGAACAACTTCAAAAACACCACGTCCGCGACGAAGCCGTTCTGCCGGTTCTGCCCGATCGTCTTGCCGAGGTCGAGGCGCAGCAGCGTTCCCCACGGGCCGACCGTCTGCCCGGCGATGCCGAGGCCTTGGAACGGCTCGCGGTTGTAGCCGGCCACCTTGTCGGTGATCAGGCCGTGGTCGTAGAACGCCTCGAGGCGGAACTGGTCGGAGAACACGAAACCGTATGACAGGTGTCCGATCAGCGCCTCGTCGGCGCGCACCGAGCCGGAGCGGATCCCGTGAATGCGCTGCGAGCCGAAGAAGCCGAGCTCGTACTTCGAGAAGCGGTCGAGGCGCTGCCCGCTCGCGTAGTCGACCTCGAATCCGAGCCGCTGGAACTTCGGCAGGTAGAAGCTCTTGGCCAGCGACGCGCCGTACGTCGTGAACGACTTCTGATCGGGGTCGTACTCCGCGAGGTTCCCCCACGGCTTCCACGACGTCCGCTTGTTGTAGTCGTACCACGTCGACGCCGTGTAGCCCCAGCGCGCGTACTGCAGCTCGATCGACGGCGAAAGGAGGAACGTGCTCGACGGGATCGCGAACGACGGCGCCGTGTCGGTGTCGCGCTTGTACGACACGTGGCCGAGGCTGAAGCCGAAGTCGACCTTGCCGAACTGCAGGAACGGATGCCCGGCGCGCAGCGAGAGGTTCGTCGGGAGCTGGCGCACGTCCTCGTCCGTCACTTCGATGCCGTTGCGGTACATCGAGTTCGTCGTCGGCACGGCGATGGCGAAGAGGTCCGCGCCGACGTTCGTCCGCGTGTTCCAGACATTCGGGTTCGTCGCGTTCGCGGCGACGATGATCCCGGCGAAGAAGACGTTGGTCTGGATGCCTTTGTGTCCGAGGTCGAAGTTGAAGTAGTCGATGCCGCCGAGCGGCAGCACCGGGTACTGCAGGCCGGTGTCGTGGTGCACGCCGCCGAGCATGAACGTGCGCGCGGTGTCGAAGCCCTCCTTCACGACGCGCTCGCCGGTCGGCGTTTTCTCGAGGTACTTGAGCCCCGCGTTCGTCTCGCGCACCATGCGCGCGTCCGACGCCGACGCCTCGGCGAGACTCGTCGCGAAGTCCGGCGGGTCGATGCGGAAGTTGCTGAACGTCGTCTCGCGCAGCACCGGATTGGCGCGCCCGGCCGCGGAGACGACCTGCTGCGCGCCGACGGCCTGCGGCAGCCAGAGGATCTCGCGCGGATCGGTCTTGGCCACGTCCGCCGCGGTCAGCGGCGCGTGCGACGCGCGTCCGAACGGCTCGAAGTCGACGCGCTCCTCGTTCGACAGCACTTCGCCCGTCAGGTTGAGCTGGACCATGGAGATGCGGATGCGCGCCCACGTCCGCGCGTCGATCCACACCGTGCCGCGGTAGAGCGGCAGCGCGGCCGGCGCGTTCGCCGGCGGCTCGAAGCGGACCTCGTACGTGTGGTAGCCGAGGAGGTCGGTCTCGCGCACGAGCTGGTAGCGGTACTCGTTCGTCAGGTGGATGTCGAGCGGGAGCTGCGTCACCTTCTCCGGCTGGATCAGCGGCAGCTCGGGGATGCGCCCGTACTTCCACTTCACGCCGTTGATGTAGAAGTCCTGCCACACCCAGTCGGCGCGGTTGCCGGGATCGGAGAAGTAGTCGCCGGCGATCGTCGCCTCGATGGCCTCGCCGCCGGTGAGCTCGAAGCGGAGCTTGGTCGTGTCGCGGGCGACGTACTTCGGCTGGATCGACTCCTGGTACGACTTGTACGCCTGATGATTGCGGATGATCTCCTCGACGCTGATGCCGCGCTTCGTGGCGATCTCCAGCGCCTCCTTGGTGACGTTGCGCTGCGGCTTCTCGTTGTGCTCGACGGTGAAGACGAACGGCGCCTTGACCGGCGGCATGCCGATGAGGAAGTGGCCGCCCTTCGTGCCGACGTCGGTGACGTCGCGCTCGCCGGCGGCGTCGACGCGGCGCGGCTTGACGTATTGATCGCTCGGCAGCGACGTGATCGTGGCCGCGGCGGCGTCGCCGCGGGGAATGACGATCGTCCGCAGGTCTTCGCCGCGCACGAACGTCAGCGACGGCGCGTCGATCTTGTTCCCCTTGGCGTCGAGCGTCTCGACCTTCGACGTGGAGTCGTACGCCCAGTCGCCGGTGAAGGCGCGGTTGAGGCTCGCGATGGCGTTCAGCGTGTCGCCGCCCGCGTCGCGCACGTACGCGCGCGCGGCGCCGGCAGCGTAGGCGCGCGCGACGTCGAAGAAGACGTTCGGCGACTGCGGCGCGACGATGGCCCAGACCTTCTTCGACGGATCGTTCTCCGCGGCCCACGCCGCGGTCTTGGCCGGATCGTCGGTGACGAGGGCGTCGACGTACGGGAGCGCGGCGGCGGGCGGCGTCGACGACGCGGCGATCTTCGAGGCGATGTTGAGGCCCTGCGCGAGGACGGCCAGGCGCTTGATGGCGTAGGCGGCGGTGGCGTCGTCGGCGCCGTCAACGCGGACGCCGACGGCGTCGAACGGGCCGCGGGTCTTCGCCCACTCGACGATTTGCTTGGTGCGCTCCTCGACGTTGGTCAGCGGCTCTTTGTCTTTGTCGAGGGCGTAGCGGATGATGACGACGGTCTTGGCGCGCTGGGCCGGCGTGAGGGCGTCGAGCGAGGCGAGGTCGTCGAGCGAGACCTCGGCGAGCAACGGGACGTTGACAGTGGGGGGCGCTGCGGGAGGCGTTTTCAGGTCGGCGACGGCGCCGGCGCAGAAGGAGCACTCCTTCGGCTCCGCGGCGCGGGCGGAGAGGACGAAAACTTGCAAAAGAACGAGGGAGATCGCGGCTTTCTTCATGGCGTCGACGGCGCGTAACAAAGGCACGATGTTCTTGAATCCCTCGTCGGGCGCGCGGCCCGCTGCCGAGGAATTGGCGGCGGCGGCGGCCGAGGCGGGGGTCGAAGTCGTGCATCTCACCCGTGACGTGGACGTTGCGGCGGCGATCCGCGAGCGGATGCGCGACGGCAAGCGCCTTTTCATCGCCGCCGGCGGTGACGGGACGGTGAACTGTGTGATCCAGCCGCTCGTGCACTCGGACGCGGTGCTGGGCGTGATCCCGATCGGGACGTTCAATCACTTCGCCCGCGACGCCGGCGTGCCGCTCGACTGGCGCGCCGCGCTCGACGTCGCCCTCGGCGGCGAGACGCGCCAGATCGACGCCGCCCGCGCCAACGACCGCTTCTTCGTCAACAACATCGTCCTCGGCCTCTACCCCGAGCTCGTGGCGCGGCGCGAGGAGCGCGGCCGCGACTACCCGCGCTGGAAGGCCCGCCTCTACGCGGCGTACGGAACGCTGCGCAAGTACCCGCACGTGACGGTGACGCTGGAGAGCGAGCACCACCAGATGGCCGTGCGCACGCACGTGCTGATGGTCTCGAACAACACGTACGACCTCTCGCGCATCGGCATCGACGCCCCGCGCAGCACGCTGGAGGAAGGACGCCTGGCCGTGTACTGGCTCCCGCACCTCCGCCGCATCGAGTTGATGCGCTTCGTCGCGCACTACCTGGCCGGCCGCGTGCGCGAAGCCCCCGGCTTCCGCTCGTTCCACACGTCGCGGATGAAGGTGCACGCCAGCAAGCAGCACCTCCGCGCCGGCCTCGACGGCGAGCTCGTGACGTTCCACATGCCCCTGGTGATCACGATCGCCCCAAGGTCGCTGCAAGTTCGGACCGCCGGCGTCCCGCCGGCTGGCCCAGCGGCGTCCCGCCGCTAGGCCACAAACGGCCAATCCTTCAATCCCGCGCGCCACGGATTCGCATGGATGTAATCCCTAGTCCTTTCCAACTCCTCCGCGTCACGCACGATCCGATCGAAGTACTCGCGCTGCCAGATCGCGCCGAGACCAATTCGATGCGCGGTGAACGATTTCCAGGAGTGAAGAACGCGATCTAGCCGGGCAATCTCAGGTACGAAAACCAGCACGTGCACGTGATTCGGCATCACGCACCACGAGTCCAATTCATATCGATCGCCGTCGAAGTGCTTCAAAGCCTCGACGACGACCGTTCCGTGCTCGGTCAAGATCGCGGAGCCGCAACCCGCATCGAGATACCGATCCAAGCGGTCGCCGAACATCCGCTCGACCTCGGCGCGTTGGGCCGCAGTTTTGGCCTGCCGCATTGCGGCTTCGCGTTGACGCATGAGGGTTTTGGCCACTTCGCGCGGCAGGGAGTCTCTAAGGCGGAACGTGACGAAGTAGGTTGAGTTTTCGACTTCCCAGTGGGGCAATGTTCCGCGGCTGCGCATGCGCAGGCCGCGCGATGGGTGAACGAAATTGTTGTAGCGCATGAACGGCGCGAAGGGGGGCTGGGAGGTGGGCGCGCTGAGTATACCTCGGGGCGGCGGGACGCCGGCGGTCCGGCTATAATCCGCGCACTTTGCGCGTACGGGAACTTTCGCACTACATCGGCCAGCGCGTCGTCATCGACGGCTGGCTCTACAACAAACGCACCTCCGGGAAGATCCAGTTTCCCATCGTCCGCGACGGCAGCGGCTACTTGCAGTGCGTCGTCGTCAAGAAAGAAGTCGACGAGCAGACGTGGACGGCCGTCGACCGCGCCACGCAGGAGTCCACCGTCCGCGTCACCGGCACCGTGCGTGCCGAGCCGCGCGCGCCGGGCGGCGTCGAGCTCGGCGTCCAGGCCTTCGAGCTCCTCGCCGAGACCGACAACTACCCCATCGGTCCGAAGGAGCACGGCACCGCGTTCCTCATGGACATCCGGCACCTCTGGCTGCGCTCCTCCAAGCAGCACGCCGTCCTCAAAGTCCGCAGCGAGATCGAGCAAGCCTGCCGCGACTTCTTCTACGAGCGCGACTTCACCCTCATCGACTCGCCGATCCTCACCCCCGCCGCCTGCGAAGGCACCTCCACGCTCTTCGAGACCGACTACTTCGGCGAGAAAGCCTTCCTCTCCCAGTCGGGGCAGCTCTACCTCGAGCCGGCCGCGGCGGCGTTCGGCCGCGTCTACTGCTTCGGCCCCACCTTCCGCGCCGAGAAATCGAAGACGCGGCGGCATCTGATGGAGTTCTGGATGATCGAGCCCGAGGTCGCCTTCCTCGAGTTCGACGGCCTGCAGGAGCTCGCCGAGGAATTCGTCGAGTACCTCGTGCAGCGCGCCCTCGACCGCTGCAAGGAAGAGCTCAAGACCCTCGAGCGCGACCTCGCGAAGCTCGAGACCGTCAAGCGGCCCTTCCCGCGCATCACCTACCGCGAAGCCATCGAGCTCCTCGCCTCGAAGGGGATGCCGGTGAAATTCGGCGACGACTTCGGCGGCGACGAGGAGACCGTCATCGCCAACTCCTTCGACCGGCCGGTGATGATCTCGCGCTATCCGACGGCCATCAAAGCGTTCTACATGCAGCCCGATCCGCAAGATCCCGACGTCGTCCTGGGCATGGACATGATCGCCCCCGAGGGCTACGGCGAGATCATCGGCGGCTCGCAGCGCATCCACGACCACGACCTGCTGCTGCAGCGCATCCAGCAACACCAGCTCCCCGTCGAGGCTTTCCAGTGGTACCTCGACGTCCGCAAGTACGGCACCTTCCCGCACTCCGGCTTCGGCATGGGCATCGAGCGCGTCGTGGCCTGGATCAGCGGCGTCCCGCACCTGCGCGAGACCATTCCGTACCCGCGCATGCTGAACCGCATCTATCCGTAGCGATTAGCGGTTAGGGCGGGGGCCTAATCGCAATCGGGGGAAGTGTCAGCGCCCAAAGGTCACCGCTCGGCGGGCCAATTGGAGCGCCGCCGTCCCGGCGGCCGGCGAGGCGGCGTCCTCGCCGCCTTTCATGAACGCCGGCGGGACGCCGGCGCGCCGGCCGGCGAGGACGCCGGCGCTCCGAGCCTAGCGTGACAGCGACGTCAAACTCAAGGCCATTTGGGCCTAATCGCCAACCGCTAACTGCTACGCCGGCGCTCCGAGTCCGTTAGACTCCGCCGCGCGGTGGACGAACGACTACGCATCATCCCCCTCGGCGGACTCGGCGAGATCGGGATGAACCTCATGGTCTACGAGTGCGGCGACGACGCCATCGTCGTCGACTGCGGCATGATGTTCCCCGACGCCGCCACCCTCGGCGTCGACGTCATCGTCCCCGACATGACGTACATCTACGACAACGCCGCGAAGTTCCGCGCGGTCTTCCTCACTCACGGGCATGAGGACCACATCGGCGCGCTGCCGTTCCTCCTCGACCGCGTCCCGCTCCCCGTCTACGGCATGCCTCTCACCCTCGGCTTCGTGCGCGACAAGCTCGAGGAGTTCGGCATCGACGAGATCGAGCTCCGCGCCGTCATGCCGCGCGACGTCGTCGACGCCGGCGTCTTCCGCGTCGAGGCCATGCGCGTCACGCACTCCATCGTCGACGCCGTCGGCTTCGCCATCTCGACGCCCCACGGCACTGTCATCCACACCGGCGACTTCAAGATCGACCACACCCCGATCGACGGCAAGACCACCGACCTCGCGCGCTTCGCCCATCACGGCGAGCAGGGCGTCCTCCTCCTCGTCAGCGACTCCACGAACGCCCTCGTTCCCGGCCACGGCCACTCCGAGCGCTGGGTCGGCCACGGCCTCGACCGCCTCTTCGCCAATGCCAAGGGGCGGATCTTGATGACGACGTTCGCGTCGCACATCCACCGCGTGCAGCAGGCCATCGACCTCGCGCGCAAGTACAGCCGGCGCGTCTTCCTCGTCGGCCGCTCGCTCGTCGACAACGCCGAGACCGCCGAGCGCCTCGGCTATCTCCGCTTCCCGCGCGAGGCCCGCTCCGGCGCGAACGCGCGCACCGCCGACTACGAAGACCGCAACGTTCTGATTCTCACCACCGGCACGCAGGGCGAGCCGTCGTCGGCGCTGGCGCGCATGGCCGTCGGCGAGCACAAACAGATCGAGATCGTACGGGGCGACACGGTGGTGATCTCCGCGCGCACGATCCCTGGCAACGAGCGCGCCGTGTCGCACATGATCGACAACCTCTACCGCCTCGGCGCCGAGGTCTCGTCGTGGGACAGCGCGGACGTGCACGTGTCGGGGCACGCCTGCGAGGAAGAGCTGAAGCTGATGCTCAACGTCACGCGGCCGCGCTTCTTCATCCCCATGCACGGTACGCTGCGGCATCTCATCCACCACGCGCGGCTGGCCGAGAGCGTCGGCGTGCCGCATGGCGTCGTCATCACGAACGGGCAGGTGGCGGAGATCGACGGCGAGAGGCTGAACGTCCTCGGCGACCGCGTGGCGCACGGCAAGGTCTTCGTCGACTCCGAGGCGGAGGAGGTGCCGGAGGTCGTGGTGCGCGACCGGCAGCATCTGGCCGAGGATGGCTTCGTCATCGTCGTCGTCGCCGTCGACAGCGACGGGAAGCTGATCCGCGACCCGGAGATCATCACCCGCGGCCTCGTGCACGTCGACGCCAGCCAGGACGTGCTCGACGAAGTGCGCGGCATGCTGGCCGGCATTTTCGAACATGGCACGCCGGAAGAATTACGCAACTCCGACGCGCTGCAGGAAGCGATGCGCGCCATGCTCAAACGCTACTTCAGAAAGTCGATGGGCAGGCGGCCGTTGATCCTGCCGGTCATTTGGGAAATGTGATGCCGATACTCGAAGCGATCATCCTCGGCCTCGTTCAAGGCCTTACCGAATTCATCCCCGTCTCGTCGACCGCGCATCTGGAGATCGTCCCCGTGCTCCTCGGCTGGGGCGATCCCGGCGCCGCCTTCTCCGCGGTCATCCAGTTCGGCACGTGGATCGCGGCGGTCATCTACTTCTTCCCCGACATCGTGCGCCTCGTGGCCGGCTTCTTCCGCGGCCTCGTCAACCGCCATCCGCTGACCGACGTCGACTCGCGCGAGGCGTGGCTCGTCGTCATCGGCACGATCCCCATCGTCGTCCTCGGCCTGCTGCTGAAGAAGCACATCGAGTCGACGTTCCGCAGCCTCTGGGTCATCGCCACGATGGTCATCGTCGTGGCCATCCTGCTGGAGCTCGCCGAGCGCTGGGCGAAGCTGCGCCGTCTCCGCACGTTCGACGAGATGAACGTCCGCGACGGCGTGACGATCGGCCTCGGCCAGTGCCTGGCGCTGATCCCCGGCTCGTCGCGCAGCGGCTCGACGATCATGGCCGCGCTCTTCCGCGGCATCGACCGCCCCACCGCCGCGCGCTACTCGTTCCTGCTCAGCATCCCCGCCGTCGGCGGCGCCGGCTTCCTCGAGCTATTCAAGGAGCGCCACCACCTCGCGTCGATCGGCTGGACGCCGGTCGTCGTCTCGATCGTGGTCTCGTTCGTGGTTGGCTACGCATCGATCTGGTTCCTGCTGCGATACCTCAAGACGCACACGACGCGCGTGTTCATCTGGTATCGGTTCGCGCTCGGCGCGGTGATGATCGTGCTGCTGGCGACAGGGTGGCTGAAGGCGTAGTCCCAAAACGGAGTCGCGTGCTCACGTACCGGGAGCGTGAGGCTCGGAAATGACAGCGCGCAGCGGCTAAATGAGAACGCGCGGCTCCGAAGCGATGCCGTGTGCCTTCTAAGCGACAGCTCTTGCCTTTGGAACGACAGGCTCGGCGTTCGCAAGCCCGCTCCGTCTCGCTTCGAAATCAGAGATGGACGCTTCGAAATCAGAGATGGACGCTTCGAAGGCACGCGATGGGACTTCGAGGGAGCACCGCTCTCGCTTCGTAAGCACACGGTTTCGCTGCGAAGGCACAGGGCCGTCGTATTGAAGGCACGCGCTGTCGTATCGAAGGCACGCCTTGCCGCTTCGAAGGCACGCCCTGTCGCTTCGAAGGCACGGGCCTGTCGCTTCGAAGGCACGGGCCTGTCGCTTCGAAGGCACGGGGCCGTCGTATTGAAGGCACGCCCTGTCGTATTGAAGGCACGCCTTGCCGCTTCGAAGGCACGCCCTGTCGCTTCGAAGGCACGGGCCTGTCGCTTCGAAGGTACGCCTGTCGCTTCGAAGGCACGGCCTGTCGTTTCGAAGGCACGCCCTGTCCTCGAAGGCACGGGCCTGTCGTTTCGAAGGCACGGCCTGTCGTTTCGAAGGCACGGCCTGTCGTTTCGAAGGCAGAAGTTCTCGTTTTGATGCGACGGGCCCTTCTCCTCGCCGGCGGGCCGCCGTCTAAGCAGAACGGCGTCGGCAGAGCCACACATCATCCTGAGCCGCGCAGACGGCGACGGATTTCAATCTACGTGGCTTGAGATCCTTCGCTACGCTCAGGATGACGGAACGAGCGTTGGTCGCGTGCAAGCGTTCTGCTTAATCCGAGAGCACCTGAATCTCGGGGATATTCCGGTACTTCTCCGCGTAGTCGAGCCCGTAGCCGATCACGAAGTACGGCTCGATCGAGAAGCCGACGTAGTCGGCCTCGAACTCCACCTTGCGCGCCTTCGGCTTGTCGAGGAACGTGGCCGTGCGCACCTGCGAGGCGCCGCGGCTGCCGATGTAGCGGTTCACCTCGCGCATGGAGAGGCCGCTGTCGATGATGTCCTCGACGATCAGCACGGCCTTGCCGTGCATGTCCAGCTGCGGCTCCTTGAGGATCGTCACCACGCCCGACGACGTCTTCTGATCGCCGTACGACGAGACCTGGATGAAGTCGAGGGCCACGTCGAGCTCGATGTGGCGCATCAGATCGCTGCAGAAGAACATCGCGCCCTTCAGCACGCAGCAGGCGATGAGCTCGGAGCCGGCGAAATCCGCGGAGATCTGCCGCCCCATCGCGGCCACACGTTCATCGATCTGTGCTTTGCTGATTAACGTCGTCTGCGCCATTTGTGGGAGAATTCTAACCTCGTCGCACGCACATGTCGGTCGCAGAAATCGGTTTGCTGCATGGGCGTTACGTTCGCCTCACCGACAGATTCAAAGCGATCTGGACGCACCACCAGTTCGTCTCCGCGGTCTACAAGACCTTCCTCCAGCAGCCGCTTCCGTACAACGTCGACTTCCAGAAAATCTACGAGCGCATCAAGTCGGTGATGCCGCTGATCAACGCCGCGCAGGCCGCCGAGGCCGGGCAGGCGCTCTCGCTCTCCGAGCTCGCCGTCGAGCGCACGACCACGTCGCTGCTGCGCGCCGACGACGCCGTCAGCGCCTCGCACCTCCGCCGCTTCTTCGAGAAGCTCAAGCGCCAGGACGAGAGCATCGTCCACTTCCTCATCAAGTTCTATCTCTACGCCGGCGCGGTGGAGGGCGACCGCCGCGACAAGGTCGACTTCCTCTTCACCCGCATCGGCGAGGACTACGTCGCCGAGCGCGGCGAGTACTGGTCGCGCGACTCGCTCGAGTTCCGCGAGAAAGTCATCGCCCTCGTCTCGGCCATGCGCCTCCCCGACGCGCCGCAGGAGGAGGTCGTGCGCGTGATCCGGCAGATCCGCGCGATGCGCGACGAGATCCAGTCGGCCGAGGCGCTCGAGGAGCTGACCGAGCGCAGCCTCCTCAAGAATGCCCGCGCCTTCAAGCACGCCCTCGGCGACCTCTACTTCCAGCCCGACGTCCTCCTGGCCATCGTCGAGGTCAACGTGGCCACGAAGAACAAGTACCTCCGCCTCTACCACGAGGACGAGCAGAAGATCGTCGAGGACTCGCAGAAGCTGATGGAGCACGGCGACGCCATCGAGCGCAACTTCGGCGACACGAACCCGGAGCTGATCGAGGAGATCGCCCGCTTCCGCGACTTCAAGGAGCGCTTCGACACGGCGCGCGCGAGCTCGAACGTGAAGCACGACGTGATCACGCAGCTCAAGCACTCCATGTCGAACATCCTCTCGCAGCTCGACCGCGGCCTGACCGCCGACGCCGAGGTCGAGGAGCTGCCGCCGACGTTCTTCGACCGCGCCCAGCAGGTCGAGAACATCACCTCGCGCTTCGGCAGCGATCCGGTGCTGCACGGCCACCTGCTGCGCATCGCCGCCGCGGTCGACGTGGCCGACCCGTCGATCATGCCGGAGGAGGTCGTGGAGTTCCCGAACGTGCGCGAGCTGCGCCTGGAGGCGTGGGAGATCGCCGCGTACCAGAAGCTCTTCGAGCGGCGGCCGCCCGAGGCCGACGAGGACAACGACGAGCTGTGGACGCTGTACCTGCGCGCGGCCGCGCTGCGGATCAAGGTCGACGACGAGGCCACGATGCTCGCCGCCGCCGTCAGCGCGGGCGCGGCCCCCGAGGCGGAGCTGATGACGAAGGCGAAGCAGAGCCTCGACTGCGCGAAGGCGCTGGACGAGCTGTTCTCGGACCTCCTGCGCGAGGCGGTGTACTACTCGAACCCGAAGATCCTTCACCAGCTGTATCGGTCGAGGTTTCGGCTGTTGCGGGGGTTTAGCGGGTTATGGCTGATTTATGATCGAGGCGGCCAACCGGCCGCGGTTTAGGCCACGGAAACTTAGAACGCAGAATGCGAATGCAGAATGAAGAAAGCCACCGTCCCCCGTTTCTAACTTC
>Ga0070717_10002958_pt1 | contig 12074 bp, 11 predicted proteins | sample LARL113metaG_FD_71366 | JGI IMG/M metagenome (GOLD analysis project Ga0070717, IMG submission 71366) | Corn, switchgrass and miscanthus rhizosphere microbial communities from Kellogg Biological Station, Michigan, USA - LAR L11-3 metaG | ecosystem: Host-associated > Plants > Roots > Rhizosphere ...
CTGCGCGGCACGCACTTCGGCATCCACGTCGATCCCGACGACGGCCTGCTGGTGCAAGGCGCTCCCGGCTACCAGCTGACCTGGATGGACGCCAAGGCGGGAGACTGGGTGGTGACCCCGCGGCGCGGCAAGGCGGTCGAGATCAACGCGCTCTGGTACAACGCGCTGCGCCTGCTGCAGGACTGGCTGACGGCGGCCGGCGACACGGCCGGCGCCGAGCGCGTGCAGCGCGCCGCGGACCGGACCTACGAGGCGTTCAACCGCCGGTTCTGGAATCCGGCGATTGGCCACCTCAACGACGTGGTCGACGGTGAGCAGGGCGACGATCCGGCGTGCCGGCCCAACCAGCTGTTCGCGATCGCGCTCGATCATCCGGTGCTCGCGCCGGCGCACTGGGCGCCGGTCCTCGAGACCTGCGAGCGCGAGCTGGTCACGCCGCTCGGGCTGCGCTCGCTGTCGCCGCGCCATCCGGACTACAAGCCGACCTACCGCGGCGATCTGGTGACGCGCGACGCGGCGTACCACCAGGGGACGGTGTGGAGCTGGCTGATCGGCCCGTACATCGACGCCGTCCGCCGGGTGCGCCCCGCGGATGTCGCCGGCGCCCGCCGCGCGCTCGACGGCCTGATCGCGCACCTGGCCGAGAACTGCATCGGCTACGTCGGAGAAGTCTTCGACGCCGAGCCGCCGTACACGCCCGGCGGCTGCGTCGCGCAAGCCTGGGGCGTGGCGGAGCTGTTGCGCTGCCTGCTGCTCACCGAGCGCTGAGGTCGCGTCGGGGCCTGTGCCAGACTTCGCCACACAAGCTCCGCGATTCCCTAGTTGCGGTAGGCACGATCAATGCTTCTGTTACAAGCAGGAGGTCATCGTGCAAAACTACCTGAACATGCCAGCCGAGCTGGAGATCGATCCCCCCTCGGAGACCTCCGCGCCCGTCGAGCCGTGGCATGCCGAGGTCAGCCAGCTGCTGAGCCACGCGGCCGAGCTGTGCGTCAAGCACGGGGTCGACGTCGATCATTTCTTGAAGATCGCGTGGTCGGCGTACGTCGAGTCTCGCCCGGGGATGCGCGAGCACCTCGAGGAGCTCCAGCTGCGCGAGCAATTCGACATGCTGCGCAAGCTCGGCCGCCTCGCGACTGCGTAGCTACGAATTATTCGTTGATCGTGACCTTGTTCATCTTGATCGGGGTCTTCGGGCGATCGCCGGCCGCGGTCGGCGCGCTCTCGATCTTCTTCACGACGTCCATGCCCGACGTGATCTTGCCGAACACCGGGTGCTTCGACGGACCCGGGGTGAACCAGTCGAGGTAGGCGTTGTGCACGGTGTTGATGAAGAACTGGGCGCCGCCCGAGTTGGGCCGGCCGGTGTTCGCCATCGACAGCGTGCCGGGCTCGTTCGACAGCTTCTGCGCCGGCGGGTGCTCGTCCTGGATCTTGCCGAACGGGGAGTCGCCGGTGCCACAGCGCGGGCTGCTGGCGTCCTTCGAGAACTCACAGCCGAACTGGATCATGAAGTTGTTGATGACGCGGTGAAAGTGCAGGCCATCGTAGAAGCCGCTCTTGGCGAGCTTCACGAAGTTGCCGGCGGTCACGGGCATCTGGTCCTGATAAATCTCGGCGGTGAACGAGCCGAGGGAGGTCTCGAACGTCGCGGTCGGGTTCGCCATCCCCGATGCGTATCACAACACCGCTAGCTCATGCCGTCGATCGCCAGCGCGATCATCGCGACCAGTTTCTGGGCCTCGACCTGCTCGACGTTGGCGAGGATGAACTCGTGGAGCGGTAGCTGCGATTTCTCGAGCCGGGCGAGCGGCTCGCCGGTCGCGGCGCCATCGAGATCTTCGTACGACAGCGTGCGGACCCGGCCGCCGTTGCGCTGGAAGCACTGCGCCACCAGCGCGCAGTGAAAGATCACGTTCACGATCGCCTCGGCGCCGCCGAGCTCCTGATCGTGTGCGCTGATGAACTGCGCGACCTGGGTCTGGGTCTGGACGAACCCGCCCACCAGCACGGCCGAGTAGTTGGGATCCGACATCTTCTGCGACGCCTCGGTCACCACGGCGGCGACCTGATCCTTGGTCAGCTTCATGGAGCCTCGCACGGGGGCTCGCTGGACTCGGCCATGGGGGGATGCTACTGCGGTGGAGGTCGCCCGTCGAGAATCGTGCAACCTCTGGTGATTCAAAGGCCATCGCTCCGTCGGGCGCTGGTGGTGTCGGTGGCGCTGCACGCGGTCGCGGCGCTGGTCGCCGTGCGGCTGATCGTGCCTGCGCACGCGGTCGAGCAGGAGCTGGTCGACATCGAGATGGCGCCGCCGCCGCCAAAGGCCGAGGCGCTGCCGGCGGAGCTCGCGCAGCCGCGGCGGCCGGACCTGGCGGAGCAGGATCGCGCGGATCCGGCGAGCAGCGTGCCCAGCCCGCCGGGCGAGGGCGATGAGGCGATCGACGCCGGCGTCGATGCGCCGGTCGATGCGCGGCCGGATGCGGCGATCGACGCGCGCCCGCGTCCCGATGCACGACCGGACGCGCGCCCCGACGCGGCGATCGACGCCGCCGAGCCGAGCGATGCCGGCGTCCCCGACGACGCAGGGCCGGCCGACGCGCTCACCGTCGCGACGCTCGACGACGCGGGTGCCGCAGACGGCAGCAGCGATGCCACGCAGGTCGCGCTCGCCGATGCCGGTGACGATGCCGCACGCGTCGCGAGCGCCGAAGGCTCGGGCAGCGGTGCCGACGCGGGGCCCGGCTCGGGCACCGGCGCTGCTGCGGGCTCCGGCTCTGCCGCGGGCGCCGGTTCTGCCGCGGGCGTCGGTTCTGCCGCGGGCTCCGGCTCCGCCGCGGGCTCCGATGTCGCGGCGAGCGCCGGCGCGGGAAGCGACCACGCCGGCTCGGGTGGCACCGCCGGCTTGGGTGGCACCGCCGGCTCGGGTGGCGCCGCGGGCTCGGCCGCGATCGCCACGTCCGCCGGCTCCGACGCCGCGGCGCCGCTCGACACCACCGCGCTCGCCGCCGAGCTCGGCGCCGCCGTCCCCGGCGCGACCAACGAGCCGGCCGTCGAGGGCGCGCCGACGACGGCGGGCACCGCCGCGAACCTCCTGACCTACTTCCCCGACGGCCACATCATCACCGCGCTGATCCGCTTCGATCGCCTGCGCGGCACCGAGTGGGCGGCGCAGGCCGAGCGCCTGCTCCGCCCGCTGCCCGACTACCAGGCGCTGTTCGGCCCGCGCGACGCCGCGATCATCGACAAGCTCGAGACCCTCGTGATCTCGACGCCGCGCCCGCGCGACGCCGCCGCCACGACGCTGGTCGCGCGGACCTCCCTCGCCCGCGCCCCACTGCGCGACTTCCTCGGCGCGGTCAGCCCGGTGACGTGGTCGACCGCGCGCGGCGGCCTGCTCGGTCAGCGCACCGCGCCGATGTTCCCCAACGACCACCGCGTGTTCCTGTCGCCGTTCAAGGGCTGGTTCCTGCTCGCCCAGCCCGTCGATCTCGGCACGCTCGCGACGGCCGCCAAGGGCAACCCGAACACCGTCGAGGCCACCGGCAAGCTGCCGCCGTGGATCGCCGGCATCCGCAAGATCGAGAGCGAGACCGGCGACAAGCGCGGCCCCGCCGTCGTGCTCACCGTCGGCCTGCCCGGCAAGCGCCTGAGCCTGGCCGGCCGCGACTTCGGCCTCGGCATCGGCTCGGTGCCGACGCCCGAGCGCATCTCGCTCGCCGGCGAGCTGGTCCCGCAGGGCTGGCTGGTCCGCGGCAACCTGCGGTTCGCCAGCGACGCCGCGGCCGCCGAGCTGGTCGCCGCGGCTCAGCAGATCCAGCAGCGCGTCGCCGACAGCTACGCGATCCGCCTCGTGCTCGGCAAGCCGGTGTCGCGCGTGATCGCCAACCTCGCGTTCGCGCGCAACGGCCCGCGCGTGTCGTACGCGACGTCGATGTCGATCGCCGACGCCCGCGCGCTGCTGACGTTCGCGTCGTTGCAGCTCGACCAGTACTTCGGCCGCGCGCCGTGAGTCGCGCAAAGCGGGCGTTGAACGATCGCGCCGCGCGCTGCATGCTGGAGGGATGACCGCGCGCGCCGGCCTGGTGATCGCCCTCGCGGTCGCGTGCGGCTCGTCGCGCCGCTCGGCGATGTACCCGGCCGGCTCCGACAAGGACGACGGCTACGGCGAGCTGGCGCAGAAGTCGGCGCGCCTCCTGACCCACGATGGCGCGGATCCCGTGCAGCTCGCGCTGCGCCGCCCGCACATCCACGCCGGCGATCCGTACGGCGGCGATCCGTACGGCGGCGCCGCGCCCGACGACGAGCCCGCCGTCGCGCCCCCCGCCCCGCCGGCGCCGCGCCGCTATCACGCGGTCGCCGGGCTGACCGGCACCGTCGAGGGCGTCGTCCGCTGGCGCGGCGCGCCGCCGCCCCCGCTGACCACCGCGTGCGGCGCGATCGAGCACCCGGCGCCGCGCGTGGCCGCCGACCACACCGTCGGCGGCGTGCTGATCACCATCGAGCCGCTCGCGACCGGCCGCCTGCTGCCGAGCTTCGCGCGCGCGGCGTCGGTCGGCGGGACGATCGTCAAGCGCGGCTGCGCGCTCGCGCCGGCGCTGCAGATCGTCACGCCGCTGCCCGCCAGCCTCACGGTGCACGGCGACGCCGGCGCGGCGCGGCTGGTCGCGACCTTGCCCGCCGGCACCCAGGCGTTCGAGCTGCCGCCCGCCGGCCGCGTGACCTTGCCGGCCCACCCCGGCGTCACGCGGATCGAGGCCGCCGACGGCTCGCTCGGCGCGGCGTGGATCGTCGCGACCGACACGCCGTACTACGCGCTCACCGACGATGACGGCCGGTTCCGCATCACCGAGCTCGCGCCCGGGACGTATGACCTGACGTTCTGGCAGCCGGCGCGCCCGACGCTCGCCGGCGGGACGCTGCGCTACGGCGCGCCGGTCACCACGCACCGCACGCTCAAGGTCGACGCGAGCCACGTCGCACGCATCGAGCTGACGCTCGCGCCCTGAGCGCGAGGATGGCTCGACGACAGCGCGGCTCCCGGATGCGCGGCCGCGCTGCCGCTTGGCCGCTCAGCGCGTCACGACGACGTCGTCGATCAGCCAACCCTTGAACGCGTTGGACGAGCTGTCCTTCGAGTTGAACCGGAAGCGGATCTGGATCGACTTGCCGGCGAACGCCGCGAGCGAGATCGCGCCGCTGTCGGTCCACGCCAGCACCGACGGGTTCGCCGACGTCTTCGACCACACCGTCGTGGTCGTCGTGCCCGACACGATCTCGACCGAGGCGACGTCCCACGTCCCGGTCGAGCTCTCGACCTGGCGGAAGTACTGGAACTTCAGGCTCGACGTCGCGACCGTGCCGGTGATGACCGGCGAGGTGATCGTGCCGGTCACCGCGGTGCCGTTCGAGTAATTGCACTTGGCGTCGATGCCGAAGTACATCGCGTGGGTCGCTGACGCGAAGCCCGGCGACGCGCACGCCGAGTTGTTGACCGAGTGCCACAGGCCGGTCGGCGCCCAGCTGGTCGTGCCCTCGAACGACTCGCGGAACAGCTCGGTCACCGTGCCGGTCACCGTGATCGAGATCGACGCCGTCGCGGTCAGCCCGCCCGCGTCGGTGACCACCGCCTGGATCGTGTGCGTCCCGACCGACAGCGTCACCGCGCGCGACGCCCCGGTGCCGAGCGCGCCGTCGAGGCTCGACGACCACTGGATCGAGCCGCTCAGCGCGCCGTCCTCGGCGTCGTTCGCGGCGCCGGTCAGCGTCAGCTCGGTGCCCTGCGGCACCGACGTGCCATCCGCCGGCGCGGTGATCGCCAGGGTCGGCGCCGTGTTGACCGACGTGCCGATCGTGCCCTTGGCGAGCTCGGCGATGAACGCGACGCCGAGCTTCGCGAACTTGAACGCGTGCGTCGCGGTGTTGTTGCTCACCGACAGGACGTCACCGGTCGAGTGGATGTTCGGGTTGTACTCCGACATCCGGGCCTCGAACGGCATCGACGCCGGGTAGCCCGCGTTGTGCCACGACGCGTGGTCGGAGCAGCCGTAGCCGCACGAGTCGGTGCCCCAGGTCGCGCCGACGTAGGTATCGATCAGGTTGCCGACGAACGTGTTCTGCGCCGCGTTCGTGAAGTCCTGCATCAGCCAGATGTCCTTGTTCGAGCCCTGGTAGTTCGTCATATCGAACTGCACCACGCCGACGACGTTGATCCCGGCGTTCTTGTGCTGGGTCACGATCTGCTTGGAGCCGCGCAGGCCGACCTCCTCGGCGGAGTACGCCATGAACTTCACGGTGCGCAGCGGGTGGTAGTTCATCGCCATCAGCACGCGGAACACCTCGGAGATCGTCGCGATGCCGGACGCGTCGTCGTCGGCGCCGGGCGCGACGGTCGAGCTCGTGCCCGAGACGATCGAGTCGAGGTGACCGCCGATCACGACGACCTCGTTGGCGAGCGTCGTGCCGGGGATCGTCGCGATGACCGACTTCTGCGCCCAGCCGGTCTCGAACAACTCGACCGTGACCTCGGGGCGGCCGGCCGCGAAGTTCTGCCACAGGTTGCGGATCCACGTCGTCGACTGCGCGCCGCCGAACGAGGTGTAGTAGCGCGTCGCGAACCCGGCGCCGCCGGCGAGCTGCTGGATGCTGGTCAGGATGTTGTTGGCGTCGAGCGCGGGGAGCAGCGCCTGCACCGTCGCCGCGTTGTCGATCGTGTAGGGCACGAGCGGCGCGAGCTGCTCCTGCTGCTTCGAGCGCAGCGCCACGCGCGCCTCATCGAGATCGGCGTGCTCGACGAACCCGCCGCACCGGTTGTGCTCGTCGTGCATGCGCTCGGACAGCGCGCGGAAGTCCTGCGCGTCGTACGACAGCACGGCGATCCCGTTGCTCGACTCGACGATGTCGAGCTGCGCACCCGGGACGCGCGCCGCGAGCACCGCGCGGGCGGTGTCGAGCGCGTCCATGTCGATCGTGATCAGCCGCGGGCCGGTCTCGGTCAGATCCGGCTCGGGATCGGGAGACCCCATCGGAAGATCCGGACCGCAGCCGGAGATCATCAGGGCCGTGAGCAGCGCGAGCGAAAATCTCATCGCGGCGACCGTAGAGCAGGCGCGATCCGACTCACCACACGCTGCGTGACGCAACTTAAGATTTCCGATGTCAGGCCCGAGAACCCGGGTACACGAGCCGCGGTGCGTCGAAGAGTGGATCTTCCGCTTTGCGTACCGGTCGTTACACGCGCAACGTCACGAGGAGAAGAACGAGCGCTGCTGGAGCGCCAGGCCTTCGACGATGTGCTCGACCCGCTGCGCAGACAGCGCACCGACGTACACACCGAGCCGCGCCTTCTCGACGGTCGAGACCTGCGAGACGATCACGACGCTCGCCCGCGGCAGGTTGGCCTCGCCGGCGTCGAGCAACACGTTGCCCGGCTCGGCGAGCCGCTGGAGATTCGACGTCAGCCCACATACGACCACCGTCGTGATCCGGCTGTGGTTCAACACATCGGCCTGGATCACGACGTGAGGGTGCGCCTGCCCGGGCACGGATGGCGTCAGCGCGTCCGGCTCGATCCAGAACACGTCGCCCTGGTGGACCACACGGCGCTCCATGCGCGCACTGTACACGGGGTGACGTCCACGGGCGTCTTGTCCGGTGTCCGGCCGGATTTCGGACGCGTGTCCGGCAGCCGGACGTTCGGCGCCGCACGACCACGTGATCATCGCTAGTTGCGATTGGCACCATGGTTGCTGTCTTCCGGCGCAGACGCATCGTCGTCGGAAGGAGACTCTCGTGTTGCAGAAGAAAGCGTTCAAAGTGCTCGCCGCGATCCCGAAGAAGGATGGCACGCAGTGGTGGATGAAGTGCGGGTCGGCGCACACCAACAAGGATGACTCGATCAATGTGTATCTCGACGCGATGCCGCGCGATCTGAAGTTTCAGTTGCGCGAGCTCGACGAGGAGGATCTGCGCCGGCGCGAGGCGTATCGCACCGGTGCCGCGTCCGCCGCGGGCGCCGCCGCCAGCGACCCCGGCGCGCCGCTGACGGACAGCTACCGCGCGAGCCAGCTCGGCGGCGGCGCGACGCCGTCCAGCGGCGTGCCGTTCTAGTCGACGACTCCCTCACATTCGCACTCACTCACTCATCGCTACAAAGGACTGTGTCATGACTCAATCGATCTCGAAGCTCGCTCGTCATCTGGTGTCGCTCGCTGCCATTGCCTTGCTCGTCGTCGCCATGGGCGGCTCGTGGGCGCGTTCGGCGCACGCCGCGCCGTCGATCGCGGCGCAGCAGGCGCTCGCGAAGCCGGCGGCGGCCACGCCGCACGCGGCGAACGATGCCGACGAGCCACCCGCGAAGAAGGGCAGCCACAAGCAGCTGTCGGGCAAGCTGAACCTCAACGCGGCGAACGAGGAGCAACTCCAGCTGCTGCCGACCGTCGGGCCGGCCAAGGCCGAGCGCATCGTCGCGTGGCGTAGCAAGAACGGCGGATTCAAGCGTATCGCCGATCTGCGGCGCGTGAAGGGCTTCGGCTACAAGACGTTCAAGAAGCTCGAGCCGTATCTCGATATCAAAGGCGACACCACGCTGACCGCAAAGTAGCGCGCGCGCTCGTGCTTGCCGTGCTGCCACGCCCTCGCGACCGCAAGCGTCGCTCGCGGTGTCGCTCATGACTAGAGCGCCGCGTTTCGCGTCGCGAGGACCGGCGCACGGCCGGCGAGGCAAGCAATCATGTTTGGCCGGTGCGGCGTGCCGCCCCTCCCTCGGTGCGCCGTGCCGGCTGCTCTCTTCGTGGCGGTGGGCGTTGTAGAGTCGCGCCATGACTTTGCAGACCCCACCGGCACCGCAGCTGGGCTCGCTCGGCGAGGAGGCGCGACGGCTGTGCCAGGCGCTGCTGCGCATGGACACCACGAACCCGCCGGGCAACGAGCGGATCTGCGCCGACTACCTGGCGGCCTCGCTGTCCGAGGTGGGCTATCAGCCCGAGCTGATCGAGCCGGCGCCCGGTCGCACGAACCTGATCGTGCGCCACCGCGGCACGGGCGCCAAGCCGCCGCTGCTGCTGACCGCCCACCTCGACGTGGTCGAGGCCGACGCCTCGAAGTGGCGGCGGCCGCCGTTCTCGGGCGACGAATTCGAAGGCTGCCTGTGGGGGCGCGGCGCGATCGACATGAAGAACATGGCGGCGATGTGCACGGCGATCATGCGGCGGCTCGCCGCGACGCGCACCGTGCTGTCGCGCGACGTGATCTTCGCGGCGGTCGCCGACGAGGAGGCCGGCTGCGACCACGGCTCGCGGTTCCTGGTCGAGCACCATCGCGCCAAGGTCGAGGCCGAGTACGCGATCGGCGAGGCCGGCGGGTTCTCGCTCCACCTCGGCGACACCACGTTCTATCCCGTGCAGGTCGCCGAGAAGGGCCTGGTCTGGATCCGCGCGCGGGTGACCGGCACGCCGGGCCATGGCTCGATGCCGCGCCACGACAGCGCAGTCACCAAGCTGGGCGACGCCCTCTCGGCGCTCGGCAAGGCGCAGCTGCCGGTGCATCCCACGAAGTGGGTGACCGAGTTCATCGACGCGCTGCGCGCGCAGCAGCCGGCGCTGATCCAGCCGCTGATCAAGCTGATCGCGCGTCCGCGCCTGCTCGCGGGCGTGGCGAAGCTGCTGCCCAACGCGTCGATCGCGCGCAGCTTCTCGGCGCTGCTGAGCAACACCGCCTCGGCCACGGTGGTGCGCGCCGGCAGCAAGACCAACGTGATCCCCGGCGTCGCGGAGTTCGAGATCGATGGCCGCATCTTGCCGGGCCAGACCGAAGAGGATCTGCTGCGCGAGCTGCGCGCGGTGCTCGGTCCCGACGTCGAGCTCGAGGTCATCCTGTCAGCGCCACCGACGATCACCGAGCCGGTCGCCTCGCCGCTGTACGACGCGATCAAGCACCAGGTCGAGGCGCGCGAGCCCGGCGCCATCGTGGTGCCCTACATGATCCCGGGCTTCACCGACGGCAAGTTCTTCACGCAGATGGGCGCGCGCTGGTACGGCTTCGCGCCGGTGAAGCTCGAGCGCGACGCCAACATTCGATTTGCCGATATGTTCCATGGCCACGACGAGCGCATCCCGGTCGCGGGGCTCATGTGGGGCACCGAGGTGCTCGACGCCGTGGTCCGCGAGATCTGCGCCTGAGCGCCGAGCGTCCGCGAAGGAGCGAAGTCCGGCACCCGCGCCGCCCTCGCGTCTACAGCGACGCCACCGGCGTGCTGCCCGGCGCCGGGTGCGCCTCGAGGAAGCCGTCGAGCGCGGCGTAGAACCGCTCGGGCTCGTCGAGCATGACGAAGTGCTTGGCGCCGGGCACCACGACGACCGTGTGGTTCGGCACCTTGTTGGCGTGCGCGCGCATGCCGTCCTGCAGCCCGCCGTCGGCGAGCACCACGAGCACGGGCGAGCGGATCGCGCTCAGCATCGGACGCAGATCCGTCGTGAACTGTTCGTAGATCGCGTCGCCGATCGCGCGGCGGTCCGACTTGGCGACCACGTCGAGCATCGGCGCCAGGCGGTCCGGCTTGGCGGACATCTGGCCGAAGATCGCGTGGACCTGCTGGACGAACTGCTCGTCGCTCGCGTCGCGCCACAGGCCGCGCGCCTGGCGACCGGCGGCTGCGTTGGCGTCCGCGTCGTCGCCGCCGAGCGCGGCGCCCGAGTCGACGACGATCGTCGGGCCGACCAGCCCGGGCTCGGCCGCGGCCAGCCAGTACGCGATGAAGCCGCCGAGGCTGTGGCCCACGATCACCGGGTGATCGAGCTTGCGGTCGCGCACGTAGCGCGCGAGCTGCTCGCGCGTGCTCGCCGCGAGCGGGCCGTCGATCGCCTGCGTACCGGCGAACCCGGCGAGGGTCAGCACGTGGGTCTCGTAGCCGTCGAGGTGCGCGACGGTGTCGCGCCAGACGTCGCCCGGGCAGCCGAGGCCGGGGATGAAGATGACCGGCCGGCCGTGGCCATGCACCTCGACGGTGAACGCGGTGGGCTCGAAGCGCGCCGGCGCCGGCGTCTCGTCCGGCTGGGGTGCAGCGTCTGCGGAGCCGCGTCCGCACGCGGCGAGCACGATCGAGATCGTCATCAGCATCGAGGGCAGCAGGCGGCGCATACCCGGATCACGAGCACGCGGTGTGCCATGCGCGCTGCGCGCACACTCGCCGCACGCTGTGCGCGTTGGCTCGACGACGGCGCCGCGCCGGCCTCGAGCGCCGGCTGATCTGCGAGCGCGCATCGCCGACGAGCGCTGACTCGAGCCACGCGCCTCACGTCGCCTCTGCTCTCGCGCGCTGTGCGGCGTCGCTCACCCGGCGCCCAGCGAGCGATCGCGCGGGCCTCCCGCGGGCGCCGCGGTCAGCCGTGGCCGTCGACGCGCGCGATTCCGGAGTCGCTCGCGCCGAGGTCGGCGGCCGGCATGTCCTGCAGGTGACGCAGCCGCCACAGGAACACCGGCGACACCAAGCCCACGAGCAGGCCAACCCACACGGCGGCGCGGATGCCGATCAGCTCGGCCAGGCCGCCGGCGAGCAGCGCGGCCACCGGCAGCACGCCCGTGGTGCACACATGGACCGCGGCGTTGGCGCGTCCGAGCAGCTCGCGCGGCAGCACGGTCTGGCGCAGCGTCACGGCGAGCACGAGGAACGCGACCGCGAAGCCGTCGCTCAGCAGCTGGTGCGCGACCAGCAAGCCGATCATCATCGCCCGCGACGACGCGCCGGCCGCCATCGGGATGAACAGCGTGCACGCCAGGCTGAGCGCCGAGCTGACCAGCAGCGTGCGCCCGACGCCGAGCCGGCGCGCCAGCGTCCGCGCGAGCATCGCGCCGCCGAGCGATCCGATGCCGCCGATCGCGATGATCACGCCGAACGTCGCCTCGGACAGCGCGAGCTCGCGCAGGCAGAACACCGTGTACAGCGCGATGAAGAACCCGCCGGCGACCGACCACCCCATCAGCGTCAGCACGATCGGCCGCACCAGCGGATGCCCGAACACCGCGCGCAGCCCGATCCGGAAGTCCTCGCCGGTGCGCACGACCGGCGCGTCGACGAC
>Ga0070717_10002959_pt1 | contig 12074 bp, 12 predicted proteins | sample LARL113metaG_FD_71366 | JGI IMG/M metagenome (GOLD analysis project Ga0070717, IMG submission 71366) | Corn, switchgrass and miscanthus rhizosphere microbial communities from Kellogg Biological Station, Michigan, USA - LAR L11-3 metaG | ecosystem: Host-associated > Plants > Roots > Rhizosphere ...
CGCCTCGCCTTGTCGAGCTGGCTGGCGCACGCAACCGGACGTCCGCGCAGGGCCTGGTACCACGCGACCGCGACGTGCACGAGCCCCTGGTAGAAGTCACGCTCCCCGAGCGGCGCTTCCCGCCACGCGATCTCCAGCTCCTCGTGCGCCGCGAAGAACTCCCCGGCCCGCATCAGCGCGAGCCCGTGCTCCAGTTCGTCACCACTCACAGACCGGATTGTCCCCCGAAACCCGTGTTACGCTCCCGTTCGTGGCGACGATCCTGCTGGCGGGGGTCGACCTGTTCTTTCGTGGGAAGCTCGAGGCTCTCTGCCCCGGGCACCACTTCGTGACCACCGATACCGTCGACGAGCCCGAGCTCGTGATCGCGGACATCTCGCGGATCGACCCCGACGAGGTCGCAGACGCCTATCCCGAGATCCCGATCATGGGATTCACGAACCACACCGACACGACCGGTTTGCGCGCCGCGCACGAGGCCGGATTCGACCAGGTGATCGCGAAATCCGCGCTCGTGGAGAGGGCGCCGGTACTGGTGGAGGAGCTCCTGGCCTCGTCTGTAGAGTAGGCCACCGTGACCTACATCATCGCCGAGCCCTGCATCGACATCAAAGACCGATCCTGCGTCGACGTCTGCCCGGTCGACTGCATCCACGAGTTCGACCGCATCCTCGTGATCGATCCGGAGGAGTGCATCGATTGCGGCGCCTGCGAGCCGGAGTGCCCCGTCGAGGCGATCTTCCCGGAGGACGCGCTCCCTGAAAAATGGGCGCCGTTCGTGAAGATCAACTACGCCTATCCGGACGCGGGCGAGATCAACCGGCTGACGAACGAGTACGCGACCGAGCACAACGTCCAGAACGAGCCTCTCGAGTAGTTTTCCCGGCCGCCGCCGGGGGTACTGAGCCGCGATGGCATTCAGCCCGCTCAGCCTGGACCACGTCGCCCTCTGGGTCGAGGACCGCGACCGGATCGCGGACTTCGGCGCCAGCCGCCTCGGCATGCACGAGATCGAGCGCACGGACGCGTTCACGCTCGTCGGGGCGGACGCGCGCCGGTTCAAGCTGACCCTGTTCGCGGCCGACGGCCCGCGCGACCGGGGACCGCTCCAGCACATCGCACTGCGGGTCTCGGACCTCGGTCGCGCCGAACGCGAGCTCGGCGGTCGGCCTGCCGCCGAGGTCGGAGACGGACTTCGGATCGTGCTCGTCGAGGCGCAGACTGCGGTCGAGTTCGACCTCGACCACGTCGCGCTGGCAGTGCCGGACCCGGAGCGGTCGGCCGAGGCATGGCGGCTGCTCGGCTTCCACGAGGCCCGGCCCGGCGCCGACGGCTCGGTTCGCGTCGGGGTCGGCGGCGCGTATGTCGAGCTCGTCCCCGGCCCCGCCGCAGCCACCGACCGGCCGCTGTTGAACCATCTGGCGCTCCTCGTCGACTCGGCCGACGAGTTTCGCGATCTCGCCGTCGAGGCGGGCGCCGAGGTGCTCGACGTCGTGGACGCGGAGAACACGTATGCAGTCTTCGTGAGCGGCCCGGACGGCGTGAAGCTCGAGTACGTCGAGCACAAGCCGACCTTCTCGCTGGTCTAGTGGTCGTCGTCGCCGGGGCCGGCATGGCCGGTCTGGTCGCGGCCGCGCGGCTCCGCGAGCTCGGCCGGGACGTGAAGCTGCTCGAGAAGGGCGACCGCGCGGGAGGGTCGATGCTGCTCTCGAGCGGCGTCGTCTGGAGACACCGCGACTTCGAGGACTTTCGTGCGGAATGCCCGGATGCAATCGAGGCGCTACAGCGGCTGGTCTACGACCGGCTCGACGACTCGCTGCACTGGCTGGAGCAGGCCGCGACTCCGGCCGCGCAGCGGGACACCGGCAATCCGCGTACGGTCGGGCGGCGGTTCGACCCGACCCGGCTGACCGAGGCGCTTGTCCGAGCGGGAGGAGCGCCGGAGCTGTCGCGCCCGCTCGACGAACTGCCGGACGGCGAGGTCGTGCTCGCGACCGGCGGCTTCGCTGCCAAGCTGGCGCGCGAGCACGGCCTGCTGTTGCGGGCCGCTCCGTGGAGCGAGGGCGACGGGCTGCGGCTCGCCGCCGACCGCGGTGCGTCGACGGCTGGCGACCTGGACGAGTTCTACGGCCGCGCGCTTCCGGCGCCCCCTGCGCAGATCGGCGAGCACGACTTCGTCCGCGCCTCCCAGCTCTACGGCCGGTTCGCCCGCGTCGTCGACGACGACGGCCGGCCGGTCTTCGACCGGACGCCGTCGTGGTCCGAGACCGACCTCGCCCAGGCGATCGCGAAGCAGCCGAACGGCACCGCGTGGTACGTCCTCGACGAAGCTGCCCTGACGGGCCGCGTGCGTGACCGGACGGTCGCGGACATGGTCGGCGTCGCGGAGGAGCTCGGCGCCGAGGTGCGCCGCGAAGGGGCACAGGTGGCGGTGAAGGTCGCTGCAGGCATCACGCATACCCTCGGGGGGCTCGCGGTGGACGACTCGGCGCGCGTGCTCGACAGGGACGGCGAACCGCTCGACGGGCTCTACGCGGCGGGTGTGGACGTCGGGGGAATCGCGAGCGGCGGCTACGCCAGCGGTCTGGCCCAGGCGCTCGTGCTCGGTCTCACCGCTGCGGAGTCGATCGCTCACTCGTGACCTCGGCTCCCGCGCGCACGCGCTCGATCGCGGTGGCGCGGTCGAGGCCGAGCGCGGTGAGCAGATCGGTCACTGCGGAGCGCACCTGGCCGACGACGTGCGCCGCCGCCAGCCCGCTGTCCTGCGCGTAGGCGGCGCTCGCGAGCTCGACGGCTTCGAGCGCAGCCTGGATCGCGGGCGAGCGGTCGCTCCGGTCGAGCGTGGCGTCCGTCTCGCGAACCGCGTCGGCGAGCCTGTGAATAGACGCCGGCAGCTCGGCCGGCACGCCGGGGTCGAGCTCGGAGGCCCGCACGGCCCCGCGCGCGAGGACACGGACGTTCCTGACCACGTGCTCGAGCGGCTCGGCGGCCTCGAGGTAGCGGTCGATCTGGGGACGCACGCGCCAGTACGGCGGCGAGATCACCGACTTCTCGTGCCCGAGTTGCAGTGCGTCGACCCACGCGCGCAGCCGCGGCTCGACGGCGCGCGCGTGGGCCAGCGCCTCGCGTCCCGCGGCGACGTCGCGCGCGGCGAGCGCGGAGGCGATCTCGTCGGTCGCCGCCGCGAGGTCGCCCAGGAATGCCGCAGCCTCACGGCGCGCGTGGCTCACGGCGTTCGTCGGCGCGAGGATGACGACGGCGAGCCCGATGCTGCCGCCTACGAGCGCGTCGACGAACCGCGAGCCGGTGTTGCTCCCGGGCAAGGTGGTGACGAGGATCGCCTGGACTCCCGCCTGCGTGATGAACAGCGGCCCGCCGCCGATCAGGACTGCCCCCGACATCGACAGGAGGACGATCACAGCCAGCTGCCAAACGCCGCTGCCGAGCGCGGACACGAGCGCGTCCGCGACCGCGATCCCGAGCGCGACGCCGAAGGTTAGCTCGACGACGCGCCGGATCACCTGTTGCGCGCTCAGGCCGATCGCCACCGTCGCGGAGATGGGGGCGAAGAAGCCTCGCGTGTGCCCGAGCAGGTCGTGCGCGACGTACCAGGCGAGCGCCGCGGCGACGGCGGTCTGGAGGAGGGGAGAGGAGAGCGCCCGGACGGACTCGAGGCGCGTGTGTGCGGCATCCCGGAGCAGTTGCCCGGGCGGTGCCACGCGGCTCAGCGAACGGGCTGGAGGTACGCGCAGCGGCGGCCGTCGCCGGGAAGCGGCGAGGGCGCGACCTTCGTCACCACGAAGCGGCTGCTCTCGTCCTCGATCTCGGAGCCGACCGGAGGCGCGTCGCCGTCCCGTTCCTCGAAGCGATAGCCCTGCGGCGTCCACACGAAGAGCACGTGAGTCACGGCGGGATCGTAGCTAGATCGCGAGCGCCAGCTGCTCCGGCTCGGCCGCGGGCCGGATGAAGCGCTGCCGTTCGGGGACGCCCGCGTCGTCGCGGAGCCGCGCGACGAGCTTCTTCACCGGCGCGACCTCGGCCGCCGGCAGATAGGCGCGTTGTGCGTAGAGCTGTTCGTAGCGCTCGACGTGCTCGGGCCAGTCGCGGGCGAGCTCGGCGAGGAAGTGCTCGCGCGTGCCCGGCCGGAGGTAGAGCACGTTCGTCCAGATGCTGGCCGCACCGGCCTCGCGGGCGGCCTCCACAACTGCGCGGAGCTGGTCGGGCCGGTCGGAGATGCCCGGCAGCACCGGTGCCATGCCGACCCCGGCCTTGATCCCTGCGTCGACGAGCGTCCGGACGGCGCGGAGCCGCTGCCGTGGCGGAGGGGTCCCTGGCTCCGTCTTGCGCCAGACGTCCTCGTCCAGGGTCGGCACAGAGAACGTGATCGAGAGGTCCGCGCGGGTCGCGGCCTCGACGAGCACGTCCAGGTCGCGGACGATCATCGGGCTCCGCGTGATCAGGTGGAACGGGTTTCGCGCGTCGCGGAGGACCTCGAGGCACGAGCGGGTGAGCTTGTACCGGCCCTCTGCCGGCTGGTACGGGTCGGTTGCCGCCCCGATCGCGACTGGCTCGCGTTTCCACGTACGCCGTGCGAGCTCGCGAGCGAGTACCTCGGCGACGTTGACCTTCACCCGGATCGAGCGCCCGTACTCGTCGCCGGAAGGCCTGTCGGCCCGTCGTTCGAAGGCCCGGACGTAACAGAAGGTGCACCGGTGCGCGCAGCCCATGTACGGGTTGAGCGACCACTCGAACGGCATGCCCTTCACGCGGTTGAGCGCCGCCCGGCACGGCTCCTCGCGGTACTCCACGCGGCCCATGTCGGAACGCTACCGAACAGACGTTCGCCCGCGCAAGGATTCCGAGGCCGACGGGTCGGTTACCTATACTCCGGATAGCTGGTGGCAGACGACCTTCCTAGTCCCGGCGCCCCGGAAGTCGGGGCATGAACCTCGCGCTCGTCCTCATCGCCGTCGGCGCGCTCATCCTGTTGAACGCGTTCTTCGTGGCGGCCGAGTACGGGCTCGTCACGTCCCGTCGCACGCGGCTGCAGGAGCTCTCGGACGAGGGCAACCGCCGGGCCAAGCTCGTGTTGCGGATCACGAGCGACCCGCCGCGGTTCATCGCGGCGATGCAGCTCGGCGTCACCGCCACCAGCCTGGCCATCGGTGCCATCGGCGAGCCGGCCCTGCGGCGCGTCCTCGACCCGGTGCTCGCGGGCGTCGCGGCCGTGATCATCGCCTTCTTCATCATCACCTTCCTGCACGTGGTGGTCGGCGAGCTGATGCCGAAGGGCATCTCGCTCGCGTACTCGGAGCGGGTGGCGCTGTCCGTCGCCGCGCCCGTCCGCGCGTTCTTCCTCGTGTTCAAGCCGCTGATCTGGCTGCTGCAGCGGTCGAGCGAGATCGGCCTGCGGGCGCTCGGCCTCGAGCCTCCCTCCGGCGAGGTGGCGGGGCTGTCCGAGACCGAGCTGAAGATGCTGCTGCAGCGGTCGGAGAAGGAGGGGGAGATCGAGACCGAGGAGCGGGAGATGCTCTACAAGGTCTTCGACTTCGCCGACAAGGAGGTCTCCGACGTGATGGTTCCACGGCCGGACGTGGTCGCGCTGTCGCTCGACCTGCCGCCCCAGGAGTGCCTGCACGCTGCCGTCGAGTCGCCCTACACCCGCTACCCGGTCTACCGGGGGTCGATGGACGAGGTGGTCGGAATCCTCCACGTTCGCGACCTGCTCCGCGCCGTCGAGCAGGCCGGCAGCATCGCGAAGGTCGAGATCGAGCCGATGCTCCGCCAGGTGCAGTTCGTCCCCGAGACCAAGGATCTCGCAGCGCTGCTTCGGGAGTTCCGGCGGACGAAGGAGCACATGGCCGTCGTCATCGACGAGTACGGCGCGATGGAGGGCATCGTCACACTCGAGGACCTGCTCGAGGAGATCGTCGGTGAGATCGAGGACGAGTTCGATCTGCCTGACGAGTCCGTGGAGCAGGTCGACGAGCAGCGGATCCGCATCCACGGAACGTTCACGATCGACGACTTCAACGAGGAGTTCCACGTCGCCTTGCCGGAGGACGACTACAACACGGTCGGCGGGTTCATCTTCGGCGAGCTCGGGCACGTGCCGAACGAGGGGGAGACGCTGGAGCACGACGGGATCCGTTTCACCGTGCTGGAGACGGACGGGAACCGCATCGACCGGCTCGAGGTGGAGTTCGCGCCGCAGGAGAAGGCGCAGGAGAACGAGGCGGAAGAGGGCCCGGAAGCAGATCAGGCCGCGTGAGAGCAGTGGTCATCGAGGCGCCGGGCGTGATCGCCGTGCGCGAGATCGATCCGCCGGTGTGCGGGCCGGACGACGTGGTCGTGCGCAGTCGCGCGGCCGGGGTCTGCCGCACCGACCTGGAGGTGCTTCAAGGCGTCCTCGACCGGCGGTGGGTGCGGTATCCGTGCGTGCCGGGCCACGAGTGGAGCGGAGAGATCGCCGAGGTCGGCGAGCGTGTCGCCGGGTTCGAGCCCGGCGACCGCGTCGTCTGCGAGGGGATCGTCCCGTGCGGTCACTGCCGGCGGTGCGTCGCCGGCGAGACGAACCTCTGCGAAAACTACGACCAGCTCGGCTTCACGCGGGTCGGAGGCTACGGCGAGCTCGTTCTCGCGCCGGCGCGGGTGGTCCACCGGCTGCCGGAGCATGTCTCCTTCGACGCCGGCGTGCTCGTCGAGCCGGGGTCGGTTGTGCTGCGGGCGCTCGAGCGGGCCCGGTTGTCCGCGGGCGAGGCCGTGGGCGTCGTCGGCATCGGAACGCTCGGCTCGCTCGCGATCGTCCTCGCCCGGCTCGCAGGCCCGTCGCGGATCGTCGCCTACGGCATTCGCGCGGAGGAGCTCGAGCTCGCCCGGCAGCTCGGCGCGGATGAGACGGTGGACGTATCGGCGGGCGAGCCGGAGCTCGGAGCGCTCGACCTCGTGCTCGAGACGGCCGGCGCGGTTCCGGCCGTCGAGCTGGCGACGAGGCTCGTCCGCGAGGGCGGGCGGGTCGTGCTGCTCGGCATCGCGGGGGAGGGGAAGACGCTGGCGTCGCTGCCGGCCGACCGGATCGCGCTGCGCGACCTCGAGCTGATCGGGAGCGTCGCGTACACGTCGGCCGTGTGGAGCCGCGTGGTCGCGCTCCTCGCCGACCGCCGCGTCGACTTCGACCCGATCGTGACCCACCGCTTCCCGCTCGAGGAGTTCGAGCAGGCGTTCGAGCTGATGGAAGACCGGCGCGGGATCGTGGCGAAGATCGTGCTCGAGCACGCCCCGCCCGGCTGACCACACTCTGTTGGTTTCCCCCGGGGCGCTTTCGCGCCCTGCCCCCGCTTTGAGGGTAGCCCGGAAAGTCGCACGGGTGTGAGACGCGAGTGTGACGAAAGCGTGATTTTCGTCGCGGGCCGAGGGCGGCTAGAGCGAGCGGTAGGTGAGCTGCTCGCGTGCGCCCGTCTCGTTCGAGCGGACGATCGCGTCGCACACCTCGGCGGCGCGGTAGCCGTCCTCGAAGGTCGCGCCCATCGGGGCTACGTCGGCGTCGTCGCGAATGCACTCGAGCAGGTGGTAGATCTCGTGGACGAAGGTCTCGCCCCAGCCGATGATGTGACCGGGCGGCCACCAGAACCCCCACCACGGATGGTCGGCCTCCGAGACGAGCACCGTCTTGAAGCCGCGCGCCCGGTCGCCGTCGGCGCGGAAGACCTGCAGCTCGTTCAGCCGCTCCATGTCGAACGCGAGCGACGCCTTCGAGCCGTTGATCTCCCACTGCAACGCATTCCGCCGGCCGAGCGCGAGGCGCGTTGCCTCGATGGTCCCGACGGCGCCTCCGGAGAACGTGACCGCGGCCTCGATCGCGTCGTCGACCTCGCGGCCGGGCAGGAACGTCTTCACGAGGCCGGATACGGACTCGAAGTCGCCGACGAGGTACCGGGCCAGGTCGACGACGTGTGCGCCGAGGTCGCCGAGGGCGCCCGAGCCGGCCTCGTCGGCGTGGAAGCGCCACGTGTCGAGGGACGGGTCGTCGCCCCAATCCTGGAGGTAGCGGCCGCGGAAGTGGCGGATCTCGCCCAGCTCGCCGGCGTCGATCATCTCCCGCGCGAGCCGGTTCGCCGGGACGAAGCGGTAGTTGAACGCGCAGAGGTGCTTGACGCCGGTCGCGGCGACTCGCTTCCAGATGTCGTAGCTCTCGTCCGCTGTCCGGCCGAGCGGCTTCTCGCAGATCACGTGCTTGCCGGCCTCGGCGGCGGCGATCGTCGGCTCGGCATGCAGCGAGTTCGGGCCGCCGTTGTCGAACAGGCCGATCTCGGGGTCGGACACGAGCGCGTGCCAGTCCGTCGTCCAGCGCTCGTAGCCGTACCGCTCGGCCGCGTTCTGCACGGCCTCCTCGTTGCGGCCGGCGATCGAGACGAGCTTCGGCACGAGCGGCGGCGGCCAGGTCATGTACGCGATCTTCCGGAACGCGTTCGAGTGGGCCTTGCCCATGAACGCGTAGCCGAGCATGCCGACGCCGATCTGCTCGATCTCGCCGCCCGCCACCTCGCCGGGTGCTGCACCGATGCCGCTCACGCCTCGCTCCGCTGCATGGCCGCGTCGAAGGCGACCTCGGACGGCTTGAAATCCACCTTGCGCACGAACGCGAGTGCGTCCTGCGCGCCCCATTCGCGATCCATTCCCGAGTCCTCCCATTCGATCGACAGCGGGCCGGAGTAGCCGATCCGGTTCAGGGCGCGCACGAGCGCCTCGAAGTCGACGTCGCCGTGCCCGGGCGAGACGAAGTCCCAGCCGCGCTCCAGTTCGCCGAAGTTGAGATGGCCGCCCAGGATCGACTTCCGGCCGTCGAGGGTCTTCTTCGAGTCCTTGACGTGCACGTGGTAGATGCGGTCGGCGAACTCGAGCACGAACCCGGCCGAGTCGAGGTGCTGGTGCGCGAAGTGGCTCGGGTCGACGTTGATGCCGAACCCCTCGCGGCGGCCGATCGCGTCCAGCGTCTTCCGCGTCGTGACGAAGTCGTAGGCGATCTCCGTCGGGTGCACCTCGAGCCCGAAGCGCACGCCCTCGGCGTCGAACACGTCGACGATCGGCCCCCAGCGGTCCGCGAAGTCCTGGTAGCCGCGCTCGATCTCGGCGAAGTCGTTGGGCGGGAACGAGTAGAGCATGTGCCAGACCGCGGAGCCCGTGAGGCCGTTCACCTGCGTGACGCCCAGCCTCGCCGCGGCCCGCGCCGTGTCCTTCATCCGCTCCGCCGCCCGCTGCCGCACGCCCTCGGGGTCGCCGTCCCCCCAGACCTCCGGCGGCAGGATGCCGCGGTGCCGCTCGTCGATCGGGTCGCAGACGCACTGGCCGACGAGATGGGCCCCGATCGCGAAGCAGTTCAGGTGGTTCCGCTCGAGCACCTCCTGGATCGAGCGGACGTAGCCGTCCTCCGCCAGGGCGCGGTCGACTTCGAAGTGGTCGCCCCAGCAGGCGAGCTCGAGCCCGTCGAAGCCCCACTCGCCGGTCTTCCGCGCCAGCTCCTCGAGCGGAAGGTCGGCCCACTGGCCGGTGAACAGGGTGACCGGACGCGCCACGCCCGCGATACTACGGGCCGACGCCGACCGAGGGGGAGCGATGGAACGATTGCTGATGCTGACCGCCGACTCGGGCGAGGAGCTCGAGGTCTACTACCTGCTCTACCGCTTCCGCGAGGCGGGCTACGACGTCGACGTGGCGGCGCCCCAGCGCAAGCGGCTGCAGCTCGTCGTGCACGACTTCGAGCCCGGAGCGGATACGTACGTCGAGCGGCCCGGGCGCGGGCTCGACGCCGATCTCGCCTTCTCGGAGGTCGATCCCGAGCGTTACGCCGGCGTGCTCGTCCCCGGCGGTCGTGCGCCGGAGGTGATCCGCAACGACCCGGACGTCCGCCGGATCGTGGCGCATTTCTTCGACCACGACCTTCCTGTCGGGCACATGTGCCACGGCGTGCAGGTCCCGGCTGCCTACGGCCTGATCCGCGGCCGCAAGGTGTCGGCGTTCCCGCCGCTGCGGCCGGACATCGAGGCTGCGGGCGGGGAGTTCGTCGAAGGGCCGGACGTCGTCGACGGGCAGATGGTGTCCGCCACCGGCTGGCCGGACCTGGCCGAGTTCTCAAAAGCGTTCCTGGAGCTGCTGGACCGGTCGAGAATCGCCGTAGCATGACCTGATGGCCACGACCGCCGCAGCGCCCGCCGGGCGGCCGACCCTGTCCATCCGGGGTAGCTCGTACCCGGTCCTGCTCCCGAAGCTGAGCGACCCTCGGCTGCATCTGGCGGCCGTGATCGTGTCCCTGCAGGTCCTCGGCCAGGTCGCGTTCGACTTCAAGCTGTCGATCGCGCAGATCCTGATCTCGCTCGGGACGTGCGCGGTGCTCGAGGTCGCGATCGCATTCCGGCAGCAGCACGTGATCATGTGGCCGGCAAGCGCGCTCCTGACGGGGAACGGCGTCGCCTTCGTGCTCCGCGTCCCGGGCACGCAGCACGGCGACTGGTGGAGCACGAACGGCTGGTGGATCTTCGCCGGGACAGCGGCCGTCTCGCTGCTCTCGAAGTACGTGATCAAGTGGCGCGGCAGCCACATCTTCAACCCGTCCAACTTCGGGCTCGTCCTCTGCTTCCTCGTGCTCGGCTCCGACCGGGCGGAGCCGCTCGACTTCTGGTGGGGGCCGATGTCGGCCTGGATGGCGCTCGCGCTCGCGATCATCGTCTGCGGCGGCCTCGCGATCCTGACCCGGCTCAAGCTGCTCGGTATCGCGGTCGGCTTCTGGATCACCTTCGCGGCCTCGACCGCGGTCGTCGCCGCGAGCGGTCACGACATGATCGCGCGCTGGCATCTCGGGCCGATCACGAGCCGCTACTTCTGGTGGGTCCTCGTCACCTCGCCCGAGGTGCTCGTGTTCATGTTCTTCATGATCACCGACCCGAAGACGACCCCGAAGGGCCGTGCCGGGCGCATCGTGTACGGCGTCGGCGTCGGGCTGCTCGCGACGCTGCTGATGTCGCCGTTCCAGACCGAGTTCCAGGCGAAGGTCGCGCTGCTCGGCTCGCTGACGATCGTCTGCGGGCTCCGGCCGCTCGTCGAGTGGCTGCTCCCGGCGGCCGGCACGAAGGAGGACCGGCTGACCGGGTGGGTCCCACGCGCCGCCGCGCGCGGGCGTAGAGGCATCGCGAAGCTCGGCGGGGCGGGACTGGCGGCCGCTGCCGCATTCGCCGGGATCCTCGTCGTCGCGGGCATCCCGGCGCGCAGCTATGCCTTCGCGGCGCCGCTCGAGAACACCGGCAAGCTGCCGAAGATCGCGATCCTGCACTCGAGCGGCGTCTCGTCCCAGCTCGACAGGAAGACCGCGCGCACCGTCGCCGGGAGCCTCGTCGTCGACCTGCGGCAGCAGGCGCGGGCGCTGCGCACGGGCAACGCGAAGCACGCGGAGCCGGGGCTCTGCTGCGACGCCCTGAAGGGCGTCCAGAACCGTGTGAAAAGCCGTGGCAAGCGGATCACCGTCACGACCTATCGCTTCGACCTGCTGCGTATGAAGCTTCGCCCCGCCGAGGGCCAGGGCGAGCCGATCGTCGTCGTCCACGGGACCGGGCAGCAGCAGGAGGCGGTGTACGTCCCGCGGCGCGGCAAGCCTGCGAAGCTCGTCCAGCGCAGCTCGCCGATGCCCGCCGACGAGACGTTCCAGATGGATCAGGGCAAGGTCGGCTACGAGGTGATCTCGTTCACGGGCGCAAAGGTCCCGTCGCCGAAGGCCGTCGGAGGCGCCGCGAGCCTCCTCGTCGCCGAGAGCTTCCCCGGTGTGCACCTGCAGGACGTGGCCTCGAAGGTCGGCCTCGACTTCCGGCAGGACGACTTCCGCTACGGCGTGACGCCGAGCGATGTGCACTCGATGATGGGCGGCGGGCTCTGCTGGCTGGACTACAACAACGACGGTCGGCTCGACCTGTTCGCGGTCAACTCGTTCTCCGACCAGGACCGCGACCGGTTCCTGGCACACGGTGGGCTGCCGACGAGCCGGCTGTACGAGAACCTGGGCGGCGGGAAGTTCCGGGACGTGAGCGCCC
>Ga0070717_10002962_pt1 | contig 12069 bp, 8 predicted proteins | sample LARL113metaG_FD_71366 | JGI IMG/M metagenome (GOLD analysis project Ga0070717, IMG submission 71366) | Corn, switchgrass and miscanthus rhizosphere microbial communities from Kellogg Biological Station, Michigan, USA - LAR L11-3 metaG | ecosystem: Host-associated > Plants > Roots > Rhizosphere ...
GTCTCGAACTGTGACTGCTGCAGATATTCAACCACCCTCTCGATTCCGTACTCTTCTCCGCGATATTTGGCTTCTACCATTCCCTTTGAGACCAAAAGAAGTGCGTTCCCGGGAGCCAGGGCCAGCACCGAGGAGTCTGGTACGGAATGAGAGAACAGCCCGAGCGGTAGCGCTGTGGCCTTGAGTTGGCTGATCTCGCGCGTGTCACGCACCAATCCAGGGGTATGGCCGGCGTTCACATAACAGAGCGTGCATAATTCCTCGTTGTAACATCCGAGGAATGCGGGACATGAATGGACTCCCGCCGCCGTCTTCATCACCAACCGATTCATCTCAAGCCATAGCTCGAGCATGGACTCGGATTCGTTTGCCTCACGGGCTTCCAGCATCCCAGCCCCTGACGACCGGAACTTCTGCTGAAGGGCAAATACGATACCACGGGTCTGCTGCAGATCGCCGGCAACGTCGAACAACCCAAAAAGCACCCGCTGCGGGGAGACGCGGAGAAAATCATAGAAGTCGCCGCTGCGGCGCTGGCCGTAATAAACGGCACCCATAAATCCATCGCGTATTTGCGGGATCTTGGCCTGAAGCGGATCTTTCCAGGGCATGAGCGCGGCCCGTTCGTCATTCAATGCAGTCGCCATAAAGCAGCAGGGAAAACTTAACACTGATCCGGGCTGCCGCCAACAGTTTCGTTGAAGAAGCCCGGGCACCAAGGTATCCGCTCGGCCAGACCTCGACCGAATCAATTCCCGAATTGGCGGAGCAGAGCGGCGCCTACTTCATCCTGGAGCTGCCGGTAATCGCAGTGAATGGTCGAACGAAGGGCAGCCTCGACCGAATCGCCGCGTCCAAGTTTCTCCAGGATACGCAGAATATCGCTCATCCCGTAGCCTCTCCACATATATTCGACGGTCGCCAGAGACTCGTCATACGCAAGCGCTGCTTCGAGCGCGGAGAACGAGGAGAAGCCGCCCTCAAGCGCATTTAAGGGGATTTCTTGCTCCAGCTTGAACAGTTGAGCCAGCCGCGGACCTCGCGATCCCAGTGATTTCGGCTCCAGAGCCTGGGCAATGCCCTCGTTAAGCCAGTGCGGGCAGCGGCCCATGGAAAGCTGATTTACGAAAGAGTGCGCCAGTTCATGCTTCAACACACGAGCCAGATCCGGGGTTACGGACCCGAGTCCCTGGACGGGAATCCGAAGTTTGCCATCATTCAGCGCACCGGTCCAGGTGGGGGCTTGGGTGACGTCAAAGAAAGCCTGGTTGGTGTACAGAATGACCTGGATGCTGGATCGCGGCTCGACCCCGAACTCGCGGGCCAGTTCTTCGTACTCAGACTCCAGAGTTGCGAGAATCTGGCGACGGAATGCCTCAGAACTTTGAGTGCCTTCGTAGCGCAGAACAAAGTGTCCAGTTTCGCGCTCGGAGTAATTGCCCTCGGCGGCAGCTTCGCGTTCAGCCCGGGCTAGAAGTTGCTGAATCGAAGCGTCCGGGCGAAGTGCAAGCGAGCGTTTCCAGCTTTGCATCGCATCTCGCGGACGGTTGGCTGCGTATTGCGCGTAGCCCAGGACTGCCAGAGCGTCTGCCGAATCAGGCGCCAGCCCGGCAGCGCGTTGCGCATTAGAAACTGCCTCCTGGGCGTTCCCTGTCTTCACGAGCAGAGCGGCGTAGTAATTGAGGATTGACGGATTCTGAGGATCATGGTGGAGAGCAGCCTCAAAATCCCGGCGAGCCTGATCGTACTTGCCGCCTTGAAATTCCTGCCTCCCGGCAATGTAGAAAGCGACGGCGGTCTCGGCAGCATTGCCCCGAGATTCGATGGAGCTCAGAGCGTCCCGATTTACCTGGCCATCACGAATGATTCGATCCAGCAAGTGGTCTTCTCCGGCGGCTTGCGTTGACCGTGTACAAACCGGAAGCTCAGTAGCTCCTGGCAGGTCGCCGGACTGGCGAGGGCGGGCCGGGTTAACGCTCTGCACGTCAACGCTCTGAATCAGCGCCTTCGGAATGGTGTATGTGTCATCACCGATTGCATACTGCACCCGGTTTTCGCTTTCCTTAATCTGGTCAGCGTAGATAACATCTCCGTTCTTTAAGTGGATGACTTCCGCCGAAGCCTGTCCCGGTCCAATGCCGGTCAGGGCAAGCCAGCAGCACGAGATGACAAATGTGCGCACTTAGGCGCATTCTAGAGGCTCAGACTGCGGTGTCGAAGGTGACCAAGGTCACGCTTAAAACGGGCAAACTGGCGGGGATGGTTCTGGTACTCGGGTGTCTGGCGAGTCTTGCCAGCGGACAACGGTCAGAGCCTGCCAAAACTCCTGGGCCTGCGGAATCGCTTTACTTGAAATTGCGGACCGTGGGTCTGGATAAGACCCGGGTTTTCAAGATCAGGGAAGCGTCCCTGGATCGGGCCTCTCTACACATTTCTCTCGACGACGGGACGATCGCTTTCACTGAAGATGCCGATGGCCATATAACCGGAGCTTTCTTCAAAGGTTATGGCGAGGTCTTGCTGGCCCCCCCCAACACCATTGAGCGGGCTTCCCTCGCGTTTTTCACGGGCGCCGCGATTTTGGAAGAAACATTTTCCAGCGCCTACCTCCGCTTTAATGACGACGTTTATTCCGAGTTGCAACCTTCCCTGCGCACTGCAGACGATCCCGAAGCTTTTGCGGCGGAATGGAATATGACCGCCCATAACCTCGCGGAGGAAGATGCTCTTCGACTCCTGCTTACGTTCAGCGACTCTCTGCCATCCTCGGACAAGACTGCATCGCTAAATGGCAACGATCATTTTTTGCACGCATTGGTACAAGGAAACAAATTAGGGACTTTTGATGCCCGGTATGACTCGCTCATGCCAGAGCAGATTTCGGCGGGCCAACACAAGAAGGTTGAAGGCCAGGACTACTACGACGTGTGGGCGTCTTTTTCGGCTGCTGGTCGTGGAAATTTGAAAGCTGACCGTCGCGCTGGCGAAATGCCGAATGCCGAATTCGATATTACAAACTTCAAGATACAGGCTGAAATCAGGCCAGCGACGGAATTAGTTGCTAAAGCTGTTCTCAGTGTCACGGGCCACCTGGATGGCAGGCGTGCGCTGATGTTTGAACTATCGAGGCTTCTGCAGGTCAGAGAAGTTCTCGCCGACGGGCATCCTGTCGAATTTATCCACAACCAGGCAATTGAAGGCTCGCAACTCGCCAAGCGCGGTAATGATGTGATCGCTGTGGTCCTGCCATCGCCGCTGCGTGCCGGTCAGAAGGTCGAGTTGAGTTTTGAATACTCCGGGTCGGTACTTTCCGAAGCTGCCAACGGACTGCTGTACGTGGGTGAACACGGGACTTGGTACCCCAATCGAGGGTTTGCCATGGCTTCCTTTGATATGGAGTTCCAGTATCCCTTGGGGTGGACTCTGGCGGCGACTGGCCGCCGCGCGGACGTAAAGACCATCGGGGAAAAGCAACTTTCGAGGTGGGCTTCGGAGCGTCCGGTCCCGGTTGCTGGTTTCAATCTGGGCAAGTATTCGCAGACTGTCGACCATGCAGGAAACGTATCCGTCCTTACCTATGCGACCGCCAATGTCGAACGAGGTTTCCCCGAAACGCCGGCGAATCCTGAGCCCCAGATTCCGGGTTTGTTCAAATCGCGGCGAGAACTTGCCCTCACGCCGCCCCGGCAGGTGCCTTCGCCCTCGCAGAATGCGCAGATGGTGGGCTCAACTTCGGCCAGGGCCGTCGAGTTCTATGCGCAACATTTTGGCCCATTTCCATATCATGAACTGGCGATAACCCAAATGCCGGGGACGCTCAGCCAGGGCTGGCCAGGGCTGATTTTCCTTTCCAGCTATTCATTCTTGAGCCCGCAGCAGCGAGAACAGTTACAGATGGATCCGGCCCGGCGGCCCATGTCCGAGCAGGTCATTGCGCACGAGACCGCGCACCAGTGGTGGGGTGACCTGGTGACATGGAAGGGCTATCGCGATCAGTGGATCATGGAAGGTCTGGCAAACTACAGCGCATTGCTGCTGCTGGAATCGCACGATCCGGCCAAGTTTCGTCAGATCATGCAGCAGTATCGCGACGACCTAATCGCGAAGAACCGCAAGGGAATGTCCTTGATGGATGCCGGACCCGTAACTCTCGGAGTCCGGCTCTCTTCGTCCCAGATCCCGGGCGCCTATGAGGCCATCTGTTACGGTCGCGGGACCTGGCTCTTTCACATGCTGCGGACCATGATGCGCGATGCTGAGCGAAAAGGCCCGCACGCGGCAGGCCACACAAGACTGGCAGGAGACGAGCCTTTCCTGCGGAGCCTTCGCAAGCTTAGAGCAGACTATGAGGGCCGCCCGGTGAGCACTGCCGAACTAATGGCCGTTTTCGAGTCCGAACTTCCGGCCTCTTTGTGGTATGAGGGACACAAGTCGCTCGAGTGGTTCTACGAAGGTTGGGTAAACGGCAACGCGGTGCCAGGTTTCAGTCTGCACGGACTCAAGTTCGTTGACAAAGGAACGGCAACCATGGTGACTGGTACTATTGTTCAGGAGCACGCACCTGACGACCTAGTGACCGCGGTTCCGTTGTTTGCGTCCATTGCAGGAAAGAGCGTTTTTCTCGGACGCGTGTTCGCCGAGGGTCAAGAAAGCCAATTCCACATCTCGGCACCGATAGGGACTCGCAAGTTGCAACTAGATCTCGAGCAGACGCTGCTGGCGCGCAGTCGATAGCCCCGAACCCAGTTCCGTTTCAGGAAAACATTCCCGAAATCCACGTCTGCAGTTCACCAATGGTCTGTCGACGATCCGCCCAGACGCTGACATACTCGCGCCAACCTGTTGAGCCTCAGCCTTTTTGGCCGTCCGGAGGTAGCGGGGCCGCAATGGAAGCCATAATGCAGTGAAGAAGAGATAGCACCTCATATACAGAGAGGCCTCATGGAATCCCTTTCTACGCAAGAGCGCACTCGATCCGTTGTATTCATGTTAGGTCAAGGTTGCCAAACGATTCTTGTGATCGAGGATGAGCGCTTCGTTCGCAATGTAACCTGCGAACTCTTGTCCGAAGTGGGCTACCAGGTACTATCGGCGGAAAGTGCCGCAGTCGCCAAGGATTCTTCTTCCCCGGGATGCAACAGATCGACCTAGTGCTTTGCGATGCGGTCCTGCCGGACGAAAGTGGGGTTGATCTCTCGCGAGATCTACGCCGCTATTGGCTTGAACTGAAGATCGTCCTTGTATCCGGTTACGATGCGTCGATCGTCCCAAAGCAGTTTGGTGGGGAACGCAGCGTTCACTTTCTGACTAAACCTTACTCCGCAGCGTCATTAATAGCGAAAATACAGCGTGCTTGGGGGGATGAGGTTCCTTCGGTGGAGAGCTTAAGCGATCCTATCGGGGGTAGCGGACCGCCTGCAGGATTTGCCACGGTACCCTAGAGAGTGGCACGACCTTATTGCAGGACTCCGCTCTCGGCGCAACAGCGTGGCATGCCATAAACTACGCTCTTTACAAATGCCTGGTTACTTCCGGCAGGAAATAAAGGAAGTAGCCGACCCCAGTTTCCCGGAGCCGGCCGCGTGGGCACAAGAATTCTGGCTTGAGTTGAGCGGTAGGAATTAGGCCGGCAGCAGCATGCCTTTTTCCAAATGCCGGGTCACGTGTGCGTAAGAAGCGGCGTGCGGATCGTGGGTCACCATCACAACCGTCTTATGAAAGTCCTCATTCAGCCGCTTCAGTATCTCCAGGACTTCCGTGGCGGAGTGGCTGTCCAAATCACCAGTTGGCTCGTCCGCCAGCAAGAGAGTCGGATCGCTCACGATGGCGCGCGCGATGGCCACGCGCTGCTCCTGTCCCCCGGAAAGCTGTTTAGGCAAGTGGTGCACGCGATCTTCAAGTCCCACCAGCTTCAGTGCCGTCATGACATGATCGCGCCGCTGCTGGGAGTTGAGCTTGGTGAGCAGGAGGGGCAGTTCGACGTTCTCAAACGCCGTCAGCACCGGGATCAAGTTGAACGTCTGAAACACATAGCCGATGTGCTCATTCCGCCACTTCGCTGACTGAGCATCGCTGAAGCGAAAAATATTCTGACTCAGAACCAGAAGTTCGCCTGCGGTGGGCCGGTCAATGGCCGCGATCATATTCAGCAGGGTGGTCTTGCCGGAGCCGGAGGGCCCCATCAGCGCCATAAATTCCCCGCCGGCAATCTCTATAGAAACGTCGTCCAGCGCCTTCACCTCAAACGCATCGCGCTTGAAAACCTTGGTGACGTTTCGTGCCTGTACAACTTTGGTTTGGGTAGCGATATTGGTTGCCGTAGCTGTGCTCATGACTGTCCCTTAATCTTTATTTTGTCTCCGTCTTTCAAAGTCTCTGGGGCGGTAGTGATTATGGTCTCACCGCCATTCAATCCGCTCACCAGCGCGCCTCCGCTGCGTTGCGAGAGAACTTTTACATCGCGCTTCATGGCTTTGCCGTCGAAGGCAATGAATACATATTTCTTTCCGTCGGTGTCGCGTAGCGCGGCGGTAGGAACATATGCGCCAGCCGCTGGGGCGCTTATACTTTTGTTGTCGTCCGCAATGAAGCGCACCGTCGCGTTCATTTCGGGCCGCAGATGCGAATCGGGGTTCAGAATTTGAACTTTGACCTCTACTGTGGCCTTCTGACGGTTAGCTTCGGGCGAAATTTCCGCGATTACACCGTCCCACTTCAGATCAGGGAAGGCATCGACGGTCACGACCCCTTTTGTGTGCGGCCCAAGCTTCGAAAAATCATCCTGGGCGATGTCCAAATCGGCCTGGATGTCGTTCAGATTCGCCAGAGAAACTACCGAGCCCTGGGGGCCGCCGGCTGCCGCACTCGCGAACTGAGCCGTAATCAACTCGCCTTTTTCAGCTGTGCGATCCAGAATCGTGCCGCTGACTGGCGCGCGAATCACGGTCGCATCGAGCAGCGACTTAGCGTACGCAGCCTGGCCTTCCGCCTGGGTAAGCGCTCCCTTGGCGCGGTCAATTTCCTCGGCGCGGGGTCCGAGTTTCGAGAGTTGCGCCACTTTCTCCAGCGAATTCACTCGCTGCTGGTCGGCATCGAATTTTGCTGTCGCATCGTCCAGTACTTGCTTGGAAACAACTCCCTGGCCAGCAAGTTCGCGGGTACGATCCAACGTGAGTTTGTCATTGACCAGGGTGGCCCGGGCCTCATCAAGATTGTGTTGTGTCTGTGCGATTTCTTCGGGCCGCGACCCATGCTGCAGTTCCTCGAAATAGGCCCGGGCACTGTCCGCGGCCCCACGTGCCTGCTGATATTGAGCGCGGAACTCGTCGTCCTCGAGCCTCACCAGTATCTGTCCTTCTTTGACTTGGTCGCCTTTCTCCACGCCGATCCATTTCAAGCGGCCGGTGACCTTCGAGTTTACGTTGATGGTGTGATGAGGAACGATGTAGCCGGTCGCAGTCAGCACGACGCTCCCGGCTATATTTCCGCCCTCGGCCGCGGCGCGAACCACGTCCACCTCCGCCGCCGAGCCACCGAACAAGCGATAGGCGAGCGTTGCAATGCCAAGTAGCACGAAGACAGCAACTCCACCGATGATGATGCTTTTCGCCCACGGCGATGGACTCGCCTCGGCGACCGTTGCCGAGCGATCTATGCGCAGTCCCTCCAGGTCTTTATGTTTCGTGTCGGTTGACATTCTCTTTCCCTTAGTCTCTGAGCGCCGCCAGAATCTCTTTTCGTGCCGCACCCCAGGCCGGAGCCACGCCGCCAATCAGTCCCATCGCGATGGCAAACAGTACCGCCGTAATGACCACCTGCAGCGTGATTCGCATGCTGAACTCGACCTCGCTGAACGTGACCTGGTTGGAAGTTGATGTGCTCATGCCGTTAAAAGGCAACATCAAAACAATTCCGATAACGGCTCCCAGCAACGCGAGCAACACAGACTCAAAAACAAAGGATGTCACGATACTTCCACGACGGAAACCTATAACGCGCAGAGTGGCAATTTCGCGCGACCGGTACGCCACTGCGGCGTACATTGTATTCGCGGCCGCAAAGACGGAGCCTATGGCCATGGTCAGCGCAACAATAAAGCCCATCAAGCGAATCCCGCCACCGTTGCTGGTTTGCTTGTCGTAGTATTCGGTTTCTAGCATTCCGTCAAGCTGAAGTTGCTGATCGTCGGCTACGCGATGTTTTAAGGAGTCCGCAGCCACGGGGTCGGTCGCCCTAAGATAGGCGTTGCCGACCGCATTTTGCCGGTTGAACTGGTTTGCTACCTGGTTTATGTCGGTCCAGATTTCGGAGTCATAAGCAGAGCCGCCGCCATCGAAAATGCCGGTGACCTTCCATGCTCCTTTTCCGAAATCAATCATGTCGCCAACGTTGGTATGCGAGAAGCGATTGTGTATGGAGTTGCTTACCACGACTTCACGCTGGCCTGAGGCGAACCAGTTTCCTTCGACCAGTTTGGCCTTCTTGCTCCGCAGTTCTAGTCCATCCTGCTCCATGCCGCGCAGCGTAACGTTAACCTCGCCGGTGCCATCTTTATGCGGGAGGACAACTACAACAACCCACTCGCCGGAAACCATTGGCTGTCCGTGGCTGTCGGTCGCGATTCCGGGAAGCTGGCGAAGGATCGGCATTTTGTCCTTGGTGAAACCTCCTGTGAGTTCCGACGTGGAGCCCTTGCGCAAAACGAGCACGTTCAGCGGATCACCACTCGAAACAAAGGCCTTCCGCATGCCCGCCAGGAGCATCATCAAGAAAACCGTTGTGGTGACGGTAAGCGCGATTCCTAGCGCCGTCATCAGCGTGAGGCGCTTACGCAGAATCATGTTACGGATGTTGTAGCTGACTGGTATCGCCATTATGAGTGCCTCTATCCGATGTGACGCAATCCTTCCACAATGCCGGTGCGCGAGGCGCCGTAAGCCGGGATGGCCGAACTCAAGAATCCGGCCAAAATCGCTACACCCCAGGAAGTGGGCGCCGTGAATCTCCACTCGTGCAAGGCAACCACGAAGAGGTTTGCACCTTGCGGGGCATGGGTCCCGCCTGAAAGAAATAAGAGAGCAATCAGCGTTCCCAGGACCCCTCCAATTGCAGCGATCGCAACGGCCTCGCCGATAAACAGTCCGAGTATTGTTCCTCGAGTGAAACCGAGTGTCTTCAACACTGCTACCTCGCGAGTGCGCTCGCGAATGGACATTGCCATGGTGTTGCCTGCTACCAGCAAAATGGTGAATACAGCTGCCGACGAAATAATCAGAATGAAAGCCTTTACGTTTCCTAGCATGGCAAGGAAGCTAAGTCCGAAGGCTTTTTCAGTCTCGGTCCTTGTAGGTTCGGGCGCGTTCGCAAACGCCGCATCTACGTCGTGGGAAACACGATTCACATTCTGGGGCGAATCCACCAGAATGGCGTAAAAGCCTGCTGCCCCCTTGGCAAACGGCACCCCCTCTTCAACGTATTTTTCATTGAAGTAGAGTGAGTTGTTCGGAAGTTGTGCGGTAAAGATTCCCCGCAAGGTCAATTCCAGGCGAATTGGGTAGATATCGCCTTGCAGCACAATTCGGTCGCCTACCCTCCACCCATACTTTTTTGCCAGCTCAGCGTCCGCGACACAACCCGCGCGGTCCTTGCTCCAAGCCTCTGCTTGATCTTTGGGGATGGATAACTCTGGATAAACATCGAAGAACTCGTCCGGATCGGTTCCGAAACGAGCAAAAAAGTTCTTTTGCGTTGCGTCTTTATAAACTCCGCCGAACCAGTTCATCGGCAGGGCTCGAGTGACACCCGGGACGTGGCGAATTTTGTCACGATAAGAACTTGGGATCAAATTGGTGAGCGACACCTTGTGCCGTGTAATCAGCCGCTGGCTGGACTGTTCACTCCGCAGGTCGTCGCCGTAAAAAGCTCTCCAGATCGACATCAAAAATGAGAGCAGTAGGAGCGGAAACGCAATGCTTAGAACGGTCAAGAGCGTGCGCCGCTTATTGCGGAAGGCGTTTTTACGAACAAATGTACTCAGAGTCATATTCAAACCCCGGGAAAACTTGCACTACAGCAATGAATAAAAGCCCTGGAAGCAGACACTCAGCATAAACGATGCAAAATGGTTCAACAACCATGTTCAGAATCGTTTACCAGGGATTAACCTGCCAGTGCAGATCGTCAGCGATGTCGGCTGACATTTGTCACTAGAGGTTCCAGCTACTAGCTTCTCGCTTCTAGCAACCGGTCTGCGCCACGGTCCCTGGTGTTTTGATACGTAAAAGGGAGGGCCTAGGTTTCAGTCGAGTCGGGGTGGATTTCGGGCCTGCGGGCCTTGGTTTGCCAGGAGCTAGCAGCTAGAAGCCAGCAGCTGCCCTTGGGTACTTCGGTAATTACGTCCTGGCTGAGTTGCGACTTATCATCATTTTTTGAAGTGTTTTTCCCAACGAGCCTGAGCGCTTGAAGCAGTTTCTGGGCACAAAGATGTCAGAAAAGATCGGCCATTTCGAGATCGTAAGCCAGCTCGCGCAATCCTCCACCGCGATCGTTTATAAGGCGCTCGACACTGAAAACCAGCAGACGGTCGCACTCAAAGTAATTCGTCTGGAAGGAAGGAAAGACCGGGCGGCTCTGGTGCAGCGTGTCATGGAAGAGTCCGATCACGCGAAGCCGCTGAGCAGCCACAACATTGCGGTGCTCTATGGCGTTGGTGAGGAGGACGACCAGCTGCTCGCCGCCACCGAGTACGTTCAGGGAAATTCGGTTGCGACCACTCTCGCCCGCAATGACGGATTCTCGATCTGGGACTTACAAGACTTTGCCCGCCAGGTTTGTCACGCAATCGATCATGCCCAAGGTCACAAGGTCATCCACCATTCCCTTGAGCCGGAAAAGATTATGGTGCAGTGGGACGGAATGGTGAAGGTGCTCGGTTTCGGAATTTCTACTATGAGCGCAGACGCCGCTGAATCGTCCGGCGTTCCCGAGGTACTGCACTACGCTTCTCCAGAACAAATACGAGGCGAGACTTGTGATCACCGCTCGGCGCTGTTCAGCCTGGGAGCGGTGCTTTATGAGATGGCGACCGAGCAGAAGGCGTTCGCGGGTGACACCACAGATCAAGTTCGCACGGCCATTATCGAGAGAACGCCCCCGTTGCCGCACCGTCTGAAAGCAAACTTGAATCCAGCCCTCAGCACCCTGATCATGAAAGCGCTCTCGAAATCCGCGGAAGAGCGCCACCAGTCTGGGCAGGAGCTGGTGCGTGAACTTGAACAATGCAACGCCAGCGCAAAGTCGCCGCTCCCGGCAAGCGTTCACGCGCCGTCGAAACCCAAGGCACAGGTAGCGGTGGCCGCCACGGCCGGCACAAGTTCGACTGGCACGCCTGCCCCGTCGCCTCTACCGCCAAAGGTGAGGGCTTCTTCAGCGCCGCCTGCGGAGGAAACTCCGGCCAATCCTGGGTTCGCAGTTGACCCGATGATGGCTGAGGATGACGACAGCCCTGCGGCTGCAATCCGCCGAAGTTTTTCCGAGATGAGCGAGTTGCCGCCGCTCAAAGAAATTTACGTGCCCGCTCCTCCGCCTCCTGCAGCCGACGAGCAGGCTTGTGAACCTTTGCCCCAAGTTGTGCTTCAAAAATCCGCCCCCGAGAAAGCCAAAGTCCAAGTGCGCGAGGCGGCCCAGAAGGCGGTCAACGAAATACGTAAGACTCCGCCGAAGTTGTACTTGTACGCTCTGGGAGGCGCAGTGTTTTTGATCACGCTGATCGTGGGCGGAATGGCGCTGCACAATTACCTCGAGGACCGCGACCAGGGCGGGACAAGCAGTGCTCCACCAATAGCTGAAGCACAAACAGGTGCCGCGCAGAAGCCTCCGCTGTCCCCTGCCCAGCCTGCTCCGTCGCAAGCTGAGGCGGCGCCGGCCGACGCTCAACCTGGCGCTCAGACCGACACTGCTCCGCCCGCGCCTGAACTGCAAATTCCCACAGCTCCGGATAAATCGAGCTCCAGCCGAGGAAGAAAGACGAAGTCCCGTGCGGCAGCCTCAGCAGCAGTTCCCGCGCAACTC
>Ga0070717_10002963_pt1 | contig 12069 bp, 10 predicted proteins | sample LARL113metaG_FD_71366 | JGI IMG/M metagenome (GOLD analysis project Ga0070717, IMG submission 71366) | Corn, switchgrass and miscanthus rhizosphere microbial communities from Kellogg Biological Station, Michigan, USA - LAR L11-3 metaG | ecosystem: Host-associated > Plants > Roots > Rhizosphere ...
GGCGGCAGCTGGTCACGTACGGGATCCACGGCATCCTTCCGTTCCTCGCCCCGGCGTGGGTCGCGCTGGTCGCGGTGCCGTTCGAGCTGCTGGGCACGGACCTCGGCGGCCGCGCCTGGGTCCTGTTCGGGCTGGCGTGCCTGGGACTTGGCCTGTGGCTCGCCATCCGGCCTCGCCCGCCGGCCGTGATCCTGCCCGCCTTCGCGAGCGTGCCGACGGCCCTGATGATGCTCAACGCCCAGCTCGACGGCATGGTCGCGCTCGGCCTCGGCGCCGCGATCGCGCTGTGGTCGCGTCCATTCCTGGCCGGGCTCGCCCTGGGCCTGACGCTGATGAAGCCGCAGCTGGTGCTTCCGGTCGGCCTTGTGCTGGTGGTGGCGCGGCGATGGCGCGCCGTGGCGGGGTGGGCCGCGTCAGGTGTGGCGCTGTGGGCTTCGTTTGCGGTGTTGAATCCGCGCTGGGTGCTGGACTGGCTCGGTCCGGTCGGCACCACCGTGCAGCCCGCCAGCCGCGAGGTGGACCTGCCCCACTTCGCCACGAACCTGCCCGCGTTTCAGACGTTCGGCGTGGCCATCCTGACCGTGGCCACCGTCGTGGGCGTGGTTGCCCTCGCCTGGCGCCGCCGCGACGACTTCCGCGCGGCCGCCGCGGTGGTGGTCGCGGGCGGAGTGCTCGCCGCTCCGCATGCCCTGCCCGCCGACCTCGTGCTCGTGGCCATGGCGCTCGCGATCTGGGCCCGGGCCGCCTGGTACGACTGGCTGCTGCTGTCGGTCGCCGCGGTCCTCGCGGCCGTCACGCCCGCGCCCGTGCCGGCGATGGTGGCCGTGCCGGTGATGGTGTGGGTGCTGGTGCGGGTGGTCTGGTTTAGCGAGTCGCCGCGAGCACTGGAGCCGGGGTCCCCGAGATGATGCCGTCGATCAGCCCGTACTCGATGGCCTCCTGGGGGTTCAGGAAGTAGTCGCGATCGGTGTCTCGCTCGATGCGCTCGATGGGCTGCCCGGTGTGCTTCGCGATCAGCTCGTTCAGGACGCCCTTGATGCGCACGATCTCTCGCGCGTGGATGTCGAGGTCGCTGGCCTGTCCCTGAAGGCCGCGGCCGCCGATCAGCGGCTGGTGCATGTGGATGGTGGCGTTCGGTAGCGAGAAGCGCTTGCCCTTGGCGCCGGCCATGAGGATGACTGTGCCGAAGCTGGCGGTGCGACCGATGCACACCGTTGAAACGGGTGGCCTGACGTACTGCATGGTGTCGTAGATGGCGAACCCCGCCGTGACGGCGCCGCCGGGTGAGTTGACGTAGATCTGGATCTCCTTCTCGGGGTCGTCGGCCGACAGGTAGATCAGCTGCGCCACCACGAGGTTGGCGACGATGTCGTCGATCGGGCGGCTGATGAGGATGATCCGGTCCTTGAGCAGGCGCGAGTAGATGTCGAAGCTGCGCTCGCGGTTGCCCCCCTCGTTTTCGGTGACGGTCGGGATGTATGCCACTGCCGGCAAATCTACCAGGGCTAGAGTTTGCCTATGGTCAGGGTGCGCACCAAACGCGATGCGCTGGCGCCGGGGGAGTTTTTCGCCGGCGTGCGCAAGGGGCTGAAGGCGACCCTGCCCGAGGACCTTCGCCGGTTCGAGGTCGGACGCGGGCACAGCCGCCTCCTGAAGATCCACTACGGCCGGCCCGAGGTCCACTTCGAAGCCTGGCATCACACCGGCGACGGGCGGCTCGAGGTCGGTCTTCATTTCGAAGGCACCGCGCCGTTCAACGACAGCGCGTTCGCCTACTTCCGAGCCCGGATGGTCGAGGTCAAGGCGCTCCTGCCGCGCGCGGAGCTGGAGCCCTGGGACCGAGGCTGGTCGCGCCTCTACGAGACGCTGCCCGCGCCAGTCCTCGACGAGCGCGCGCAGGACGCGGCGCGGGAGAAGATGGGGGCGTACATCGCAGCACTGCAGCCGATGGTCACCAGCTTCCTGGAGGACAAGTAATGAGAACGGTCGAGGTCACGGACAACCTGCAGGCGTACCTCGACGGCCTGGTCCCGCCGCGAGATCCGGTCCTGGCGCGCATCGAAGAGGAGGCGCATCGCGACGACGTCCCCATCGTCGATCCGCACGAGGGCGCGCTGCTCGGCCTACTCGTGCGAATCGCGGGCGGCACGCGGGTGCTCGAGCTAGGCACGGCGACCGGTTACAGCGGCATCTGGCTGCTGCGCGGGACCGACGGCGGGACGCTGACCACGTACGAGATGGACCACGCGCGCGCGGAGCGGGCGCGGGCCAACTTCGCCGACGCGGGCTTCGGCCAGCGGGCGATCGTGCTCGAGGAGAACGCGGTCCAGGGGCTCGAGAAGCTCGAGGGCCGGTTCGACGTCTGCTTCATCGACCTGCTCAACTCCTTCCGCTCCGAGGAGATCACGCGGCGCGCGTTCGACCTCTGCCTCCAGCACCTGGACGCGGGGGGGCTGCTCATGGCCGACAACGCCCTGCGCCAGGGCGAGGTCCTCGACCCGCAGAACCAGCAGGCACGCAACGTGCGCTATTACAACGAGCTGGTCTCCAAGCACCCGCAGCTGGACAGCGTCGTGATCCCGATCCGCGACGGCCTGTCAATAGCGCGAGTGAAGGACTAAAGGCCAAGCCTCGATTAACGCGAGTGAATGCACTCGCGTGCATCGCTAGCGGGAATTGCCCGCGAGTGAATGCACTCGCGGGTTACGCGCTCGCTGGTTTCGCTTCGTCTCCTTCGATCCAGAACGTGCCGTCGGCCGCGTGCTCCTTCTTCCAGATCGGCACGCTTTCCTTGAGCCGGTCGATCCCCCACTTGCACGCCGCGATCGCCTCCGCCCGGTGCGGCGACGACGCCGACACGACCACCGACGGCTCACCGACCGCCAGGCGGCCGGTGCGATGCGCCATCGCCACTCGCGCCTCCGGCCACCGCTCCCCGACCTCGTCGGCGATCCGCCGCATCTGCTCCGTCGCCATCTCGACGAACGCCTCGTACTCCAGGTGCGTCACCGACCGGCCCCGCGAGTTGTCCCTCACGATCCCCGTGAACGTGCACAGCGCACCCGCGCCCGGGTGCGAGACAGCCTGCTCGACGCGCCGCGCATCGAGCGGCTCGGTCGTGACCTCGAAAAGCACGCCGACCACGTGCGCTCCGCCGCTCACTGGCGGGATCAGCGCGACCTCGTCGCCGTCGGACACCTCCGCGCTCCAGTCTGTGAACTCCTGGTTCAGCGCGGGGCGGACCGACTCACGGTCGGGCTCCAGGGCCGGATGCGAGCGCCGCAGCGCCGCATAGACGTCGGCCACGGTCGAGCCCTCCGGCACCTCCACCTGCTCTGACTCGGCGCCCGCCTGCTCGCGCAGGCGTGCGAAGAGCCGCACCCGGACCGCGACCGCCACCCTCACTCAGCCCATGTTAGGGGCGAGGAACACGTGGACCTCTTTGCCCGAGTCGAGGGCTCTCTCCACCGTTGCCCGCGTGCCTTTCGAGGCACCGTCCCAGAAGGCGACGAGCACGTCGCACGCGTCGACCAGCCGCTGGTTGCGGGCCGCCGACTTCGAGGCATCCGCCACCTCGTCCAAGGACGCGGGCATGACCTGCACCGCCAGCCCCCGCGTCCGCGCCGCCTTCGTTGCGGCCGCGTCCACGCCGCTCGCGCTCCCGGTGATGATCGAGGCCCGCGGCGGTAAGCCGTTGACGTACTCCGTCACCCGCTCCGGATCCGAGAAGTGGCGGCTGCCGACGATGGCGACCCGCATCAGCCGGACACGTCAGCCGGCCGCGGATCCGCTCTTGCCGATCTGCTTGACGTTCTCTTCGAACATGTTGCGCAGCTTCACAGCCTGGCGGTCGTAGTCCTCCGGGTTTGGCCAGCTGTCGCGCGTGTCGAGCACCTCTCGGGGCACACCGGGAACGCGGTTCGGGATGTTCAGCCCGAACACCGGGTCGACATGCGTGGAGCCGCCGCGCAGGTCTCCCTGCAGCACCGCGCGGACGATGGCCCGTGTGTGGGCGATGGACATCCGCTCCCCGACGCCGTAGGGCCCGCCGACCCAGCCCGTGTTCAGCATCCACACCTCGGCGTGGTGCCGCTTCACACGCTCGATGAGCATGTCCGCGTAGCGCTCCGGCGGCAGGACGAGAAACGGCGCCGCAAAGCAGGTGCTGAAGATCGGCTCCGGCTCTGTGACCCCGCGCTCGGTGCCGGCCACCTTGGAGGTGTAGCCGGCGAGGAAGTAGTGGCGTATCTGGTCCTCGTCGAGCCGCACGACGGGCGGCAGGACGCCGTAGGCATCCGCGGACAGGAACATCACGTTGTGCGGGTGGCTGCCCGTACCGGCCAGCACCGCGTTGGGGATCAGGTCGATCGGATAGGCCGCGCGGGTGTTCTCGGTCTTCTCTTCAGAGTCGTAGTCCGGCACCCGCGTGCGCGGGTCGAAGACGACGTTCTCGAGGATCGTGCCGAAGCTCTCCGTCGCGGCGTAGATCTCGGGCTCCGAGTCCTTCCGGATGCGGATGGTCTTGGCGTAGCAGCCGCCTTCGAAGTTGAAGACACCCCGGTCGCTCCAGCCATGCTCGTCGTCCCCGATCAAGCGCCGCGAGGGCTCGGCCGAGAGCGTGGTCTTGCCCGTGCCGCTCAGGCCGAAGAAGAGGGCGACGTCCGAACCGTCGGCGTTCGCGTTCGCAGAGCAGTGCATCGGAAACACGTTCTGCGCGGGGAGGAGATAGTTGAGCGCGGTGAAGATCGACTTTTTGATCTCGCCCGCATAGCCGGTCCCGCCGATGATCACGGTGCGCCGTCCGAGGTCAACGATGATGAACGTCTCGCTGTGGGTACCGTCGCGGGCCGGATCGGCTTTGAGCGAGGGCAGCGAGATCACAGTGAAATCCGGCTCGAACGTCATCAGCTCGTCCGCGGTCGGCCGGATGAACAGGTTGTGCGCGAAAAGGCTGTGCCACGCCAGCTCCGAGATCACGCGGACGCGCAGCCTGTAGCGCGGATCGGCGCATGCAAAGACGTCCTGCGTGTAGACCTCGTGGCTGTTGATGTGCTCCTGCATCCGGCCGTAGAGACCGTCGAACCTGTCCCGGCCGATCGGCTGGTTGCCCGGGTGCCACCAGATCGCGTCCTGGCTGGTGGGCTCCTTGACGAAGAACTTGTCCTTGGGCGACCGGCCCGTGTGCCTGCCGGTCTCGGCGGTCAGCGCTCCGGTCGAGACGATGGCCGCCTCGTTGCGCCGGATCGCATGCTCGTAGAGGGCCGAAGGACTCAGGTTTCGCCGTTCGGTCGCGACCTTATCCGTGATGGCCATTGCTGCTCAGGATAGGCAATCAGAGAGTCCAAACATACTCGCGCCTGGCGCGCGAACCGACCTGGCGGCTTGCCTATGCGATCCGGGAGGAGCGGCGCGAGCTGGCGCGGCGGCGCTGCTTGCCGCTCACGTAGTCGATCAGGATGTACTCGCCCAGGCGCTCCGGCGAGACGAAGAACGCCCGGCCCTTGTTGATCCGGGTCATCTGGTTGATGAACTCGGTCAGGTAAGGGCCGCGCTCGAGCATGAAGGTGTTGATCACGATCCGGTCGCGGGTGCAGCGCCGCACCTCGCGCAGGGTCTGCTGGATCGTCTTGTAGGTCGGCGGGTAGGCGAAGTACGCGCGCCCGTTGTCCTCGAGGTGGGCGGTCGGCTCGCCATCGGTGATCATGATGATCTGGCGGTTGCCGCGGTGCTTGGCCAGCAGCGAGCGTGCCAGCTGGAAGCCGTGCTGCATGTTGGTGCCGTACACGTAGTCGTTGAGTGCGAGCTGCGGCAGCGTCTGCGGCCTGAGCTCGACCGCGTAGTTGGAGAAGCCGACGACGTACAGCGAGTCGCGTGGGTACTGGCTGTGGATCAGCGAGTCGAGCGCGATTGCCACCTTCTTGGCGGCGAGGAAGCAGCCGCGCAGGAACATCGAGCGGCTCATGTCGATCATCAGCACGGTCGAGGCCTGGGTCACGTGCTCGGTCTTGTGGACGACGAAGTCCTTGGCTTCGATGTGCACCGGGACCTCTGGGCCCTCGCGAACGATGGCGTTGAACAGCGTCTCCTTGAGGTCCATCAGGAAGGGGTCGCCGTACTCGTACTCCTTCAGCTCGTCTGACGCCTCGGTGCCGACGCCGCCGCGGAACAGCTGGTGCTGCCCCATCCGCGTCTTCTTGAGCTGGTCGAAGATGTCGCGCAGCGCCGACTGCCCGATCCTCCGCATGCCGCGCGGCGTGAGCTCCATGCGCCGGCCTTTGCGCTCGACGTATCCGGCCTTCTCCAGGACCTCGGTCACGCGGCGCAGCTGGTCGAGAGCCTGCCGGGCCTCGTCGCCGAGCAGGTCCTGGGCCAGCGAGCGGTCGACGTCGTCGGGCCGGAAGCTGCCGCGCTCCAGCTGCGACTCGAGCCTGTCCATCTGCTGCAGGCGCTCCATCAGGCCCATGGCCTCGCCCATGTTCAGCGGGTCGTCGCCGAAGAACGGGTAGCGCTCGCTGAGCTCCGACGGCGGCATCATCGCCTGCATGAAGCCCGACAGCCGGGCCAGCTCGAGGCGGAGCGAGTCGTCCTGGAGGAGAGCGTCCATCATCTGGCGCAATTCCTCACGCGCCTCGGGGCTGAGGCTCTGCAGCAGTGACTGCATCTGCGCCATCTGCCGCTGCAGGTGCTCGAGCAGCTCGTCGAGGCTGTTGATGCCGGGCGGGAACATGTCGCCGAACTTCTCCATGAATCCGTTGAAGTCCGGGGTCCGGCCTTCCATCCGGTCTTCCAGCATCTTGTTCAGCGAGCGCACCATGTCGCGCACGCGCGACAGGTCCTGGCCCTGCATCTGCTGAATCGAGCCCTTCAGGCCCTGGAACATCTGGTCGAGCATCTGCTTCTGGAGCTTTTGCATGAGCTCTTCGAACTTCTGCCGGGCCGCGTCGTCGACGAACTCGTAATCGCGCAGAGCCTTGACGCGTCCGCCAAGGTCCTCGGGCATGCGGTCGAGCTGGTCCTGGCGCTGCTTGGCGATGCGCTCCATGAGCTTGCGCGCTTCTGGCGTGGCCACCTCCTGCTGGCGGCGCTCGATGCCTGAGCGCTCCGCGTCGATGATGTCCTGCACCTCCTGGCGCAGCTGCTCGACGGTGGAGTCCAGGTTGTAGCGGCCGAGCTCGCGCTCGCGCGCCTCACGCAGCTGCTTGAGGAGCTGCTCCAGGCCCGGCATGTTCGGCGATCCCCAGCGCAGCAGCCGCTGCAGCGCGGCGTTGAGGTCGCCGTAGTTCATCAGGTCGTCGGAGAGAGCGTCGAGGACGTCGCCGGCGTCGAGGTCGTCCAGGCGCTGGGTCCCGTCCCAGCGCGAGTAGCGGAACTTCACGCTCCCAAGCTAGCAGGCTGCCAGCCGCCCAACTGCTTTTCGATCCACGAGGCGGCCGCCAGGGCGGCGTAGTCGCGCCAGTTGCGGGCCACGACCTGGACGCCGATCGGCATGCCGTCGGGCGATGTGCCGGCGCGGACCACCACCGCCGGGTTGCCCCCGAGGCTGTACGGGATCGTGTAGCTGTACTGGTCTTCCATCGGGATCTTGGCGCGGTAGAGCGGCGCCGGCTCGGCCGCGACCGGCGTGACGATGAGGTCGTAGCTGGACATGAAACCGAGCAGCGAGGTCCGGAACTCGTCCCACTGCTTGATCAGCCGCTCGTGCGTCATGCGAACCTCGCCCCAGTAGCCGCGCGTGACCTCGCGCGCCTCGTCCAACCCGGAGGGCCGCTCCTCGGTGACCCTGCAGCCGGCATCGTCCAGCGCCTTCACCGCCGCCTGCACGGCCGCGGCCGTCGCCTTGCTCGGCGGCATGATCCCATCGTCGGTGTACCAGGCGACCTTCAGGCCGCGCAGCTTCGGGCGCCGCCGGCGTGGCGGCATCGGGATCACGGCAGAGTCGAAGCCGTCCGGACCGCAGAGGCTGGGCAGCACGAGGGCCAGGTCGTTGACGTACCGCGCCATCGGCCCGACCTGGCTGCGCGGATCCATCAGGCCGCCGACCAGTCCGTAGGCCCCCGTGCTCGGGATCCAGCCCGTGGTCGGCTTGAGCGCGGCGACGCCGCAGTAGTGCGCCGGGAGACGGATGCTGCCGCCCGAGTCGCTGCCGATGCCGAGCGGCGAGCCCGCGGCGGCGATGATCGCCGCTTCGCCGCTCGAGCTGGCGCCGGGAGAGCGGGTCAGGTCGTACGGGTTACGGGTCCCGCCGTGGAGCGGGTTCCAGCTCTCGCCGCCGGTCCCGCCGGGGGGGCAGTTCGACTTGCCCAGGAGGATGGCGCCGGCCGAGCGCATGCGAGCGATCACGGTCGCGTCGCGGTCGGGGACGTTGTCCTTCAGCTTGCGCAGGCCGGCGGTGGTGGCGACCCCGGCGGTGTCGAAGATGTCCTTGGCCGTGAAGGGGACGCCGTGCAGGGGCGGCGGTTCGAAGCCGCGCTTGGCGAGCTTGCGGTCGGCCGCCTTGGCCTGCCGGATGGCGCTTTCGTTGGTCACCCACACCATGGCGTTCAGACGTGGGTTGACCTGGCCGATGTGCTGCAGGTGAGCGCGGACCACCTCCTCCGACGACAGGCGGCCGTCGCGGATGGCCCGGGCCAGCCACGAGGCCGGAGCCCCGATCGGATCTCTCACGGGGTCGGTGCCGGGGTCACAGGGTTCCGCCGCAGATTCGCGACATCGGCGGCCGGAGCCAAGGAGGGGGTGGCGCAGCTAGGAGCGCATCGATAGATGCGTGACGACGCGGCGCCGGGCCCCCTGACGCCGGCTTCAGCGCCCATCCCGGGGTCCCCGCGGAATCGCAGATTCCATGGGGTGGGACGGCGCCCGGCCGCCTAGGTCGTGAAGATGCAAGGAACACTGTGGCCACGGCACCGAATTGTGACGGTTAGGTCAGAGGCTTTTGGAGAGTTTGGTCACACCGTGTCGCCCGGCTTGATGTCGAGGACCTGGACGCCCGAGCCGACGAGCTCCTGCAGCGCGCTGGGCCGGCCGAGGAGCGCCGGGAAGGTGGCGAAGTGCATCGGTACCACGGTCTTGACGCCGAGCAGCGAGACCGCCTTGGCGGCGCGGTCGGGACCCATGGTGTAGAACCCGCCGATGGGCAGGAAAGCGACGTCGAACTTGCTCAGCTCGGCGATCACGGCCATGTCGCCGAAGACGTCGGTGTCGCCCGCGAAGTAGACCGTGAAGCCGTTCTCGAACTCGATCACCAGCCCGCACGCCTGGCCGCCGTAGATGATCTGGTCGCCGTCGCTGATTCCGCACGAGTGCTCGGCGTGGACGAGCGTGACCTTGATGCCGTCGACCTCGATGGTGCCGCCCTGGTTGCCACCGATCAGCGTCGAGTCGTCGATGCCCTTGGAGCCGAGCCAGTGGGTGATCTCGAAGTTGCTGACGATCTTGGGCTTGTGCGCCTTGGCGATCTCCAGCGCGTCATGGACGTGGTCGAAGTGGCCGTGGGTGATGAGCATGATGTCGCAGCGCTCGACCTTCTTGAGCGACTCGGGCGCCACCGGGTTGTTCATGACCCACGGGTCGATGATGATTTCCTTCCCCTTCGCGCTGCGGGCCTTCCACGTCCCGTGACCGACCCACGTGAAGCTGACCTCAGAGTTCAGCGCCATCCCCCGACTCCTTTCGATTTAAGGAAGATTGACCACCCTCACCCTTCCTCTCCCTCGAGGGAGAGGGGGACTCGGAAAAGGCGATTCTCCCACACGCCCAAAACGAAGATTCCGATGCCGCCGATGGTCCAGAGATCGGGGAACGGCAGGTCGCACGGCGCGCGGTAGAAGGCGAGCAGGAAGACCGTCATCACGACAAGAGTGCCGACCTTGCGCTGCTCGACCGCACGCACCGCCAGCAGCAGGACGAGGGGCAACAGAGGCAGCCATTGATATGGCCAGACTTCGTTCGGGATGAGTGAACCGAGCGCAAACCCAAGCGCCATGCCGTAGGGAGCGTTCCAGCCGCTCCGCCATGCCGCCCACACCGCGGCGCCGGCGAACCCGACGGCGCTGGCGTACCCGAGGATCGACGCGAGCAGTGGCAGGTGCAGTGGCAGGGTGACGCTGACCAGGCCGCCATTGTGGCCAGGCAGGAGGTAGGGCTCGCCCCCGATCGCCCGGTCGAGCAGGGAGCGGACCGAGTCGTACCCGCAGCTCGCGTTGTGCGAGCCGAGCGAGGCCAGCAGGACGTGCTGGTAGTAGAAGACGGTGCCGCCCAGGCCGAGGGGGATAAAGCTCACCGCGGTGGCCACCGCCAGGACGGCGGCGAGGATCACCGCGTAGCGCACGCGGTGCGCGGGACGGGGTCCGATCACCATCGCCGCCGGGTAGTACTTGAACACCGAGGCGAGGCCGCCCAGGGTTCCCGCGAGGCTCGGACGGGTCGACTCGAACCAGATCGACGCCATGGCGGCGAGCAGGGTGACGCCCCCGCGCTGGCCGGCGCCCACGTCCGCGAAGAGCGGCGGAAAGTACGCCGCCACCAGCCAGAAGACCGGGCCGGCGATCCGATTCCGGGTCGCGGCCACCCGGTAGAGCAGCAGCAGGCCGCCCAGCAGGGCGAGGGCATCGACCACCGTCCACAGCTGGACCCCGACGGCTTTGGGCAGGAGCGCCACCGGCACGGCGAGCAGCGCGACCGCCGGCGGGCTGACGAACGCGTAGAGGGTTCCGGGCGGAGCGATGACGTGGGTCAGGGCCAGGTACTGCGCGGCCTGGTCGTACATGTGCGAGGGGTTGGTCAGGTAAGCGTGCGCGCCTTCCCACATGCCCTCCGCGTCGGGGCGCTTCGAGTTGAGGATCGCGAGGACGATGACGCGCAGCGCGAAGACGACCGACAAAGTCCAGTAGAACGCCGGCCGCGACAGCAGATCGGATGCCGCGCGCCGCATGCGAGGCGCGTCGAGCACGGCGCCTACGATATTCGGTTATGGCCACCCGCAAAGCCAAGAGCCTCTCGCCGGTGCGGCGCAGCGTGCCCGACCTGCAGGGCGTCGAAGCGCCTCAGCGAGAGAACGCATCCGTCTCCGAGCAGAAGATCAACCAGTACCGCAAGCGCCGCTACCAGGCGCTCCACTCCGAGACCGCGGCCGCCAACAAGCGCCGCGCCGCGGGCAAAGCCACGGCTCGCGACCGCATCGAGATGCTTCTCGACGAGAGCTCGTTCGTCGAGCTCGACCTCTTCGCGACGCACCGTGCACACGGCTTTGGGATGGAGGACAGGCGCATTCCCGGCGACGGCGTGGTCGCAGGCTTCGGCGAGATCGACGGCCGCGCCGTGGCCGTTTACGCCTACGACGCCACCGTCTTCGGCGGGTCGCTCGGCGAGGTCACGGCCGAGAAGATCGTCAAGGTCCAGGAGCTGGCCTTACGCAATCGCGTGCCCATCATCGGCATCAACGACTCGGGCGGCGCCCGCATTCAGGAAGGCGTGGTCGCGCTGGCGGGTTACGCGGACATATTCTTCCGCAACGTCCGGTCGTCCGGTGTGATCCCGCAGATCAGCGTGATCGCCGGGCCCTGCACCGGGGGCGCGGTCTACTCGCCCGCGATCACCGACTTCATCTTCATCGTCGCGGGCCAGGGGTACATGTTCATCACCGGGCCGGAGGTCATTCGCGTGGTCACGGGCGAGGCCGTCTCCTTCGATGAGCTCGGTGGCGGGGACGTGCACAACGCCACGTCTGGCGTAGCCCACTTCCTCCCCCAGAGCGAAGAGGAGTGCGCCGCGGGCGTGCGCAGGCTCCTTTCGTACCTCCCCTCCAGCAACAACGAGCGGCCGCCCTACGTGCCGACGTCTGACGACCACGAACGCGCCGACCCCGAGCTGCAGACCATAGTGCCGGAGGCGCCGAACAAGCCGTACGACATGCGCGAGCTGGTGTCGCGGGTGCTCGATGACCGCGAGTTCTTCGAGGTGCAGCCGTTCTTCGCCAAGAACATCGTCGTCGGCCTCGGCCGGCTCGGCGGGCACGTGGTCGGGATCGTGGGCAACCAACCGAAGTTCCTGGCCGGCGCCATCGACATCAAC
>Ga0070717_10002964_pt1 | contig 12068 bp, 12 predicted proteins | sample LARL113metaG_FD_71366 | JGI IMG/M metagenome (GOLD analysis project Ga0070717, IMG submission 71366) | Corn, switchgrass and miscanthus rhizosphere microbial communities from Kellogg Biological Station, Michigan, USA - LAR L11-3 metaG | ecosystem: Host-associated > Plants > Roots > Rhizosphere ...
GTAGCCGGTTATGGAAGTATTAAAAACGACTTCGCCGTAGCATTCGCCTTTGGCGCCGTAGCCTTTGCCTCGGAAGACGCGGCCGTCTTCGAGCGCAAGGATAGCCTGCATTCGAACTCCGGGGAGTGGATTTTATAGAGTTTAGCAGGAGATGAGGATTTTCGGAACGTGGAAAATGCGGAAGAAATTCGTCGTGTGTCCCAGGCCTTGGGTCGTGCGCAAAAGAACGGCGTTTAACCGCAAAGATCGCGAAAGTGGCGCAATGTCGCGGAAAAAGCCTGTACCGGCGGTTACTTACTCCTGCTACCCTGACCGCATCCAATCCAGTAGAATACAAACTGCAATGGCCGCAGCACCTGACGCTCCCCAGCTGGCAACACAAACCATCCCTGAGAAACCACCAAACGCGAAGCGCGCTGGAGGCCTTTTCTCCGCATGGATGCGCGACCTGATTATTTCGCTCGGAATTTCGGCGTTCATCATTGTGTTCCTTTATCAGCCGGTAAAAGTCGAGGGCACCAGCATGATGCCTTCCCTCGACGATCAGGAACGGATCTTCATCAACAAGTTTGTCTATCGGATTGAGCCGATCCAGCGCGGGGATATCGTCGTCTTCCGTTATCCGCGCGATCCGGCGAAAAGTTTTATCAAGCGCGTGATCGGAGTAGCAGGAGACCACGTGCGAATCGTCGATGGCCGTGTGTTGTTGAACGGCAAAATGCTGGTAGAGGACTACGTTCCCGGAGCCTACGAAGACGGCCGGTCATATCCTGAAATCGTCGTGCCGCCCGACGAGTATTTTGTGCTGGGAGATCACCGCAGTCTCTCAAACGACAGCCGCGACTTCGGGCCAGTGGACGTTTCGTATATCTATGGCAAAGCGGTATTCGGGTACTGGCCCGTCGAAAAGGTCGGACGGCTACGGTAAAGCCGTTCCCTTCGCGGTTAAGTTAGCAATCCAATCCCCCACTTCTTTCGTTCCGAAACTTCCCCCGATATCTTGCGTGGTCTTTTTTTCACGCACAGCTCTCAGAACCGCGGACTCGATTTTCCCGGCCGCAGCTGCGAATCCCAAATGCGCCAGCATCATCGCCGTGGTCAGAATCGCTCCCATGGGATTGGCAACATTCTTTCCAGCCAGCGGTGGGGCGGAGCCGTGCACCGGCTCAAACATGGAGGTGCGACCCGGATGAATGTTGCCACCGGCGGCCATACCCAAACCGCCCTGAAGGCCGGCGGCAAGATCGGTGATGATGTCGCCAAACATGTTATTGGTGACGACCACGTCGAAGGGGCGGGGATCGCGGACCATGGCGGCGCAGAGGGCGTCCACGTACATGTGCTCAGATTTTATCTGCGGATAATCAGCAGCTACCTCTTTAAACACTCTCTGCCATAAACCACCGGCATAGGTCATGGCGTTGGATTTGTCGCACATCAGCACACGCGTGCGCGGGCTCCCGTCGGCTTTCTTGTTGCGCGCGCCGTATTCGAAAGCATAGCGGATGATCCGCTCCACCCCCTTGCGCGTGTTCACGTCTTCCTGGATGGCGACTTCGTCGGGAGATCGCTCGCTTACAATGCTGCCGCGATCGACGTAAGGCCCTTCGGTATTTTCACGAATCACCACGAAATCGAGGTCCTTGGGTTCGATTCCCTTCAGCGGACAAACCGAGGCGTCGAGCAGGCGCACCGGGCGGACATTTGCATATAAATCCATCTTGAAGCGCATGCCCAACAGAATTTCTTTAGCGTGAATGTTCGAGGGCACGCGCGGATCGCCAAATGCACCGACGAGGACGGCGTCGAAGTCGCGGCCGAGCATCTCGAATCCGTCGGGCGGAACGGTGGTGCCATCTTTGAGGTAGCGGTCGGCTCCCCAATCGAAATAAGTCGGCTCAACCGGCGCGCCGCTGGCGTCAATGACCTTGACGGCCTGGGGGATGACTTCTTTGCCGATGCCGTCGCCGGGGATGACTCCGATTTTTTTGCTGGGCGGCACGGGAGGAAGATATCAGAAATCTCGATGCTTTATGCAGCGCCGAAGCCCTGCCCTACGCTAAATCGCCGCACCGTTTGCGCAGGTTGGGGGCTGCTTGCGACCGGAAGGGCTTCGCTATAATCAAAAGATAACCATGAGTGTGGCAACACATACCGAGCAGGCATCCGGCATAAGTGACCGCCGGCGGGAGTTGACGGCGCTGGTTGCGGGATGCGGCGTGTACCCGCAGCAACGGGAACTCTTTGCTCTGACTGGACGCGATCGGGTGCGCTGGTTGAATGGCATGGTCACCAATAACATTCGCGATCTGGCGCCGGGACAAGGGGTTTACGCATTTGTTCTGAATACGCAGGGGCACATCCTGGGCGATCTTTATGTGTTTCATCACGGCGAAAGTCTGGTTGCGGAGATCGAGCGCGAACAAGCGGAGCATCTTCTGCAAGTTCTGAAGCGCTACATCATCATGGACAAGGTCGAGATCGAGGATCTGAACCAGAAGATCGGAATCATCGGCGTCGCTGGGCCGAAATCTGGCGAAGTACTTGCCAAGGCTGGGGTAAACGCCGATTTGAGCAACCTGCAAATTGCGGAATCGAACTGGAATGAGTTCCCCATTACGTTGATTCGAGGTGACAACTCGTGCGTTCCTAATTATGAAATTTGGGTTCCGGCCGAGAAGGTGGAATTTCTGATCGAGGCCCTGCTCAAGGCTGGAGCGGAGTCTGTCGGCGATGAGACATTGGAGACATTCAGAATTCTTTGCGGAGTTCCGAAGGTTGGACATGACATTCACGAACGAACACTTCCGCAGGAAACCGGGCAGGAACGAGCGCTGAGCTTTACAAAAGGCTGCTACATCGGACAGGAGATTGTCGAACGCATAAGGGCTCGCGGTTCGGTACATCGGACTTTTACCGGATTCGAAGTTGAAGGCGCGGCGCCTCCGGCGGGAACGAAGATTCAAAGCGAAGGCAAAGATGTGGGAGAGATCACCAGCGTGATGGCAGACCCGCTGAAGGATAAGCGGCTGGCGCTTGGTTTCTTGCGCAAAGAGTATATGGAGAAAGAACTGGTTGCTGACGGGTCGAATGTGAGGCCAACGGCACTGCCGCTCTTCGGATTGTTCGACTAATCTGAGGCCTCGCGGGCGAGGGCGCCCGCGCCACACGATCCCCGCGCCACACAGGTTTGATTATGGCAGAGAAGAAAGAACCGAGTTTTACGGTTACAGATAGGCGGTTGTTCACTTCTGAAGGCGAGTTGCGCAACGACGCTGCCGAGGAACAGGAGACGCCCGCGGTGCAGCCCGCGACTATAGCCGAGAAGCCCGCGGCTCAAAATACTTCGGCTGTCGAGCAGAGTTCTATGCAAGACAGCGCCGCGCCGCCCGCTCCGAGTGCTGCCGAGCAGAAACAGCAGGCAGATGCGTATCGCGAGTCTTCGCTGGAGATGGATCGCCAGGTGGAAAAGAGCGGGCACTCAGCGAAAGATCTCGAGATCACGTTCGAGCGCTTTCTGGCCTCACTGTACATGACTGGTATGATGCAGCTCGGCCTCATGCACGAGCAAGGTGGGCAGCCACAACTCGATATCATCGGCGCTCGCCAAACCATAGATACGCTGGGGATGCTGTCAGAGAAGACGAAGAACAATCTCACTCCGAAGGAACAGAACTTTCTTCAGAACGCCCTCTATGAGCTGCGCATGGCCTATATAGAAGTCACTAATGCGATCGCCCAAGGCCCGCAGCAGGTCCCCACAGCCAAATGAAAGCGACGCTGACGGTGCTGGGCAGCGGTACGTCAATGGGCGTGCCCACTATCGGCTGCGATTGCGCGGTTTGCCATTCCAGCGATCCCCGCGACCGCCGCACGCGGCCATCAGTTCTGATCGAGTACGGCGGACACAGTGTCGTGATCGACACCACTCCTGATTTTCGCGAGCAGGCAATCCGCGAGAATATTCGCAAGCTTGACGCGGTGCTGTACACGCATACGCACGCTGACCACATTCTGGGTATCGACGACCTGCGCCCACTGAGTTTCCGACACAAACCCAACCGGCTTCCGCTCTATGCGCATCCTGACGCGGCCGCCTTCATTCAGAACATGTTCCGGTACATCTTTGATTCGAATTATAAATTTGGAGGGCTTCCCCAGGTCGAAATGCGCCCGCTGGAAGGGAGTCTTGAATTGTTCGGGGCGCAATTTGAGCCGATAGCTTTGATCCATGGCGAGGCTGAAATTTATGGATTTCGTTTTGGCTCGGCAGCGTATCTGACCGACCATAGCGAGATACCGCAGCCTTCGTTGTCGAAGCTCGAGGGCTTGGACGTGCTTTTTCTCGACGCCTTGCGCTACAAGCCTCACCCGACGCATTCGACAGTTGAGAACTCATTGCGCATTGTGGAGCGGCTAAAACCTCGGCGCGCGTTTTTCACGCATATCTGCCATGATTTGCCCCATGAGCAGACCAATGCGGCGTTGCCCGACAACGTGAAGCTCTCGTATGACGGGATGAAACTGGAATTCGAAATTTGAGGTTTGTATCCGGCGATTGAGTCGGCGCGGCGCGTTTCTAATGAAGACTTTTCATCATTTGCAAGACATACCGGGAGACTTCGGGCCGACGATCGTAACCGTCGGCAATTTTGACGGCGTACACCGCGCCCACGCGCGGGTGTTGGCCGACATTGTAGATCGCGCACGGAAGCAACGGGCAAAGTCGGTGGCAGTTACCTTTGAGCCGCACCCCATGCGAATTCTGCGGCCGGACTCCGGACTGAAACTGCTGACGCCAACGCGGGAAAGGCTCCGCTTATTAGAGCAGACCGAAATCGATGGCGTGCTCTTACTGCCGTTCACGCGCGATCTCTCACTGATGAGTCCTCGCGAGTTTGTGCAGCATGCGCTCTGCGGAGCTTTGAAAGCGACCGAAGTCCACGAGGGCTACAACTTTCATTTTGGCCATAAAGCCGCGGGCGACGTGAAGCTGCTAACTGAACTTAGCCATGAGCTCGGATTCAAGGTCATCGTCTATCCGGAGATGCGAGTACGCGGAGAGTCGGTTTCTAGCTCGCGAATCCGCGAATTGGTCAGCCAAGGCCAGGTGGATCGCGCACGGGCCTTGCTCGATCGGCCATTGAGCATCTCGTCAACACCAGGCCGTGGACGCGGATATGGCGCAAAGTACACTGTGCCGACGATCAACCTAAGCAGGTATGAAGAACTGGTGCCGAAGGATGGTGTATACATCACACGCACACGGGTGGGCGAAGAATGCTTCGATTCGGTGACGAATATTGGCAATCGACCGACCTTCGGGGCAGAGTCATTTGCTATTGAAACTCATTTGCTCGATTTTCATCCGCTGGAACTTACGGCCGAGACAAACGTAGAGATCTTCTTTCTTTTACGCCTGCGCGACGAAATCAAGTTCGCTTCCATCGAGGCTCTGCGCGACCAGATCGCGAAAGACATCCGCAAGGCAAGGCGGTATTTTGCGTTGATGAATCGCGCCGCTTTGTCACAAACAGATTCTTAGTGCGGCAAATACCCGTTTTCAAGCGGCAGCTTACCGTCCACGTGAATGACCTTCACGTGCTCATTCACAGTGCGAACATCCACCAGGCCGATCGCGCCGGGCGAATTTCCGACCAGGTTGAGAATTTCCGCGTCTGAATCGACAACCGTGATCTGATCTTTGTGCTCATTCATCCATTGTTGCCACTGGGCAGCGGACATCTTGTTCAGCCGCTGCAATGTAAGTGCCTCGCCAGGAGACGAGCGATGAAGAACAAGCAGGATTGCTTTGCCATCGGACCATTTTCTGGTCTCGAAGCGCATCATCTTACTCAGTTGGGCTGAGGTCAGATTGTCAACACCGTTCTCGCGTGATACGACTACCGCCATATGATGAGCAAAACAGGGAGTCGTGAAAACAAACGCGGAGAATAGCAAGACAGCTGCGCGGGGAATTTTCATTTTTTGCCTCGCACTCTTAACTCAACTTTACGCCTAGGCTGACGAGGCAAAAAGTGATGAGCCAGTGTCGCGTTGTAAAAGAGTTGTTAATGCAATGCATGAGCGGTCTCAGTCGACGGGACTTACGGCCGACTGAGCTGGGCTTCCCTCGCTGGACCTTTGGACTACGACAATTGAGCTCAGAACCATAAAGATCCCGACTGCCTGCAGGGGATGAACCACTTCTTTCAGCGCGATGGCGGCGATCAGGATGGTGAAGACCGGCTCAAGGCAGCTGGCGATAATTGCATTGGTCGGCTTCAGGTGCTGCAGACCGGCGAAATAGAAAACGAATGGAACCAATACCGAGGTCACTGCAAAGACGAAAAGAAAAATCCAAACACTTGCCGAAAAATGCGCCGCTGCGATTTTGTTCGGTGGATTGAGCACCGCCCAGAACAAGGAAGCTGCCAGGGTGGTATATAGCAGGACAATCCAGCGATCGAATTTCATCAAAATGGAGTGTCCTGCGATGTTGTAGTAGGTGAAAGAAAATGCAGCGAGCAGAGCGGCAACCACGCCGACTGCATTCAACTGTAAGCGTCCGCCGTGTCCGAATATTCCAATCACCAATGCGATTCCCATAATCGCCAGGACGACAGAGACGATTTTCGACAGGGTGGGGCGTTCCCTTCCCTGCGCGATCATATAGACGAGCACCCAGACCGGCGCGGTGTACTGGATGATGATGGCAGTCGCAACGTTGGTCTTCTGGATGGCGAGATAATAGAGATAGTTCGATGCTGCCACTCCGGCCAGCCCCAACATGCCGATTCGCGCCAAATCAGTTGCCGGAATTCGCAGCTTCCTCCAGCTGTGCCGGATTATCAAAGCAATAAAAACCGCAATAAAAGAAAACGAAGTGCGTGCCTGGGAGAGGACCACCGGGCCTACACGGTCGATCCCGGAGGTCTCCGGAAGCAAACGGCCAGTAAAGGCCGCCCGGCCCAGCGAAGCGGAAATTCCCCAGAACACCGCGGCAATTCCGATGTATAGATATCCCTTGCGAGAATCGCGCCCGACAGCATTACTCGCATTTTCCTGAGGTGAAGCAGTGGCAGCGGAGAGCTTCACTGCGAATCCAGTTCAATCTGGTAGGTGATCTTCGCGGTCTTATTCAGCATGATCGAAACCGAGCAATATTTTTCTTCAGACAGGCGGACGGCATCTTCAACGGATTTGCGAGTTACGTTTCCCCGGACGCGATACCGCAGTTGAATTGCTGTGTAAACCCGGGGCGGAGTTGGGGCCTTCTCTGCCTCAGCGCTCACCTCAACAGCAGTGAACGGCTCGCGTTTCTTCTGCAGAATGCTCACGACGTCAGATGCCGTGCAACCGCATAAAGCAATAAGCACCAGTTCCATCGGGCTGTTCGCGACTTTGCTCTCGCCATCCGTAACCACTTCGTGTCCTGAATTTCCCGTACCGGAAAAGCGCATTCGCTCAGTCCACTTCACGTTCGCGGTAATCATGTTCATCTCCGATTGTCAGTGCTCGGCTCAGGGTGGATAAGCACCCGGAACAACTCCGGTGCCTGTTGCTTGAAGCGAATTTCAAGGGCCGTGGAAATATCGTGCACGCGAGAGAGGGGCAGTTCGTCAGGAAAGGTGCAGTGGCAGGAAAAATACACGTGATCGCGCACTCGTTTCACTTCAATGTCGTGCATGTCGAGAATCTCGGGAAAATTGTTGGCGACGGCCTTCAATTTGGCTTCCAATCGTGAATCGCGCTCGATCTGCTCGCCGGCCTCAATTGTGCCAGGCTCGCTTTCGATGTGGGTGAGAATGGACTTGATCTCGGGAATTTCCGTGCGAATCTCAGATTCAAGCACGCTTACCTGGTCGTGCGCCTGCTTTAGTGGCATGTTTTCGTCCAGTTCCAGGTGCTGCTCAACGTGCAGTTGCCCGTCGAGATCTTGAACGCTGACGTCGTGGACATTCAAATTGTGAAGGGTGGCAACTGCGCGGACACGATCGAAAATGTTCTCCGCTGAGGCGGGACGCGGCACCGAGCGCACCACGACATCGGTGTTGGGCAGGACTTGGTTAACGGCGCGCGTAACTTCATCCGCAACCTGCCCCGATTTTTGGAACGTGACGTTACGTGCCAGTCCAACTGAGACATCGGCGAAGTAGCGATTTCCAGCACGCCGGATGCGCACACGGTCGACTTCCAACAGTCCCTCGACGTTGCGGAGCGCGCCTATAATCTTGCCGCGAGCACCGGTCGGCGCAGTGTCCAGAAGAGCGTCAATGGTCCGGCGCGCCAGGCGAGTACTGACGAACATGATGACGCCTGCTACGAAAAGAGCAGCGACCGGATCAGCATCGATGAGCCAGGAAATCCCAAGCTTTCGTCCAACCAGCACTAGCCCAAGGCCGATTGCAACCACACCGCTCGACCAGATGTCAGTTGAGAAATGGAGCGCATCCGCCTGCAGCGCCTGACTGTCGTACTTTTCTGCAATTCGGCCAAGTAACCGCGACCGCCAGAAGTCCACTCCCATGGAGACGAACATGACAAGAAAGGCAGGCAATGTGGGTTCGATTTCTACGTGATGGAAAAACAGCCGCTTGATAGCTTCGTAAATGATTGCCACACAAGTGAGGAGAAGAAGGCCGGTCTCGATGAAGGCCGAAAAATTTTCGACTTTTCCATGGCCATATTGGTGGTCGGCATCGGCGGGCTTATCGGAGACGCGGACCGAAAACAAAGTGACCGTGGCGGCAATCAGATCCAGGCCCGAGTGTGCGGCTTCAGAGAGAATGCCGAGGCTGCCGGTGGTAAGACCAACGACCATCTTCAACACGGTTATGCCCACGGCAGCAATAACCGAATTGCCGGCTACGGTCCGCTTTTCGGCACGCATAGCGTCCGAGCCGTACTCTGGACTTGATGCGACGGGCACGCCCCACATGAGTGCATTATCGCCGAAAATCGCTAATCACCAGCCGCTTTTCGCAACGAACTGCTATGCAAAGGCTACTGTGGCGTGATTTTCTCGTCTCCGCTCTGTGCTAGGATTCTTGTAATCCCTGAAAGTTCTGGAGGAGCCTTTGAAAGTATTGCTAAGCGGCTTTGTCTGCCTGTTGCTGGCGACAGCGGCCAACGGACAAGCCAACTCGCAGCCGGTACTTAAGCCGCGTCCGACCAATCCAGTCGAGGAACTGCAACCCGCACAAGACAACAGCAAACTCCCGCCAGATGCGGCGGTAATCACCATCAACGGCGTCTGCGACAAGAGCGCTGCCGCGACGGCGGATTGCAAGACAGTCATCACTCGCGAACAGTTCGAGAAAGTGATCAATAGTATTCAGCCGAACATGCCGAAGGCGCAGCAGAAACAGGTAGCGGCGCGCTATGTGAACATAGTTCTGCTTGCGGGCAAGGCGCACGAGCTAGGCCTCGACAAGGGTCCCGCTTTTGATGAGCAAATGTATCTGGCGCGCCTGCAGCTTCTAGCGAAGCTCGGTGGCGAGCAAATACAGAAAGATGCATCCAAAGTTTCCGACCAGGAGATCGCCGACTACTACAGCGCGCACGGGGGAGATTTCCGGACGATCAGCTACGACAAGATTTATGTACCCAAGCAAAAGCAGCTGGACACAACTGGGCAGAAGCCCAACGATCCCGATGCGCAGAAGAAGCGCGAGTCGTCGGAAGCCGCGATGAAAGACGAAGCCGACAAGCTGCGCGCTCGAGCTGCCGCTGGCGAAGACTTCCCCAAGCTGCAGCAGGAGGCCTACGATTTGGCAGGGATGAAGCTGAAAGCGAATAACACACCGGTGGAGAAGGTCAGAAAGACTGCGCTTCCGCCTACCGATGTAGCGATTTTTGACCTGAAAAAGGGTGAGGTGTCGCAGGTCTTCAACGACCCGCAAGGTTACATGATTTACAAGATTGAAGACTTTCAGGACCAGCCGCTGGCCGATGTACGCGAAGAAGTTTCGCGCACGCTTCAGACTGAGAAGGTCAAAAAGGCTTTCGAAGCCCTGCAGAAAACCGCTGCCAGCGATACCGCCTATGATGACGCGTACTTTGGCACTCCAGCTCCAGCTTCAGCTCCTCCGACCCTGAGAAACCCGGGAGAGCCAGCTCCAGCCAAACAAGCCCCGCAACCACCCGGAAAGAAGTAGTAATGGGAGACGCATTACCGTCCATTGTTGTGACGGGAATTTCCGGAAACCTTGGGCAGCGGCTGCTGCCCCTGCTTACCCGATTCCGGGTTGTGGGCGTCGACTTTCGTCCTCCGAAGACAGACCTGCCGATCCGCTTTGAGCAGATGGACTTGGGCGAGGAATCCTCCTGCCTACAGTTAATTCAGCTCTTCCGTGACGTGCGGCCGGTTGCGGTTTTGCATCTCGCGTTTGTAATGGATGCGGTCCGCACCGGCGTGGTCGACCCTGATCGCATGTGGAAGATTAATGTGGCCGGGACCGCCCGGGTATTGGAAGCCGCGACGGAAGCTAATCGCGACTGGCCCATGGTTGAGAAGTTCATTTTTCTGAGCAGCGTGAGCGCATACGGACCAGCGCTTTCGGCGCCTGCTAATGAAGGCAGCCCCCTCTCTGCGCACACCTACCGATATGGAATCCACAAAATGGAAGCCGACCTGGTCGTGCAGCAACGGGCGCCGGCATTGCGCGGCTGCAGTGTCTACATCTTAAGACCTCATATTTTTGCCGGACCGAACATTGATAACTACTTTATGGAGGCATTCCGCGGGATTCCAGGCGGCTCGAGTAAACGAGCGGCGCGCATGCGTGAGCGAAACACGCGGCTTCCCTGCATGCTTCCCTCCGGACAGCAATACTTGGAGAACAAGATTCAATTTGTGCACATCGATGATGTGGCGCGCTTGATCTCCTTCATTCTGGAAAAGAATGAACCCGAGGGCCGACGACTAACCATTCTGAATGTAGCCGGTCGTGGCGGGCCACTAACCTACGGACAATGTGTGGGCATAGCGAATGCAAAGCTAATAAGGGTCCCTACAGAGCAGCTGTTCGCATTTGCATTGCAGGTTTTGTGGGGGCTGCGGATTTCGACTATCCCGCCAGACGTTGCGCCGTATATGACCTCCGATACGGTCATGGAGACGACGCGGTTGCAGGAATTTCTTGGACCAGAGTACAAGAACGTGATCCGCTATCCGATAGCCGAGGCATTCGCGGAATGCTTCGCTAAGGAAACAAAAGCGGGATCTGCAAAGGCTTGAACTTCTTGCGAGGGACTGAGGAGTTCCGGGTCATTTCGTCCCGCGATATAGACCAGCGATTCCGAACGTGTACGGCACCCACTCTACCTTGCTAAAACCCACTGCGGTCATTCGCGACGCCAGTTCTGTAGGACAGGGGAATTTCTCGACCGATGCGGGAAGATACGAATACGCGCTTGTGCCTGAAACCAGGCCGCCGATACGCGGAAGTACCTGCTTGAAATAGAACCTGTACAGTTTCCCGAGAATTCCTTTTGGCTCGCTAAACTCAAGAATTCCGAATTGGCCTCCGGGCTTAAGTACGCGGTGAATTTCGCGAAGGCCAGCGTCGTAGTCTGCGAGATTCCGGAAGCCGAAGGCAGAGGTCAGCAGATCGAAGCTCTCGTCCGCGAACGGAAGCTGTAGCGCGTCGGCTTCAATCCATTTCAATCCAGTCACACCGTCGGATTTTTTCAGAGCCAATCTCAGCATCGCATGAGAAAAGTCTGCGCCAGTGATTTGCGCCTGCAGTCCTGTACGCCGAAGTGCGAACGTCATATCCCCGGTGCCACAACAAAGATCAAGCACACGCACATTCGGTCGCGATAACAGGGGAGAGAATGTCGACGCAGTGCGGCGCCACCAATACTTATCAACGTTCGCCGAGAGGAGATGGTTCAGCAGATCGTAGTGCGGAGCTATCGCAGTAAACATCTCGCGCACTGTGCGGGCGGCGGACTGCGTGTCGGTCGCGCCTGTGGGAGAGGCGCCGCGGGCCCTGGTTGTGTCCTCATTCACCGGCATCTCACTCACGCGATGCCCGCCTGATTTCGTCCAAAGCCAGCGC
>Ga0070717_10002965_pt1 | contig 12066 bp, 11 predicted proteins | sample LARL113metaG_FD_71366 | JGI IMG/M metagenome (GOLD analysis project Ga0070717, IMG submission 71366) | Corn, switchgrass and miscanthus rhizosphere microbial communities from Kellogg Biological Station, Michigan, USA - LAR L11-3 metaG | ecosystem: Host-associated > Plants > Roots > Rhizosphere ...
TCGAGATGAACGATCATCGCGCGAAGATCGTTGGAATCGTTGACGCTTCTCCTCCCTTCACGAGCTTCCCGGTCTTCTACACCCGCTACAGCCAGGCGCTGAATTACGTGGGCCTGGAACGCAAGCTTCTCTCCTTCATTCTGGTGAAAGCCGCGCCAGGCGTTTCACACGAGGAACTCACAAAACGCATTCAGGCGGCCACGGGACTGAAAGCCGCCACCCGCCAAGAGTTCGGCTGGATGACGATTGTGTACTACCTGCGGCACACCGGCATTCCTATTAACTTTGGGCTGACGGTCGGAATCGCCATGATCGTCGGAACGGTGGTCGCCGGACAAACCTTCTATCTCTTCACGCTCGAAAACCTTAAGCAGTTCGGCGCGCTAAAAGCGATGGGCACAACCAATCGCCGCCTTATGGGAATGATTTTGCTTCAGGCGCTGGTGGTGGGCGCAGTTGGATATGCGATCGGGATGGGCCTTGCCGCGACCTTCTTTGTTGTGGCGCGTACTGAGGCCACTCGGGGAATTGTTCTGCTCTGGCCAGTAATGGCAGGCACGGCAGTCGTGGTGCTGTTAATTGTGATGCTTGCGAGTCTGTTAAGCATTCGCAAGGTTTTGGTACTGGAACCGGCAATGGTGTTTCGAGGATAAACATTATGCAAACGGCCGTGAGTTGCAGTGGAATCACGAAGTGGTTTGGCGAAGGCGACGCCAGAGTTCAGGCGCTACGCGGGCTGGATCTTGAGATCCGCATGGGCGAACTGGCCATGTTGGTGGGTCCGTCGGGCTGCGGCAAGACCACTCTGATTTCGATCATTGCCGGATTACTGGATGCGACTGAGGGAGAACTCGAGGTTTTGGGCACGCGCCTACAAGGGCTTAAGCCAGAAGATCAGATCCTTTTCCGCCGCAAGAACCTGGGATTTGTATTTCAACAATTCAATCTGCTCCCAACCCTAACCGCGGCCGAAAATGTTGCCGTGCCACTTTTCGTTGCGGGGTTTCCGCGTCGCCCCGCGATTGAAAAGGCCTCCGAGCTCCTCGATGAGCTAGGGCTCGGCGATCACCTCCGTAATTTACCTTCGCAGCTCTCCGGCGGACAGCAACAGCGAGTAGCAATCGCTCGCGCGCTGATTCATGATCCGCGGCTGGTGGTGTGCGACGAGCCGACCTCCGCGCTCGACGCCAAGACCGGTCACAAGGTCATGGAACTGTTTGCAGACATCGCAGTTCGTCCGGACCGCGCATTGATCGTAGTGACGCATGACAGCCGAATCTTCGACTTTGCCGATGTGATCACGCACATGGAAGACGGCAGGGCCGTCGGAGAAGAGCGCAAAGACGGAAACGACAAGGTACTCGTGGGAGCCATGGCAACCAGCACGACGACACGCCAACCCTGGATGGAGAGGACAATATGAAGCGCTACATCGTACCAGCTGTTGCAATCCTCAGCCTGACATTCGCGATTACGTGGGCGCTGGCATCGAAGCCGGTGCACAAGCCCGCCGTGCCTCCATCGCCGCCTCCCGAGAGCACATCGAAAGACACGGTCGCTGCCGTAGGTCTGGTCGAACCTGCGTCTGAGAACATCGAGCTGAGCTGCTCGGTTTCGGGCATGATCACCGGCCTCTATGTGAAAGCTGGCGATCAGGTGAAAAAAGGACAGCGATTGTTCACCGTGGACGACCGCGACGTTGCCGCCCAGCTTGGTGTGAAACGTGCAGCCCTGGCGCTGGCCCAGGCCCGCCTACAGAAGTTGAGACAGGCTCCGCGAGCAGAGGAAGTTCCTCCGGCTCAGGCAAAGGTTGAGGAAGCCAAAGCGCAGCTTGCGGACGCGGAGGTTCAGGTGAAGCTGATCAATAGCGTTTCCGATCGACGGGCGGTAAGAGAAGAGGACGTGAAGCGGCGCGAACTGAACTATGAGGCTGCAAAGGCTCGCCTGGACCAAGCGGAAAAAGATCTGGCACTGCTTAAAGCCGGTACCTGGACACCGGATCTTGAAATCGCTCACGCGGAAGTGCAACAGGCCGCAGCTGAAGTTCGCCAACTTGAGACTGACCTCGCTCGCCTGACCATGTCGGCGCCTGTGGATGGCACGATTCTGCAGAACAAAGTTCGTCTCGGCCAATACGCGCAGTGTGGCCCGCTTGCTGAACCGCTAATGATTTTCGGCGACGGCAACGAGCTTCACGTTCGCGCTGACGTGGATGAGAGCGATGCATGGCGAGTACGATCGGGAGCGAATGCGGTTGCATATCTGCGCGGCAATAGCCAACTTAGCTTTCCGCTCGAATTCGTGCGCTTCGAGCCGTATGTGATCCCAAAGAAGTCCCTAACTGGCGACGCTACCGAGCGCGTTGATACGCGTGTCTTGCAGGTCATCTACCGATTCAGCGATCCTAAGGCGAATGTCTTCGATGGGCAGCAAATGGATATCTACATCGCGAATGCTCGGCCGTTCAGCTTGGCCAGCCAGACTACGAAACTGCAATCGGATGGGAGTAATAAATGAAATTCGCATCCTTCGCGGCGATCGTTCTTTCGCTTTTCCTGAGTGCCTGCGCGGTTGGACCGAATTATCGCCGAGCCCAGGCGAGCGCTCCCACACAGTGGACCGCTCCGGTAACGAATGGCATGCAACCGGACGCCGAGCCGACCAATGACGAGTGGTGGAACTCGTTCAACGATCAGGAACTAGATTCGCTGATCCATCGCGCCGCCGCGGCAAACTACGACGTGAAACTGAGCCTTGCGCGGCTCGAAGAAGCTCGTGCGGCTACCGGAATCGCGAAGTCTTCCTTCTATCCTCAAATTGGCGCGGGTGTTTCGGCAGAACGAGTACGCCAGATCGGCGTTGGCTTGGTTCCGACGTCTCAGAACCCGGGCTCTGTTCACCCTCAAATTTTCCCTTATGAGGTCAACAATTATCAGGGCAGGTTCGACGCTTCCTGGGAGATTGATGTCTTTGGACGTATTCGCCGCCAGACCGAAGCAGCCAAAGCAGATTTCCGCGCCTCGGAACAAGACCGGCGAAACGTGTTGATCTCCGTCTTTGGGGATGTCGGCCGATATTATGCAGAATTACGTGGCTTGCAACTGCGGCTGGGCATTGCTAACCAAAATGCCGCCGTTGCCGAAGACGAGCTCAAGCTTACACGCGATCTTGCGCAAGCTCGGCAAGTCACTCAGAGAGATGTCGCGCAGGCAGAAGCACAACTCGAGTCGACGCGCGCACAAATACCGCAACTGAACGCAGCGATTGAAGTTTCGATTCATCGATTGAGCGTATTGACTGGGCAACAGCCAGGAGCGCTGCAAAAGGAACTTGGCGCCCAATCCCCGCTTCCGGTCTTGCCGCCCGAGGTCCCGGTTGGATTGCCTTCCGATCTGTTAACCCGCAGGCCCGACATTCAGAGCGCCGAAGCGCAATTCGCGGCAGCCACTGCGCGCGTCGGCGTGGCCAAAGCAGATTACTTCCCAACCTTCACGCTTTTCGGTACCGCCGGACGCCAGGCAGCGCAGCTTCATGAACTCACGCTTGGCTTAGGTAACTTCTTCGCGGCTGGCCCGTCCGTTTCTGTTCCCGTGTTCACAGGCGCAAGAATTCGCTCAAACGTGGCGGTTCAGAATGCGCGAGTGAAGCAAGCTGAGGCCATCTATCAAAAGACTGTCCTCACCTCTCTTGAGGAAACCGAAAATGCGCTGGTGAACTATGCCGACGAGCAGTCGCGCCGCGATCACCTCGATGCAACCGTTCGCGCCAGTCAAGACGCGCTGAACCTGGCGAACGACCAATATCGGGCAGGGCTCGCGGATTTTCTAACGGTTCTCGACTCGGAACGGACGCTGTTTTCGAACCAAGACTCATTTGCGCAAAGTCAGACCGCGTTAGTAGTTGACTTGGTCGCACTTTACAAGGCCCTCGGTGGCGGATGGCAAACCTTTCCATCGAACCTCGCCGCCGCAGACACCCAGAGTTCGCCACCACGTCATCGTCCTTAACACTCAGGTTGCTCAAAGCTGCCTGACGTGAGGATCAGCCACAATTTCGAGTCAGAGGGATCACCGCCTCTCTGACTCGACTCTTGAGCATGACATCGCGATCACTAGCGTTGGGTTACGCTAGCTACAAGTGCGTATGCCAATCGATCACGGTGCTGGGGTGTCCTTGGGCATTCTCGATATTATGGAGCTCATGGGCGTACGAATTGATGTTATGAGTCCCGCTGACTGGCCGGAGGTCTGCGCTATCTACGAGGAAGGGATCGCAACAGGCTTGGGGACATTCGAGACGAAGGCCCCATCATGGGAGGAGTGGAACGCCGCCCGCCTGCCGCATTCAAGGCTGGTAGCGCGAGATGACCAGGTGCTGGGATGGGCTGCTTTGAGCCCGGTCTCGAAGCGGGCCTGTTACACGGGTGTCGCCGAAGTTGGCATCTACGTTGCAGCTGTCGCACGTGGACGGGGCATAGGGCGGGCCCTGCTGGATGCGCTAATCCAATCGTCGGAGCAGAATGGCATCTGGACGCTTCAGGGTGCGACAATTGCGGAAAACGAGGCAAGCCTGGCTCTTCAGACGAGGTGCGGGTTCAGAATTATTGGGCGACGGGAGCGAATCGGGAAGCTTGCTGGAGTGTGGTGCGACACGGTGCTCACGGAGCGACGCAGCACGACGGTGGGAATGGATTGAGCACGAACACAAAGGTGCGCCCATCAGGTGAATCGCGATTTCTACCGTTGACAGTTGGCGTGAGCGCCGCCGAATGCAGTTAACAATTCCACACCTCATTTCGGAGCGATGTCCACTGATGCGCGAGTGGTCTCCCAGTCCATAAGAAGAGTGCAGCCGCTCCCTGACTTGTCGTAGGCGATCGTGAAGTTCTCCACCGGCGTAGTCAGTTTCGACACTTTCATGCTTACACGCGCCAGTTCATCGTTCGCATATTTATAGGGGATTCCCCATTCCCCAGTCTTCTTGTTGATGATAAGAGTCCAATTGTCGGCAGCGGGTATGGTGAAAATTGTGTAGCTTCCGGCCGGGACCGTCTTTCCGCCAACGAGTAAGTCGCCGCTGGTGACGAAGGTCGTAGCTTCGTTCGCGCCGGCCCGCCAGACTTGGCCGAACGGTACCAGCTCTCCATAGATCTTGCGACCCTTCATTCGCGGACTGGAATAATTGGTTTTGATGATCTTGCCTTCGCCGAGATCACACTTTGCGGAAGCGGCTGGGCTGGGTCTCTTCTGACAGGCCAAGAAGAAGTTCAGGGTGAAAATCATCCCAATGACATAGGCAGTTCGTTTCTGCACGGTTTCTCCTTAAGGTAACTGATCGTCGCCAGCCGGTAATGAACACGGCCGACCTTCGCGCATGTGCAACTCTACGGCTTCTTGAAAGGATCTCGGGATCACCATCGGTTCCCCCAAGACCGCCGTGCGCAGCATCACGTGAAGATGATGGGCGCCTGCCCAACGTAATCGTCCTTGACCACTTGTTCAACCAAAAACGCCGCGACATCCGCGCGCGTGATTCTTAGACGCAGCCGGGCAGGACGACTCATGTCGGTGATGACCGTGACATTCCCCGTCTTCGACTTGTTAGTGAATGACATTGGACGCACGATCACCCAGTCGCAGCCGCTCCTCTCGATTAAAGCATCAGCCGCGGCTGCATCTGCGTACATGTGGTTGAGAAGGAGCGGCATGATGATTCTCCCGAAGAAGAATGACGAGCGCTGCACGAATTCCTTGCTCGAACCGACGCCGGCGCCATCAAGCCAGACCAGTTTGCGAACGCCGTGCCTCTTCATACCGGCTACCAAGTTCCTGGCGACGTCAGTCCGGACGGTAGTTCTCTTGTTCTTGCGAACACCGAGCGTGCTCAGCACCGCGTCTTGTCCGGCGAGGAGCTTTTCCAGGCCGGCTGCATTCGTCGGTTCTCCCTGCACAACCGTGAGCTGAGGATGCTTCCTCTGCAATGCGGACGCGTTGCGCACCAGAGCCGTGACTTCGTGATTCGCCCTCAATAGGTCATCGACCGCGAGTTGTCCGACGGCACCATTTGCCCCCAGGAGCAGTATCTTCATGCGCGGGCCTCGGTTGTTGAGAGCTTGACTTTGATCGCGGGCACCAGCGTGCTCCGCGCGAACTCGGCGAGCGTTGTGGGAGTTGTCGTGTCGGGCGTGCGCGGCTCGGCAGGTTCCAAGCGGCCGTCGCGGAATGCGACGTACTGTTCGATGATGAGGTCGACGACGAAGTCGGGCATGCCCATGCCCTTCAAGGCGCCACGGGCCTGGTCGAGCGTAGCGTTGATGCACTGCACGGGCTTGCCGATGACCGATGAGATGATCGCGGCCGCCTCGTCAGTCGAGAGGTCCTTGGGGCCGTGGACGCCGACTCGGTGATGCCCGCTCCAGCCGCGGTCGAGGAGCCAGCATGCCGCCTTGGCGGCGATGTCGGTCGTTGCCACCAGGGGCCACCTCTTGCCGGGTTGAATCGGCACGAAGATTTGGCCGGCCTGCGCAATCATGTCTGCGGAGAGGAGGAAGTTCTCCATGAAGATTCCCGGCCGCAGCGAGACGACCGCAGGGAGCTTAGCTTCAAATTCGTTCTCCATCTCGCGGGCTGGGCCAACTGCCCCAGTGCCGGGGCCGGTGTGGGCGCCCATACTAGAGAGCACGACCGCTCGGCGAGCACCGGCCTCTTTCGCGGCCGTGGCGGCCTGCTTAGCGCACTTGACGGCCCAGTCGTAGTAATCGTGCCGCGCGGGCGGCGGGGTGAGCCAGAATAGCGACTCCGCGCCCTTGAGCGCCTGGGCGAGGAGGGCCGGGTCTTCGAAGGAACCCTCGATGACGCGCGCACCCCGACGGTGAAGCTCCTCGACCTTCTTCTTGTCGCGGCTCAGGACCGTGATGCTCTCGCCGGCGTCGAGGAGGCGCGCAGCGAGTGCGCGACCGATATTGGAAGTGGGCGTATTGATGACGATGGACATTGATGAATTTTCTCCCTTCACTTGGAACTTGCCTCGAGAATTGCAACCGGTTTTAGGTGGCTCGCACCTCTCGAGTTTGATTTAAGTGATGAGTGATGATTATAATAATACGTAACCAGATGTCAAGCGGAATCGTAAGTTATCATTTGATTTATGGAACAGGAAGTCACAATCGACGTTGGCGGCGTTTCCGGACAGCGGGGACCGGCGGACCACAAACGCCGTCAACAGATCTTGCAAGCCGCCGATGAGCACTTTCGGCTGTACGGCTATCGAAAGACGACGCTCGCAGACATTGCAAAATCCATTCATCTTTCGACGCCCTACATTTACAAGTTTTTCGATTCCAAGCGGGCGATCGGAGAGGCAATGTGCTGGCACTGCCTCAGCGCCGTTCTTTCCCAAATTGAAGGATCCTTGGCGGGAACGAATTCTCCGGTTGAGAAATTACGCCGCATTTTCATTGGACTAGAGCGCATTGCATGGCAGCTACTCTGCGAACAGCCAAAGATTCACGAATTGGTCTCAGCTTCATTTGAGGAGAACTGGGAATCCGTCGGCCGATTCAGAGAGGGCATCGTCCAGATGATCCGCACAGTGGTAATTCAAGGACGCAAATCCGGCGAGTTCGAGCGCAAAACGCCCCTAGACGAAACTTCAAGAGCGATTGCACGAATGACGGAGTTGTTCTACAACCCGGGCTTCCTGAAACAGGCCGGCAAAAGCCAGGAAGAGGAAGCCCTCGCTGTCGCCAACGTAGCCATACGATCCTTGACTGCGTAAATCGGTCCAAAAATTAAGAGTTAAGTTACGACTTGACATATTCATCACTCGTAATTTAGATTTCCACTCCAGTCGCTTTTCTGGAGTGAAATCATGCCGGTCTTAAAATCCATTCGAATCTCTTGGGTCCTGGCCCTCGCACTTGCGGAGCCTTGGGCTGTCGCGCAGTTACCGGGAATGCCTCCCCCGAAACACTATCCATGGTCCGATGCGAGCCTGTCTCCGGACCAACGGGCCGATCTGGTCGTAAAAGAAATGAGTCTGGATGAGAAGATCTCACTGCTTCATGGCGTGGGCGCGCATTTCTTCCGTCCGCCCGAGTCGGATGGCCGCGCGGACGGCACGGCCGCCATTCCCCGCCTCGGCATTCCGGCAATCCAAATGGCGGACTCGTCCTACGGCGTGACCCACGGCGCCGCCACAGGACGGTATTCCACAGCGCTGCCCAACAATCTTGCAGCCGCATCGTCATGGGACCCGGACACGGCATTCGAATGCGGGGCTCTCATCGGCCGCGAGCTACGGGACGAGGGCTATAACATGTCGCAGAGTGGCGGCGTGAACCTGACTCGCGAGCCGCGCGGCGGACGCACCTTCGAATACCAGGGTGAAGATCCGCTGCTCGCTGGAACACTAGCGGGCAACTTCGCACGGGGTGTCCAGTCGGAACACGTCATCGGCGATCTGAAGCATTATGCGGTCAACGATCAGGAGAGCGGCCGCAATTCTCTCAACGCAAACATCAGCAAGCGGGCTATGCGGGAGACGGACCTGCGCGCTTTCGAGATCGCTCTTGGCATCTCCGATGCTGGCGCTGTCATGTGTTCCTACAATCGCGTGAACGGCGATTTTGCATGCGAGAACAGTTATCTGCTCACGGACGTTCTTAAGAAGGACTTCCGATTCAAAGGATTCGTCATCTCTGACTGGGGCGGTACACACTCGACCCTCAAAGCTTCGCATGCCGGGCTCGATATGGAGCAGCCGCACGAGCTCTTCTTTGGAGGCGCACTCAAGAAAGCCGTAGAGAGCGGCGAAATTTTGGAAGACGAGCTCAATGAGCACGTGCATCGCGTGCTGCGCACGATTTTCGCGACAGGCCTGTTCGATCATCCCGTAGTCAGGCAGGTTCCCGACCCGGAAGCTGGATATCGCATCGCGCAGGAGATTGCGGAGAAAAGTATCGTTCTGCTCAAAAACCAGAAGGATCTGCTGCCTCTATCTGCCGGCGTGCATTCGGTGGTGTTGATTGGTGGACACGCCGACGTGGGTGTGCTTTCCGGAGGTGGTTCCGGACAGGTTGATCCACCGGGAGGTTCTCCGGTACCGCCTCCACCTCCCCACGATATTTTGACCGCTGTCTTTCGGCGTGCGTGGATGCCAAGTTCCCCGCTGCGTGCCTTTACGGAACAAATGCCCTCCGCGAAGATTTCTTATATCTCTGGCGATGATGTGGCAGCCGCCGCTGTGGCTGCGAAATCTGCCGAGGTGGCCATCGTCTTCGCATATCAATGGGAGTCGGAACAGATTGATGTGCGAACGCTGGATCTTTCTCCTGATCAAAACCAACTGATCGAAGCCGTTGCCGCCGCGAATCCGAAGACGATCGTCGTGCTTGAAACCGGAAGTCCGGCGACGATGCCGTGGATCGACAAGGTTGCCGGGGTTGTCGAAGCTTGGTACCCGGGGATTCGGGGCGCCCAAGCGCTGGCGAACGTTCTGACGGGAGAAGTGAATCCAACCGGCAAATTAGCCGTCACCTTTCCCAAGAGCGATACCGATCTGCCGCATCCGAAGCTGGTGCTTCCGCCGCCTGAGTCTCTGCCCGACTTCAACCATCTCCAGGGCGACGATTCGAACATCTTTAGCGTATTGTTCCACGCCCTCCCCGCCTTTCAGATCAACTATGACGAAGGATTGAAGGTTGGATACGAGTGGTATGACGCAGAAAAGAAAGCTGTGCTCTTTCCGTTTGGCTTCGGCCTCTCGTATACCGCCTACGCTTATTCGGGACTGTCGGTCACGGCGGGCGAAACCACATCAGTTTCATTCACAGTGAAGAACACGGGCAGGCGGGCTGGAACGGAGATCGCCGAGATCTATGCCTCGCTGCCCGATGCCGCAGGCGAACCACCCAAGCGCTTGATCGGCTGGACGAGGGTCGAACTCGGTCCCGGCGAATCGAAACAGGTGTCTGTTCCGGTGGGGCGCGATCGACTGACCGTTTACGATGAAGCGTCGGATTCCTGGAAGCTTGTCCCTGGTTCGTACATGATCCGTGTGGGCGGTTCATCACGGGATTTGCCATTGCAACGAAAGATCTCATTTTAGAAAAATCGAAGTATGAAGCCTTTAGGACTTCGCTGCGTCGGTCTGCTTATCGCGGATTCGGCTGACTGAAGTCGATTAGAGTTTGTTGGAAACGGTGTTATTCGCCAGCAACGCTGAGGCGGCCAATGACCCAGGTGATGAGAAACGCGGTCAAAGGAAACCCTGCGCCAGCTGGCGTTCCCGCCAACTTTGGAGTGCTAGCAAACCAAATATTCGGCCCCACACGAGAAAGGCGAACAGAGCCAGCATTGTCGTTTCGATAAGGGCAGCGACCCGTGGTATGACCAGGAACAGTATTCCCAGGCCACATGCGATTTGTCCTATACCGGTCAGATAGGCAGCGCAAGTCGAAAAGGCAGCCAGGATGGAACAAGACTCGCCGTGATCTCGAAGTAGAAGATATGCCCGAGTCCGACTGGAATCACTGCCACGCCAAAAATGGCTGTGCACAATGGCAAATTTTCCTCTTGACAACATATCTGACTCGTACCACAATTATGACTGTTAGTCACTATTGGTGGTTGGTCATATATATGGTTACTAGCAAACCGAGGGATTTCGCCAGCTTGATCGCAGCCCTTGACTGCGAGGAACTCCCCCACATGAAAGGCATGGGGCGTCGGGAGCGGAAGGCGGCGGAGACGCGGCTGAAGCTGTTCCGCTGCGCCCTGCAGCTATTTGCAGAACGCGGATTCCCCAATGTCACCGTGGAAGACATCACGGAAGCTGCAGACGTTGGCAAGGGGACCTTCTTTAACTATTTCGCGGGCAAGGACCACGTGCTGAGTGTGATGGCTGAAATTCAGCTAGGCAAGGTCCGCGACGCTACGGAGTCGGCTGAATCCGGCAAGCGCTCCATTCGGTCGGTGATGCACGATCTCTTCGTTAGAGTCAGCGAGGAACCTGGCCGTAGCCCAGAACTGGCGCGCGCGCTTCTTACTGCGTTTTTGTCCAGCACGATCCGCGCACAGCTGGCGCAAAACATGTGCGACGGGCGGCGCATGGTGGGCCGGATGGTCGAACTGGCGCAAGAGCGGGGCGAAATCGATTCCAAGCTGAAGCCGGAGCAAGTCGCCGTGCAGCTTCAACAGGCCCTCCTGGGCACTCTTCTACTGTGGTCATTGCGGGGAGAGCCGAAGCTGCAAACCGCCGTTGAAGCCAGCTTTCAGCACTTTTGGAGAGCTATTGCTGTCCACGATTGAGAGCACGAGCAATGAGAAAGAATCTTGGCAGTTCATTCATTCTGATCTTACTGGTATGGGGCGTTGTCTCCCAAGGCGCCGCGCAGCAAACCGCCCCGTATCGCTTGACCCTGCGCGACGCGATTGAAAAAGGGCTGCAGGCAAACCTCAGCGTGCTTGTTGCCGACACCCGAATCGAAGAAGCGGAAGGCACTCGCACCCGGCGCGTGTCCGCCGCACTGTTACCGCGTGTGCGCTCCGAGAGCTACGCCAACGTTCAAAACCGCAACTTGCGCGCATTTGGAATCTCTGCTCCCGGCTTTCCGGCGGTCGTCGGTCCGTTTTCCAACTACGACTTCCGCGTTGCCGCCGATCAAAACATCTTCGACTTGCAGAGCTACCGCAGTTTCAAGGCCAGTGAAGACGCAGTCCAGGCAAGCAAAATGGACTACCAGGATGCCCGCGACCTTATCATCCGGTCCATCGCGGGGCTTTATCTGGATGCGCAATCGGCTGCCGCGCGCGCCGATGCAGCGCAAACGCGTGTGAACGATTCCCAGGCTCTTTATCAATTGGCGAAGAGCAAGCACGACGCGGGGACTGCAACCGGGGTTGATCTCCTGCGTGCGCAGGTGCAGCTTGCCAATGACCAGCAGGCGCTGCTGGCGGCGCAGAACCAGTACAAGCAGGCTTTGCTGGTGCTGGCGCGCAATCTAGGAATGAGTCCGGCCACTCCGCTCGAATTGGCTGAGCCGCTGCGCTTCGAGCCGCTGAATCA
>Ga0070717_10002966_pt1 | contig 12065 bp, 9 predicted proteins | sample LARL113metaG_FD_71366 | JGI IMG/M metagenome (GOLD analysis project Ga0070717, IMG submission 71366) | Corn, switchgrass and miscanthus rhizosphere microbial communities from Kellogg Biological Station, Michigan, USA - LAR L11-3 metaG | ecosystem: Host-associated > Plants > Roots > Rhizosphere ...
GGCGTCTGCTCCAGGGCGGTAGTAGACCAGCAACAGAATGCCGGTGAAGCATTGGACGATGAAGAGGAAGAGCGAAATGCCGCCCCAGTAATACCAGAACGACTGCGCGTGCGCGGGCACCGTCTTGTGGCGCGCAAAGGCGGCGAGTTCGGAGATGCCGAGGCGCTCATCGACCCAATCGTAGACGGAGCTTGTGAGGGATTTTGTCGTCATGCAGTGATCCTTCAAAAGTGAACCAGTGAAATAGTGAACGAGTGAAAAAGCATCAGGTGCGCGAGACTTGGACGCCGGCATCGTTCACAGCGACCTTGAAGAGCTTGAGCGGCTTGGGAGGCGGGCCGCTGACGTTGGCGCCGGTGCGGGGGTCGTAGACGCCGCCATGGCAGGCGCAGTGAATGCGGTTGGCCTGTGGCTCGTATTGCACGGTGCATCCCAGGTGTGTGCAGACCGCCGTGAGAGCCACCCAGGAGCCATCCTGGTGATGGATCAGCATGGCCGGCGAGGAGCCGAACTTGAACATGAGCACTGACCCGGCGGGAAGCTTTTGGGCGTCTTTCAGCGCGACCTCGGTGATGGCGGAAGTGCTGGCGGCCATCTCCGCCGGGGAAGCGAGATAGCGGTAGATGGGGTAAGCGAGGGCGGCGGTATAGCAGACGCTTGCTGCGCCGGCGGCAAGGAGAAAGGCGCGGCGGGTCTTGGTTTCGCCGGTCTCTTCGAGGCCGGCTGGGGCGTTCGCTTCTTCGAGGACGATATGGGTGCTCATTGAGCCGCTCCTTCCATGGGTTTCTGCGCGCGGGCGACGACCGAAATGAGCCAGCCGACTACACCCAGGCCGGCGATGAACAGCAGCAGAAACAAGCCGACCACACTCCAGTTGGTGACCACGGTTCGATCCCACACGTCGAAGCCCTTGCTGAGCAGGGTGAGGTCGCGCACGCCGTCGCGGTAAACCACCAGAGTGATCTCAACCAGCAGGGCGGCGAGGGCGCCGGCCCATCCCACCCAAGCCGCGGTCAGCTTGCCAAAGCCAGCGATCGCGGCGAGGAGAACGGCGACGACAACCAGGATGAGCCAGCCGTACCCGGCGAATCCGGCAAAGCGATACAGCGGATGCTCGGGCGTTCCGGAAGCCAACCCGGCTTTAACAGCGGCCGGCTGAAGACCTGCGGCCCAGAGGCCTGCGGCGAGATAAACCAGCCCGAAGAGAGCTGCGACCTTTCCGCCGAGGCCGGCGACGAACCGCTTCTCCTCAGCGGTAAACGTACTGCGACCGGCCAGGTAGACCATCCACAGGCCGCCGATGAACAACCCGCCGGCCATCATGAGCAGCCAACGCGAAGTGAGTGTGTGATCGCCGGTGGGCAGATAGACGCCCGCGCCTGAAGCTGAATACATCTGCCGCCATGCCTCGGGCCGAAGCATGAGCATCATGTTGGTGGAAAGCAGGCGGGCGATGAAACCGGCCAATACCCATGCGCTCAGGCCCACCCACCAGGCGGAGCGGCCCGAGTCAAGGCGCGCGGTGAATTTATAGAGCAGCCAATAAGTGAGGGTTAGGAGCCCGATGATGGAAATCCACCAGGCGCCGATGAGCACGCTGGAAGTGTACAGAGCGCGGCCGTAGAGTACCTGGGCAAAGAGCAGCGGCGGCACGCCGAGGTTGATGACGTAGGTCATAACCACGGTGAGGCGCCGGGCCAGTGCCCGCGCGCTGAGGTGGGCAAGCTCCGAACGGCGAAAGAGGCTGAGCACAACCGCGAGCAGGAGGCCTCCCAGGAGCATCTCCACTGCCACAAAGTGGAGGGCCAGGGTGACGATATGCAGCAGTTTCAGCAGCCAGATGGGCGCGGGAAGCGGGATGGGATCGACTGCGGGAAATGATTGCATCACAATGGACAAGCTTCCTTTCACTTTCCGACTGACAGTTGCTGGAACTTATGGGTTCGCGGTGACGGTACCCGGGTCTTCCGGGATTGTCGCCAGACGAGCGAACGAGCCCTGGGGATTTTGGACTGCTTTTCTCCAAAATCCATTGGAAGCCGCAGGCTAGCGCCGGAGGGGGAGTGAGGTCTGTGACCGCCAACACGTAAATGGGTGACGCAAATCAAATACACTCAGCTCTCAATGCCCCTCCCGTACGAATGGCTCAAACGCAATGGCTAAGAAGTTGGAAATCGAGAGATGCAATTCCTCCATGCAACTGACGCGTGCCGCCGATTATGCCGTGCGCGTCATGATTCACCTGGCCACGGTTCCGCGCGGCGAGCGCGCCTCTCTGCCGGCCATCGTTGAGGCGACCGGCGCTCCGGAAAGCTTTCTCTCCAAGGTTCTGCAGAGCTTGACGCACGGGCGGTTGATCACATCGCGGCGCGGGCCTGCGGGAGGATTTGAGATTTCCGCGCCCGGGCGCCACTCATCGATGCGGGAGGTAATTGAGGCGATCGATGGGCCGGTGAGTCTGAATATCTGTGTGAGCGAGAAGCGGTCGTGCCCGCGTCAGGGCTGGTGCCCAGCACACCCGGTCTGGGCGGCCGCGCAGGCGGCGATGCTCGAGGTGCTGAGCGGGGCCAAAATCGCTGATCTTGCATCTGCGTCTGCGTACATGGCAGGCCTGGCTGCTCAAAAGACCGGAACCGGCGACTAGTTTTGCGCCAACTCCTGGGCGCCAAGGGCAGAGCGCAATATTGCTTCGACTGATTCTTTGTGCGCGCGGGTGGCTCTGCGCGTGCCGCAAAATTGCATCCAAATGCAGGAGGAGAGTGCCGCATGCGCTTCAGGCGAATCCTGCTGCTGGTCATGGTGTGGGTGTTCGTGTTTGCGATGGGTTGCAAGAAGAACGCGGTGGACCAGATGGCGTTCAAGTCGGCGTTGAATTCCTACTACAGCACGCGCCAGGAGTGCCTGTGGCCGGCTCCGGTCAAGTTCCCCGCCCAAGCCGACACTTCGAATGACGAGCAGACCAAGGGCTACGATGCCTTGACCGATGCCGGCTTGCTAACGCGCAAATCCGCCGAGAAGAAGCGGTTTCTGGTCGGATCAAAGCAGGTGAACGACTACGATCTTTCGGACCAGGGCCGCGCATCGTGGACCCCCGACACGAGTCAGCCCGGATACGGCAACTTCTGCTTTGGACATCCCGAAGTGACCTCGATCGACGGCTTCACGCCCACAGACGATAGCCAGACTCGATACAACGTGACTTATCACGTGGCGGCCGCGAAAACTGCAGGGTGGGCGAATTCGGCCGAAGTAAAGACGGCGTTTCCGAAGGTGGCCGCCGAGACCTCCGGACAGCAGATGGCAACGGCGGGCGTGGAGAAAACGGCCAATGGGTGGCAGGTGCTGAACGTGACGCCGGGGGCCGCTCCGCCTGCGAATCCGATGCCGTAGCGGACTCAGGCAAATCTCTGCGCGCACAACGGAACGGCGCTCCAACTTTCGATCGAGACCGGACTCCATCGCGCCTCGTATACTGGCAGCCATGTTCATGGCCATTGGTCGAGCCGCCGCATGGGCAGTGCTGGCGGCGGGAATTCCAGCATTTTCATTCGCGCAGGCAGCAGGCAACGGATCGCAGAAGAAGCCGCAGAAAGCGGGCGCGTCGGCCTCCGGGGAAGCGAAGAGCAGCGGCGGCCCGCATCCGCTGCAACTCGATGCGCAACACCGGCCTATTACGGCGGGCGGTTTTGTGAAGAGCGGTCCCATCGTGTTCGAGGATGCCTCGCAAAAGGCGGGGCTTGCGAAATGGACCCACAAAATGGGCACCCCCTCGAAGACCTACATTGTGGAAACCAAGGGATCGGGGGTCGGGCTCATCGACTATGACAACGATGGCTGGCTCGATATTTATATCGTGAACGGCTCGACATTCAATGCGCTGGACGGGAAGGACACGCCGCCCCACGCGGCGCTGTTTCATAACAATCATGACGGGACGTTCACCGATATGGCGGCGAAGGCAGGCGTGACCAACGATCGCTGGGGATTCGGCGTGGCCATTGCCGATTACGATAACGACGGCTGGCCCGATATCTTCGTTTCGAACTGGGGAAAGAACCGGCTGTACCACAACAATCACGACGGTACATTTACCGATATGGCGGACAAGGCCGGCGTGGGTCTTGATGATCCCGCGGCATGGCATACCGGCGGCACCTGGGGCGATTACGATGGCGACGGGCGGCTGGATCTGTTCGTGGCCGGTTATTTGCATTACGATCGGCACAATTTGCCCACAGCCGGTGAAAGCGGCGTGCCCAACGCGTTCTGTACGTTTCGCGGCGAGAAGGTAAGCTGCGGGCCGCGCGGATTGAAAGGCGAAGGCGATCACCTGTTCCATAACAATGGAGACGGCACGTTTACCGATGTAAGCGAAAAGGCGGGCGTGGCGGATAAGCCGGGGTACTACGGGCTGGGCGCGGTTTTCGTCGACATCAACAATGACGGCAAGCCGGACCTGCTGGTGGGGAATGATTCGACTCCCAACTATCTCTATCTGAATAAAGGAGACGGCACTTTCGAGGATGTGAGTTATGCTTCGGGGTTCGCGCTGAACGAGGCGGGGCGCGAAACGGCGTCGATGGGTATCGCGGTGGGCGATTACGAGAACAAGGGCATGCTCGATGTGTTCGATACCACGTTCTCCGACGATTACAAACCGCTGTATCACAACGAGGGCGACGCGAACCTGACCGACATCAGCTATCACCTGGGTATTGCGGAGATTTCTGTTCCCTTCCTCAGTTGGGGCGATGCCTTCCTGGATTACGACAACGACGGGTGGAAGGACCTGCTGATGTCGGACGGGCACGTGTATCCGGAGGCCGACAAGTACGCGTGGGGCACGAGCTGGAAGCAGCGGCCCATGCTGTTCCGTAACCTGGAGGGGAAGAGATTCGAGCCGGTGCCGGCGGTGGAAGGGACTGGATTGGCGGTGGTGGTTGCCGGACGCGGCATGGCGGCGGGTGATCTGTTCAACGATGGCAAGATCGACGCCGTGATCAACGTGATGGACGGGCACCCGGTGCTGCTGCGCAACGTGGACCCCGATAAGAATCACTGGCTGGAGTTGAAACTGGCGGGCGGCGAAAAGAGCCCGCGCGATGCGGTGGGCGCGACGGCGTATGTGACGTGCAATGGCATGCGGCAGCGCGGCGACGTGATCAGCGGCGGGAGTTATCTGTCATCGAACGATCTGCGGATTCACTTCGGCCTGGGGTCGGCGGCGAGTGTAGATGGGATCGAGGTGCACTGGCCAAGCGGAAGCGTAGAAAAATTCACCGTGCCGGGAGTGGACCGAATTGTGACGCTGACAGAGGGAACCGGGAAACACTGAGGAGCAGTAGTGAGTGCGGGGTTCGCCGAGCTCATTCTTTGTTTCACGTTTTGGCGAGTTAGCGTCGCTTCGCGACATCGCAAGTTAGCAGGTTAGCTGGTCCGTGCCTCTGAGAACGATAATGACCGCGGAGTTCAATGCGCGGAATTGAGAATACCCGGAAACCACTTCGCGGCGTTCTCATGGTAGATCTTGCGCAGGATGGAAGTCGGCAGGGCGAGGCCTTTCACCGGCTTGCCTTTGTAGGAGAGCGTGTCGGCTGTGGCAAAATAGCGCCAGTCGTTCGCATAGCCACTCTCGATGTCGCGCGGAGATTCGGTAGAACCCGGCCGGAATTCGAGGTCGGTGCCGTAGATCAATCGATCCTGATATTTGGTGATGAAGGCGATCATGGTGTCGCGCGGGTACATCTCGAAGTAAGGCATGCGCGCGGCGATGTCGACAGCAAAATTGGGATACCGGTCCAGATGTTGGCCGAGTTCGGCGAGATTCGATTCCATGCTGCCCAAGTGCGCGCCGACCACGCGCAGGTTGGGATGCTTCTCGAGCACATGATCGCGCGCGGCCAGGATCTCGGGTTTTGAGGGAACGCCAGTCTTGCCGTACATGTACGCCTTGGGATGGTCGCGGTAGTATTCGTAATCGGGCGACGCGAGATTAGGCGGCTGCCATCCCGAGTCGGGGTCTGCCACGTGCGCAACCAGCGTTTTGTTGTGCGCCGCAATGTCATCGAAGATGGGAGCGAAGATGGGATTGTCGGGCATCAGGTAATGCCCGTTGGCATCCTTGATTTCCATGCCCACATTCTTCCAGAGCTTGACGGCGATGGCGCCATCAGCGAAGTCCTGGTCGAGGCCGCGAATCACCTTACGGGCGTAGTTTGGCTGGTTGAATGAGTAAGGATCGAAGCTGGTGCAGAGCCTGGCAAAGCCATGGCTGGCGTGCACCACGCTCCATGCCTCCTGCCGTTGTTTCTCGAGATCGGCGTGGCCCCCCTCCATATCCGAGACGACAAGAATATCCAGGATGTGCAGGTTGAGCTTGTCGAGCAAGGCCTCGAATGCCGGGTCCGTTACGAAGGCATGGGCGTGAGTGTCAATGGGAGACAGCGAGCGGAATTGCTGCAATTCGCCGGCGGAGAAGGGGCCTGCAACAGGGGCTGTCTCGGCCGCGAAGAGGCTCGCGATGGGCCGCCAATTGAATGCGGCGGCTGCCAACGTGAATATCAGAAGAAACCCGAAAAAGAATCTCCGCATGCGGGCGCCTTTCAAGCAGAATTGACGAGATATAGGCGTGTTGTTCGCTTCCGACGAGTGCACATCAAATGTATCTCCAATGGCCGGGTCCGGCACGCGATTTCTTGCGGAAAACAGCCAAATTGATGGAGACGGAGCATCGCATTCGATTGCGTTGTCCGACCGCAATGTGTTGAGCAAGAGCCATGATAGTCTGCCGCTGTGGGTACGAAGCCAACTCTGGAGCCGGATCCTGCCATCGTGTCCACCGCGCGGGCCCGATTCACCGTGTGGCACGGAGCCACTATTGCGCTGCTGGCGCTTGGGTACTCGGGGTACTATTTCTGCCGCTCCAACCTGTCTGTTGTTTTGCCCGAACTCATCCAGGATCTGGCGAAGCATGGCGTTACGGCGAATGAAGCGCAGGTGAGGCTGGGCTTCATCGCTTCGGCGGGGACCATAGCGTATGCGGCGGGCAAATTCATCTCCGGATCGATGGCCGACTTGTTTGGCGGACGGCGCAATTTTCTGGGCGGGATGGCTGGCTCGATCGTCTTCACCATCCTGTTCATGGCGGGCGGCGGATTTCCGCTGTTCACACTGGCGTGGGTGGGGAACCGGCTGTTTCAATCCGCGGGATGGGTGGGCCTGGTGAAGGTCGCGTCGCGCTGGTTTTCGTATTCGACCTATGGAACCGTGATGGCGGTGCTCAGCCTCAGTTTTCTTTTTGGCGATGCGGGGTGCCGGTGGGTGATGAGCCAGTTGATGGCGCATGGTGTGGGCTGGCGGGGAGTGTTTCTCGCCGGGGCCGGTTCGCTGGCGGTGCTGTTCTTGGCCAATGCGCTGCTGCTGCGGGAAAGGCCGGAGGAGCGCGGGCTGCCTTCGCCGGAAGCCAATCCGCTGAATGTGTATGCCGCGAAGGAAGAGCACAGCGACGAACGCATGGGGCTGGGCGCGATTCTAAAGCCGCTGCTTGCCAGCTTTCCCTTCTGGCTGGTGTGCCTTCTGTCGTTGGGAACCACGCTGCTGCGCGAGACGTTCAACTTCTGGACGCCGACCTATTTTGTGCAGTTCGTCGGGATGTCGAACAGCGAGGCGGCCGCCCGCAGCGCGCTGTTTCCGTTATTGGGTGGCGTAGCGGTGGTGCTTGCCGGGGTCTTGAGCGACAAGCTGGGATTGAATGGGCGCAACGTGGTAATCGTGGTGGGAATGGCGGCTTGCACGGTCTGCCTGGTTCTGCTGGCGCGCACGCCGGGAGGAGTGAATCATTGGTTGCCGGTGTTGCTGGTGGCGGCGGTGGGGTTCCTGTTGCTTGGGCCATATTCGTACCTTGCGGGGGCCATGAGCCTGGATTTCGGCGGCAAGCGCGGAAGCGCAACGGCCGCGGGCATCATCGATGGCGTGGGTTATATGGCGGGCTGGCTCTCCGGCCACACCATGGCACGCATCACGGTGCGTTACGGCTGGCGAAACGCGTTCCTGGTGCTGGGGGTGGTGGCGCTCCTCACGGCGATAGTGGCGCTGGTGCTGGCCATGCATCAGCGGTTGCGAAAAGTTGCGGAGGAGGAGGCTTGAACGGAATGGTGCGTTTGTCCACGGTGGACCAGGTGTTTGCCGTACTCGCGTCGGGCGGCGGCACCGCATATTTCGGCGAGCCCGTGACGGTGCTGGAACATAGCCTGCAGGCGGCATGGATCATCCAGCAAAACGGCGGCACCGAGACCCTGGTGGCCGCGGCGCTGCTGCACGATGTGGGGCATCTGTTACATCTCGAAGGCGAAGATGCGGCGCAACGGGGACTGGACACGCGGCATGAGGAGCTTGGAGTTGCTGCGCTAGCAGGTCATTTGCCCGACGCGGTGCTCGATCCGATCCGCATGCATGTGGCGGCAAAGCGGTATCTTTGCTTCGCGGAGCCGAGGTATCTGAAGGCACTCTCGACGGCTTCGGTTGAGAGTCTCGCGTTACAGGGCGGCCCGATGACCGCGGCGGAGGCGGAGGCGTATCTCGCGTTGCCGCATGCGCGCGAGGCAAACCGGCTGCGGCGCGCCGACGATGCGGCGAAGATTGCGGGGCTGACTGTGCCGGAGTTGGAAATGTACCGTCCGTTGGTTGCAGGGCTCTGGCGGTAGAGGCTTGTTGGCCGCCGTCCTAAGTCTCAAAATCGAGACCTGGGGCACCCAGAGTCACGCTCAGGCGTTCAGATGGATACCCATCCGATTTGCATCCGTTCGGGCGGAAGTGTTTCAATCAGGTTATTGAAACAGGGGTGCTCCGATAGACGGGGCTGAGAAATACCCTCGAACCCGATCCGGATAATACCGGCGTGGGAAGTTTCCGAAGTGAATCGGCCTTCTTGAATTTCTCCCGGCAGGGGCTCTTGTTTCAGTTGAAGACAAGAGGAACAAATGCCGGGCGTTTCCGAATACATTCGAAATTGGTTGGGGCGCAGTGGGCGCGGATCGCGGTGGCATCCCAGCTCTCAAAATCGAGACCTGGGGCACCCGAGCTCGTTTCTTTTTGGTGTGGGTCTGGGCATCGTTCTCCTGATTGGTCCCGGGGCAGCGGATTCGCAAACTCCGTCGTCTCAGCCTCAAGCGCAGGCGCAAGCATCAACGCCGCAGAATCCGAGTGCAGCGACGCAAACGATCCCCCCGGTGACAACGACGATCCTGGTTCACGGAGAGGCGAAGGACAACTATCTTCCCGAAACTGTAGGCGCCGGTACGCTGGATGGGGCATCGCTCAGCGAGGTGCCCCTGTCTGCGACGGTGGTGACGCGCGACCTGCTGACGGACCAGGGCGCGCGCGTGCTGTCCGATGTGGTGAAGAACGACGCTTCAATTGGCGAGGACTATGCGCCGGTCGGTTACTACGGCGATTTTCAGATTCGCGGGTTTCCGATCGATCTTGCAACGGGACTCGATATCAATGGGATGACGATTACCGGCGAGCAGGACGTGCCGCTCGAGAACAAGGAACGCGTGGAACTGCTGAAGGGCATCGCAGGAGTGGAAAGCGGCGTAACTTCGGCGGGAGGGCTGATCAACTTTGTGACCAAGCGGCCGGCAGCGATCGAGGGACTAGATCTGGCCACGGATCATCGCGGGAGCGCTTTCGGAGCTGTCGATCTCGGACATCTCTTCGGTGCTGAGAAGCAGTTCGGCAGCCGGGTCAACTTGGCCGGCGAGAGCATCCACAGCTATGTGAACGGGGCCGATGGATGGCGTGCCATGGGCGCAGGCGCCGCGGACTGGAAGATTACGCCGAGAGCGTTTCTGAAAAGCGATCTGGAGTATCAGCACAAGGTGGAGCGCTCGGTGTCCGGCTACCAGTTGCTGGGTGGAATCACGGTACCCGACCTGCACCTGGTGTATCCATCCACGATGCTGGGAGAACAGTCGTGGGCGAAGCCCAACACATTCGATACGGTGAACGCGAGCGCGCGATTCGATTACACCATTCATCCGGAATGGCGTGCGTTTGTGGAGGGGAGTTATAGCCACTCGCTGATCGATGACAACGTGGTGTACGCATACGGGTGCGGATATCAAGCAGACTGTTACAGCAGCGGCGGCTCATCGCCCGATTACTTCTTCGCACCCGACGGCGGTTACGACATCTACGATTATCGCAATCCGGGCGAACTGCGCGTGGATGCGCTTACGCAAGCGTTGCTGATGGGCCGCGTTAAGACGGGGCCGATCACACATGACCTGGCCGGCGGAGGCGAATTGTTCCTGCGCAACGTTCGACAACCGGGGTACTTCTCGGCCGACAGCCCAGTTTCGCCGGACGGAATTGTGCAGGATGGCGCGGTGTATACCTATGTGGGTTCGCAAAATGTCTATCAGCCCATCACGCCGGTTCTGATCGAAGATCCGGTGCAATCGGCAGGTCCGCGCAGGCTTTGGGAAGACAATCACCAGGCTTCGGCGCTCATGCAGGACCGCATGCACATTCCCGGCCGCATTCAATTGATGGCGGGCGGCCGGTATGATTCACTGCGCGATCATAACTACTCATTTAATGCAACGGACCCCAGCGCGGCGCCGATCCTTACGGACAAGGCGTTGTGGCTGCCACAGTACGCGATTACGTTTAATCCGGTTGCGGATCTTACGCTTTATGGGAACTATAGCGTCATGTTATCGCTTGGGCCGCAGGCGCCGTGGTGGGCCGGAGGCGAGTTTCTGGCTCCCTACTTCACGCGGCAGGCGGAGGTCGGCGCCAAATATGCACCGGGGCAGCGGATACTGGTTTCGGGCGCCTGGTTTCACATGCGGGCACCGTATTTTTACCCCAAGGGTTCCGATCAAGGAGACGACCTCGCGTTTGTCTCCGAGGGCCACGAGACGCACGACGGAGTCGAGCTGAATGCACAAGGGAAAGCCACGAACTGGCTGCGTCTGGACGCGTCGGCTGCGGCGATACGCGCTATTTCGAACGACACGGGGACGCCAGCATACGACGGTCAGCAGGTGATCAATGTGCCACTTTGGCGCAATACATTTTTTGCCGACGTAGCGCTGCCGCATGCGCGCGGACTGCACGTGATGCCGGGATGGAGTTACACCGGACGCAAGGAAGCTACGCGCGACGATTCGGTGAGCGTCGCTGGCTATAACTTGTTCAACGTTGGCGCACGCTATACCGTAGGCGGTGAACAGGGACGCATGACATTGCGACTCTACGCCGATAACATCTTCGACAAACGATATTGGAAGGACACGGGGGCGAGTTACGGCGATACATTCATTCATCTGGGAGCGCCAACCACGGTAAGGCTATCCGCGCATTACACGTTCTGATTGCGGCGCAAAAAGGAAAGAATGCAGGCACAAGTGACGAGAGAGGCATTGACGCACGGGCTGGACGGCACCCTAGTCGAACCGGATTGGCCGCCGCTTAGGCTGAATGAAGTCTGTGAGTTAATGCGCGAGTATCCCTCCCTGGGGAAGCCCCTCCTATTATTGACCGTAAGCCCGAGGCCTTTTTCGGCCGCAAGCATGGTAGCAACCGAAAGCGGCCATGTATTCGTGAAACGGCATCACTGCACGGTGCGCAATGTTGAAGGTCTGCGGCAAGAACATCGGTTCATGGCGCATTTGCGCGGGAATGGAGCCGCCGTGCCGCGCGTGTTCGCTGCAGCTTCAGGCGACACGGCGATCGAGATGGGCGAGTGGACGTACGAGGTCCATGACACTCCGCAGGGCATCGACCTCTATAAGGATTCGATTTCATGGACGCCGTTCCGCTCGGTGAGCCATGCGTATTCGGCGGGGCATGCGCTGGCGCGGCTTCATGAGGCGTCGCAGGGATATGATGCGCCGCCGCGCCGGATGAGGCCATTGGTGGCTGGGTTCAGCATCTTCGCGGCGCCTGATCCGCAGAGAGAATTCGATCGCTATGTTGCGGCGCGTCCTGCGCTGGGCGAGTACCTGCAAGCGCGAACGTGCGGTAATGAAGCTCTTTCGCTGCTGGCGCCGTTTCAC
>Ga0070717_10002968_pt1 | contig 12063 bp, 15 predicted proteins | sample LARL113metaG_FD_71366 | JGI IMG/M metagenome (GOLD analysis project Ga0070717, IMG submission 71366) | Corn, switchgrass and miscanthus rhizosphere microbial communities from Kellogg Biological Station, Michigan, USA - LAR L11-3 metaG | ecosystem: Host-associated > Plants > Roots > Rhizosphere ...
GCGTTGTATCGAAAGCCCGGCTACCCACATCTAGCTCAACCCGCCGAACCGCCGTATGCGGACCCGCATGTACGGTGGTGTGGGAGGGGAGGACGAGTGATCGTCCCCCCTATCCCGATTAGCTCACGTTGCTCGTTACTTGCTGGATCCAGTCTCCATAGCCATGCCCGAATCGGTCAGATCGAGCGCGAACTTCTTGTTTTCGAACTGTGCCCCGGCCAGCGTGCGGCCTCCATCGTCATTGGTCTTCACGACCGCTGTGTCGCGCAGCGCCGGAGTCTTCAGTTCCACAATTTTCGCCGGTACTTTGGCGACGACGGTCTTGCCTTGCACGATGCTGACTTCGACGTTAGGACCGGTGCCGTCCCACTCCAGTCTGTAGTCACCGGCTTTGAGCTTGGTTCCGTTGACCGTTGTGGGAGCCTGCAAATTCAACTTGCCTTTTGTGGTCGCGAATGCGCTGGAGGCCAGCAGCAGAGCCAACCCCATGACCAGACCCTTTGAAACTGTCGCGAACTTCATAGCTGCTCCTTTTTTCTTTCCCGAAGTCACGTCGAGAAACGGTTGAGGCGGCCCGGTTCGCGACCAGCGCGAGAAAACTCTTGTGTTTCCCCGCGAATGGCCTACAATGCTGCCGCCGGGGTTGTGCAGACGAGCCACAAGCTTGCTCTGCCGCGATGGGGGTTTCTCACCTGGGCCGCCAAACCGAGTGTGAGAAATCCCCAGACCCCGCAATATCTGAATCGCTTAAGGCCAGCGTCACCTCTGCGCAGGCCTTCCACCCACTTGAAAGACTACGCCCCTATCAAAGTTCCCTTGGGCTGCGTCGTCATCGTACTTTCTTGGACGATGGCTGCATCGTTCGGGTAGCAAACATCGTGGCGAATTTAGAAGCAGGGAAGGAACACCTGACGTGTGTTTTGTGAGGAAGTAAGAAAAATCCGCAGAGACGTAGCAAGCTACGTCTCTGCGATTAAGAATGAATCAGTCCGCGTCGCCGTGCTGGCGCTCGACGGACCAGACCTTCGCCGGATCCTTCTCGAACGGATACACGTGCACCATCCAGTTGAAGATCACTGGACGAAATGTTCCCCCGGCTGCGTCGCAAGCTTCCTGCGTAGTGATCGATCCCCTCAAGCCAAACTGCGGGTGCGGCGTCAGCATTTCTTTCCTTTTGTCCGCCGGAGGAGCGCAGAAATTCACGTGCTCGTGCCACTGCGCCACGCTGAGCGGAATGCGCTCGTCGAGTTGATCTTCACTGAGGCGCTTGGGCGCGGTGTACATGACACCGATGAGTTTGTAATCGTCTCCGTGCTTTTCGTAGAGCAGAGAAGTAGGATGTTCGGGATTGAAGCGGAAGGCCGCTTCCATGGCGTATCCGTAGTTGGTGAAGTGATACATCTTCTGCGGAACTTCCGGATGGAAGATCTTGTAACCGCCGGCCAGGGCGCTGTGATAGTCGGTGTATTTTTCTGAGGCCTTGCGCGCCGCTTCGGCGACGTCGTGGGCGCGCGCCGCGTCACCGGGCTTAGGCTGTCGCAGCGCGGTCATCTTCATGTGCGGGCCCATGTCCATGTGCCCTTCCATGGAGTTCATCACATGAGCGCTGGCATCGCTGTCGTCTTTGCCGTTTCCCATCGGCATGTCTTTCATCTTCGACATGTCGTTACCCGACATGTCGATGCCCGGCATTGACTGCTGGCCTGCTGTCTGCGCACCATTCGCCGCAGCGCCCGGCGCTTGCCCCCAGGCAACGCTGCATATCAGGATGCTGATGTAGGTCACGATTTGTTTGCGCATAAGCGAGTCCCCCACGATCTCACCTGATACTAACCCTGCGGCACGTTGGATGTTTCTGCCAGATGTCGCGAGTTACGCACGATTACTGGAGTAATCGAAGCTCGAGATTGCCGCGATTTGGCGGCATGCACGGTTTCTGATACACCTAACGGCTTGACGCTCGAAACCATTATCTTTCTTTTTGTCGCAGGCGCGCTCGGCGGAGCTTTGAATTCGGTCGCCGGAGGCGGCAGTTTCATCGCGTTCCCCGCGCTGCTGTTCACGGGCGTGCCTCCAATTCCCGCGAACGCAACCAATACGATTGCCTTGTGGACTGCGATGGCGGCCAGCGGGGGAGCCTATCGCAAGCGTCTGGATGTTCCGCGCCGCGTGATGATCCCGCTTCTAGCCGCGAGTTTCGTCGGCGGCCTGGCCGGAGCGTTTCTGCTATTGAAGACGCCGGCCCACACTTTTATGCGAGTGCTGCCGTGGTTGACGCTGGGAGCAACTTTGCTTTTTGCCTTCGGCAGAAAACTGGCGGGCAGACGAAAATCGGCAATTGAGCATGAGGCTTCGACAGCGGCTCTTGCGGCGACAACCCTGTTCCAACTTTGCGTCGCGGTCTACGGAGGTTATTTCGGTGGCGGCATGGGCATCGTGATGCTCGCCATGCTGGCCGCGCTGGGCATGACTGACATCCACGCCATGAATGCCCTGAAGGCCGTGTTGGGATTTGTGATCAATGGCGTCGCCGTGGTCACGTTCATCGTGGCTGGCGCGGTCTATTGGAAGCACGGCATCGTGATGATCCTCGGTGGAATTGTCGGTGGCTATCTGGGCGCGCACTATGCGCTGAAGATGCCGCAGGCGTGGATCCGCCTGTTTGTTGTCCTGGTGGGCACGGGCATGACTGTCTACTTCTTCTGGAAGTCGTATTGAAAAAAGAGGCCACGGATTTCACCGATTCTCACGGATCAAAATCAAGAGATTCGTATTAATCCGTGAGAATCCGTGCCGATCCGTGGCTAAAGTTCTTCCGATTGAGTTTGACCGATTTCCGCAGCACACGCTAAAATGATTGGGTTTGCCTGTACTCGCCGACCCGTTCTGGGGACGCCTGCCTTGGCTGCGAAGCGCCGGGGCGGAAAACACAGCAAGCACAGGAAAATCAGCCGGCCCCTTGGTTGCGCCCGTGTGCGTCCCAGGGTTCCGAGAAATCCGTTTCACGAGTTCCAGATGCGGGCTGAATTTCACGACATTTGACGGAGGCAGACGTATGTACGCGGTTATCCGCGCCGGTGGAAAACAGTACCGGGTGGCGCCCGGAGACGTAATTCGAGTAGAGAAATTCGGCACCGGCACCGACGGAGTCGTCGAGTTTCCGGTGGTCGCGGTTTCCTGCGAAGAAGGCAAAGTGGGCCTGCAGTCCGATGCCCGCGTAGTCGGCGAGATTGTGGAAGAAGGCCGCGGCGCGAAAATCCTGGTTTTTCATTACAAGCGCAAAAAACAATACAAGAAACTGCGCGGACACCGGCAGGCCTATACCGCGGTGCGCATCTCCGAGATCGCTTTTGACGGGCGGAGTTTCAAGGCTCCTGAATTGCCCAAGAAAGAGGCGAAGCCGAGGAAGGTGAAGGCGCAAGAAGCGCACGAGACCGAAGAGCACGAGGCGCCGGAAGCGCACGCCAAGGCCAAGAAGCATTCGGCCAAAAAGAAGTCTGCGCCGAAGAAAGCGGCAAAGAAGTCGCATTCGAAGAAGAAGTAAGAAGTAAGAAGTAAGAGAGCGAGGGCAGGATGCCCTCGCGACAGTCGGCGGGACGCCGGCGCTACTTTCCGAGGAATTTCCTATGGCACACAAAAAAGGGCAAGGCACCTCACGAAACGGCCGCGATTCGAACGCTCAGCGGCTTGGCTTCAAGGCATTCGGCGGGCAGGTGGTGCCCGGCGGCACCATCATCGTGCGGCAGCGGGGCACGCGCGTGAAGCCCGGGTTGAACGTCGGCCGCGGCAAAGACGACACGCTCTTCGCCAAAATCACGGGGCGCATCAAGTTCCTGAACAAGGGCTCGATGGGAAAGTTCGTGATGGTCGAGCCGATGGAAATCGAGTAGCACAGCTTTCGTCGCGGCCGTAGCTCGTTCGTGGCTGCGATCCCTGTTGTGGTTGCGATCATAGACAAGGAGCAGTGTGGCGAGTACACTGCCCGTTTAAGTGATCGCCAACTCTCCCAATCCTTCGGTGGTTTGCAGGCTGCGGGAGTAGCCTGCCTCCAGTTCGTCCTTGCGCTTCAACTTGCACTCTCAGCGCGCCGAATCCCAGACCTGGGATGAAGCCGGCCACATCTTCGCCGGCTACAACTACTGGAAGAACGCGAACTTCGGGAACCCTGAGCATGGCGGCTGCGATTCTGACGTTGCTGCTGGGCTTGCTGGTGTTCGCCGTCGCAAAGGAAATGTTTGGCAGCGTGGTGCTTTCATTGCGCTTCCGCTGCTTGTGTTTGCGCCGAACATTCTGCCCACTGCGCCGTGGTGACGACCGATGTGGGATTCAGTTGCTTTCTGCGGGCGACGGTCTATGCGTTCTACCGGTATGTGAAGGAGCCAACCGCGGGGCGCCTGGTGCTCACAGGGTTGGCAGCGGGATTGGGGTTGGCCACCAAGCATTCCGCAATTCTGATTCCTCCGATCCTGTTGGTGCTCGCGCTATGCGGTCGCTCTCGCGCCGCGGTCGGTTCAGGCGCAGGCGGAGTTGGGTGATGTCCTGCGGCGGTTGCAGCGGCCCGAAGAATCGCGTCAGGCTTTTCAGAAGGCACTCGATGCGGCCAAGACCTCCGGAATTTCAAAGCGGCTGGCTTCCCGGGCTGAAGAAAGTTGCGCTCGAGGTCCGTTAGACATTCCCGCGCGCTTCCGTGATGATAGAGAGAAGAGATATAAGACCCGCATGTTTATTGATGAGGCGAAAATCAAGGTCAAGGCCGGCGACGGCGGCAACGGCTGCATGGCCTTCCGGCGGGAGAAGTTTGTCCCGCGCGGCGGACCTTCCGGCGGTGATGGCGGCCAGGGCGGCGACATCGTCATGGAATCCAGCGAGCGCCACAACACCCTGGTGCATTTCCGCTTCAATCCCGAACACAAAGCCGAGCGCGGACGTCACGGTGAAGGTTCAAACAAAACCGGACGCCGTGGCGGCGACGTAGTTCTGAAAGTTCCGGTTGGAACGATCGTCTACGACGACGAGGCCGGAGATAAAGTTTTCGAGTTCACGCAGGCGGACCAGCGCTTCGTGATTGCTCGCGGTGGGCGCGGCGGCCGCGGCAACGCCCGCTTCGCCACATCGGTCCACCAGGCGCCGCGTGAGCATGAGGCGGGCCGCCCCGGCGAGGAACATACCTACCGACTGGAACTGAAACTGCTTGCCGACGTGGGCCTGGTCGGATATCCCAACGCGGGCAAGTCCACTCTGATCTCGCGCATTTCAGCGGCGCGGCCCAAGATTGCCGATTATCCCTTCACCACCCTCGAGCCCAACCTGGGAGTGGTCGCCGTGGGCGACGCGAAGTATGAAGTCAGCTTTGTGGTCGCGGACATTCCCGGCCTGATCGAAGGGGCACATACCGGAGCGGGCCTGGGCACTCAGTTCCTGCGGCACATCGAACGCACTCGCCTGCTCGTCCACTTGGTCGACGTCTCCGACTCCAGCGGCCGTCCGGACGTGACCAAGGACGTCGAAGTGATTCAGGGCGAACTCGCCAGCTTCGGCGCACATCTAGACGAGAAGCCGATGATCATGGTCGCGTCGAAGATCGATGTCGTCAACAAAGACAAACTGTCCGCGCTGAAAAAGTATTGCAAAAAACACAAGTTGAAGCTGTATGAAATCTCGGCGGTAACAGGCAAAGGAATCGACGAGTTGAAGTACGCGATCGCGGAAGAATTACAGCAACTCCGCGAGCAGGACCTCAAGAAAGCGAAACAAGAAGCTTCCTAAAATTCTGACGACGAAAATTTCTCGTGGAGATTTCCACGCGCGAAAAAGACGAAGGCGGCCCGCAGGCCGCCTTGCCCATATCCCACAAAACCCACCGCTATTTTACGCTCGCGGCAGCGGGCCGTGTTGGAAGTGATACTGCAGAATCCGCGCCGCCAGCGCTGGACTCGGAGTTTCTCCTCGCTGCTCCACGGTCCGCACAACTTCTCCGCGACAAACTACTTCGGTAGAGGAGAGTCCGGCAATCTCCTGCGGGAGGACGAGATTGATTTCCAGCTGCGCGGCGGGCTGCAACAATTCGTCAGCTTCGAAAAGCATCCCCGACCGGCTGATGTTTTCAGTTGTGCCTGCGTGCCATTCTTTCTCGCCGAGGCGGCGATAGCGCAGAGGCAATTGGATATGGAATCGTTGTGCGCGCGCAGCGGGGAGTTCTCTGGCTCGTGCGGCGCGTAGTGGTTCAGCGGACTGCATAGACATAGCGACCTCCGGGGGAGTTGGAGTTGCGTCGAGCACTTCGCGCACTTTGTTTTTCAGGTCGCGAAGCGTAAACGGCTTCTGGAGCAGACTTACGCCAGCGTCCAGCATGCCGTCGTGTCCGATCACATTTTCCGTGTAACCGGACATGTAAAGCACTTTTACGTTGGGACGAATCTCGCAAATGCGCTGGGCTAACTCACGGCCATTCATGCCCGGCATAATCACGTCAGTGAGCAGCAGGTGGATCATCTTGTCGTGCGCCACCGCAATCTGCATGGCGACGGCTCCGTCGGCCGCCTCAATCACCTTGTAGCCCTGCTTCTCCAGATACTGACGCGCGAGATAGCGCAGGTTGGCCTCATCTTCGACCAGCAGAATCGTTTCCGTCCCGGGTTCGACTCTCCGGTACTCAACAGGCGCGGCAACGTGCGCAACGGCTTGGCCCGTCGAGGCCACGCGCGGCAGGTAGATCTTGAACGTTGTTCCTCGGCCCAATTCGCTGTGGACCCAAATGTATCCGCCGCTCTGCTTGACGATGCCGTAGACCGTCGACAAGCCCAGGCCCGTGCCTTTCGTTCCCTTGGTGGTGAAGAAGGGTTCGAAGATGTGCGACTGCGTCTCGTTGTCCATGCCTTCGCCTGTATCGCTGATGGCGACCATCACGTAGTCGCCCGCCGGCAACGGTGCGTGGACGCGGGCATAATCTTCATCGAGCGTGACGTTAGAAGTCTCGATCGTGAGTTTGCCGCCTGAAGCCATGGCGTCGCGCGCGTTCACGGCGAGGTTCATGATGACCTGATCAATCTGTCCTGCATCGGCGCGAACCGACCAGAGATTTGGTCCCGGAACCATCACCAGGTCGATGTCCTCGCCAATCATGCGCGTGAGCATCTTGATATTTTCCGTCGCCACGTCGTTCAGGTTGACGATCCTGGGAGCCAGCATTTGCTTGCGGCTGAAAGCCAGGAGTTGCCGGGTCAATGATGAAGCCCGCTCGGCCGCGCCTGCGATTTCCTGTGCGGGACCGCGCAGATGCGGCTCAGCCCCAAGGCGCTCGAGCAGGAATTCCGAGTAGCCCGAAATCACCATCAGAAGATTATTGAAATCGTGCGCGATGCCGCCCGCCAGACGCCCTATGGCTTCCATCTTCTGCGACTGGCGCAGTTGCTGCTCGAGGATGCGGCGTTCGGTGACATCTTCGGCAAACAGCTCGAAAACGACCCGCCCATCGCCGCCGTTGTTCACCGACCGGCCGGAAATGCGAACCACAGTGTTCGCGCCATCTTTGCGTTTCCATTCCGCCGTCACACCCTTGAAAGGATCCGCAGAGCGGAGAAAATCGGCGAGAGCAAACCACTGATCGGTCTCTGCATACAGGCTGAAAATATGTTGCCCGATTAATTCGCTGGCGGAAGTCAGGCCCAGCAGTTGGAGAAACGCAGGGTTCGCATCGAGAATTTTGCCAGTCGAGTCACACCGGCAGATGCCATACGGTGCGTTCGTCACCAGCGACCGGAAGTTCAACTCGGAGCGGCGCAAGTTCTCTTGCGACTCACGCAAGGCCGCATTGAGCCAGCAGATGAGCATGGCCACAAAGAAGAAAAGGGAAAGGCGAAGAATGGCGGTGCGCGTCTCAGCCGGGCTGCGTGCGCCCGTGAGCGTGAAGTAGGCGCTCACGGTAAGAGCGAAAGAGGTGGCGACCAGGCCGGGTTTCCAGCCCCCATACCAGGCGCTCACCATCACGGCCACGCCAAACAACGCGAGGCGGCTTTCCGACACGTCGGCGAGCAGGACCGTGGGAATTAAGGCCAAGGCGGTGCTAAGCACCGCGACCCCATATCGGAGGATGGGCGCACGTGCTGCCGGAATGCGAAGTAGGGGGAGGGATACTCGCATGGCCTAATCCTAGTTCCTTAATGGGAAACGGGATAGTTACAGGAGTTCATTTCGGTTTTACGGACAGACTACCTCGAGATTGGCCCTAAGCACAAGAAAAGATGGCCGGTCGGACGATACCAGCATGATTCAGCTTGCATCTCTCGCCGGGAATCTGGACACTAGGCGGGGCTTAATTCATGAACATGGGCTTATTTGGGGGAACTTTCGATCCGGTTCATCGCGGGCATCTGGCCTTGGCGCGGGTCGCGCTGGACCAGTACAAACTGAATCGAATTTATTTTGTGCCCGCGAATATTCCGCCCCACAAACAGCGCCAGCCGCTTTCCCCTTTCGTCCACCGGTTTGCCATGCTGGCCTTAGCCACTGCACAGGAGAAGGCTTTCGTACCCTCTTTACTCGAGGCCCCTGACGAAGACTCGACGCCCGTCCGACCAACGAAAAAGAGTCTGGAAAAACCGAACTACACCATCGACACGATCCGCCGTCTGAAGCAGTCCTTCAAGAGCAGCGACAAACTTTTCTTCCTGATCGGCATGGACGCTTTTTGCGACATAGCAAAATGGCATCAGGCCGAAGCATTGTTCCGCGAGTGTGAGTTCATCGTCGCGAACCGTCCCGGGTATTCCCTGGCCGATGTCGCGAACGCACTGCCCGAGAGCCTGCGTCCGCGACCGGAAGTGACGAAGCCCTTTCAGAAGCATGCAGCCACAGGCGATCTCGTGCTAAAGGGAGCGACCATTCACCTGCTGGACGATCTGCATCAACCTGCTTCAGCGACGGCGATCCGTCAAGCGGCCGCGGCAGGCAATCCGTTAGGCCGTTTTGTGGACGCGCCCGTGGCCGAGTACATCAAGAAGGTGGGGCTGTATAAATCGTCGTTGGCCGCTGGTCGTTAGTTGTCCGCCAACCATCTTGGCCACCATCATTTTCTTGCTCCCGAACATTCTCTCTCCCAACCGCGCAGTCGGAAGGGGAGTGTCAGTTACAATGGAGATCGAGCAAACGACGATAGACTCACGACTAACGACTTGCTGACCAACGACTGATCCTGTGAAGAAGAACGAACTCAAACAACAAATCGCCGCTGCCATTCAAGCCTGCCTCGAAAAAAAGGCCGAAGAACTCAGCATCCTGGAAATGGAAAAAGGGTCGGGAGCATTCACCGACTTCTTCGTTCTGTGCAGCGGAACCAATCCGCGGCAGGTCCAAGCCATCGCCGATGAAGTGGAATTGCGTCTGAAGAACGCCGACCTGCGCCCGGCGCATGTCGAGGGCTACAAACAGGCGGAGTGGGTGCTGCTCGACTACGTTGACTTCGTAGTGCACATTTTCTCCGAGAAGGCGCGCAAGTTCTACGATCTGGAGCGCCTGTGGAAGTCTGCGAGGCGGCTAGAGCCGTCCGACCTGAAGGCGATTCCAAGGAAGCGAAAGATTGAGCCCAAGCTGGTCTCGCCGAAAAAGAAAAAGATGAAGGTAAAGAAAGCCTCGTAATTATTGAGCCGGATCTCAAGGCTCCCCATGACCTCGCACCCAAACTCCAACCCCGATTGGGGAAATCAGTACCGACTCATTGCCGCCGAGAAGTGGAAGGCAAAGTCGGCGTCCATGGGGCAGCCCGTGACCGACGCGTTGGTTGAATACGCGCAGCCTGCGCCGGGAATGCAAGTGCTCGATCTGGCGAGCGGAACCGGCGAGCCCGCAATCAGCATTGCGTCGCGCGTGGGAGCGCACGGTCAGGTGAGCGCGCTCGACCTGAGCGCCGATCTTCTGGAGATCGCAACGCCGCGAGCGCGAGCGCGTGGCTTCGAAAACTTCAGCACTCAGCAGGCGGATGCGCACAGTCTGCCCTTTCCCGACAACCGCTTCGATCTTGCAACCTCGCGTTTCGGCGTAATGTTCTTTGGCGATCCGGTCCTCGCCTTGCAGGTACTGCGCCGCGTGTTGCGTCCCGGCGCGCGGGCTTGTTTTCTGGCGTGGGGGCCATTCGACCAGCCGTATTGGCAAAGCATGATGGGCGTTGTGCATCGCCAGGTGGGCGGAGCTTTGCTGAAGCCTGATGCGCCGAATCCTTTCCGCTTTGCCACGCCCGGCAGCCTGTCGGAAGTATTGCGCAGTGCCGGCTTCAACGCGGTCGAGGAAGAGACGAAGACGCTGCCGTGGACGTGGCCTGGCCCAGTTGAGGAAGTCTGGGAGCAGGCGCAGGCCGTCGCCGTCCCTTTTCGTCCCATGCTGGAGCGCGTCCCTGCAGAGAAGTGGCCGGAAATTCACGCTGCCGTGCACGCTGCCGTGCGGCAATACTCAGACGGCGAGAAGGTCGCGTTCGGAGCGTCGGTGGTGCTCGCCTCGGGCAGGAAGTGAAAGCTGAGTTCGCCGTGAAGATCAAGATTGCGTGGATTGGCAAAACGAAAGACCCGGCGATCGCATCGTTGACGGAAGAGTATCTCAAGCGAATTTCGCGTTACGCGCAGGTCGAAAGCCGCACGCTGCGCGACGAAGCGGCCTTGCTAGAAATGAGCGGACGCACGACGGGATCGAAGCCTGGCGCGAAGTCTACGCTGGTACTGATGGACTCGCGCGGCAAGGAATTTACCTCCGAACGGTTCGCCAAATTCCTCGGAGATTATCAGGACCGCAATCCCTTGCCGCTCATCTTTGCCATAGGCGGCGCCGATGGCTTCAGTGACGCCGCGCGGGCCGCAGCCCAGCACACGGTCTCGTTCGGAAAGATGACGCTGGCGCATGAATTGGCTCGAGTCGTTCTACTGGAGCAGGTCTATCGCGCATTTACGATTCTCAAGGGGCATCCGTATCATTCGGGGCACTAACTCCGCCTCGGAAGTTCAGAGGCGTCGCAGTCGGAGGTTCTGGTTAATGGCCCTAGCCCTCATGATCGGTCTTCCTCAGCTATTCGTGTGGTCAATGAAGGGAAGCTCGCAGGAAGCAGAAGGGTTTTAAGTGCTATGGCCTGACAACGTCAGGTAAATGTGAAGTGATCGGGCGCTACAATCTAAACCATGAGATTGGGCGTCATGCTTCGTGCCATGTTCGCATTGGCTGCGATCCCGATGGCCGGCCAGATAGCAACCGGCATTCATCTTGAGGATATTCGATTCACCGGAGACACACGCCTGGATGGCGTGAATCTAGAGCAATGCGCAACGGTCCTCAAGTCCCAAATTTACGTAGATACGGAGTTGACAGATTATTTCTGAGCGAGCGAACGCGGTGCCTCCTGAACAAAGGCTACTTCAAGGCGGCGGTTAAGGCGTCAAGTGAACAACTGCGGGACGACCATGGCACTCATCAGTTTGTCATCACCTTCGACGTTGACGCCGGTCCGCGATACCGATTGGGGCATATCACATTCAAGAACAACCGTGCCATTAGCAATGCAAAAGCTCTGCGTCGCCTGTTCCCGATCAAAGATGGTGACATCCTTGACCGCATCGCAATAGCGAAAGGACTGGAAAATCTGCGCTACGTCTAGGCAGGCTGGGCTACATCAATTTCACTCCGTTCTCTCTTCTACGTTTGACGATGAAAAGAAGCTAGGCTCCCTGGAAATCGATGTCGATGAGGGCAAGCAATTTTATGTAAATAGCATCAACATCGTCGGTGCTCATTCGCACGTGTTGAAAGACTTGCATCTCACACCAGGTCAGGTCTATAACGTGCGCCTTGTCAACCTGTTCTTGCGAAAGCATCTGCCTGGAGCTGACGTGAACGATCCAGGTATCCAGCAGCGGTTCTTGGACGAACATAACGGGACGGTAGCACTTACCTTCGACTTCCGACGTTAGCCGAACTTAAACGTTCCAGCCGCTGTCGATCGCGGTAGGGACAGCCGTTGCTGGCTGCCCCCCGCACAGACCCGGACGGGCGCTGATTAGCGCATCCGGTTCTTATCTAGGATGAGTGGCG